>Ga0126373_10002075_pt1 | contig 14622 bp, 15 predicted proteins | sample PanSoiMetPlot_11_FD_92545 | JGI IMG/M metagenome (GOLD analysis project Ga0126373, IMG submission 92545) | Tropical forest soil microbial communities from Panama - MetaG Plot_11 | ecosystem: Environmental > Terrestrial > Soil > Tropical forest > Bulk soil | place: Panama | collected 2016-02-17 | reverse complement strand
CCGGGCGCATTGCAGGAGTCTCACCGATCCTCCGGGCTAAGCGTTGAGCCGCTGTGCCGGATACGAAGTCCAACCAGCCATAGCCCCTGAGGTTGGTTTCGGATGAGTTGTCCACAGCTCGCGGTTCGTTGGTTACTTATCCACAGCCACCGTCGCAAGTTGGCGGCCTGACCGCGCGCTCGGGCATGGTCGTGACCGGAGGTGGTCACAGTGAGTCTTGATGGCGAGCGGCGAGCGCGGGTTGCGTTGTCCTTCCTGGCGCAGCCAGGTGACCCGGTACTCTGGGCCGCTCTACAGATCATGACGCCTGTCGAGCTGCTGGCCGTGATCACTGGCGCAGATGAGGACGGCGACGCAGCTCTGACTGACCAGTTACCGGACCCGGCTCTGGAAAGGATCATGCCGCGGTGGCGGGAGCGGCTCGGCGAAGTGCCGAGCGTCGCCAGGTTGGATGCGTGGCAGGAAAGCGGAATGCGAGTGATCATCCCTGGTGATGCGGAATGGCCGACCCAGCTTGATGACCTCGGAGCAGTGCGGCCCTTGGCGCTCTGGGCCCGTGGCACTGCTGACCTGCGAACCGCATGTCTGAACTCGGTGTCCATGGTCGGTTCGAGGGCCGCCACAGCCTACGGCAATCACGTGGCACTTGAGATGGCCGCCATACTCGCCGAGCACGATCTCGGCGTTGTATCCGGCGGTGCTTTCGGAATCGATGCCAGCGCGCATCGGGGCGCCTTAGCTGCCGACGGTCTCACGGTGGCAGTGCTGGCCGGTGGTTTGAATCATGGATATCCGCAAGGTCACAGCCAGCTATTTGCAGCAGTAGCCAGGCAAGGCGCCCTGGTCAGCGAGTGCCCGCCTGATCGGGCGCCAACCAGACCGGGGTTCCTGGTCCGCAATCGGCTGATCGCCGGTTTGGGCCGTGGCACGGTTGTGGTCGAAGCCGCGCTACGCAGTGGCGCACTCAACACCGCCAAACATGCTCGCGAACTCATCCGTCCCGTGATGGCCGTGCCAGGGCCGGTCACTTCGGAGTACTCGGCCGGGTGCCACGAACTGATCCGGGATTACGGCGCCATGCTGGTTACTTGCGCGCGCGATGTCCTAGATCACCTGGTGCCGCCGGGTGCAGGATCACTTGCCGGGCCGCGCTGCGGGCCGTCGAGGCCGCGCGACAGCCTCGACCCAGTTACCACCGCTGTCCTCGAGCAAGTGCCAGTACGCGGTGCACGTGGCCCGGCCAGCATCGCCGTCCGCGCGGGAGTTGACCTCGATACTGCCGTGCGCTGCCTCGGTGCCCTGCAAACCGAAGGCTTCGTGACACGAGGCAGCACAGGCTGGATGACCGCCAGACGCGATGCCCGCTAGACGCGATGGCAGCTGGGCGCTATGCCGTGTTAGGTGCGATGCCCGCTAGGCACGCCGATGCCGACTCGGCGCGCCTGGCCGCAGCTTGCCGTGTGACTGCCCAGCCGTTGCCTTATGCCTCGCCCGCGGCTACTTCGGGGCCAGCGGCGTCGGATGGCGGCGCCGCCACGGAGGTTGTGTCCCTCTGTTCGACAGGCTTGCCGTCATCTGGGTTGAGGTACAGGAAAGTCTGCGCCGCCGCGGCTGCGGCCAGCAGGTTGGCCAGCAGGTAGATCCAGATGTTTGACCAGGAGAGCAAGCCCATAAGCGTTGCGCCGAAGGCAACTGCCGGGTTGAAGGCACCACCGCTGATGTTGCCGACAGCGAATGTACCTGCGACAACCGTGAACCCAATCGCTAGACCGTAGAAAGAGTTGATCGGGTGGTTCTTGCTCGTGGCCACGTTGAGTACCACGTAGGCCAGCGCGAAGGTGAATATGAACTCAGCCAGTAGAGCCGAGAAGATTGCGTGTCCAGACAGGGAGAACGCGCTGAATGGCGCAGGGTTGACCACGATGCGAGCGAACCATGCCGCGAAGAACGCGGCTACGAGTTGCGCGATCCAGTAGGGAACTACATCGTCCCGGTCCATCTTGCCGCGTAGATAGACAGCGAGGGTCACAGCTGGGTTGTAGTGGGCTCCGGAAATGTGGCCTCCGGCATAGACCAGCACCATGAGCACGCCACCAATGGCCAGCCCCGCGAAAGCCGAACGACCCATGAGAGCGCAGCCAACAGTGAAGACCAGGCCGAACGTGCCGATGAACTCAACAACGTACTTGCGCATCGATCCCTCCAGCACTAAGTGCCAGGCCAACCCGAGGAAGGATTAACCTGTTCAGCACGTGACAGTTGGAGCAGTAATGGCAGGCAGCAAGGCTTAACAAAGCGAGACATTTCGCAGCCCAATGCAACGTGGCATAGCGCGACCGCCAGGTTCGTATCTGACTAGCCCAGACAAGCCCTTAAGCGGGCAGAAAACTGTTCAAGCCCTGCAATAAAGGGCAGTCAGGGCAAGAGTACTCCTAGCGCTGTTCAGTCCCAAGAGCCTGAGAGAAAGTGCCTGAACTACCCGGCGGATCTAAGTCCTTCGCATGTTTGCCTCAAATCCTGCCCGATTTCGGGCAGGATTCTTGCACTTCTTAGGTAGTCTGGCCATCATGGTCGGCGTGCCAGCCCAAATGCAGCACGATGATCTTGTCGAACATCTGATGCGAACGTGTCCGCTAAGCCCTGCCGAGGCAGGGCGCGTCGTGGCAGATGTCCTCGGGTATTTCTCCGAGGCGCCGCAGGAATACGTCCGTCGGCGGCATGCCGAACTCAAGGCACGGGGGCTGACCAACGACAAGGCGTTCGAGCAGATCGCAGCCGAGCTTCCGCTGCGCCGGTACACGGCACCGGAATTCTCGCTGCGGCAGCTTCGCAGGTTTGTCTACGGATAAAGGAAAAGGGAGCGGGAGCTTTGTGCGGGATCGTCGCCTATATCGGCAGCCGGGACAGTGTGCCAATCTTGCTGGAAGGCCTAGCCAGGCTTGAATATCGCGGCTACGACTCGGCCGGGATCGCGGTCGTGGGCAGAGGCGGTGATCTGCGGGTCCGTAAGGCGAAAGGCAGGGTGACCGAGCTAGCCAAGGACGTGCCAACCAGACTCAAAGGCAGTCCCGGCATCGGCCACACCCGCTGGGCTACCCATGGCGCGCCAAGCGATGTAAACGCGCATCCCCACGTCTGCGGTCCGATCGCGATCGTGCACAACGGAATCATCGAGAACGCTGAGGAATTGCGAGCTGGCCTGATCGCCCGGGGCGCGCACTTCGCTTCGCAGACGGACAGCGAAATCTTCGCGCATCTGATTGCGGAGTATGCGGGCGCCGGAGAGGAGGCCGGCCAGAAAACCGACCTGGAAGAGGCAGTAAGGCTCGCGCTGAAGTCGGTGGTCGGCACCTACGGCCTTGCGGTCCTCGATGCCCGCAGTCCGGATCGGCTTGTGGTCGCGCGCAACGGCAGCCCCGTGCTGCTCGGGATCGGGGACAAGGAGATGTTCGCGGCTTCTGATGTAGCCGCACTAGTCCGCTACACCCGCCAAGTTGTCCATCTCGACGACGGCGAGATCGCCACGGTGCACGCTGACGGGTTCAGCACTTCCACGCTCGATGCCAGGAGCACGACCAAGCAGCCAGCGGTTGTCGAGGCAGACGCTGCAAACTACGACGCCGACGGTTACGCGCATTTCATGCACAAGGAGATCCACGAGCAGCCGCAGGTAGTCGAGCGCGTCCTTCGCGGCCGACTGGACGAGCGGTTCAATACTGCTCACCTGGGCGGGCTAAACCTGGATCCGCGCGAAATGCGCGCCATCAAGCGGGTCAAGATTCTCGGCTGCGGATCTGCCTACTATTCCGGCTTGCTGGGCGCGCAGCTCATCGAAGAACTTGCACGGGTGCCCGCCGATGCCGAGCCAGCCTCGGAGTTCCGATACCGCGGACCTGTCGTTGAGGAAGGAACTCTCTACATCGGGGTCAGCCAGTCCGGTGAAACCTACGACACCCTCGCAGCTGTCCAGGAAGTAAAGCGCAAGGGCGGCCGCGTGCTCGGCGTGGTCAACACCGTGGGCAGCACGATCGCGCGCGAATGCGATGGCGGCGTCTACCTGCATGCCGGCCCCGAAGTGTCAGTCACTTCCACCAAGACCTTCACTGCGACAGCCACGGTATTCGCGCTGCTTGCACTCCATCTGGCCCGCATTCACGACCTATCGCCGACTGATGGCAAGCGCATCAGCGCCGGGCTGCGCAAGCTGCCTGATCAGATCGCCCAGGTCCTCGGCATGGAGGAAGAGGTAGCCGCGCTCGCCAAGGACCTGGCCAAATACGGCGGCATGTTCTTCATCGGCCGGGTGCGCGGGTGGCCGGTCGCCCGTGAGGGCGCGCAGAAGCTGAAGGAAGTTTCTTACTTGCACGCCGAGGCCTATCCAGCCAGCGAACTCAAGCACGGGCCACTGGCACTTGTTGGCCCTGAACTGCCGACCGTGGCCGTGGTTCCCGATGACGAACTGCTGGATAAGAACCTCGCGACGCTCGGCGAGATCAGGGCCCGGCAAGGACAGATCCTCTTGATCGGCCACTCAGCACCCGAGGGTGACTTGGCTGCCAATGTCCTCGCGGTGCCGAAGAACGAACCCGAACTCGACCCGATCTTGCTGTCGGTCCCGCTTCAGATGCTCGCCTACCACGCCGCCATAGCGCTCGGAAACGACGTCGACCGGCCGCGGAATCTGGCCAAGAGCGTCACCGTCGAGTGACGGCCACGCAAACCGATGAGGACTCTGGCAGAGTTTGCCGTCGCCGCGGGGTTGCTGACATTAATCCCTGGGCCCGACACGTTGCTCGCCTTGCGGACAGCGCTGGCGCAAGGACGATCTCAGGCAGCGGCTGCAGTGACAGGAACCGCGACGGCACTTGCTGGCTGGGGCTTTGCTGCGGGCGTTGGGCTGACCGCGGCCCTCGCGGCCGCACCAAATCTGTACGCGGCATTGCGCTGGGCTGGTGCGGCTTACCTCGCCTATCTCGGCCTGCGCGCGATTCTCGTCGGAGCGTCATGGCCAGCGACGAGCGATGAGCCAGCGCATGGCAGTCGCGTTGAGCGAAGCAGGCAGCCGGCCAGCCAGCGGATCATGGTCCTGCGCGGCAGTTACCTGCGCGGCGTGGTAACCACGGCCTCCAACCCGAAGGTAGGCGTGTTCTACCTGTCGCTGTTCCCCCAGTTCATCCCGGCGGGGTCGGCGGTGCTGGGGTACAGCCTCCTGCTCACCAGCATCCACGTCGCTGAGACGCTGCTCTGGCTCATCATCGTCGCAGTCCTTGCTGCCCGACTTGGCGGCGCGCTGCGCCAAAGATCGGCGCGCAGGCTGGCTGACCGCATAACTGGCACGGCATTTCTCGCGTTCGCGGCACGGCTCGCGCTACGCAGCTAGTTCATGCCGCAGACTGACTCCATGAGCGCTGGTCCAGGCCCGCAGGACGGCCTGCCCGAGGAGATGGCCCTGGCGCTTGCTGCTTTTGAAAGACATTTGAGATCGGAACGGGGTTTGTCTCCCCACACAGTTCGCGCCTACCTCGGGGATATATCAGCGCTACTGGCCTACGCATGCGCAGATCAAGAATGCGGGCTCGCAGAGGTTGATATCGCCGTGTTGCGCGGCTGGCTTGGCACCCAGCACCATGCTGGGCAAGCTCGGTCAACGATCGCACGAAGAGCCGCATCGGCCCGGGCGTTCACGGCATTCGCGCACCGGCGCGGTTGGCTCGATCATGATTCTGGCGCCCAGCTGGGCACGCCGAAGGTGCACAAGCACCTGCCCGAAGTCCTCGGTCAAGAACAGATGGCCAACGTGCTGAGGGAGTCCGCTGGAGCGCCCGGCGGTGATCCGCTGGCTGCCGCCGTAGAACTGCGCGACGTCGCGATTATGGAGCTGCTGTATGCCGCAGGCATCCGGGTGAGCGAGCTGTGCGGCCTCGATGTCGGTGACATCGATGTGTCCAGGCGCACAGCAAGAGTGCTCGGCAAGCGGAACAAGGAGAGGGTGGTCCCGATAGGCATCCCGGCGATGCGCGCGATCGCCAGATGGCAGGACCACGGCCGTCCAGTCGTACTGTTCGACGCAAGCCGGCCCGGCGCCGCGGCTGCACTCTTCCTGGGCGTCAAGGGCGGGCGCATTGACCAGCGCGCCGTCCGGCGTGTGGTGCACGCCAGGATTGCGGCGGCCGGATCGGTACCCGACACCGGACCGCACGGCTTGCGCCATACGGCCGCCACGCACATGCTCGAAGGCGGCGCTGATCTTCGGAGTGTCCAGGAGATGCTCGGCCACGCTTCGCTGGCTACTACCCAGATCTACACCCATGTGAGTATTGACAGGCTGATGTCGGTATACGAGCAGGCGCACCCGCGGGCTTGAGGGCAGACCCACACGGCCGACCCGGCGCAGGAGGGGCAGGCCTGGCTTGCCGGACATCTGCGGCGCTGCAGGGCATGTAGACTATCCGTCACGGCCTGTACCTGGGTCAGCGTGAGCATGCGCGCCGGGGAGGCCAAATTCGCGCGTCCGCCTGCTGGGCGGCGAGCCCGCTTGAGTCTGCCAAGACCCCTTCGGGTGCCGCACAGGACGCCCCTCACCGGTCCGCGGGAGCTATCCCGCGGCGACGGGGCGTACGGGCGCCAGGAACTGAACCGGGTGGCGCCCGTGGCACGGCCTATGGCGCCCTGAACAGGAAGGGGACACCGGCATGGCTCCGGTCGTCACCATGCGTCAGCTGCTGGAAAGCGGCGTTCATTTCGGGCACCAGACCAGGCGCTGGAACCCGAAGATGAAGCGATTCATCTTCACTGAGCGCAACGGCATCTACATCATCGACCTCCAGCAGTCGCTGGACTACATCGACCGCGCTTACGACTTCATCAGGGAGACGGTCGCGCACGGCGGCTCGGTGCTCTACGTCGGTACCAAGAAGCAGGCCCAGGAGGCCATTGCCGAGCAAGCCCGGCGGGTTGGCATGCCGTTTGTCAACCAGCGCTGGCTGGGCGGAATGCTGACCAACTTCGGCACCGTCTACAAGCGGCTGCAGCGTCTCAAGGAGCTCGAAGAGATCGACTTCGACGACGTGAGCGGCTCCAACCTGACCAAGAAAGAGCTCCTGCAGCTTCGCCGCGAGCGGGACAAGCTTGAGCGTTCGCTCGGCGGAATCAGGGACATGTCCAGGGTTCCTAGCGCGCTGTGGGTCGTGGACACCAAGAAGGAGCACATCGCCGTTAGTGAGGCCCGCAAACTGGGCATCCCGGTGATCGCGATCCTCGACACCAACTGCGACCCGGACGAAGTCCAGTACCCGATTCCTGGCAACGACGACGCGATCCGCAGCGTTGCGCTGCTAACCCGCGTTGTCGCCGACGCTGTCGCAGACGGGCTCATTGCCCGTGCTGGCGCGGCAACAGCCGATGACAAGCCCGCCACCGATGGCGCGGAGGCCGGGATTGGTGCTGCCGAGCCGCTTGCCGAGTGGGAGCGCGAGCTGCTGGAAGGCAAGCCCGATGAGGAGCACGCCCAGGCAAACGGCGCAGCTCCAGCTGCAAATGGCGCAGCGCCATCGCCCTCGGCAGCACCCGAGGCAAGCCAGGAAACTTCTGCGCCGGCCGCTGACCCGGAGTCACCGACAGCTTGATAGTTGCGGCATGCCGACTGGAGATCTGCCAGTCCGCGTGCCGCCATCGGTACCACGACAACGAAAGATGGGGACATGGCGAACTACACCGCCGCGGACGTGAAGCGACTGCGCGAGCAGACCGGTGCGGGCATGATGGACTGCAAGAACGCCCTGGTCGAGGCCGACGGCGATTACGAGGCTGCCGTGGAGCTCCTGCGGATCAAAGGCGCCAAGGACGTCACCAAGCGCGCCCAGCGCACCGCAGGCAATGGCCTGGTGACATCGCAGCTGGCCGGCACCGGCAGCGGCGTCTTGCTTGAGCTGAACTGCGAGACTGACTTTGTCGCCAAGACTGATCTGTTCCAGCAGGTGGCCAGCGACATCGCGGCCGCAGCTCTGGCAGCTGGTGCTGACGACCGGCTCGCGGTGCTCAGCCTCGAAGTCAGACCAGGTCAGACCGCGCAGGAGCTGATCGAGGAGGCCGGCGCCTCGCTCAAAGAAAAGCTGGAGCTTGGCCGGTACACCAGGTTCGCCGGCGGCTACGTGACCAGCTACCTGCACAAGTCGAGCCCTGACCTGCCTCCCACGCTCGGCGTGCTCGTTCAGCTGGACGAGGCTGGAGCCGCTCTCGGTCAAGACATCGCGCATCAAGTCGCGGCCATGCGACCGCAGTACGTCACGCGCGACCAAGTACCCGACGATGTCCTTGCCAGTGAGCGCCGCATCGCCGAGCAGGTAACCAGGGAGGAAGGTAAGCCGGAGCAGGCGATCCCGAAGATCGTCGAGGGTCGCGTCAACGCCTTCCTCAAGGACATCGTCCTGATCGAGCAGGCTTCGGTCCGGGACCAGAAGAAGACCGTCAAGCAGCTGCTCAGCGAGCAGGGGGCTAGTGTCAAGGAATTCGCCCGGTTCCAGATCGGTCAGGCTGGTTGACGCTGGCGGAGGGTGGTATCGCAGTGGCTGACAGCCCGCCTGGTGATCCCGAGGCTGAGGGCATGTCGGCTTCTGATGCCGAGGAACCGGCGCCCAACTGGCGACGGGTCGTCCTGAAGCTGTCAGGCAAGGCGTTCGCCGGCAGTGAGCCGCTCGGGATATCTCCGGACGTGGTCGTCCACCTGGCGAAGGAGATCACGGCCGCTGTACACGAAGGCTTCCAGATCGCTGCTGTCGTCGGCGGAGGCAACATGTTCCGCGGTGCCGCGCTCTCCGAGCGCGGCATCGACAGATCTCGCGCCGATTACATGGGCATGTTGGGCACCGTCATCAACTGCCTGGCCCTGCAGGACGTGCTGGAGAAGCTGGGCGTAGAGACAAGAGTTCAGACGGCGATCACAATGGGCCAAGTGGCGGAGCCCTACATTCCGCGGCGCGCGATCCGGCACCTGGAGAAGGGCCGGGTCGTGATCTTCGGCGCTGGCCTCGGTGCTCCGTTCTTCTCCACCGACACCTGTGCCGCTCAGCGGGCACTGGAGATCGGCGGCGAGGCGGTGCTCAAGGGCACTCTGGTGGATGGCGTCTATGACGCAGATCCGAAGCAGAACAGCGACGCGGTCTTGTTCCACCATCTCGATTACACCGACGTGCTGCGCCGTGAGCTGCGGGTGATGGATGCTACGGCAGTAAGCCTCTGTATGGACAATGATCTTCCGATTGTCGTGTTCGACCTCATGGCGGAGGGCAACGTTCTCCGGGCCGTCCGCGGTGAGCGGATTGGCACGCTAGTCAGCCGGTCTGGCCGTTGATGACCGGCAGGACGCCTATCAACGCACGGGAGCCGCAGTGATCGACGAAAGCCTCCTCGAGGCAGAGGAGAAAATGGAAAAGGCCGTCGTGGTCGCGAAAGACGAGTTCAGCGGGATCCGTACCGGCCGGGCTCATCCGTCCATGTTCAACAAGATCACGGCCGAGTATTACGGCACTCAGACGCCGGTGAACCAGCTCGCGTCGTTTCACATGCCTGAGCCGCGCATGGTCATCGTGCAGCCCTACGACAAAGGCTCGATGACCGCGATTGAGAAAGCGATCAGGAATTCCGACCTTGGTGTGAATCCGTCCAATGACGGCACAATCATCCGTGTAGTCTTCCCTGAACTATCAGAGGAGCGCCGCAAGGAGTTCATCAAGATCGCCAGGAACAAGGCCGAAGACAGCCGCATCTCGATCCGCAACATCCGCAGGCATGCCAAAGACGCCATCGACAAGCTGGTGAAAGGCGGCGAGGCCGGGGAGGACGACGGCAGGCGCGCCGAGCGCGAGCTCGACGAGCTGACTCACACGTACGTCGGTCAGGTCGACGAGCTACTGAAGCACAAGGAGGCTGAGCTTCTTGAGGTTTAATTGCGGATTGACGGACCCGATCTAGGTGACTCCGGGGCATTTGCCCCGGGTACTGGTCGTGGCCGCCAGTTGAGCGGTCCCGACGGGCAGCCTGTTGGTCAGCGACAGGACGACCCAGCTGTGACGGGGGAGGCGGCTGGGATGACCGAGCACAAGTCAATCAACGTCGGCCGCAACCTGCCTGCCGCCCTTGGGGTTGGCGTGGTTCTCGGCGGCCTGGTTTTCCTGACGCTTCTGACGGTCAAAGCCACGTTCCTGCTCTATGTCGGCATTATCGTGGCCGCTGCGTTGTGGGAACTGAATCACGCGCTCGCGAAGCGGGAGATCGATCTGCCGCTGATCCCGATCGCCGCCGGCGGCATAGCGATGGTCACGCTCGCATACTGGGCGGAGACGAAGTGGGTTCTCGCCGCCCTTGCTATCTCTGCGATTGCGGTCCTTGCCTGGCGGCTGCCTGGCGGGCCTGCCGGTTACGTCAGGGACTCAACGGCCGGCCTCTTCGCGCTTATGTATCTGCCGCTCTTCGCTGTCTTCGTGGCGCTCATGCTGAATCAGCCGGACGGCGTCCGGCGCACGCTGATTTTCATCGTCCTCACCGTTTGCAGCGACACCGGCGGCTACTTGGCGGGCATCCTCGTCGGCAAGCATCCGATGGTGCCGAGTATCAGCCCGAAGAAGACCTGGGAGGGGCTCGGCGGGTCGCTCGTAGCCTGCTTGATCGCGGGCGGCCTCATGGTGCCCGGTCTGCTGGACGGCCAGGTCTGGCAGGGCCTGATCATCGGGCTTGCAGCGGTACTCGCGTCAACGCTGGGCGACCTTGCTGAATCGATGATCAAGCGCGACCTTGAGATTAAGGACATGGGGCACTTGCTGCCCGGCCATGGCGGAATTCTCGACCGGATTGACTCGCTGCTGGTCATGGCACCTATCGTCTGGTTCTTGCTGACTGTCTTCGTGCCAAACGGTCACGCCAGTTAGCTACGCGAGAGGCGGCTATCCCAGCCAGCTTCATATATCGAGCCGCTTGCGACAAAATGAAGGTGATGAGCTGCGCGCACTGCACCAGCTGGATCGTCGCTGGCAGCCGCGGACAGTGGGAGCTGGGATGAGTAAGAAACGCGAGTGGCGGCAAGCGACGGCCGTCGACGTCCTGCGTCGGTCCATGAGCAACGCGGGCCTTGGCCCCGCCGGTGACTGGTGCGGCGGCGATGCACCTGATCCAGGCTGGTGTGGCGGCATTGAGCCACCGCAGGAGTGGTGCGCCGAGGCGGTGCAACCCCGGCAGCTGCTTGACCAGGCAACTCGAGCCAAGCGGCGCTGAGGTCTGGCCGTCAGGAGCGCGAGTACACCCAGCTACGACGCTGCGCGGCTAGCTGGGTGATCAGGCTATCTGAACTGCGTTCCCTGGCAAGGCGGCGTTCGCGCTCATTAATCGGGATGAGCCACAGCCAGCGGACCGGCTCGTTGCTGCTGCGGAACCCATCAAGCCGCGGCACTTCTGGCCCAGGCAGCCGGCTCGGATCATCGACCAGCAGGACTGCCTCATTGCCTCCGCCAAGCGGGAATGTCGATGCTTCGTGATACCAGGGAATGCTGTGACCGGTCCCAAGCCAGGTCATCTCCCGCCATGGGAACTGGCCGAGCCACAGGAAGATGCGCGCCGCTTCCGCGCTCGGCATGGTCGTGGCAAGCGCGAGTTCGATCCTGGCTCGGTTCGCCGCCCCGTCCCCGGTTTGCTCGACCACAGGCATCCGCTGACAGCTCATCCCGACCGTAGACAGAACAGTGAAGGGGCGCCTGGGTACGGCCGGGCGTTCCGAGACTCCCGCCGCGGGGTGCTTGCCACCAGCCACATCCCAGTAGTTGCCGCCAGGACCAAGGCGGGCGAGAAGATGACCGAGCAATGCTTGCTGGAACAGCGCCCATGAGCCCGCGCTAGCCCGCCAGCGCCAGAACTGAGCGGATTGCTGCACGCGCTGGCCGAGGCCGTCCATCGCGTCGTCGAGCGACCAGCCAAAGGGTGTCTGCCCGATGGCGTCCCGGCTGTAGCCGGGCATTCCCCTGGACAGATCCGACCAGCCAGGGATCACCGCGATCGGCTCATCATTCTCCAGTATGGCAACGCCGTCGCCCTCCTCGAGCCATACCGCGCTCAGTGCCCGCGCATCGATCAGCGGGCGTCCCTTCGGGTACTTGGTATGTGCGGCGGGCATCTCGGGTGCCTCGCCTGCGCGAAGCCTCGCGACGTCGATGCTCTCGGGTGCAGGCTGGTGGTTCGCGACCCAGGTCGCAGCGATCGCGCCGGACTTGTCATGCAGGTACGCCGACGTAGTCGAACCGTCGTACTCCACCACAACCCGGCGGCTTCCATACGGACTCACGCTATCTAGCAGTACAGCAGGGCTGCCGGGTGTAGCGGATATCCTGGTGCCCTGACCGGGCCATTTGCGCAACGTGGGCACGTACTGGAATCTATCGAATTCCCGCAGGTCATAAGGCACCTGCGCGGATATCGATCGAGCATCTCCTGACAGCAGGCAGGGACCGGGTTACATCGAACTCGGCAGGAGTGCGGCGAGAGGAGGCAGGGTGCCAGAAGCCATCAAGTTGCTGCCGGTCGGACTGACCGAATCGGCCCTGGCACCGGCTGACCGGCGCGGTCCGCGCGCTCGGCCGCCTCGCCACCTGGCTGACTTGGATCCAGCCGAGCGCCGGGCGGCGGTCATCGAACTTGGCCAGCCTGCCTACCGGGCGGATCAGTTGTCACGGCATTACTTCGGCCGCCTCACCGATGACGCCTCGGAGATGACTGACCTGCCAGCGGATGCTCGTGCTCAGCTCACCGGTGCGCTTCTGCCGCAACTGCTGACGTCACAGCGGGAACTCGAGTGTGATGGCGGTACGACGCGCAAGACGCTGTGGCGGGCCTTTGATGGTGCGTTCGTTGAGTCCGTCTTGATGCGCTACCCAGACCGCGTCACGATGTGCGTGTCGTCACAGGCTGGCTGCGGCATGGCGTGCCCGTTTTGCGCCACCGGGCAGGCGGGCCTGACCAGGAACCTGACTGCGGCCGAGATCGTGACGCAGGTGTTCGCTGGCGCCAGGGCCATGGCAACTGGCGCGGTGCCAGGTGGCCGCGGTCGTGTCTCCAACGTCGTCTTTATGGGCATGGGCGAGCCATTGGCCAATTACGCGAGTGTTCTGACCGCAGTCCGCAGGATTACCGACCCGGCCCCGAACGGCCTGGGAATCTCCCAGCGTTCGGTGACCGTGTCGACGGTCGGCCTTGTTCCCTCAATTAGAAGGCTCACCTCGGAAGGCCTCTCGGTCCGGCTCGCCGTTTCGTTGCATGCGCCAGATGATGAGTTGCGCGACGAGCTCGTACCGGTAACCCGGCGGTGGCAGGTGGCTGAGGTGCTCGACGCGGCCTGGGACTACGCGGCTGAAACCGGACGTCGCGTGTCGATCGAGTACGCGATGATCCGCGACATCAACGACCAGGCTTGGCGAGCCGACCTCTTGGCGAGCTTGCTTGCCGGTCGGCTCGCGCACGTCAACTTGATCCCGCTCAATCCGACGCCCGGCTCGAAATGGACGGCATCCAATCCAGAGGTCGCTGACGAGTTCTTCGAGCGACTTGCCTCTCGCGGCATTCCTGTCACCGTGCGTGACACGCGTGGGACCCAGATCGACGGCGCATGTGGTCAGCTGGCCGCTGCAACAGGGCCGACCGCGGGCTCGCAGGCTCTAACTAACTAGTCGATCCAGCCGGCAGTCGCCGCCGGCATGTACGTTAGCCGCCATGGCGTGGAAGCAGGAGCTGGGCAGACGCCGCCGCGCGCTCGTCGCCGGAGCGGTCCAGGCTGCATGGAAACGGATGCAGCAGGCGGGAACTGTCACAGCCGAGTCCGCAGCTGGCCGCCGCTTTGCAGCGTTTGGGCCAGGCACGCTCATGGCGTTCCCGACGGGTTCGGTCTACGGCGAACAGTGGATCGAAATCGGCGATCAGGCGATGATCGCGGAGCTCGTCACGCTCTGTGCGGGCATGGCGCCCGGTCACGATCTGGGACCCGATCCTGTCCTACGAATCGGTGACAGATGCGTGATCGGGCGCGGCAGCCACATTGTGGCGCATCGCTCGATCGAGATCGGCGACGATGTGTTCACCGGCCCGTACGTTTACATCACTGACCAGAACCACAGCTACGCAGACCCGGACGTCCCCGTCGGTAGGCAGTGGCCGGTCAACAGCAACGTCCGGATCGGCGCTGGCACCTGGCTTGGCACCGGCGCGGTCGTCCTTCCGGGCTCAATCATTGGCAGGAACGTGGTTGTGGCCGCCGGTGCGGTAGTCCGAGGCACCGTGCCCGATCACGCGGTCGTTGGCGGCGTCCCAGCCAGGGTTCTCCGCGAGTACATACCGGGAATCGGCTGGGAGGCACCAGCACCGGCCACCGCGGAGGTCAGTGCAGAGGCGGATGCGGTGGCGGAGGCTGTGGCCGTGGCGGAGGCTGTGGCCGTGGCGGAGGCTGTGGCCGTTGCCGAGGCCGCGACCGTCGTCGCTGAGCCGCCGATCCACGAGGAGCCGGTTACCTCCTGACTGCCTGGGTCAGCTAGGCCTCTGTCCGGTTACCTCCTGTCTGCATGGCTCAGTTGGGCCGCTGTCCGGTTACCTCCT
>Ga0126373_10002073_pt1 | contig 14628 bp, 11 predicted proteins | sample PanSoiMetPlot_11_FD_92545 | JGI IMG/M metagenome (GOLD analysis project Ga0126373, IMG submission 92545) | Tropical forest soil microbial communities from Panama - MetaG Plot_11 | ecosystem: Environmental > Terrestrial > Soil > Tropical forest > Bulk soil | place: Panama | collected 2016-02-17 | reverse complement strand
GTGGGCGCCTTTCTCCTGGCGGAAGCCGGCCTGCTCAATGGCAAAAGAGCAACCTCGCACTGGAAGTTCAGCAAGGAACTGGCGGAGCGCTACCCTCGCGTGAAAGTCGAAGCGTCTGAGCCCGTGTGGGCCAAGGACCAGAACATTTACACGTCCGCTGGCATATCTGCAGGAGTTGATCTGGCTCTGGCCTGGGTCGAGGAAGACTGCGGCAACGCGATCGCTACCGAAATTGCGCGCGAGTTTGTTCTGTTTCTGCGCCGCCCCGCCGGGCAGGCGCAACTCAGCGTTTCATTAACCTCACAGGCCCTTGTAATGAAGTCGATTCAAGAGCTTCAAGTGTGGATTGCAGAGAATCTGCACAAGAATTTGTCCTGCCAGTACCTGGCGGATCGCGTAGCGATGAGCATCCGGAATTTCGAGCGCGTCTTCGCTCGCGAAGTGGGGACGGCGCCGGCACGCTACGTCCGGCGCGTGCGGATCGAAGCCGCACAACGAATGCTCGAGCAGAGCGGAAAGGGCCTCAATCAGATTGCGGCCGCGTGCGGCTTTTCCAGCGCGGACTTGATGAGGCGCCTTCCGCGCCGAGCTAGGTGCCACGCCACGCGCGCTTCGGCAAATCGGTACTCGAACCGAAGCCCCGTGCTTATATCGAGGCAGTTGCCGCAGTTAGCTGGGAGGCTTGGCCTTGGATTCTCTGCTGCAGATTCTCACGACTGCCCCCCGTATTCTTCCGGCACATCGTCTTCGAGTGTTTCCGAAGTCTTGACTTCCCGCTGGTCCGGGTCGGGTGCGTTCTCGATGGCGTCAACAACCGACGCTTCGAACGACTGGCCTTCTTCAACCAATTCTTCGACGCTTTCGGCGTCGGCTAAATCCGAGCGCGAGAGACCCTGCGTATCGCCAGATTGGCCGCCGCTCTCGGGCCCGAGGCCTTTTCTTTGCGATCCGGGAAGAACGTTGAACTCGCGCGTACGGCGACCAGTTGCGCGCGTCCGGCTGACGCGTCTCTTCGCCTTGGTGCGTTTCGGTTGGCGGTGTTTCTTCGAAGAACGCTTTTTCGCCATGCCAGAAACCTAGCACGACGTCGGCGCGAGAACAATCAACAAGAAGCCGGCCTCGCAGCGTTTACTCACCCAGTATGAATACGCCCTGTTCCAATTCGCCGACAGTGTGGACGAAGCCTTCGACCGCGTCCGCACCGACATGGAGGCCCACCACCTTCAAGCTCGTGGCTGGTATCACAGGAGCATGGATTCGTGGCAAAAAATCCATAATCCGCGAGCGCAAACGCCCGTAGGATTTGCGTCCGGCAGTCCTCAACAAGCCGCACGCGAATTGACGCGATGTGACGCCGAACTGGCCTCTTTCAAAGTTGCGGGTGATTGAAGACCTTGGCTGGGAGGCCTCGATTGGCAGGATTATCAGATCCAGAGATTTGAAAAAAGGCGTCAGCGCGGCGAGTGAAATTCGATTGCGATATCTTGGTCAGTTTCGATGGGTTGCCCGTTGAGCATGGCGGGCAGATAGCGCCAGTATTTTGCTGCGTCCAACGCAGCGGGTGCCAGCTCCACAGGTCCACTCAACAACTTCACGCTGCGAACGGCACCATCGGGCCCTATCACTTGGCGAATCCGGACTGTTCCTTCAATCCCGCGCTCACGCGCCTCCGCGGGATAGGCAGGTTCCAGACGATAGGTTAAATGACACGGATTGAAACGGTCGGTAAACTTCAGAGGGCGCCCCGCGACAATTCTCGGTTCAGATGCGCGAAGGGTGGAATCAGTCGGTGAAGATGGAAGTGTGGGCGCGGTTGGTGTGCTTTCCGACGGTGGAGTGGAGGCAGGCGCGACGGCGGCTTGCTGTACCGGTTTAGGGACTTGGTTGAGTGGCGAGCCCTGGTGAGAAGCCGCAGCGTGCGACGATGCGACGTTGTCGTTTTCCGGTCTCTTCCTCTTATAAGACTCGATACGCGTTTTGCTGGAAGATGCGCGAGCCTGGCGTTCCGGTTTCGGTGGCGCACTTTCGATTTTGGCGGTTTCGCCTCTAGCTGGCGCGGTGGCCACTACGGCACCCGCACTCTGCCGCCTGTGAGAATGAACCAGCATGCCGATCCCAAAACAGAGACAAAGAAATGAGAAGAAAGCCAGAGCAGTAGTGGCCCAAATCCATTTCTTGACTTGCCCTGTTTCAGTTCTCGCCGGAGAGACCGGTGTATCGTCCCAGCCGATTGCGACTGGCTCCGGTTTCAAATCACGAGCGGGCGTCGGTGGTTGGACGGACTCGAACAACTGAGGCACCGGCGCAGGCGGCGCCGGTTGCGCAACACGAGAGGAAGGGATGGGCCAGTCGAGAATCGCGCCGTGGTCCGCGTGTGCGCTCACTGCGCCCAATGAAGGGTGCGGTTCATCTGTTTCGAGAGGTGCCTTCGGCCGGCGCTCCGGCTCTTGAATCGCAGACTCCGAGTAAGTCGAGTGTTCCTCTACTGCGAGTTGGCCGCTCTCTGGCAATACTGTGGGTGGTTGCTCAAAGGCAGCCAAGTCGGCGTGCGCTTGCGGTTCGGCGACACTTGCACCCATTTCATGCTCTGCCACGGGCGCGCTGGCGGCACCGATGTCAGGCGCCAAAGACGCGCCAGGTACGCTGGCGGCTTCATCTCGAGGCACCGGGATAGCCGCGGCAGTCTCTTGTGTCGATTGAGGAGCGCCGGCGATAGGCTGTTCCAGGGTTGGAGGCTCAGGTGCTTGCAGCGCGACCTCTGAACCTACCCAGTCCTGAACTTGAGCTTGCACCTCCGATGACATAGCAACGAGGCGCACCCCGGTCTGCCGATTCGATTCGTCAAACCAAACGATCTGCGCCGCCGTTTCGATCTCGGGGCGACCGGACGGGAATTGGATGCGGAGTTTCACTTTTCCTCGGCCATCAAGCGGCGCGATCGCCACGAAGCCGATGCCGTGTTCGCTAACATTGAGGAGGATGCCACCGTTGTCTGTCCCCACATCGAGATACACCGGGGTCGTAACCGAATGCCGTGCGTCGCGACGGCGCTCGGGCCGTGGGTCTGAACTGGCGGCGTAAACCGACGTATCCGACATCGTGCGAACCGTCTAACCAAGCCTTGGTCGATTGGCTGAGAATGGCGGGCAGCCACACCCGGCACCGCGCCAGCCCTGGCGAGGTGCCTTGCGACGAGTCGCAATAGTACCGTGGCAGGGCATGAGCCCCCAAGCGGCGATGCATTCGAGTTACCAGTCTTCGGCATTAGTAAACCATCAGGCGAACGGCAAACGAAGACCGCGAAAAAGCCAGATAGCGGATAGATGGCAAAAGACTTGCTGCGAATGCCTGGAGCCAGTGGTTCGCGCGGCCTTTCCAGTCATTATGCTGGTCTCGGCCGAAGGAAGGTCAAAATTGGAGACTATTGAGGCTGCTGAACCTGCGTCAATCGGTGACACCCACGTCGATGAAACTCTGCTTAGAGAGTTGGCGCTAAAGATCCTGTTCTTGGGCGGCGAATTGTCTCTTACAGACCTAGCCGACCGGATGTGCTTAAGCTTGGACGTCATTGAAGAAATCTTTCAGTTCTTCAGGCAAGAGCAGTTGTGCGAAGTGAAGAAAATGGAGTTCGGAACCCACGTCATAGTGGCCAGTGCCGCGGGCAAAGAGCGCGCCGCAGCTCTATTGGCCTACAGCTGCTATGCAGGCCCAGCCCCCGTTTCATTGAAGGATTACAGCGAAAGGATCGCCGCGCAGAGCGTGCAAAAGACTGCGGTACACCAGCAGGACTTGACGCGCGCATTTGAGAATCTGGTGCTCGATGAAGACCTGGTCGCGCGGCTGGGTACGGCCGTGGTCTCGGGCACGTCGGTCTTTCTTTACGGGCCTCCAGGCTCTGGCAAAACGACCATCGCTTGTAATATCCCTTCCATTTTCGGCGATTTTGTCCTTATTCCCCACGCGATCGAGGTCGATCGCCAGGTGATCGCCGTCTATGATCCCGGCGTGCATCAGCAGGTAAGCGTCCCGCAACCAGACGAGTGGGATCGCCGCTGGGTGGTGTGCCGTCGCCCGCGAGTGGTAGCAGGTGGTGAGCTTTCCGCTGAGATGCTGGACCTGCATTCTGATGTAAGAACCTGCTTTCTTACTGCGCCCCTCCAGCTGAAAGCAAATAACGGGATTCTCGTGTTAGACGATTTCGGGCGCCAACGCATGCGCCCAGACGAGCTGCTGAATCGCTGGATGACGCCCCTCGATCGTCGCATGGACTTTCTCACGTTGCCCGGAGGAAAGAAGTTCGAAATTCCCTTCGATGTGCTCGTGGTGTTCTCAACGAATCTTGACCCGCGGACGCTGGCGGATGAGGCGTTTTTGCGAAGGATTCCCAACAAGGTGCACCTCGGGCACGCGACTCCCAAGCAATTCGCGGAGATCTTTTATCGGGAATGCGCTACAAGGAATCTTCCGTGTGAAGCGGGTCTTGGGGAGTACGCGGCTGACCTCATCAGGAATGAGATGAAACAGTCCCTATCCCAAAGCCATATACGCGACCTTGTAAATCAGGTCGCCTGGGCGGCAAGTTATCGCGGAGTCGAACCGCAAATGACTCGAGAAACCCTCCGGCAAGCCTGTCATAACTATTTTCTGCCTGTGAAGACGGAGTAGGGACAACCGAAGAACCACTGATTTCTGGCTGTGCTACAGGGTCTGCGAAGCTGCGAAACCCGAAGCGAGAGCCTAATGCACTTCAAGTTCGCGCGGAACCTCGAGGTAGCCGACGATGTGATCTTTTATGACCTTCGTAGCGATCACTTCCAAAGGCGCTGTGTTGCGCGAGGCAACGAATCGAACCACTTCGAAGATTGTGCGGTCTTTCAAATCAATGCACCCGCCAGAGACGGAAACACAGAGACTGTAGCGCTTCGCTTTTGGATTCGTCGACTTCAACGTCAGCGACACAGGTCCGACGGGTTGAGGGGTCGAACCCCGCAATAGCTCAAACGGAATCGCCTGCATTTCGGTGCGGGCAAGCAACGCGTTCAGCTCATCCTGATTTCGGAGTATATCAACGCCTTGGGTTCCCACCTGCCCCGCAACTTCCGCCAGCTTGTCCGTAGTTGCCTGCCACGCCTCGCGATTGGCGTCCGCGTCGCTTTGCAGTGCCGTAAGGCGGCGGTCAGTCGCCACGTCCGGACCTGCAGGCTTGGCGGGAGGCGGACTAGGTTGTTTCGGTGCTGGAGAGATTCGATAAATGGTCTTCGGCGCCGGTTTCGCGGCCGATTCTTTTTCCTTCGCGTCGCTTTTCTCTTCCGACCGGGCCGGCGATGCGTTTCTTCGGGCGGCTTCCAGCTTTTCCAAACGGGCTTCCATCGAGCCGAGACGCTCATTGATGGCGGCCAGTCCGGCATCGGGCATGGCTCCGGACTCCCTCATCATCTGGGGGAGCAATTTATACGCGAGAAAAAACACCGCCGCCGCGATGACTACGGCGAAAAGAATTCCGCCGACTCGCGGTGTTGGACGCGTGGCGGGCGTTTGCGGTTCGGCGAATACTTGTCGATCAAAATCAATTCCGGTGGATTTGTCGGCCATAAGACCAGCTTCCGATCCCTTAATGGAGTTGAATGCTCGATGGATATCGCGGGTTCAGCTTAATCAGCACGGTCTGGGTTTCGTTTGGCAGAAGTCCGATCACGCTGCGTCCCGACTCCTGCCGCGCGCCACGCATTTCCACTGTGTATTTCCCCGGCGCTATCGTCATCAGCAAAGGGGTTCGCCCAACCACCAGACCATTTATGAAAACCTCTGCACCGCTGGGCGTCGAACGAAACAGCAACTTGCCCGCTTTTTCTCCGGCGTTGCCTTCAAAATCTCTTCGATTTGTCTGGTCCGGGGGCGCGCCGGTGCGAGCCGCGAGATGCGCGGATTTCACGGGCGGCGCCGGCGGGGTCATGACGGGTGGTGGCGCCAAAGCGCTTGCACCAGCGACCGAGGAGCGGGACGTCGCCATTCCCGCCTCCGCCATAGCTTGGGCCCGCGCATCATGCGCGCCCAGTACTAGCAAGCCCACCAAGACAGCAACTCGATAAGCTCTTCGCAGCAGCTTCGCTGTTAGATTCATGGTTACTCTGCGCCCAGACTTCGCGCAAAAGTCTCGAGCAGATCTCAGCAGGAGGAGTACCAAAGTCGCTGCCAAAAGTGTCTAGAGCAATTTTCTCAGCCCCCGCCTTTTGACGGCTCGGAGCCGCATCAATCTTGCCAGTTTTGTCTCGCCTGGCGGTTAGGTTACTAATTTCACCCCGGGGCGCCTTCGGGGTGTCCACAGATGGTGACGCATCTCGTCCCCGCTAACTGGCGATTCGCGCCAGAGGCTGTCGCGAGCTGATGGTACAAGACGTGCTAACCCCACAAACGCCCATCTTCAATGCCAGGGCGTGGTCTGCGCACGGCCATTCCGGGCGCGGACTTTCCTGGGAATGGGGCATCGTCCGACATGAACCTGTGCCTCTTAACCACCGGTAACGTCTCAACGGCTGGACCGCGTCTGCCTTTCGCCCAACGTGGGGCACTTGGCCCATTCGTCGAGCGCCAGTCTTTTTTGGGTAACTGCTACGGTTCACTCGCTGTTCTGGTCAGCCGCCCGTTCCGGCAGACATCGCCATCGGCCGATCACTTTTTTCCAAGCGCTAATCGTGTCACAAGCCTTCCCGTCGCTTGGCCGACCACAGCAGCGTCCTTCGTCTTGCACTGCTCGCTCCTCGTCCTTTTGATACTCCTGCCGCCGGTCCTTTCGGCCAAGATTTCACCAGCGCCGACGGCCTCGCGGTCCAACACGAGAATCTACTATCGGCTGCCCGTGCTTTCTGCGGCCCAAATGCCTCGACTGGCCGCCGCGGGACCCGCAAGCCGCGCCAGTTCAAGTCCTGCGCTGACACTTCCGGCCTTGGGCAGCCGAAACGTACATCAAAATATGCCAATTATTTCGCGGCCGCTGCATCCAGACAACCTCAGACAGACCATTTATCAAGAAAGTTCGCCGCCTGAATTGAAAATCGCAACTGAACAAAAGCTGCCGAACATCGTCCTTGGCCACCGTCAGGGACCTCAGTTGCCCTCCCTCCAAACATTTGCAGCTCCGGTACAGGCGAACCATCAAATCGTAACGGCTGTGGCTCCGTCGGTTTCTTCGGGTCCAAGCCCGACCGACCCGTCCCTGGTACTCACCAAGCTATCGGACAGTGAACGGAAGCTATCAATCCCCGTTTCGGGAGGCGGGGCTCCGATCCGACCCACACCGAATGGAGGCGCTAGCGCGTCGAATGGCGGGTCTTCGACAGATGCTCAAGCCCTCTTTGTGCTCGGAGTTGATCCCGCAAATCCAACAAGCGACCTCGCCTTGCCCCCTGGCAACCGGTGGGGCGATTTCTCCGTCGGCCCACCTCAAGGAAATCCTGGCTCCGCGTACGGCGACCCCACCGGAGCCCCAGAGGGAAGCGGCGCTGGCGCACGTGGCAATGGTGAAAGAAACGGCGCTGGAGCAGGTGGCAACGGCGAGGGTAATGGCACCGGCACAGCTGATGGCATTGGTGGAGGCGGGTCAGCACCCGCCGGAGTGAGCGCTTTCGGTAAGGGGGCTAGCGGCGAGGTTGGTGGTGTCGTTGACCCCGCGCTTGTTGCGAGCCTGGTCTATCCTGTAGCAGCGCCAACCAACTCAGTTCGAAGAGATACTCTGGTTATCTCCTCAGGGCCTATCGGTGGAGGAGGGCTTAACGTGTACGGCGCGTTGAACTGCGGAAAGGTATATTCGGTGTTCCTGCCGATGCCGGGAAAGAACTGGTCATTGCAGTACTGCGATAAATCCGCCCGTGGCGAGAAAAAGAGCTCAGAAACCAGGGCATCTGTGATCCGCCTTGAAAAACCGCTGGTTCCGCCGGATGTCGATCTCGACCATCGGTTCGACTTCAAGCGTGCAGGCCTGCCGCCAGAAAAGTCTCATCGGATGATTGTCCTCAAGGGCGTGATTTCTATTGATGGTACCGTCAAGTCCCTCGTTGTGGTACAGGGTGTACTTCCCCAAATGGACGAGGCGGCGCGCGTTGCCTTCAGCCGATGGCAATTCAAACCTGCTTTGAGGGATGGGAATCCGGTGGAGGTGGAAATCCTGGTTGGCATTCCTCCGCTAGGGGGCGACGATCACATCAATCGCTAGGATTGTAGTGGAAAGTTAAAAGGCACCGAGTTCTCCGTGAATAGGCAATTACTTGCCCATGCATCGATGCAACTCTCCGTCCTTTGCAGACGGTAAACCCCTAAGATATTGGAGCCAGAGGATTTAGAACAGGACGCCGCCTGAACCTTGTGTGAGGCTTTTGGCATTTCGCCTGCCTTTCCCTATTCCGACTTCACGTGCCTTTGCCCAGATCGACCACGTTCCCGGGGGCGTGGCACGTTACCGCTATTACTTGGGACTCAGAAGCATAGGCCCGCGGCGTTCGGCATAGCTGCTGGCCAATTGGGGAACCGTATTGTCCCAGCAAATCCGGTTGTGCCTCTTAAGTCAAGACCTCGCTTTTGCCGAACCGCTTGCTCGAACCTTAGGAGAGGAATTATCCACCCAGATCAGCAACGAGAATCAACTCGATCGGGTAAAAGAGCTTCGAGAACTCTCAGACACTGTTCTGCTCGATTTGCGTTCGGTGAGCACGCAGGGTGCCTACGAGCCTGCGTTTCGTCTTATGGACGAAATGAACAAAATCCCGGGCGCACCTATCATCGCTTTCTGCGACGAAGGCAACCGCGCCGTGATTCTCCAAGCGATCGAGCGCGGTGCGTTCGACACCATCACGAATCCGCCCAACATGGTGGAGCTTCGCTTGGTTTTGCGCCGGGCTCACAGGTTTCACACGGCTGAACAGGAGGCCCGGCGCCTCAAAGCAAGCTTGCGCGGATCGGGAAAGCTGTGCGACCTTCTCGGAACGTCTCCGGCTATTCAAGAGCTGTTCGCTTTGGCTCAAAAAATTGCTCCCTGCGACGTCAATGTGCTGATCACGGGTGAAACAGGCACCGGCAAGGAGTTAATTGCACGCGCCATTCACCAGATGAGTAGCCGCAGCGGCCACCCCCTTGTGGCGTTTTCCTGCGCCAATCTCCCTGAAACTCTGGTCGAAGATGAGCTTTTCGGGCACGAGAAGGCCGCCTTCACCGGCGCTCTCAACATGCGTCGCGGCCGAATCGAATCGGCGGACCAATCGACGCTGTTCCTCGACGAAATTGGCGACCTTGCTCTCGGGCTTCAGCCCAAGCTATTGCGCGTTCTCCAGGAACGCAGCTTCGAGCGCTTGGGCGGCAACAAAACAGTGAACGTGAACATTCGCGTGATCTGCGCCACAAATCGAAATCTTTCTGAACTCGTTCAGCAAGAAAAGTTTCGCGAGGATTTGTATTATCGCCTGAACGTTGTTCAGATGCACATGCCGCCTCTGCGAGATCGGCGCGACGACATCCCATTGCTCGCCCAGCACTTTCTCGAGACGTCCGCAGAGCAATTCAAGAGACCCGTGAAGCGATTTTCGCGTCCGGCTCTTCGCGCGCTTGAGGAATACGCCTGGCCCGGGAACGTGCGCGAGTTGCAGAACGCAGTGCAACGCGCGGTGGTCCTGTCCGACGGAACCACCGTGGAAATCCGGCACCTGCCTGCCGCGCTGCGGCAAGGCTGCGATTCGCCCGATTTCAGTCGCTCCTACGACGAGGAGGTTCGCGAGTTCAAGCGCAGACTTTTGCTCCGCACCCTCCGCGAGTGCGGCTGGCGGAAAACGGATAGTGCCCGGGCTCTGGGAATCGCCCGGGGATATCTGCATCGCCTGATCAATCAGCTCGGGATTAGCGAGCTGCCAGAGGAGATTTCTGTCGCGCTTGAAAATCAAATACCTCCTTCTGCGCGGCCGAATTAGCCTGCCTCTGCGGCGGCGATGACTTTTTGAAGTAGAATGCCCGTCGTGCAATCCGCGAGCGACACGGATTTTGTTTTCAGCGTTTGTTTGCCTCTTCTTCAGACAGCCCAGAACAGCGACGGCGGTTGGGGTTTCCATTCCGGCTCTCCAAGCAGGGTAGAGGCAACGTGCTGGGCTCTTCTCTCTTTGATCCATCTCGAACCATCAAACGAACAGCACGAAACTGGATTCCGCTTCCTCCGCGGAACCCAATTGCCCGACGGGTCGTGGCCTTCCTCGGCGGAGCAAAGCGTCGGCTGCTGGGCCACCTCCCTTGCCTGCTGGGTGCTTGAGAGTGACCCCGCGTCGCGTGAGGCAGTGGCCGCGGGCCTGAACTGGATCTGCAAGGATTTGCCACGAGGCCCGAGTTTGTTCCAGCGCGTAATTAGCTCCATTAATCGGCGAAACAAAGTCGTTGCTCAAGATGAATCGCTACAAGGTTGGGGGTGGACTCCAGATACCGCCAGTTGGGTGGAACCAACTGCCTTTGCATTGATCGCACTCGATCAAGCGCCCAAAGAACTTCTTCCCAATGGCGCGGGCAAACGCTGCCAATCTGCAAAGGCATTGCTCTACAACAGAATGTGCCGGGAAGGCGGGTGGAACTGCGGCAATCCAATGGTCTATGGGGTCCCCGGGGACCCGCTCGTTGAGCCTACTGTTTGGGCTTTGCTGGCTTTGCGCAACGAATCGCAGCGACCCGAAGTCGCCAAGAGCCTTGCATGGCTGGAGAAGAGCATCCCAACGACTTTGGGCGCTGGCTCGTTGGCGCTTGCGAAAATCTGCTTCGAAACATTTGCGAAGGAATGGCCGCCGAACGCACCGGATTTGAAGGACTTATACGCCAAGAATGAATTCCTAGCGAGCATTCCGGTCCTAGCATGGACGTGCCTGGCGCTCGGCGCAAAAACGATTTGGCCGGGCACGAAAGCCGTGGTGTGCACCGATGCAAAGAACTGAAAATCCACTGGTTCCACCGTTTCGGCGGCCACCGTCGCACGTGGCGATTCGCCGTGTGGATAGCTACGAACGAGACTTCTTCGCGCTGATTTACGAAACCCTCCGCGAGCTTCAAAAGCGTGAAACAGCCGAGCAAACCCGGCCGCAGGCTCCCGGTGTTCCGGCATCAACATCCACAACTCTGGCCCAAATTCGCGGCAAAACGGTCCTCTTGAAGCCCAACTTCGTCACCCTTGACCCTCTCAGCGCGATCAACACGCATCCGGCGATTGTGGCGGCCGCCCGCGAGAGCTTCTTGAAGTTAGGCGCCGCACAGGTTCTGATCGGCGACGGCCCGGCGCTCGACCGCGACACGGAAGCAGTAGTCGAGTCAGTGCGACTCCGAGAGTACGTTGGGCCCTTGCAGCGCAGCTTTACCGATCTCAACGTCGATGACGTCGCGCGAGTCCCTCTCCGAACGCGCGCTTCGCGTCTTAAGGAACTTTACCTGCCCAAAACAGTTCTAGCCGCCGATTTTGTAGTATCCATGCCCAAACTCAAGACGCATCACTGGGCTGGCGTCACCCTCTCGCTCAAGAACATGTTTGGAATCGTGCCGGGGGGATGCTACGGCTGGCCTAAGAACGTACTTCATTGGGCAGGAATCGATAACGCCATCCTCGATATTAATGCCACAGTTCGCCCGGATTTTGCCATCGTTGACGGAATCAACGGGATGGAAGGGAACGGGCCAATTCAGGGGGTTCCCAAAAAAACCAACGTGGTCGTCTTCGGCAACGACCCGGTAGCGGTGGACGCAACTTGTTGCCGTATCATGGGCTTACTCCCAGAAAAAATCAAATATTTGGCCGGAGCCGGCACTCTCCTTGGTCACCTGAACCACGACAAGATCGAGCAGCTCGGCGAATCCATCGCGAGCGTGCGAACGCCGTTCGCAGTGTTGAAAGAGTTCGAAGGGATCAAAGAAGTAGACCGGCAAAAACGCAATTGAATCCATGGCGTCCGGGCGACGGGTTATAGGTTCAGTGCTTGCAGGAAGAGTTGTAGTCCGGCTTTTCTGACCCGCGCCCGGATGAGCCGCCTGCGCATATGGCTGCCGGATTGCCCCTATAGGCTTAGGGTAGGCCATTTCACCGAAAGGGCTCGGGCCCGCTGAGGCGCTGGCGGGCGGGTTTTCGGTGTAAGTCTTTTGGATTCAGTGGTTTTGAGTTACCTCGGACGAGATGCTTGGACAATTCGAAGGACGGTTTTGGTGCCCGTTGGCAGCTGTTTTACCCTCGAAAGTAACTTGCCGTCACTTTTTCGGCAACGCCTTGCGCCTTTAGGGAGGCCGCGATGAGAACACGCAATCCGCAAGCGGGCAATGTACTTCTCCTGACGGGTCTGGCGCTCACCGTCCTGATGGGCTTTGCAGGCCTGGCCGTCGATATGGGCATGCTGCGTTACGACAAGCGCTTGGAGCAGACGGCTGCGGACGCTGCCGCAGTCGCCGGTGCCAACAACATAGGGTTCGGCGACGTGGTGGCTAGGGGGCAAGGCGGAGCGTCGGTGAACGGATTTACGGATGGCAGCGGCAACACATTCAGTTCATGCACCGGCGCCGCGATCGGCACCGTATGCGTCCAGATCGACAGTCCGCCAGTGGACGGGCCGCATGCGGGCGTGGCGGGATGCTCTCCAGCCGCGTCGTGCTACGTAGAAGCGCGCGTGGCGAAGATTTGGCCGACTTATTTCATGAACCTTCTGGGCATCTCAAAGGAGGAGATGATAGCGCGGGCGGTGGCGACGAGCGTAAGCGGCGGCCTGACCGGCGGCGGTGGTTGCGTGTACACGATCGGCGCGCCGGCAAAGGGAATTGGAATCAACATCAATGGAAGTGCCACGCTGAATGCCACTTCATGCGGGATCGTTGACAACGGCAACTTTTCGACCAAGGGCAATGCCCTGAACGTGAACGCCTACTCGTTTGGTGTGTCGGGATCCTGGACTGACAGCGGGACCTCAACCAGCGATGTAACGTGCGCCTCGGGCCAGACGAGCTGTCCCCAGACCAGCGCCCCGGCGGGTCCGGACCCCATGGCGGGCCTGACGCCGCCAGCGGTCGGCACGGCGGGTACCTTCAACCCGAGCAACCCGCAGCCGGGGACCTACAACGGTGTCTCGCTGGCGTCAAACTTGACCGTGAATTTCGCGCCGGGGATATACGTCTGGACGGGGAACTTCAGTTGCAGCGGGACGGACACGATAACCGGCACCGGGGTAATGTTCTATTTTACGAACGGAGCGACTTTCAACTGCCAGGGCAACGACAACATTAATCTGACGGCGCCGACTTCGAGCAATTGCCCGGCTTGCCCGTCGCAATACGACGGCATTCTCATGTATCAAGATCCCGCAGACACCAGCGGGCCCTCGATAGGAGGCAACGTAGGGAGTCAGTACAACGGGATGCTGTACTTTCCAACCGCCGACGTCACGTTTTACGGGAACAGCTCGACCGACCTGTGCTCCAATAGCAGCCAGGTGACAAGCGTCGGAGAGATAGTCGCGAACACGTTGAACTTCAGCGGCAATCCAACCATCTGCATGGAGGGCGCGCTGGGGCTGCAAAACAAAGGTGTAACGGTGAGCACGGTTACCACAGCCATCCTGGTTGAATAGGGGAATTGTCGATGAATAGCGAAAGGCAAATTCGCAGGCCGCAGGCGGGGCAGGCGCTTTTGGAACTCGCGCTACTGCTGCCGCTGTTCCTGCTGCTCATCATGGGCATGGTCGATCTGGGCCGCTACATGTACGTCTACATTCTGGTGAGCAACGCGGCCCGGGCCGGGGCCGGTTACGGGGCCCAGAGCCTGGCGCAATCGGGGGATACAACGGGGATAGCGGCGGCTGCGCAGGCCGATTACGCGAACAGTGGCGGCGTGAGCACTCTAAGCGTCAGGTCCGCGTTTTCCTGCGTCTGCGACACGAGTGGAACGTTATCGACACAGGCTTGCATTTCGACAGAGGCCACGGCATGCAAAGCGGCTGCGGGCAATTGGATTGTCACGCTGGCGGTGACGACGTCGGGATCCTACAATGCGGTGTTCGGCTTGCCTGGGATTCCGAGTCCGATCACCGTGACAAACACCGCGACGATGACGGTGGCGCCGATTTGAGAGAGAGATACAGGGCAATGTCACTGCTTCCCGAGAATCAGGGTCTAAGAATCTGCCGCGCTGGACTGGTGGCCAGCAGGTTGCGCGACCTGGCCGAGGAGGAAGGCAGCAACCTGCTCGAATATGGCCTTATCGCCATTCTGTTCGTCACGCTGCTGTTTGGGATCATGGGCATCGGCCAGATGCTCTACACCTACCACTTTGTCTCCCATGCTGCTAAAGAGGGGGCCCGCTACGGATCGGTGCATGGCAGCACTTGCAACAACGACAAACCCGGGCCGGGGAGTTGTTCCGTAGCTGACCCCGACACCGGCCCTGCAAACTCAAACACGGGAAATACAGTGATTCAAGATTATGTCGCCAGCATCGCGCCGCTGGGCATCAACTCCGATCCCACCGTTCTGCGAGTTACGCCGACGTGGCCGGTACAAGCGAACAGTCCAACGATTTGCAGCGCTGGCGTCACCGGTATATCGGCGACCCCAATTCCTAACTACCCCGGTTGCACGGTTGCGGTGCAG
>Ga0126373_10002072_pt1 | contig 14630 bp, 22 predicted proteins | sample PanSoiMetPlot_11_FD_92545 | JGI IMG/M metagenome (GOLD analysis project Ga0126373, IMG submission 92545) | Tropical forest soil microbial communities from Panama - MetaG Plot_11 | ecosystem: Environmental > Terrestrial > Soil > Tropical forest > Bulk soil | place: Panama | collected 2016-02-17 | reverse complement strand
CTTGTCGATTAGGTTATGGCCGTGGCACAACCAAGTAATCAAGCACAAGACAGCGATCTTTCGCCAAATCAACAAAAACAAACTCGTCGCGCACCACGATGCGTTAGAATTTCCTGATGGGCAAATCGTGCTGCTGACGTCGCTGAGTGAGGGTCAGCAAGCCACCGTTCTGCAGTTGCCAGCCGAACCAAAGACTGTCGTTGAGTCCGAAGCCCAGCGGCGGGCAGACTACGTAGGCTGAATTTCCAAACGATGGCCGCTCCGCTCGAGGGCGGCCATTTTTCCATAAGCGAACGGAGTTTTCGGCGAGGCGAGGCGTCAACGTGGCAAGGCAGGAGCAATGGATGCGACGCGGCGCGGACGGCAACAGCAGCGAGCAGCGAGGCGACGCGGGCTGCGACGTCGGCGGCCCGAGCAGTCGGCCACAGCGGCCAGCGTGCCGTGAACAAAGCTAAGCTCACGGCGTTCGTCACTTAGGCTTCGTGCTTCGGATGGAGGGCTGAAAAGCGGATTAAGTAAAGGAGTACTATCGATGGCAGACAAATCGAACTTTACACCAGATGAATGGAAACTCCTTCTCGAAAGCGTGACAATGGCAGGGATTGCAATCTCTGCGGCAGATCCGAGCGGCCTGTGGGGTCTCCTGAAAGAAAGCTTCGCGGAGGGTTCCGCACTGGTGGCAGCCAAAACGGACCCCACAGCGAGGCCTCTCATCAAGGCCCTCGTGGCAGATTTTCAAACAGCCGAAGGTCGAAGCACCGCACGCGATGGCCTAAAGCAAAAGTTCACCGGTCTAAAGCCTGCCGAAATCACGGCCAAATGCATCGAGACCTTAGGCCAGGCTGGTGCGGTGGTTGACACAAAAGCACCAGATGATGCTGCGTCGTTTAAAGCTTGGCTGCGTCAGATCAGCCAACACGTTGCCGAGGCGTCCAAAGAAGGTGGCCTTTTTGGCGGCGGGAGTGGGCCAGTAAGCGACAAGGAAAAGGCTACCCTTCAGCAGATTTCCTCAGCGCTAAAACTGGCGACGTGAACATCTACAGCATGATCGTTGCAAGGATCGATCGTGGTGCTGCGGATCTACAATGTGTTGATGGGTCGTCGCCACGTGTGATCACAATCAAAACCGACAACGTGTGTCAGTAAGAGGAAGCACAGCTATGCCGAGCAATGCAGAGGTGATCCCGCGTAATTTCAGTCCGAAGTTGGCTCCAGGGCTTTCGGATGAGGCGCGTAAGGCAGTGAACGCAGCGTTTGACGCGATGTCGACTTGGCGTACAGAGACTGTCGACAGCTATGAAATAGTCATCGACAAGATGGCTTCGGCTGCACGAGCGCTAGGATGGCCGCAGCAAATCGTCGATGCCACCCGTGCGCAAATGCAAGATGTCCTGAAAATGCAGACCCAAACGATGGATCGCATGATGGATGCTTGGGAGGAACAGATCAAATCACCGAGTTCGTCATCCGCGCTACTATCGAAGCTGGGGTCCATCTCCAACTTCAGCTCGGCGGGTAGTTGGCCCAGCGCTACCGTAACGCAAATGGCAGCTTTCAATCCCTTCGGGCTATATATGCAAATCGCGCAACAGTGGCAAAAGACATGGGTAGACACGATGGGCGTTTGGGCCAATGCCAACAAATCGATCAGCTGGCGCACTTAATCGTGACGACCGGGATTGACCCGTAGGTCTTCTTGGGCGAGCGCGACGGCGGTACTATGTATTCCGGGTCCTAGCCCGCTCGACGAAGCGGCAGCCGTCATCCTGGCGCAAATCCTTAAGAAGCATGGATTCGGTGTCCAGGTCCAAAAAAATCAGGCCGTGTCGTCCGGGAACCTCTTTTCCCTAAGTGGTGAGGGACTAGCGTCGTCTGCTTCTCGTACATTCACTTGGCGATGCACCGTTGAGGGTCCGAGCCGCCATCAGGCGCGTGCAACGACAGATCCCAAACGTAGCTATCCTGGCGGGATTATGGGGACCGAATAAGGATGAATCAGGAGCAGTTCTGAGTGATCTAAAAGCAAGCTACTATCCCAATTCATTCAGCGACGCTACCAGACTGTGCCGCTCAACGAGCGCGTTTCCGGGCAGCCCGACAACTTTCCGAATAGAAGCTCAATGTCTGCTTTTTGGCACAAAGCGGACATCATGACCCGCTCAACCAATGTTCCGCTTTTGGGGGTAAAGCGGACATCATATGGACGCGCACCGCCAAAATCGCGTAACCGGTGTTACGAATATCCGACCACGGTTGCCTGGGTTACTCCGGCTTGATGTTGGCGGCCCGGATTACCTTGCCCCACTTCTCGGTTTCGTCGGCGATAAATTTTCCAAAGTCGGTGGGCGTCATCGGCATCGGCGAGCCGCCCAGATCGGCTATCCTCGCCTTCATCGTGGGATCCGCGAGCCCCGCATTGATTTCCCTGTTGAGCGTGTCGATGATTTCCGCCGGCGTGTTCTTGGGTGCACCGAGGCCAAACCACCCGCTCGCCTCGTAGCCCGGCACGAATTCACTCATCGTCGGGATGCCCGGCAGCGCCACCGAGCGCGTCGCGGAGGTGATCGCCAGGGCGCGCAGCCTTCCTGCCCGGATGTACTCAATCGACGAGGTAATGCTCTCAAACATGACCTGCACCTGTCCGCCAAGCAGATCGACAAGCGCGGGGCCGCCGCCGCGATAATGCACCTGGATCAGATCGACGCCGGCCATCGCCTTGAACAACTCACCGTAAACATGTGGTGGACTCCCGACGCCGGCATCCGCCATATTGATCTTGCCCGGATTCTCCTTGGCATAGACAATGAACTCGGGAACCGACTTGGCCGGAAAGGATGGCTGCACCACCATCACATTAGTTGTGCGCATCATGCTCGCGACCGGTGCGATGTCGCGGATAAAATTGAAATTGAGGTTGTCGTAGAGTATCGCATTGATTGCGTTCGTCGTGCCGACCTGGAGGAGCGTATAGCCGTCCGGAAGCGCTCGCACGACGAGTTCGGTGCTGATATTGCTGGCAGCGCCCGGCCGGTTGTCGATGACGAATGATTGTCTAAGCCGCTCCGATAGCCATTGGCCCTCCAAACGCGCCGAGATGTCGGTTGGTCCGCCGGCGGCATAGCCGACGATGATGCGCACTGGCCGTGACGGATAAGTCTCTGCCCTTGCGATCCGCGACATGGCCGGCAACGCGGCAGCACCGGCGGCCAGACGCAAGAATTTACGACGGGGAAGTTTCACGGGTGATGCTCCACGAACTTGAGCACCCTTGCCCACCAACGATAATACCCAAAAGCCGCCTGAATGTCTGCTTTGGCACTTAGCGGACATGCCAGTTGCGCTCCGCAATGTCTGCTTTCGGGCGAAAGCGGACATCGCTCAAACATACGGAAATGTCCGAATGACCCTCACCAGACAGCAGAGAGTTTGCTGTCACGCTCGGCACAAGGATCTTTTCGAAACGTGCTACGCAGTAATCCTCACCTCGGGGCAAATCTGCAATTGCTTACGCGACGAGCTTTTCTACCTTCGCAAATGGACTCAAGGTCAACCATGACCCTACAGCGGCCTCGAGCTGGCGATTTCCCGTTAGGTTAAGCCTGCCTTCTCTTTTTGCTCGATCAAACGTCGTGTAGCCCATCCATATTTCTGTCATGGTTCTTAGGTCAGTCGACAGATAAAGATCAACGTCAAATCCAGGATCCACCGAGCACAAATCGACTTCTTGACCTGGCTGCACAATCAGCCACCAGTTCCGTTGCGCCTTTTTAAGATCGCTGAATATGACTTCAATCGTATTTCGTCGATGCGGCATGGGAGTAGGATCGATGTTGCGTCGAATATCCCACATCAGCAGATTAGGATCCAAATTTTCTAGCGAGGCTTCAGTTTCTATCCATCTTTGTCCCCAAACCCCGACAGCCTCGATGACCGGCTTCAAATCCCGTCCGGCATCGGTCAAGCGGTATTCAAACAGGTCTGGCTCGCCGGCTAGTTGAGAGCGTGTCACGATCCCGGCGGCTTCGAGATCTTTTAAACGCTTCGACAGGAGAGCAGGGGACATTCTCGGAACGCCTCGCCTCAGCTCATTAAATCGGGTCGATCCGGCAACGAGCTCACGAAGAAGTACCAGCGTCCACCGGCTGCCAAGGATCTCCGCTGCCATCGCTACGGGACAGAACTGATTGTAGCCACTATCGGTCATTGTTGGCTCCCTAACCTATTCAGTCCGCCAGAGGCTACGCCTTACCAATAAGCAAAACTAGTTCAGTATCTGTACCAGCCTGATTCAATTCGTGAACTAGCGGCAGGCAAAAGATCGTGAGAATAGGGGCGCAATCGAACCCAGGCCTAATGGAGGCGAATATGACCATGACAGATCTGACCGTCCGCACCCTCGAGGCCTCGACCAAAACGATCCCGTTGGACACCGTGGCGGGCTTGCGCAGCAAGCTGCGGGGCACCGTGGTGTTGCCTGGTGAGGACGGCTATGACGCCGCCCGCAGTATTTGGAACGCGATGATTGACCGACGGCCCGGCCTCGTTGCGCGTTGTCTCGGTGCCGCCGACGTAATCAATGCAGTCAAGCTTGCGCACGACAAAAATCTGCTCGTTGCCGTGCGAAGTGGTGGCCACAACATCGCTGGCAATGCAGTATGCGACGGCGGTTTCCTAATCGATTTGTCCTTGATGAAGTCAGTGCGCGTGGATCGTGCGTCTCGGACCGCTCGCGTTGAGCCCGGCGCTACACTGACGGATTTCGACAAGGAGGCGCAGGCATTCGGGCTTGCGACGCCGCTCGGCATTAATTCAACAACCGGCGTCGCCGGCCTTACGCTGGGCGGCGGGTTTGGCTGGACCACCCGTAAGTTCGGGCTGACCATCGATAATCTCATCTCGGCCGATGTAGTCACCGCCGACGGCAAGCTGATACGCGCCAGCGAGGCTGAGCACCACGACCTTTTCTGGGCATTACGGGGTGGTGGCGGCAACTTCGGTGTCGTCACCTCCTTCGAGTTCAAGCTTCACCCACTTGGCCCCGAAGTGCTTTCCGGCCTCATTGTGCATCCGCTCGAGAGGGCGGCTGAACTGCTGCCCGAGTATCGCCGCATCGCAAACGAAGCGCCGGACGAGCTCACAATATGGGCAGTGATGCGCAAGGCGCCGCCGCTCCCGTTCTTGCCAACCGAATGGCACGGTAAGGAGGTCCTGATCTTTGCCGCCTGCTACAGCGGCGACATTAATGAAGGCAAAAAGGCCACAGCAGCCCTGCGTGCTCTTGGGAAGCCGATTGTCGACGTGATCGGTCCTCATGCATTTACCGGCTGGCAGATGGCGTTCGATCCGCTGCTGACACCAGGCGCGCGCAATTATTGGAAGAGCCACGATTTTACCGACCTCTCCGACGCGGCGATTAAGGTCATTCTCGACGCTGTGGGCACGCTGCCGTCACCCGAATGTGAGGTCTTCATCGCCCACGTCGGCGGCGCCATGGCGCGAGTTCCTGCCAAAGCCACCGCATGGGCGAATCGTGATGCCCATTTTGTGATGAATGCGCATACGCGCTGGCGCGATCAGGCCCAGGACTCGAGCTGCATAGCGTGGGCTCGCCAGTTGTTCCGGTCCGCTGCACCCTTCGCCTCGGGCAGTGTGTACGTCAATTTCATGCCCGACGATGAAAACGAGCGAGTCGAGAAGGCGTATGGCGCGAACTATCGGCGATTGGCCGAAATCAAGCGCGACTATGACCCCAACAACCTTTTCCGCGTCAACCAGAACATCCGTCCAGCGTTCTCAGTCGTCGAGACGAACGCGAGCTAAAATATGTGGAGAAAACGTCATGCCTGCCAAAAGGTTTAACTCAATCCGAGATACTGCGGCGGAACGGTGGTCTCGCCTCTATGCTGATGTCCGTGCGAGCTATGGACGAGCATCCATCCAATCAGCGCTTCTTCTGAACGGCGGGGCTTCCATCGCCTTGCTTGCATTTCTAGGTAATCTCGCCATCGCCCAGCAAAGCAAGGGTTTAGCGGGGAGCTTCAGCACTCTCAAGGAATCCTTCGTGTGCTTTGGAGTGGGGGTGATGTTGGCCGCCAGTAGCAATGTGGTCGCTTTCCTCATCCAGGTTTTTTCGATTGCGCATCCAAAAGACGCTGAAGGCGGGACTGGTCGCCAGCTCCGATTCGTCGGAATCGGAATGGTTGTCGCATCGCTTCTTCTTTTCGCAGTGGGAATCAGTGTGGCGGCAAACGCGTTGAGCGATGTGATTGGATCGTTGGATGTGATCGCTCAAAGGTAACTTGAACTGAAAAGACCGGAGGAGACCATGAGTTCGACGAACATGACCAGCCCGGATGCCGATGAGCGCTCTGCAGCATTCAATGCCAGTACGACTTGGATACGTTGTCCAATTACTGGCTATCCGTGTGAGGGCGATCTTTCGTATCTATGCGAAGACTACGGTTGTGCTCGCAAGGGTGGGTTGTCACCGCACTCTGACGAAAATTTCTGAGTGCCTTGTCACGCAGGTGGCCCAATACCACGAATGAGTTGTCCTTTTGCTGCACTGCAAGGCGGCGACCAAGTACGAGCTGATCATAAACTTGAAAACCACCAAGGCACTTTGTCTCACAATTCCAGGCACAGTGCTTTCCCGCGCCGACAAGGTGATCGAATGAGGCGGCGCGTGTTCATCGCACTAATCGGGCGCGGTAGCAGCATGGCCGGTAGCCGGGCGCGCGCAGCAGGCGGCGATGCCGGTAGTCGGGTTTATCAATGCCGCTTCTGCCCAGAACTACACGCGGCAATTGGCATGTTCTATCGGTAGCTTGGTGGCGATCGGCTTGCCCGAGTCCACCGACAATTTCGATAGCCTGGTCACGCTAGTGCTGAAAGGACACACTCTCGACCATCCTGATCGCGCGTACCCTAATCGGGCTTGCCCGGATAGCATTCTCCTTGAGAGGATTACCCCGTGGTGAGACCATTCAGGGGGAATGGGGGATTTGGAGTCCCAGAGGCCGTCAGCGGGACGGCCTCTCTCCTTTTTGGGCCATAAATACAGAAACAGCCAAAACGCCCTGCCGACCTGAAGCCGTTGCCGATGGATAGATCGAAAAGATCTATACGTCTGCGCGCGCGGTTGTCCTCGGTTTTCACGGGTGTAGCAAAACGGCCACACCCCAAGTAAATCTGTCATTAGCGTTCCCCACAATTGATTGCAGCCGCCGTTCTGCCTCGATCGGCTGTCGGATTCTGCGTATTTGGGGGTGGGGCATGTCGGTCGGCCGGTGGCGCATAGTCCGTAGTGATCGTTCCGCGTCCGTGGTCTCGAGCAGATCGGAGCGAAACGCGCCGTCGTATATTGCGCTCGCTGCGATCATTCCGATCCTCGCCACGCTTGCGGCCTGTGGTCCGTCGCCGTTCGTTCAGAACAAGACGCAGTTCGCTGCGCCGGCGCCGATGCCAACCGCGACCCGGCAGGCAGCGCTGGATCTTCGCACTGCATCGTCTGGTAACATCGCCCGTCGCTCAGTCGTGCGAAAAGTGACGGTCGCGAGGAAACCCGACCCGGCGACGCCGGCAGTGCTGAATGCGCATCCCGCCGCCAAAGCCAAATCGTACGATGGGGTGGCGAGCTTCTATAACGAGGACGAATGGACGGCGAGCGGGGAAAGATTCAACACCCATGCGATGACAGCCGCGCATCCGACGCTGCCATTTGGCACCCGCTTGCGCGTAACGAACGTCACCAACGGGCGCTCGGTCGTGGTCCGCATCAATGACAGAGGGCCGTATGTTCCCGGGCGCGTCGTCGACTTGTCGGAGTCGGCGGCGGAGAGTCTGGGAATGGTCGAGCGCGGCATCGTCAAGGTGAAGCTTGACGTAGTGCAGAAGGCAGGCGGCTCGACCCCGCCGGCGAAACAGTTCTGATCGATTTGAATACTTCGGAAGTCCGAGCGTGGTTACCAGCGTCACGTCCTGAGTATCCCAGTCGAGCAGTCGACCCATTTGCCCCCATCGTCGCTTCCCACCACCATGGTCTTTCGAACACTAGGCGGCGTCGCAATTTGGAGAGCTATTCATGAAACTAAAGCTCGTTGCCGCTATTTCCGCTCTTGCAACACCGGCGCTTGCTCACGCGCAACAGAGTGGTCCGCAGCCAAATGCACCGAAGCCAACAAAGGCGGATGCTCAAAACGTCGTCCAGATAATCACAAGCGATAAAGTGAAAACGCAGGCCTATTGCGATTTAAACAAGCTCGAAGTTCAGGTCAAAGGGCTGAGGAAAAGAATGATACCAAGACGCTCGCAGCGCTCAGCAACCAAGCCGAGGCGCTGATCGACAAACTCCCCGAATACTACAAATTGATGGACGGATTGCAGCAAGTCGATCCGAGATCAAGTGAAGCCAAGGAATTTATGTCCATACTTTCAGAACTTGATGAGAGATGCACCAAGTAAGGCCTGGGCGGCGATCAGCGGCCAAGTTGCTCAGCAAAGATGAGGCACGCCGGATCGCGGCAAATATCGCCAAGCTGCCGGAGCTACTGTGGAAGCCGTAACGTGACGAACATTCAATCAGGATTGTCTCGTCGATACCTAGGGCGCTGTCCCCCGGAGGATTGATACATACTATTTTGTATGCAGATCCCAGCTTGGCCAACAGTGGATAGGCATTGCTGAAAAGTAGTGAACCCACAATTCGTGCCACCGCCCTTGTAAATTGCGCACCATGGGTAATTCTGTGCCTTGGCAGCGGTGGCGAGCATAGTCGCTACTCCGATTACACTGAATATAAGCAGCGATCTCATCTGCCGCGGCCTCGGCCTCCTAGTGACCACATAAATATAATGCTTAGCTTTACGCTTGTATTCCCTGCGCCGATGAAGCGGGGCGCATTGGCCAACGTGGCGAAGCTACGGTAACCCAGGCCAACTCTTATGTCTGCTTTCGGGGGTAAAGCAGACATGCGCGGACGTATTCCAATGTCCGCTTTTGACCGCGCAAAATCTCCTAGTCGCAGCCGACGAGGTGATCGAATGAGGCGGCGCGAGTTCATTACGCTTCTCGGTGGCGCGGTGGCGCGGTGGCCGTGTGGCCGCTCGGTGCAGTCGCGCAGCAGGCATCCCAGGGATACGTCCGCCGACGATTCAGTACGCCTCTTGGTCGCGTTTCACCGGGGCCTAAATGAAGCCGGCTATGTCGAAGGCCAGAACGTGGCCGTCGAATACCGTTGGGCTGAGAACCAATTGAATCGGCTGCCGGCCTTGGCGGCTGATCTGGTTCGCCGTCAGGTCGCCCTTGGAACTGGGGGCTGGGGGGACGAGATCGGGGCGGCGCTCACACGAGGCGAGAGTGGCTCCGGTTTTACGATTTTCAATGTGCAAAGATTATGAATTCATCAGGGAATGAGATTGTAACGGGGCACACTGCCCACTGCAGGTGAAGAAAACTTTGGTACAACCCTAGGGTGTACCTGCAATCGGGTTCTGGCCTGATAGTGCAGAGCAATAATCTAAGGAGGTACATGTCTGCTTAGTGCCAAAAATGCACATCGGCGCCTATCATCGCTACTTAAGGGTTTGACTTTGTCTGGGTCATTTCCAGGCGAAGAGCTAAGGACAGCGGCTGCACCGAGAGGATCATAATTCCACCCACGCAGACCTATCGAACGGGCGCGCGCGCAGGGCCTGTTTCCGATCGCAGCGATGTCGTCTTTGGATGGGGGAGCGAGCAAAATCCAATTCCGCATCACTTCCGGTTTGCTGCCGATAGCGGCAGGAGAGCGGAAACGGCGATAAATCGCTTCCATATCGCGTGTTTTCAAACGCGAACGATCGTAGACTCGCATCGCAGGGAACGTGATCGCCTTGTATAATCGAGTCGAGGTGGAGGGGCCGAAGTTGCTTTTCGTTCAGGCTTGAACAACGGAGGTCCGCCATGAAGGTCAAAGACGCGATGCACAAAGGCGTCGATTGGGTCAGCCCGGATACCCCTGTGACCGAGCTCGCAAAATTGATGCGAGATCACGATGTGGGCGCCATCCCGATTGGCGAACACGACCGGTTAGTCGGGATGGTGACCGATCGTGACATCGTGTGCAAAGGATTGGCACAGGACAGCTTCGATGCGCGCGATGCCACGGCGCGCGATGTGATGACCGCGGAAATCCATTGCTGCAGTGAGGACGATGACCTCGCCAAAGCGGTGCGGCACATGGAAGAGCTGAAGATTCGCAGGCTGCCGGTCATCAGCAAGAACAAGAGGATGATAGGCATTCTCAGTCTCGGCGATGTTAGCCATTCGGGGTCCGTCAATCTGCTCTCGGAATGGATCAAGAGCGTTTCGGCCCATCATTAAGGACCCGCCTAGGAACGTGTGGCTCGGCGCAGGCCGAGCCCCGCACATTTCTGATTCGCCTCCCTACGGAAGACGGCAAAGCGGACATGGTTCAGCACGATCGTGATTTCCGCTTTGTTCCAGAAGCCGCTTTGTTCCAGAAGCCGACATCCACCTAACGACATCCGCCGCGCATCATCGCGCGTCAGCAACTTTGCCGCCGTTCGCCGCCGTTAGGGAATGAGCGGCTTCTACCTGCTCGAGCGTCCGTTCGACCTGCCGTTCGAGAAAAGTCGTGTGCCCTCAGTAATAAACCTCTGACAGTTGGTCATTAACTGACGGGCATCTTCGGTGCGCGCTTTTATCTCCTCGGTGACCCACTCTTGGTAGGCCGACAGAGCGTCAGAAGGCGAACGAGCGGTACTCAGTTTTTAAGAAAGTTTAGGCCAAGCTCGATCTCGGCCGTGGCGCGCGACCTGGCTGCTCGACTCATTACATCGAATGTTTCGGCGAACTCATCTTGGACCTCGCCAATCTTCTCCTCTATGTCAGCCATTGGCCTCCGACTTCCTCCCCCTTGTCATGGTTAGGGCTGTCTCCTTAAGACTCCGCTTGCTTGATCGAATGAAAATGGCCGCCCTCGAGCAGGGCGGCCATCGAGTCGAAATTCAGCCCACGTAGGCTACCCGCCGCTGGGCTTCGGACTCAACGACAGTCTTTGGCTCCGCCGGCAACTGAAGAACTGTCGCTTGCTGACCCTGACCCAACGACGTTAGGAGCACGATTTGCCCATCGGGAAACTCCAGGGCGTCGTGATGAGTAGCAACTTTGTCCTTGTTGATTTGACGAAAGATCGCCGTCTTATGCTTGATCGCACTATCGTGCCAAGGCCACAGTCTCGTTGGCTGGCACTTAACCTCATGAGCAAAAGCAAGCTCAGTTCCCGGCAGAACGCACACCGCGACGCTCAAGTTGTCCGATGCTGCGAATCCTCGTGTGCCTGTGCCAAAGTCGCGTGTCGTCAGCTTGTCGCCAACCTTCGCAGGGCGGGATTTGATGCTGTGGAGGCTGTAGTCACACATCTCGGAACTCTCCCATTGGAAAGCCCCTCAACCACCTCAATCCTATCTTCTTTCTCTTCCCAGCGCATCAATGTGAGTCGACCGAGCGCGCCGCGAGACCTCGCAGAAATTAATTTTTCTATGGAGACAATAATCAACGCTGCGAGCAATCGTTGCTCGTTGCGCCTCTCCAACCAGTATCCGACGCCCAGGCGCTACGTGGTCATGCCCACGTTTGTCCAGCTACTTGAAAGAAATCGAGAGGTAGTGTCCATGAACTTTTGTCCATTGGACATCAGCAGACGTGCGTCTTCAGCGCGCGCACCCATCTCCTCGTTCAGCCATTCCTGACAGGCCGCAACGGTGTCAGGAACCGAATCAGCGGCTGTTAATTTTTTCGACAGTTTGAGGCTGAGTTCGATTTCGGCCGTTGCACGCGCCATCCAGTCACGGCGCATTTCCTGAAGCGTATTGAAGAATTCTGAGCCCGCCGGAGTCGTCGATCGATCTGAGCGGGTCTCCTCCTTAGCCATGGTGATCCCCCTTTTTCAGGTTGGGAACCCAGCCAAAGCTCACCCGCCAAAAACGGTACCTCAATTCTTGGACCAAAATATGAAAGACAGGCGAGACCGCCGCGCCTGGTCGCGGGTGAGGAGCTTACCCGCCGCAAGGGCGATGATGTTCTATACATTACGTAAACATCCGTAATTGACAGCCGGGACGCGCGATTAAAATGACAGCTTCGTCATGGCTGCCTTTATCTACCGATGCCCGGTGACCGGATATAACGTCCAGACGTTTGTCGCGGACGATCCAACCAAAGGCGCGGATGCTTTCCGATCGATGACCTGTCCAGTCTGTGTGCGGGTTCGCCTGGTCAATCCGAAAGCCGGAAAGGTTGTCGGAGATAGAGAGCTAGCTTGAGGGAGGGTATCTATGAATATGCAAACCAGGCCACAAGGTGGTTTTGCTAGCAACGTCTGGCTGCAGCTCGCATTGCTGGCAATCGCGGTCGTTGTCTTAATCGGACTGGCTTCGAAGTATATCTGGTGACACGTGTCAGACACCTGTTTGCGTCGCGAAGTCGTTTTGCGACCTGAGGCATTGTCCATTTGGTCGCTTTGACAGAGAAAAAGGTGTCAGTTGCCTCCGTCAGGCCATTAGGGACAGGCAAATAATGCCAAATAGACTTTTATGTCCTAAATGCCGAGGTTGGCGGACGACAACCTGCACCGTCTGCGGTCGCAGTGGTAAACCTTACGTCGCCGGTATCACAATCGCGAACTGCAAAGAACGCAACGTAACCGGCAGACGTCGTCGCCGCAATGCGCCGCGCCTCATCGCGACTGGGCCAGCCTGAACGTCGCCGTGTATAGCGTAGGCGTTTTTGCGTGGCCGGCGTTACAGCTTTCGGCTTTGATCTGAAGTAGTATATAGATCCAGCCAAGGGGACTGGAACATGCCAACAGATTTAGAGAGGGTGTTTGCGCAAAAACGTAAGGCGCAAAGGGAAAGGGAAACGGAAAGACAAACCGACATTACGATGCTCTCGGCCTGTGTCATCATCTGTCTCGTTGTGCTTGTGCTGGTGTTTGTCGACAACAGCTATGCCCAAGCACTGGAAGAATTGTACCTGGAAGAACTGATGGACCTCTTCTAAGTACCCTGTTTCACTTCAGTCTTTCAAAACTTGCACTAAGCGAGGCCGGAACGCCGAGAACGATCATCCAATTGGAAACTTGAACACCTGCTATCGATGTTTTCTGCTTGAACCAATCCATTGCCTTCCTCCCCGGATAGGCCGCCTCTTTCGGCGATAACAGAAAAGGATCAGCAGTCGAGCTGGTCACCAAGGATGAGGCGCGGCGGATTGCAGCCAATATCGCCAAGCTGCCTGATAATCTCGACCTCCGTCGCGCCTCTTCACCCGTCAGTAGCTCCGCTTTACCCTCGAAAGCAGACATCGGCGGCTAAGCATCATTCTACGCTAACGCCGCTCTCCTTGATCGGGACAGCCCATTTTGCGATCTCACTCTTAACGAATTTGGCGAGATATTCTGGGGTCGCCTCATCGTCGGAAACGATTTCGGCGCCAAGGGCCGTGAGCCGATCGTGCACCGCAGGCGTATGCATCGCCACAAGTGCCGCATCGAGCAATGTCTTGACGATCGGCTCTGGCGCGCCCTTCGGCAAGAAGATGGCGTTCCAGGTATAGGCGATGAGATCCGGTGTGCCCTGCTCGGCCGCGGTAGGCACATTGGGTAATGCCGACGAACGCTGGGTGTCGAACACCGCAAGGCCTTTGACCGAGCCGCCATCGATCGGCGGCTTGGCAGTGGTCATAACATCGCACAGAAAATCGATACGGCCACCCTGCAGGTCCTGCATCGCGGGACCAGTACCGCGATAAGGCACGTGCGTAAACTTAAGCCCAAGAAGATAATTCATCAGTACGCAGCCAAGATGCGTCGCGGAGCCAGCCCCGGCCGAGCCGAACTGCATCTGTGCCTGATACTTCTTGGCATAAGCGACGAACTCCCTGAAGTTGTTGACCGGAAGGTCCTTGCGCGTGATCAGCACGAGCGGCACTTCGGCAACCAGAATGACTGGGGTGAAATCGGTCACAGTATTATAGAGCGGCTTCTTGTAGAGAGTTTGTCCCTGTGCGGCGCTGCCCACAGTTGCGAGGACGAACTGATAGCCGTCGGGGTCGGACCGGGCGACGCGCGCGGAGCCGGTCATCCCGCCTGCACCGGTGACATTATCGACCACGACTTGCTGGCCTAACACCTCGCTCATCCGCCCTGCCACAACGCGACCAAAATATCGGTCGGTCCGCCAGCGGCGAATGGAATGACCATAATCATCGAGCGGTCAGGAAATTTTTGCGCGTTGGCCTGCGAGCTCAATGTCAGCATCGCCGCAGCAACGCACCAAAGTAGTCTCACTCCATGAGTATTTCCTTCAACCGTTAGAGCAGCGCCAATAAGCTGCGAAAAACTCGGCGATCGAGCATTATGAACTCGCGCCGCCGCATTCGATCACCTCGTCCGAATTTGCAGCCTACCGGCGAGTGGCTACCGATCAACCGACCCAATACGCGGCTTGATGTCTCACTTACAGCACGTTTGAGTTCAGTGATCTGGGATGTCCGCTAAGTGCCAAAAGTGGACATGGTGAAGCGCGGCTAATCGATCAGCTCGATGAGAAACGGTCTCATTATTCTGG
>Ga0126373_10002071_pt1 | contig 14636 bp, 10 predicted proteins | sample PanSoiMetPlot_11_FD_92545 | JGI IMG/M metagenome (GOLD analysis project Ga0126373, IMG submission 92545) | Tropical forest soil microbial communities from Panama - MetaG Plot_11 | ecosystem: Environmental > Terrestrial > Soil > Tropical forest > Bulk soil | place: Panama | collected 2016-02-17 | reverse complement strand
CGTCCTTGAGCTGGTCGGGCACCGCGGGCTCTTCGAAAATCGCCTGCCACGGACATTCCGGCTCGCAGGCGCCGCAATCGATGCATTCGTCGGGATGGATGTAGAGCTGGTTGGGAAATTTCTCGGTGTCCGAGCCGGTGTATTCATAGATGCAATCGACCGGGCACACACTCACGCATCCGGTGTCGAGACAATCGCGGCAAAGCCGGGTAATCGTCCAGGGCATCAGTCATCGTCTCCTATTGAGCAGGCTATCCACCATAAACTATATCGGCATAGCGCGCCGGCAGGAAAGCCCGCCGACACGCAGCGGAGTATGATCGTGGCGCCGCGGAGATTTGGCGCGGAGGTATGAAATATGGCGAGCGAGAAAACTTCACGAGCAGGGGTCCGCACCGAAACAGACTCAATGGGTGCTATCGAGGTCCGCTCCGATCGATACTGGGGAGCACAAACGGAACGCTCGCTGCTGCACTTCTCCATCGGCAATGACCGGATGCCGCGCTCGGTGGTGCGCGCCTTTGGCCTGCTCAAGAAGGCCGCCGCCGAGGTCAACCGCGATCTGAACAAGCTGCCGGCCGAAAAGGCCCGTCTCATGATCGCGGCGGCCGACGAGGTCGTCGCCGGCAAACTCGACGATCATTTTCCGCTGCGCATCTGGCAGACCGGCAGCGGCACCCAGACGAACATGAATGCCAACGAGGTCATTTCGAACCGCGCCATCGAACTGGCCGGCGGTGTGCTCGGCAGCAAGAAACCCATCCATCCCAACGACGACGTCAACATGTCGCAGTCCTCGAACGATACCTTCCCCACCGCTATGCATATCGCGGCTGCTGAAGAACTGGTCCACACCCTGCTCCCGGCGGTTCAACGCCTGCGCGATGGACTTAAGGCCAAGGCGCGCGAGTTTGCCGACCTCGTCAAGATCGGACGCACTCACCTGATGGATGCGGTGCCACTCACCCTGGGTCAGGAATTTTCCGGCTACGTGGCGCAGCTCGATGCCGACATCCGCCGCATTGAGGCCGCGCTCGCCGACATCTATGAGCTGGCCATCGGCGGGACCGCGGTCGGTACCGGCTTGAATACCCACCGCGAGTTTGCCCAGCGAATGGCCGACAAGCTCGCCGCGTACACGAAGCTGCCCTTCGCCAGCGCGCCCAATAAGTTCGCTGCGCTCGCCGCACACGATGCGCTGGTGATGGGGTCGGGTACCTTGCGCACCCTCGCCTGTTCGCTGATGAAGATCGCCAACGACATCCGCTGGATGGGTTCGGGTCCGCGCTGCGGGCTCGGCGAACTCACCCTGCCCGAGAATGAACCCGGCAGTTCAATCATGCCCGGCAAGGTGAACCCGACCCAGAGTGAGGCAATGACGATGGTGTGCCTCCAGGTGCTCGGCAACGACGCGGCGATCGCGATGGCCGGTACGCAGGGAAATTTCGAGCTTAACGTCTTCAAACCCCTCATCATTCACAACTTCCTGCACTCGGTGACCCTGCTGGCGGACTCCTGCATGTCCTTCACCAAATATTGCGTCAACGGAATTGAGGTGAACCGCGAGCGATTGGCGCACAACGTGAGCGACTCCCTGATGCTGGTCACCGCGCTGAGCCCCCACATCGGCTACGACAATGCCGCCAAAGTGGCCAAGAAAGCACACGCCGACGGCTCCACCCTGCGCGAGGCCTGTATCGCGCTGGGCCTGCTCAAGGGCGAGGAATTCGACCGGCTGGTGCGGGCCGAGAAGATGCTCAGCCCCGACGAATGACGCCGGTCCGGACCCGCCCCGGCGCGCGCGTGGTTGGGGGACTGCTGGCCGCCGCCTTTCTGCTGTTTGGCTGCTCACCACTCTGCCGGGCCGCCGCCCCCGAGCCCGGCGATCTCCGGACGCCGCCACTACAGGACGGAAATCCGGTCAAAGTCGCAGTGAGCCTGCACATCATCAACATCGCCTCCATCGATGAGGTGAAAGAGCAGTTCGAGGTCGATGGTTACCTGATGATGCGCTGGATCGATCCGCGGCTTGCGTTCACGCCGACCGGACCGACCGACCAGCATCGCCAGTACACTCGCGCCCAAAACTGGATCCCGTCCTTTGAGATTGTCAATGCGGTCGCGCCGCGCCAACGCAACGACACCTCGGTAGAGGGCGACCCGGATGGCTCGGTCAGCTATGTCGAGCGCTTTCACGCGTTGCTCTCGTCGAAATTCATCTTGAGGCGCTTTCCATTCGATTCACAATCGCTGCTGATCATCGTGCACCCGTATCTGCGGCAGGAGGGGCAGCTGGGGTTCGCGGCGTATAGCCACGAGGTTTGGGCTACGCGCGAGTTCACCCAATACAGCTCGCTGGCGCAATGGAACCTCCAGAGCGTGGAACTATCGATTGGCAAGTCGGAATTGTATGGCGGCAGGCAGATTCCGGAAGCGCGTTTTACGATCAACGTCAAACGCCGCTACGCCTTCTACCTGTGGAAGGTGTTTCTGCCGCTTTCGCTGATGGTGGTGCTGTCGTGGGCGGTGTTCTGGATCGAGGCGCGCGACCTGTCCAACCAAGTGCAAATCGCGATCACCACTATCCTGACCGTGATCGCGTTCGCATTTGCGATTTCCGCAACCATGCCGCGAGTGCCCTACCTGACCTACATAGATGCGTTCTTTCTTGTCTGCTACGTGTTCGTGTTCGTGGCAATCGTGGAACTGATGGCGGTCCACCTGTCACACCGCACTGAGAGATCCACCGACCTCGGGATCCAAATCCAGCGGACCTCGCGCTGGGCGGTACCGCTGGCGTTTTTGGTGACCAACCTGATCCTCATCGAACACTTCCTCAGGTGACGACTGGAGGTTTGCCCACTTCGATTTCTGAGAAATGGTCCGTTCGGGAGGGGTTGCACTTCTTACGGTTTGTTAAGGAACCGGATGCGTTCGGGTGTTTCGCAACCTTCCAGAATGCGATCGACCCGAAAACCGCCCTGATAACCCCCGCAACGCGCAAGAATCGCGGCGTTTTGCCTTCGGTTTGAGGCGTTATGAATTGGCACTTCAACTGCCCTACGAAAAGCGACCGTAGGAGGTTAACCGAGATGGCCGGTCTAAGCTTCTTCAAAAAGGATTGATCCAATTGCACGGGCGGGTGCGGCAGCCCTAGTGATGGCGATTCCGATGAGCGCATCGGCTGGTGACTGGAATCGTCACGAGGAAATCGGCCACCAGGCGTGGCAGGCTCGACACCGGAACTGGTCGGGGGGCTGGCACCATTTTAACGCGGCTGCGCCAGCTTACGTTCCCGCGTACGCGCCGCGAGCTTACGGTTACGCGCCTCAGGCGGTGATTCCGACAGGGCCGGCGTATGGCGTGGGCGTACCGGCATACGCGACCCCATATGCGGCCTATGGAACGGGCTACGGACCGTGCACCAATCTGAGCCGCCTTCAGAATGTGTACCGCCGCGACCGTGCGACCGGCCATCCGCTCGCGGCCAATGACGTGGCCCGTCAGATGCGGGTCGCCGGAAATCGTTGCGGGGGAATTGGCTCGATGGCTCCCTCTGGCGGTTACGCCTATCGGCAGAGCGGCTCGGTGTTAGCACCTCTGATGGGCAGCCTGCTCGGCGTACGGTGACGAGAAACCCGCTCTTTACCAGAAAGTCGTAAGCGAGGCGCCTCGAGTCCTTCGAGGCGCTTTTCTTTTATTGACCTCCGGGCGGTCACGGGCGGTTGAGGTGATTTAGGGGAATGGGCAGAGGTCGCGGAATTCTTGGGGCATAGCGACCCGACTCCGTCCCGGTCGGCCCTCACTCATTTGAGTCTTGCTCGCTGACCCGAGCCCGCTGGCGCCCGTCCAGCGCTGCAGCATTGAAGAAGCAGCAGATCGCTAGACTCGCTCGCAAATGGTCAATACTATACCCCGTAGGGTATCCAATCATGAGTCATACGATTAAGGAAAAAACCAAACTGCTGGCGCGCGTGCGCCGGTTGCGGGGACAGGTCGAGGCGGTAGAGCGGGCGCTGGAACAGGAAAAGGGATGCGCTGCCGTGTTGCACCTGGTAGTCGCCGCACGCGGCGCCATGAACAGCCTGATGGCCGAGATCATCGAAGATCATATCCGCGAGCACGTGGTGGATCCGGCGCGCGAGCGGAGCACCAGCCGGTCGCGGGGCGCCGAAGAGTTGATCGAGGTCGTACAGGCCTACCTGAGGTGAGTCTTACATGGAGTGCTCCGTGGAAAGGTTGACTGGGCAGGGCCCCACCACGCGGGTCCCCCAAGCCCCCCGCGGCCACCATCCGGCCCACGGCCTGGGATGGGTCGAGGCCGCGCGGTTTATGACCGTCGCGGTGGCGGCCGTGCTGGTGCGATTTCCGCTTGGCCAGCGGACTTGGCACCCGGGCCTCATCGGAATTGGCGCCGTGCTCGTCGGCGCATGGCCAATCTTCCGGGAAGCGGCAGGGAATCTCGCAGCCCGGCGCATGACCATGGAACTTTCCATGAGCATTGCGATTGTGGCGGCCGCCGCCATTTCCGAGTTTTTCACCGCTCTGATCATCACCTTGTTCGTGCTCGGCGCCGAGGTCCTGGAAACCCTGACCGTGGCACGCGGGCGGCGCGCGATTCGCGACCTCCTCGATTTTCTGCCGCGCCAGGTCGTGGTGCGGCGCGTGGGAAATATCTGCAGTGTCGACGCAGGTGAGCTGCGCGCGGGAGACCAGGTGCTGGTGAGCCCGGGCGGGGCAATTCCGGTCGATGGGACAATAACCGGCGGCCGCTCCTTCGTGGACCAATCCAGGATTACCGGCGAGTCGATGCCGGTTGAAAAAATACCCGGATCCGCGGTCTTCGCAGGTACCATCAACCAATCGGGCGCGCTCGAAATTCACACCGATCGAGTCGGCCGGGACACCAGCTTCGGTAAAATCATCGAGGCGGTGGAAGCCGCCGAACGTTCGCGCGCGCCGGTCCAGCGCATCGCCGATCGCCTGGCCGGACTGCTGGTGTATTTCGCTCTGGCCGCGGCTGCGCTGACGTTCTTGTTTACACGCGACCTTCGCTCGACCATTTCGGTGATCATCGTGGCAGGCGCCTGCGGGATCGCAGCGGGTACGCCGCTGGCCATTCTGGGGGGAATCGGACGCGCAGCGCGGCTGGGCGCGATCGTAAAGGGAGGACTGTACCTGGAGATTCTCGGGCGCGTTAACACCGTGGTGCTGGACAAAACCGGGACCCTGACCCGCGGCCGCACCGTCGTGCAGGCGGCTTCTCCAATCGGGGGCGCTTCCGAGAGCGAGCTGATTTCCGCCGCTGCGTCCGCGGAATTGCGCTCCGAGCATCCGCTGGGCAGAGCGATTGTCGCCTACGCGGCGGCCAAAGGAATCGCGGTCCAGGAGCCCGCGCGTTTTGAATCCAGCCCCGGGCTCGGAGTCGTTGCCCAAGTCGGTTCGACGACCATCGTCGCGGGAAACCGCTTTCTTATGAGCGAACATCAGATCCCGATTCCAGCAGATTCAGGATCGGGCACCAGCGGCGCCTCGGAGGTGATGGTCGCACGCAACGGCCGATTCCTCGGCACGATTACGATTGCCGACACGATTCGGCCCGAAGCGCGTCACGCCATCAAGGAATTCGACCGCATGGGGCTAGGGACTCTGCTCCTGACCGGAGACGCGGAGCCGGTCGCAAGGCAGGTCGCCGCCCGGCTCGGAATAAGGGACTTTGCGGCCGAGCGGCTGCCCGAGGACAAGCTGGCGCGAATCAGTCATCTGAAGCAGTCGGGACGGGTGGTCGCGATGGTCGGCGACGGGATCAACGATGCCCCCGCCCTGGCCGCGGCCAGCGTTGGTGTCGCGATGGGCTCTGGGACCGATGTCGCGCAAGAGAGCGCCGGCATTGTGCTGCTGGGAAATGACCTGCGTAAATTTGCGGATACCGTGGAAATCGCGCGGTGGACACGAAGGATCATTTGGCAGAACTTTGCCGGGACTATAGTAGTTGACCTGGTCGGAATGGCACTCGCAGCCGCAGGGCTGCTTGACCCGACCGTGGCGGCGTTCATTCACGTCGCCTCGGAGATGATATTCATTCTGAACTCCGCACGCTTGTTTTCTCACCCAAAGTCAATGAGCACACAAATGGACCGCGGCCGCGATTCGGACGAGATGGTGCTTTCAAATGCCGCATAAACCCCTGGCAACGAAACAACCTCAAGCTGGCAATATGGAGTTTAGCCATGGAACACAAGCACAAAACGTTTCACCTCGAACTCTCCGAACTGCGAACCAGGGTCACCGGAATGGGAGAACTGGTCATCGAGCAGTTCGAACGCGCGCTCGTGTGTCTGAAGGACCACAAAGTCAGCGACGCACACAATCACCGAGCGGGACGTCAATGTGAACCGAATGGATATCGATGTGGAAGAGATTTGCCTGCAGTTACTTGCCCTTCATCAGCCGGTGGCCGGAGACCTCCGCTTCATAACCGCGGCAATGAAGATTACTACCGAACTGGAACGCTCGGCGATCGCGTCGTCAACATCTGCGAGGCGGTAGCTGATGGCGGCGTCCACGATCCGATTTCAACCGACGCGCAGGTCTTGCGGATCGGCCATCTCGCTACTGCAATGGTCCGTGATGCGATGGCGGCTTTCTCACGAAGCGATCCTGCTCTCGTAAAATCGGTCTGGGAAAAGGACAAGGAATTCGACGCCCTTTACAGCCACGTGGTACCGAACCTCATCACCTCGTTGGCAAAGGACCCCGAGCGAATTGCCCGAGACGCGAGATTGGCCCTGTTGTCGAAAGACCTGAACGAGATCTCCGAGCACGCCACCAATATCGCGGAAGTGGTCATCTTCATGGTCGAGGGGAAGGAGCTATCTCACATGGACATGTACGAGCGGCGACCGTGGACCGATTAACCGGGGGAACACGAACGCCATGACAGACACAGAAGCCAGGGCCAGAACGGCGATCGCGCTACTGCGCGAGGGCCTGCGGGAGTTCGACTTCCAACGCCTCGCGAAAGCTTCCAGCGAGCTGGTCAGGAGCGGAGTGCTCGAGTCCAGTCACGGAATCGAACTGTCCAAGACGGTGGGCTTCCTGAGACATGTCTTCCACGACGTCGAAGAGTGGGAACGCGAGCACCCGTCCGGTGGACGGAAGTTCGTGGTCTATGCGTTCGTCCGGTCAGGCTCGTGGTCTGCTGGTCACCTGAGGCGAAGCCGGTGGACCCCGGAGCGGGTCTCACCAGCGTATGGCACCGGAGGACCTCTCCGAGCCTCGACGCCCAAATAGGAAGTGGGCGCCTAACCGGCGCCCACTTCGTTCGGACGGTCAATCTGCCGAGCCGACCAGCCTAGAAAGGAAGCCCAGGGAGGACGGTGGTTCCTTCCTGAGTAACGGCCTGCAGGCTAGTGGGATCAAGTTTCAGGGCTTGCAGGATCGTGGGAGCAACCTGAGCGGTCGCGACCGGAGCGGAGATCGTCGCACTTGACAGCCCCGGGTTCGAGACCAGCAGGATAACGTTGGTGTCGTCATGTCCGAATCCGCCATGCTCGGCAAGCTTCTTCTTGCTGTTCGAGTAGGTCACGCCGGTATTCGGTGTAACAATGATGTCCGGCGTGCGCGGATCCCCGGTGGGTGGCAGACCTGGCGTGTTGTAATTGAGGCTCAGCGTAGGCCCCGAGAAAATTATGCCGATGCCGGCGATGTTATCCGCCAGCGGAAGGGCGGGCGAGGCTGCTTCCAGTTCCGCTACGGCGGTCGCGGTGTTTGCCGAGTCCGCAAGCCAGAGCAGCGCCACGTCGTCCTCGGTCGGTCCAATCGCACTATTTTCCGAAGGTGCCAGGAAGCTGGCCAGAATCGTGGCTGGATCGTTGGGCGACCCGTTCGGAATGTAGCGGCTGCTATCGATCGGCGACTGCCCATGTTTGGCGGTGACGATGATCAGGGTCGAATCAAGCAGACCCTGCTTGTTTAACTCGGCAACCATCTTGCCGATCGAGTTGTCGACAAACTGGATCTCTTTGAACAGTGAGGGACTCGGCGTCCCGATCGAATCGAGGTAACCGCCCTTCTCGCTGTAACCGGACGCGACCGCGCCGTGCTGGTATATCAACTTCTGGCCAATGCTCACCGCCTGAAAGTTCATACCGAAAATGGTCGGGACCGGGGCAGTGGCGGTGGCGTTATGGTTTTCGCCGTCGATCTGGTTGAGGGTGGCCTGTACCTTTAGGCCATCGTAGCACTGGATGTTCTGGAAACTCCCTGTATAGTCGTCTGCCGCCCTCACCGCCAGCAGATCGGGAAGCGGATTGCAGCCAGCTATCTTGATGTCGCTGGACGGGTAGTCTTGCGAATTGGAATTTACCTCGGGCGCGTAGTAGTCGTCGACATTGGTATCGACGTTACTCCCGCTTGGGCCGCCGACCGATGAATATGAGGGGTGTTTGTCGGACCAGGCAGTATGGCCGCCATTGCCGTGAATAACTCCGAAAACCGTGTTGACCCGGACAAAGTTCCACGGGAAGACAGGATTACAATTCTTGTCGCGGACCATGAAGAGCGGCTGGAGCGAGTTCACTCCGCCGTCACCGGTGGGCGCGCCACCGTTGAGGAGGTTCTTATTGATCGAGATGCCCTCTTCGTATTCGGTCGTGGCGCCGGGCGGAGTTGCGCCAGGTATACAACTTCCGCCGGGATTGCCATTGCCGGAGGTCCGCTGCGGTGGATTGAGCGAGCGATCAAAGGCAACGTCGTAGTAGACACCCATCGATTTCGGGGAGCCCCCACTGACTATTGACATCAGTCCGGGAAATGAGTCCGAGGGTTTCGACGCGGAAGAGGCAACGTAGTTAACTCCCTGCAATGCCGCTATGTTCGGGCAATATGGGTTGCCTCCATTGACCGTGCTAAGCCCGGTCGAACAATTTGCGAAATCCACCGCGTGCATGCCATCGACGCTGAGCAGCAGCACGCGAGAAATCGTGGGTCCGGCAGCTCGTGCCTGCCCCGGTGTCAGCGAGAAAAGCGCCAAGCAGAGGGCACCGATGGCTCCCCAAGCCTTAAGGTTAATGTCCATACGTTCCTCCCTGTTTTGATAGCCCGAAAGATGGAAATAGCACTTAAATATGACCGTTCCATGTGAACGAGATTAACCACAGCTTAAAAGCCCCCTACTAGCGTCCTTTTCACGGTAATAGTATTTGTCGCGCTGACCCTCCTTACTGCGCAAAGGGCTGCTTTGCCGTCGCTCGGCCCTCTGCAAGTTTGTCAACAGGGTGCGACCATGGCACCACAACAAGTCGGAAATCTGGGCGTTCCCGCAAACCCATATAATAATGATGAGCGACCCGGTCGCCAGCCGTTGAAATCTCTTCCGCTCAGGGCCCAGCCGCGCCGTGGTACCGAGGGCTCTGTTACTGACCGCAAACTCCGTACACAGTTGGAAGACCCCGCGCATCGCGAAGCGCACGTCGGCGCGATCAGAACAACCATCCGACTAGTGTGCTTGACAAAGTGTTTGCATCATAAACTGATGCGTGGGCAGCCAAAAGATGCTCTGACGCGAAAAGCTATCGCTTCCGGTAACGCACATCTAACTATTTCCTCACGCGGAAAACACAATCCTCGAAACTTCGGATATGTATAGTGTGCCCCCTTAAGCGAAGACTTAAATCGGCGGTCCGGGAGGAACGATCAGGTGACAAAAGCACTATTCCTAGGTTGCCGCACGAACGATTGCCCTGCATTTTACGCCAGCATCCTGTTCAGCATAGTTGCGGCCCTGATACCGGCCAGCGGTCTGGCCCAAGTCGTGGCAACGCCGCCCTACTCGGTCACTACCTTCGCGACTGCCCCGAGCGGTTTGAGCGCGCCCGACTCGATAACCTTCAGCGCCAGCAATGTTTTCGTCGGGTACGGGAACGGAGGTGCGCCGGACGGCTCGGGCGGGGCAATGAGTAATGTCGTCGAGTACGATTTCAAGGGAAATACCGTAAATACCTTCACCATCGTCGGTCACAACGACGGACTGCGATACAATTCGCGAACCAATACGCTGTGGGCGGTGCAGAATGAAGATGGCAACGCCAATTTGGCGATCATCAATCTGGGGACGGGCCAGCAGCAGGTTTCTCAGCTTGGGACCGGGCCCCACGGCGGCGGCTACGACGATATCGATTTCAATAACAACGCGGTGTATCTGAGTGCGTCCGCGCCGACGATTAATCCGAATACCGCGCCGGCAATCGTGTCGCTCAAGATGAGCAGGAAGGGACCGGTCTTGGTCGGAATCCTAAACGGCGACACGACCGCCACCAACGTGGTTACCGGCACGACCGAGACACTGAATCTCCAGGATCCCGACTCGATGATCGTCAATTCTCTCGGTGAGCTGGTCATGACCTCGCAGGGTGACGGCGAACTGATAATCGTTCAGCATCCGGGATTGAGTTGCCAAAACGCATTGGTAGTTCCGTTGACGTCGGCAGCGGGTGGATCGACTGTCGGTAATACCCAGGCCGACGATACAGTGTTTACCACCCGTAGCGCGGGTGAATTGCTGGTGGCAGACAAGGCTCTCAACACCGTCTACGCGATCAATGCGCCTTATTTTGGGCCGGGCGCGTACTCGGCCGTAAGCGTGTTCTCGTCGCCGAGCGCGCCGAGCCCGATTGAGTCGTTCGTCGGACAGACGAACCTGACGACCGGATTCGTAACGCCAATAGTGACGGGCTTGGACAATCCGGGCGGGATGGCCTTTATTCCCTCGGGGTTGACTCCGAGAATCCTGTTGGCCTCCACACAGACTCCGGCGGTTTGCCCGTAGTAACCTGCTCGACCTTTCCCCGAGGGGGCGACGTCCGGGGTGATCCGAAGCAGGCTGCGGTCACTTTGTGCTCGACCAAAAAATGTCTCTGGTGCGGATGCTACGCAGGATACATCAGACCGCCCTCAGACGCGGCCTGGGCTATCGACTCCACCGCAAGGGACGATCAGTCGCGCGTACCTCACGACGAGTTAAGTTTCCAAAGTCGTCGTAGTATTCGATGACGTCCACGTAGCCTCGTTCCTCGGGGTCTTCCTCCACCATCGCGAGCTTCCCGCCGCGGAAGGTCCGGATCGACTCGGGCTTACCATCGAAATCGTCATCGTGGATCTCGCGCACCAGGAGACCGTGAGAATACTCCTGCACCAGGTCGACTGTTCCGTTGAAATTCCGATCACGTTCAATTCGGAGAAGCTGACCATCGCGGTAGGTCTTGATGACGTCAGGGCGTTGGTCGGCGTTGGAGTCGATAAGGATCTTGTACTCGTCGTCGTTGATCCGATATAGCCACTGATCGGCACGGCCCTGCTTATCGCGATGTGTGACTTGGCCAAACGATTGGCGGTGACAGCAGATGGAGCTGAAGGCCAGCGCGCTCAGTAGAATCGCCGCCCACCCCATGTTTCCTTATAGCGGCCGTTACCGATACTCTCAACTCGGCTGCCTGCTGCTGGCGCTCGCCGTCCTCTCGCTGCCACTGGCGGGGCGCAAAACTGCCGCCGAGCCAATTTTAGTCCCTCTCGCCACCCGCCTGGTGCCTCTGGGCCCGGGCCTGGAAGCACCCCAACCCGCACCTTTACCCGTCCCGGATTCAGCTGCTTCGCTTAAAATCGTCTTCGGGCTTCCCACGGTTCTCGGCATTCACCCCCGCGATTGCTACCACGCGATCCGAATCCCGGCCTCTCTAACCACGGACTCGCTCCCCGGCCTGACTCCAAACGGTCGTTCTCCGCCGCGCGCCGTCTAGTCGCTCTTCCTCAACGCCACCACCAACTTCCGTGGACGCCGTACCGCGCGTCGCGTAGCTCGGTCCAGCAATCTCGCGCCGCGCCGGCACCCTCAGAAGGAATCGGTGGCATTCAGGCATTCGGAACCAGAGTGACGGACCGATGGGAGTGCGTTGCGACGCCGACGCCCGCCGTCACGGGACATTGCGGTCGGAATGATTCGTTCACTGATGGCGCTGGCATTGCGCGGACGGGTAGTGGTGGTTGGCCTGGCCATCATGCTGCTCTTCGCGGGCGTCTTCTCGTTTTTCCAGCTTGATATCGAGGCATATCCGGATCCGGTCCAACCACGGGTGGAGGTTATCACCCAGCCGATCGGCTTCAGTGCGGAAGAAGTCGAAAAACTGGTGACCGTGCCGCTCGAGTTCGGCCTGTCCGGGATGCTGTACCTTGAATCGATCCGTTCGATCTCGCTGTTCGGGCTGTCGGATATCAAGCTCTACTTTTCCTGGGACAGCGACTATGAGTTCGACCGGGTCCAGACCATCAACCAGTTATCGCTGACCACGCTGCCAGCGGGGTTTGCCCCGACAATCTCCCCGGAGAATTCCATCGGTGAAATCTATCGCTACACGGTCGAGGGCCCCGATCACGATCTGATTCGCGAGAAGGAGGTCCAGGACTGGATCCTCGAGAAACAGTTGAAAACCGTGCCGGGCGTTATCGACGTGTCGGGCTTCGGCGGACTTACCAAGCAATATCACGTCGACGTCGACCCGCAGCGCCTCAACTACTATGGTGTCGCGCTTTCCTCGCTCATCGGCTCCATTCAGAACTCCAACACCAACTCCGGTGGCAACTATTTAACCGTTGGTCAGCAGGCCTTCGACGTGCGCGGGCTTGGTCTCCTGCGCGGCAGCCGGGATATCGGCAACGTGGTCCTCAACGTGACCAGGTCGGTTCCCATCACGGTCTCAAACCTGGCCGAGGTGGACGAAGGATTCGCTCCGCGACTGGGAATCGTCGGCAAGGACCATCAGAACGAAGTGGTGCAAGGCATCGTCCTCATGCGCAAATACGGCAACACGCTCAAGACGCTGAGAGGTGTGAGGGCCAAGGTGCAGGAGCTCAACACTTCGGGAATCCTTCCCCGCGGCTACCATGTGGTGCCGTACTACGACCGGACCGATTTGGTCCACACCACTTTGCGTACCGTGTCCCAGAATCTCCTGATCGGAATGGCGCTGGTGTTTCTCGTGCTGCTTTTTTTCCTGGGCAATCTGCGGATGGCGATCATCGCCGCGGTAAACATCCCGTTGGCGCTGTGCGGCGCGTTCACCATGATGCATCTGAGCGACACTCCCGCAAACCTTATCTCCCTGGGCGCGATCGACTTCGGGATCATCATCGATTCGACCGTGATCGTGATGGAAAACATCCATCGGCACCTGCTCGGCCGCGACGGGCACCACGAGAACCTCCGCACCGCCATCCTGCGAGCGGGTCAGGAAGTGGGCGGTCCGATGCTGTTTTCGACTCTGATTTTCGTGATCGCGTTTCTGCCCTTGTTCACCATGCGCGGGGTCGAGGGCGCGATTTTTTCTCCCATGTCGCACACCTATGCGTACGCGCTGGGCACCGCGATCATACTGGCGGTAACACTATCGCCGGTCTTAAGCTCTTTCCTGCTGCAGCGCGGGGTAAGGGATCTGTACAACCCGCTCTGGGAATCGTTTCGGAGCTTCTACCACGGTTTGTTCGTACGGGTGCTGGCCTGGCCGCGCGCGACACTCGCGGTCATCGGCATCTTGATTGTCGGTGTTCTCGCGACCTTCCCGTTGCTGGGCGGCGAGTTTTTGCCCAAGCTCGAAGAAGGTAACGTCTGGGCGCGCGCGACCATGCCGCTAACCATATCTCTTCAGCAGAGCGCCAAGCTTACCAACCGGATCCGCGCGACCTTCATGACCTTCCCGGAAGTCGCAACCGTGGTGTCCCAACTCGGACGGCCGGATGACGGCACCGACGCGACCGGCTTCTTCAACAGCGAGTTTTACGTCGCGCTTAGGCCACACGAGCGATGGCCGCGCGGACTCGGCAAACCCCAGCTGGTCAAGGAAATGGACGAACAACTGGTCCGCAGGTTCCCGGGGATAAACTTCGGATACTCCCAGAACATCGAGGACAACGTCGACGAGGCCCTTTCCGGAGTCAAGGGATCGAATTCGGTCAAGGTCTTCGGTCCCCGGCTCGAGCAGGACGAGCGCGTGGCAAATGACGTGAAAACGGCGATCGATTCGGTGCCCGGGATCGTTGACACGGCGGTGTATCGCTCGCTGGGCCAGCCCAATCTGGTGATCGTCCCCGAGCGTAAAGCGGCCGCACGCTACGGCCTGAACGTCGGCGACGTCACCGCCGTCGTGCAGGCGGCCATCGGCGGGCAGGCGATTACCCAGGTGCTGGAAGGAGATCGCCGCTTCGACCTGGTGGTGCGCTGGAAACCACAGTATCGCGAGAGTCTCGAGGCGATTCGGCAGATTCGGGTGAGCACACCCGGCGGTGGTCAGGTTCCGCTCGATCAGGTCGCCCAAATTCAAACCGCCGAGGGCGCATCATTCATATATCGCGAAGATCTCAAGCGCTACGTACCGATCCGATTCGCGGTGCGTGGTCGCGATCTCGAGAGTACCGTTGCGGACGCCAAGCGACGGGTCGCGCAACAGGTGAAACTTCCCGAAGGGGTGCATCTCGAATGGAGCGGTGAATACGGCGAACTGCAGGCGGCCAATCGACGCCTGATGATCGTGGTCCCGTTCGCGCTGCTCCTGATCACCGGAATTCTGTACAGCGCCACGCTGTCCCTG
>Ga0126373_10002070_pt1 | contig 14639 bp, 12 predicted proteins | sample PanSoiMetPlot_11_FD_92545 | JGI IMG/M metagenome (GOLD analysis project Ga0126373, IMG submission 92545) | Tropical forest soil microbial communities from Panama - MetaG Plot_11 | ecosystem: Environmental > Terrestrial > Soil > Tropical forest > Bulk soil | place: Panama | collected 2016-02-17 | reverse complement strand
TTTCAATGTGCTTCTGCCAACCAGGAATCGCTCGCCCCGCTTCCGCGAACACACGCGAAAGCGACTCCGCGAGGTCTGGTAGCACCAGCACTCCTGCCTGTGCGGCTTTTGAAGCGCTATCACCCAGAGCACGGCCCCTTCCAGGGTAAACAGGAGTGCCTGTGCTACCAACCACCGCGCTCGCCAGCATCCCGACCGCCAGCGCCAGCGTGGTGTACGTATTCACCGAAATGGCGTGATCGAGCGCGATGGGCACGAGGATAGCGTGATGCGCTTCTTTCGCCAGCGGGCTCTCGGGAACATTGGTGACCCCGATGACTTTCACGCCAGCTTTGCTCGCCTTGCGCGCCAGCTGCACGATTTCCGTGCTCCGGCCGCTCCGCGAAATCAAGATCATCGCGGAGTCTTTGGGAAACGCGGCAGATCGCAGCAATTCGTCGGCATCGAGCAAGTAAACCGGATGCGTGTGTGCATGAAACATCGCGCCAACGTTCAACGCCGCATGCCAACTACTCCCAATCCCCGTCAAGTAGACATGCCGCGCCCCGCGAACCGCCTCAGCCGCTGCTTCCAGTGCCCCCCACTCCGTCGAACGCTTCAAGTAATCCAGGGTCCGCTGCAACTCCTCCGGCTGCCGCAATATGTCTTTCAGAAAATGTGTCATGATCGGCTCGGAACGGCGGTTTCCCAGACGTGCGAGAACATCTATGTCCCCACCTTCATTGATACGCGAAGGCTTTGGTTCTTCCCAGATTTTTTGTCCACGACTACATAAACTTGAGTTACGTTCCATTCGCCGTCGAGGCTCGAACGCAGCTCATATTTGCCGGAAGGTAAGTTTCGAAAACAAAATCTTCCGTTAGCCGCTGTGCGACATGCTGCCAATCTCTTTTGCCCTACATGGTCTCTCTTGGATAGAACGGACTCGTCCAAAAGGTAATCAGGTTGGTCGAAGATTTCCACAAGGGCATTTGCGAGCGGCCGATCACCAAGATATTCAACTGTGTCCTCAAGCTTGCGATAGCTCGTTTCTTCATTCATCACAATTTTCCTCGTTCCCGGCCCAGTGAGTGGTTTCTCCTTCTTTGGGGGGACGGCATTTGCAATCACCAAGAACAGACCGGGCCATGAGAGTGCCGAGCATTGCTAGGGTGAGCAGGTTGGCTGCTACTTTTATCATGGAGCGATGTCCTTCATGGGTGGGTCATGTCCTCGGGCTTGACGAGCGAGTCGAATTCGGCGGCGGTGACAAACCCGAGCTTGATGGCGGCTTCGCGCAGACTGGTGTGCTCCTTGTGCGCGGTTTTGGCGACTTTGGCGGCGTTGTCGTAGCCGATCTTGGGAGCGAGCGCGGTGACCAGCATCAACGAATTGTGGACATAGCGGTCGATGGTGTTCTTGTTGGCTTCGATGCCGCGCACCGCGTGCTCGGTGAAGCTGTTGCAGGCGTCGGCAAGCAACTCGACCGAGTGCAAATAATTGAAAATCATCACCGGCTTGAAGACGTTGAGCTCGAAATTGCCCTGCGAGCCGGCGAAGCCGATGGCCGCGTCGTTGCCCATCACCTGCACGGCCACCATGGTCAACGCTTCGGACTGCGTGGGATTCACCTTGCCCGGCATGATCGAGGAGCCGGGCTCGTTTTCCGGAAGCGTCAGCTCGCCGAGGCCGCAGCGCGGGCCGGAAGCGAGCCAGCGAATGTCGTTGGCGATTTTCATGAGCGAGGCGGCGAGCGTTTTCAGAGCGCCCGAAGCGAACACGATTTCGTCGTGCGCGGAGAGCGCGGCGAACTTGTTGGGATGCGAGCGGAACGGCAAGCCGGTCAGCTCCGCGATTTTGCTTGCGGCGCGCTCGGCAAAATCGGGATGCGCGTTCAATCCCGTCCCTACCGCCGTCCCGCCAATGGCCAGGTCGTAAAGCCCGTCGAGCGCCACGGCCACGCGGCCGCCGTCGCGGTCGAGCAGGCTGACGTAGCCGGAAAATTCCTGGCCTAACGTGAGCGGCGTCGCGTCCTGCAAATGCGTGCGGCCGATTTTGACGATGCTTGCGAATTCCTTCGCCTTGGCGTCAAGCTCATCACGCAGCACCTTGATCGCAGGCAGCAGCCGCCGAGCCGTTTCCGTGGCCGCGGCAATGTGCATGGCCGCAGGAAACGTATCGTTCGACGACTGCGACATATTGACGTCGTCGTTCGGATGAATGGGCTTCTTGCTGCCCATCACGCCACCCGCGATCTCGATGGCCCGGTTCGAGATCACTTCGTTAACATTCATGTTCGTCTGCGTGCCGCTGCCGGTCTGCCAGATGCGCAAAGGAAAATGTTCGTTCAGTTTTCCAGCAATCACTTCGTCAGACGCCAGAGTGATCAGCGAGGCTTTTTCCACGGAGAGCTTGCCAAGGCCTTCGTTTACCAGCGCGCAGGCCTTCTTGAGGATGCCGAAGGCCCGGATAAGTTCCGGAGGCATGGTGTCTTTGCCAATGTCGAAGTGGACGAGCGACCGCGCGGTCTGCGCGCCGTAGTAGCGGTCAGCCGGGACTTCGATCGTCCCCATGGAGTCCGATTCCTTGCGAGTCGCGCCCTTGACGGCGGTCCCCGCCGTCACAGTAGATTTCGCAGCTTCAGACATAGCTGGCTCCTCGATGGTTTCTGCCCATGAGTGTAGCAGGCCGAGGGCATACAAAATCGTAAAGCGTTTGAGCACCAGAATGGCACGTGCGTCCAATTCCTTCCAGAAAATTCCGCGTACGCCCATCCATGTGCCTCCCCTTGGCTTCGCGCAGGTTGCCTGCGCATGGCCTCAAGAAGGGCCGCCTCGCTGGCTTCCATCTTCGAGGAGTGAATCTCAAATGAAGCCCAATAAAAAAATTCCAATGTTGGCGTTCGGCGCGACAGCGATGATGCGCAAGGCAGGAAATTCCCGCAAAAGCAAATCGCACCGCGCGGGGCGTTTCTGTGATTCATCCAAGGCCATTAGAAGGAAGTCCGGCTCGGTCTCCGCCACGAGCGCCGGAAGGTCGTGTTCATTCTTGGCCTCGCGCACGACACGAATCCCCGACTGTTCAGAGAGTGTTGCAAGCACCAGCTCCCTCATAAGGCGCGGCCGGTTGGCAACCAGTACGCGGACGTTTTTGTCCATGCGCTCCTCGTCGAGGGAGCAGAGTAGGGGGAACTGCGAGAGGAAAACAGACTGCAAAGGGTACGGGAGTGCCGTACCAGGAACCTGGAACCTGGTACGTCGTTTTCAGGAATAAGTGCGGTACTTTGTTTGGTACTCGAGGGATCAAACGGCTCTAAGCCGCGGCTTTTTCCTGCCTTCTTGGCGGGGCGGCCTTATCGAAAAGAATTTGTTCCGGCACGGCACGCAACGATACGCAGGCAATCCGAGGAGCCGGCCGATGCGGGATGTCTGGCCCGTGACATGTTCCCCGGCGATGCGCTGCAACTCCAGGTTGCCGCAGATTCCGCAATGGGCATAGAGCAAATCCCGAAGCGGCGTGCGGCGCCCGCGGAATCTTGCTTCGCAAGACTCGCAGCGCCACGGTAAGACGCCGCCAATGCCGAATAGATAGTCAACTATTGTGCGGCGGCGGGAGCGCCGGAATTTCGAACTGCGGCACGCGGGACAAACAAGCTGCGTCGCCTGGATTTTCAATCTCCCCTGAGCGGCTGGGACCCCTAAGCACGGAAGAAGCAGACTCAATGCAGGCAAGATACAATGAAAATCCCAAGGAGTAAACATGCCCGACTACACCGCCGAACACGCCCGCGCGGGAATCAACGCAAAATTGCCGGCCCTAGAAACCTGGCCGAACCAATTTCCGCGCTACGTAATTACAACGCGGTTTCCGGAGTACTCGTCGGTTTGCCCCAAGACGGGCATGCCCGATTACGGTACGCTCACCATCCAATACATGCCCAGAAAAGAGTGCCTAGAACTGAAAGCGCTGAAAATGTACCTGCTAGCGTACCGAAACCTGGGCATCTTCTACGAGAACGCAGTCAACAAAATCCTTCAAGACATCGTCGCTGCCGTTCAACCCGAATGGTGCGTCGTTCGCGGCGAATTCACGCCGCGAGGTGGATTGACCACGACAGTCTTTGCGCGCTGGCCCGAGCTGAGCGCCAGGAAGAAAGCATCGAAACGATAGCCGCGCTCCATGCATCTAATGGTTATTCGCTCCTAAGCGACAGAAGATAGACAGAAGGCTTTTTGCAAGCCATAATTTCGAAATAGGCCCATTTAGGTTGATACCTATCACAGAGAGGGAAGAATGAGCATTTCTCCAAACATACCAAGCCCGCAGGAATCCTACGGATACGAAGGGCCGGGGACGCCACGGTGGATATCGGTCTTGTTCGGGTTGGTGATTGCCGGATTGGCCGTAGTGGTCTATTTCGGTTATACGACCCAGGCAAAACTGGGCGATGACCTGGAAAGACAGCGGAAGGACAACAAGGTTCTCAGCGCGCAACTGGATCAGGCCAACTCACGAATCGCAGACTTGAAAAGCCAGGTGGAAATCACCACGCAAAGAATGGGCCTGACGCAGTCCGAACTCGCGAAGGCCAAGAGCCGCGCGGAAGACATCCGCAAAGAGCAGCAAGCATCCGACCAGGAGCTCACGACCCAAATCAAGGCGAGCCAGGAACAAATTGGCGCGGTGGCCACAGAAGTCGGCGGCGCGAAGAAGGACATCGAGGCGACCAAGAGCGATCTTGAGACGACCAAGGGCAAGCTCGACCGAAGCATGGGCGACATGAACGTCATGAGCGGGCTGATCGCCCACAATCGCGATGACCTTGAGGAGTTGCGCCGTCGCGGTGACCGCAACTACTACGAATTTACCGTTCAGAGATCCAAGCACTCGGAGCGCGTCGGGCCGGTGCAGATTTCCTTGAACAGGACCGATCCCAAGAGGTCCAAATACACCATCACCGTCATCGCCGATGACAAGACCATCGAAAAGAAAGACAAAACCTCCGGCGAACCTGTGCAGTTTTACGTGAAAGGGAGTTCGCGGATGGCACCGTATGAGATCGTAGTCTTCGACGTGGGCAAGAACCAGATTAACGGCTACCTGGCAACGCCCAAGGAGTCCGGCGCGGCCGCACCGGCGGCTGCTCCCGCACCGGCGGCTGCGGCTACGCCGACAACACCAGCGACCGACAAGCCTTAGGACCTTTTCTATTCAAGCCTTAAAGAAGCCCTGTCACTGCGATCTGGAAACAACGCGCGGACAGGGTTTCTTTCTTTTTAAGAGAACGATTAGCATCAAATCGAGACCTGATCGGGCACACCGGTCGAACAACCAGTAGTCTTAGGATGAAACCAGATCGCTTTTTAGCCGCCAGTTTGCGGGTCAGTGCTTTGCTGCTCAGCGCTTTGCTGCCGCTTTGCACAGTCGCGTCTGCTCAGACAGTTCCTCAAGGGCAAGCGCCCCAAATTCGCGTGACCGTGGACCGCGTAAACGTAGGGGTGATTGTTACCGGCAGCGACGGGACTTTTGTCGATGGCTTGCGCCGGGAAGACTTTCGCGTCTTCGACAACGGTGTGGAACAGCCGATTACGGATTTTCTTCCGGTCACAGAGCCTGCGCAAGTTCTCTTCTTTATTGAATCCGGCCCAGCCGTCGTTTTGTTCGGAAAAGAGCATTTTTATGCCGCAGATACGTTGCTGAACAAACTGGCCACCGACGATCGCGTGGCCATCGCCGGTTATTCGAATGAGCCTGAACTGTTGCTTGACTTCACGGCCGACAAACGCACGACGCGTCTGGCCCTGGAGAACTTGAATTTCATGCTGGGCTTCGCTCAATTGAACTTGTCTTCGAGCCTTGCCTCTGCCATCCATTGGCTCGACACGCTAAGCGGGAAAAAAACCATCGTGCTTTTTTCCACCGGCGTGGACACGTCGCCGGCGGGCAAGTGGCAAGCCATCCAACAAAAACTAGAGACTTCCGATGTCCGGATCCTGGCGGTTTCGCTTTCCGGAGATCTTCGCAAATCCCGAAAGCACAAAGTGCTTACCCCAGACGAAAAGGAAGATCGTGTCTTCTTAAAACAAGGCCTTGAGGGGGGCGACCAGTCCTTGCGCGTACTTTCACGGCTTACCGGCGGGCGTGTCTATTTCCCGAAAGACCGGAAAGATTTTGACCGCGCATACGCGGAGATCGCGCAGTTGATTCGCCACGAATACAGCTTGGCCTTTACGCCTCCTGAACGCGATGGCCAGATGCACAACATCACCGTCAAAGTAAAAGGGTTCGACCGAAGGGTGGATCACCGGCAGGCTTACCTTGCGCCCGCGCCGGCGGGCTCCTAAAGAGAGTTCTCGCGTGCCGTTTCAGGTGTGGTCAGATCCAGTGTAGCCTTGGCTTCCTGCAGTCGTAAGGTCCCGACAACCTCGCTGGCCCCAAGTCTGCATGGCTACTGTGCACCACAAAGTAGTCTGCCCCGCAAATCAGCTTGTGTCTCAAGCTAGCTTGTGGCTTTTTTGATCTCTCTTCGATCCTTTTGAGCCAATTGAAACAAAAGACTTACGGGTCTTGGACGCGGTGCTCATTCAAATTCTTTCAAGGTCTTGGCCATTTCGCGCAGGCGTTCATCTACAAGCGAGAAAACGGTTCCCGCGTCAAAACGCCCGGTGCCATTTCTGCTTCCGGCGCTTACGTTCGTGAGAATTTCAATTCCCTGCTCGATTTTCCCCACGGGCCAGACGTGAAATTTTCCACTGGCAACCGCATCCAGCACGTCTTCCCGCAACATCAGGTCTTCGACGTTGGCCTCGGGAATCATCACTCCCTGCGTGCCTGAGAGGCCTTTGATGCGGCACACATCGAAATAGCCTTCGATTTTTTCGTTGACGCCACCTATGGCTTGAATATCGCCTTGCTGGTTGATGGATCCCGTCACGGCGATGTCTTGCCGAAGCGGGAGTCCGGATAGCGCGGAGACGAGCGCGTAAATCTCGGTCGAGCTGGCGCTGTCGCCATCCACACCCGAATACGATTGCTCGAAGCAAATGCTGGCGGCTAATGAGAGCGGCTTATCCTGGGCAAACTGGCTGCGCAAATAGCCGGCAATGATTTGCACACCTTTGTCGTGAAAGCGTCCGCTCAAGTTAGCTTCGCGTTCGACGTTGATCAGTCCCGTTTTCCCTAGAGCCGCGGTTGCGGTGATGCGCACCGGTTTGCCAAACGAGTAACCGCCAATTTCCAAAACGCTTAACCCGTTCACCTGGCCAACGCGCGCGCCTGAAACATCCACAAGCAACGTGCCTTCCTCAATCATTTCGCGGATGCGCGTTTCGATCAGGTTGTGGCGCTCGATCTTGGAAAACAAAGCGAGGCGCACGTGATGGGCGCGGACTACGGTTTCGTCCGTTGCGGCCGCGTTGTAGTGCGCTTCGCGCGCTAAATCGGCGATGTCCACGAAACGCGCCGTCACCTTGTTCCTGCGGCCGGCCTGACGCACGCCGTACTCGAGCATGGCCGCAAACGCGCCGCGGTCAAAGGGATACAGCTTTTCTCGTTCCGACAGCGCACGCAACCGCCCCGCATATTCCGCGATCACGCCGTCGCTCATGGCCATCTCTTCATCGAACTCCACACGCACCTTGAAAATTTTCCGGAAATCTTCTTCGTATTCGTAAAGGAGTTCGTAGAGCTGCCGGTCGCCGATGAGAATGACTTTGACGTTGATGTCTACGGCTTCCGGCTTCAGCGCGCTTCCGCCAAAGGGGTAAAACATTTCGAGCGGCTGAATTTCAAGCCGGTTGTGGTTCAGAGTACGTTTCAGAGCGCGCCACACGCCGGTTTCCGACAGCGCTTCCATCGAATACATAATCAGGAAGCCGCCATCGGCACGAAGTAACGAACCACCGCGCAAATCCATGAAGTCGCTGCTCCAACCGCCGCGCGCGTCGTAAGCCCGCTGAATCGTGCCGAAAAGATTCGCATAAGTCGGTGTCGTCTCGAAAATCACCGGCGACTTTTCTTCGTGATTGTGCGCGAGGATGACGTTGACTCCGTACACGCGGAATGGGTCGCGTTCCGGCCCGCCGGGCGCTTTCGGTGAGCCGTCCGGTGTCGCGTCTTCGTCCTGCTCGCCTTCTCCCTCGCGCTCCTTGAAGGGGTCCAAATTATCCAGCAAGTGGTGCCGAACCTCTTCGAGATACTCCGCGACATTCGCGCCAGGATATTTTTCCTTCAGCTCTTCGATGACGCCATCCACCAGCACAGAAGCCGCTTCCTGTTCCAGGTAACTCAATTCGCTGGCCAGCTCGCGGGATAGAGTGAGCGTTTTGCGGTAAACAACCGTGAACTCCTGCCGGAACTGCTCGTACTTCCGTTCGATTTCTTCCGCTACCGTACTTTCCAGTTTCCCCTCGTGTACCATCTTCGAGATGTCTTCGATGGGAACCATCTGCCCTTCGAGCACCGGGAAAATTTCTGGCAGTGCGACCGCGCCAACTTGCATGTGGCCCAAGGCAAATTGATCGCGCGCAATGCGGCGCGTGAAATCGTCCATCAATTCTTTTTCGCGAACAGTAAAACGCTCTACAATTCTTCCCTTCTGCCGCTGGAACGGTTCGCCTTCGAAAACTTGGGGAATCCTCCGTCGCAAGAAATCGATTCCGGCTTGCATGTCCTTCTTGAAGGGATCGGCTTGCCCGCGGGGAAGGGTCAGCAGTCTCGGCCGGTCTGTGATCTTGAAATTGTTGACGTAGCAACGATCCAGCGACTCTTTGGTCGGCGGATGAAGCTCTTCGATCATGTGGGCGATGGTCCCGCCGCGGCTGGTGCCCGCCAATCCGCAAACGAAAACGTTGTAACCGGGGGCGGAAAGCTCCACGCCCATCTTCAAAGCGCGCAAAGCGCGCTCTTGCCCGATAAAGCCTTCGCGGGGGTCGGCCTGCGCCGTCGTTTCGAAAGGAATCCGCGAGAGCTCACACCTCCAGCGCAGCTTTTCAAGGGAAAGCTCGGTTGGTTTCGGAGCAGGCTTCGTGGCCATGAAATCCTTTCGAGCGGGTTACTCTAGCACACTCGCGAGGTTCACTCTCCGTTGGGCGGGATAGGAGTTACCCAGCGGTTATCGGCGGACTCTCCGCGCTCTCGCGGTAGACGTTCAGAACTCCGGCCGCTATAGCAATCAGAATCGGCCCTAGCACAAGCCCGAGCATGCCAAAAAGATTTACACCGCCCACAACGCTGATAAAGATCAGTAACGCGCTCAATTCGGTCCGGCCGCCCAGCAACACGGGCCGCAGTACATTGTCCACCACAGTCGACACGCCCGCACAGATCGCAAGGAGCAAAACCGCGCGTCCCCAATGTCCCGTAAAGCCCAGCCAAAGTGAGGCAGGGACAAAAATCAAGCCCGAACCCACGACAGGGACGAGAGAAAAGAACGCCATTACGACGCCCCAAAAAACCGGCGCCGGCAAACGCACGAGGGCGAAGCCCAGTCCTCCGAGCGCTCCCTGAATGGCTGCGACAACCAGGCTGGTGATGACGCTCGCAGAGATCAGTTCTTGAACCTGGATGATCATGGCGTCCTTGTGCGCAGCATCGAAAGGCAGGATGCTTCGCACCGCGCCAAGAATCTTCCCCGCATCGCGAAAAAAGTAGAACATGGCAAAAATCATCACGAACAAATCAAAAAGAAACGCGGCAATATTTTTTAAAATTGTTCCAATCCGCTCCGCCAGGAACCCCGCTTGTTTTTCAATTCCCTTTTCGAGGGTGTCGAAAATGTCGGCATTGGGATCAATGCCAGGAACGTGTGATGCAATCCAGGACCAACTCTTTGCAATCAATGGGGCGTGCTGCTCGACGAGCGAGTGTTGCACGCCGCGTGAGATCGCAATGGCTTGCCGCACGAAGAGTGTAGTCAACAAGATTGCCGGAGCAATCAAGAGAACCGTAACCGCCACCGTGCTGATCACCGAGGCCTGCACGGAAGAGAGACGCCTGGCGATTCGCCGGTGCATCGGGTAGAAAAAAGTCACCAGAATGGCCGCCCAGGCTAACGCGCTCAAAAATGGCTCGGAGATGAGGAATACTTGGTAGATCAGAAGCAGCAGCACGCCATAGGAAACGACCACCGTCAGGCGCGACGTTGTAGCATCCGTTGAAGGGGCGGCATTCATGTTCGTACTATAATCTGTAGAGGTCGAGCGGACGCGAACCGTTTCGTGTTCGAGCCAGTTTCTGGTAGCTTCTCTCCGCTCCACCAGGTCACCCGGCAAACTTGGCATGTCAACAAAGCCCACTCCGCTCAATGCAAAACAGATTCGTCTCCTTGCTGTACTTGCTTTGGTGAATTTTGTCAACTTTGCCGCCCGGCAGGTGATCGCTCCTCTCATTCCGCTCCTGCGCGATCATTTTCACGCCACCGACGCACAGCTCGGAGCCCTGCAAATGTGGCTGCTTGTAGTGCTCGCGGTCTTCAGCATTCCTTTTGGATTCTTTGCCGATCGTTTCAATCGCATCACCATCATTGTGATCGGTGTGGCGTGCTGGAGCGTGGCAACCCTTGTTAGTGGCCTGGCGTCCACTTTCATTTTCTTGCTGTTTGCGCGCGCTGCGGTGGGCCTTGGTGAAGCTGCCTATGCGCCTGCGGCGCAGTCCATGATTTCGGGCGCCTTTCCGCAAGAGGACCGCGCTCGCGCACAAGCCATCTTCGCAGCAGGAATGTTGCTGGGCGGCGTGGGAGGCCAGGCCGTCGGAGGCATCGTTGGGCAACATTACGGGTGGCAGTACGCCCTTTTCCTTGTGGGGCTGCTCGGTATTCTTCCTGGCATTGCCGTCTTTTCTCTCCAGGAACCCGCTCGGGGCCCTCGGTCCGACGTTGTGCCCTTTTGGCGTCTATTAAGCGTTCCAGCCTTTGTGGCCATGATCGCTGCAGGCACGTGCATCACGTTCGCCAGCGTCTCCCTTTTGTTTTGGGGCGTGGACTTTGCCGTCAGTTATAAAGAGTTCAGCCAGAGCCAGGCATCGGTTGATCTTTCCCTAATCGCGTTAATCGCGTCGGTATTGGGCGTTCTGGTTGGCGGTTACGTCGCGGATTCTCTTCAGAAGCGTTTCAGCTACGGACGGCTGCTGGCTATCGGCGTCGCGTTCCTGATTGCGGCCCCATTTTTGTTCGTTGCCATTCAATCTGACGAGCAATGGATAGTTCTTGCGGGAATGTCTATCGCCGGTTTCTTTATGTCCTGGTATCACGGGCCGGTCACCGCCGTGATTCACGACATGATGCCGCGTCGAGCCCATGCCACTTCCATCGGCGTGTACATGTTTGTCACGCAACTTCTCGGAGGCTGGGGGCCGCACCTGCTTGGCCGAATCTCGGACTTTCACGACCTCCAATTCAGCCTTCAGATCGCGGTTGGAGTCATGATTTGCGGAGCGCTGCTGATGTTTCTGGTGATTTACTTCATTCGGCGCGACGGCATTCGGCACCCCGTACTTGAGTCCTTTCACGCTGAGCCGGGCGACTGATAGCACATCCTACAAAAGGTGTCATTCTGAGCGCCCCGCAGACCGGGCACGAAGAATCTCAACTCATTCGCAATTCGCTACGCTCGGGATGACATGCATATGAGGTTGCTTATTTGATGCCGATCTGATTGATCAGACGGAGGACTTCGCCCTCGGGAACGTCGTAAAGCGGGCGGATATCTTCTTCTTCGAGGCGCTCGCGCAAATACTCCGCGGATACAAAACTGGCTTCACGATCCGTCAAGTCGCGACGAGACTTGTCGCGGAACTTCACAAATGCGATGTGCGCCAGGCCCACGACATGGGCTTCGCCATCGACAAAAAACTTCGTGTCAATGGTGTCCGCATGCCGCGTGGCGATCCCGTTCCACATATGCGAGAAGCGGACCTGATAAGTCTGTCCACCGAGTTTGGAGGTCACTTCGAACGGGCCGACGAACTGGCTCATCGCACCAGCGTTCGCCAATACGGGACTGGCCGTCATCGGCTAGCCACCACGGCCGCCTCGGCGTGCGAATAGTTCTTCACGGCTGCGCCGACCCCCGCGCCGCTTGCGACGCGGAACCCTTGGTCGATCAAGCACTTTTCGAGCGCCGCCAGGAACAGCAGCACGTTGGGCTTCTGGCTGCAGTAGCCCATCAAACCCACGCGCCAGATCTTTCCCCTGATGGGGCCAAATCCGCCGGCAATTTCGATATTGAATTCGTCGAGCAACTGGTTGCGAACCTTTTCGTCGCTCACGCCGCTCGGAATCATCACGGCGGTCACCGTTGGCAGCCGGTCCGAAGGATTTTCCACGAGCAGCTTGAGTCCCATTGCTTCCAGGCCTGCGATGAGCGCCAGTTGATTCAAGCGATGCCGCTCCCAGCGCGTTTCCAAGCCCTCTTCAACAACCAGGCGCATGGCCTCACGCAACGCGTAAATGAGCGAAATCGGCGGTGTGTGATGATACAGGCGGTCTTTGCCCCAATAATTCATCGCCGTGGTGAGATCGAAATACCAGCTCTGAACCTTCGTCTTGCGCTTGCGAAACACCTCTTCGGCGGCAGGGCTCACGGTGATGGGCGACATTCCCGGCGGCGCGCTTATGGCCTTTTGGGAGCCGCTGAAGCAAATGTCCACGCGCTCGCGGTCCACGTGCAGCGGCACGGCAGCGAGAGAAGCAACCGTATCCACCACCAGCAACGCGCCCAACTCGTCTGCTACTTTACGAAAAGCATCAAGCTTGGTGAGTACTCCCGTAGAGGTTTCTCCCTGGGCCAGCCCAATGATTTTGATCTTCTTGCCATTGCCCGCGCGGCGCACGTCTTCGGGATCTACGGGCTTTCCGTAGGGAGCTTCGACTTTCACCACTTTGGACGAGGCGCGCGTGGCAATCTCGTACATGCGTTCAGAGAACACTCCATTGACCGCAACAATCGCTTCGTCGCCCTCTTCGAGAGCGTTCAATACCGAAGCTTCAATGCCTCCCGATCCCGAAGCGGAGAGCGGCAAAGCAATTCGGTTTTCCGTCTGGAAAATCTGGCGGAGAAGAATCTGAGTCTCGTCCATGCAGCCGCGGAACCACGGGTCCATGTGACCCACCAGTGGCGTCGCCATTGCGCGGTATACGCGCGGGTCGATGGAAGACGGCCCCGGCGTCAGCATCAGCCGGACTGGGGGATTGAGTTCTCCGATGTGTTGAGTCATACGATTTGCCTTCTTTTTTGCGTGCTGCTTTCCCGCTGTTAGGAGCGAACCGCCCACGGGTGTCTATTCGGGGACTTTCCTGCCACCGCGGAAGGTCAATTTTCGCGCAATCCCTTGCTGCCACGCAACCGACAAATTGGCTCTGAGCCACCGGAGGTGAGGTCCGCGTCGTGATTTGAGCCCGAAGCGCTTTGCGGTCCATTCATTGCTTGACAAGAATGCGGCTGTAGCGAAGTATCTCAGGACTCTCAAGCACTCACGTCAGGCTCGGAGGTCTTCGGTTGACTTGGACACAAGGTTACGACCCAACCGGACATTGGTGGCTTTCCACGCTCGTCGCCGCGATCCCGGTTGTCGTTCTCCTCGGGGCCCTGGCGTTGGTGAGAATAAAAGCACATTGGGCAGCGTTGATCGGACTCGCTTCAAGCCTCATCATCGCGCTCGGCGTTTTCAAAATGCCAGCAGCCATGGGCGCTCGTACGACCGTGTATGGAGCGTGTTACGGCTTGTTCCCGATAGGCTGGATTATCCTGAATGTGATTTTTTTGTATGACATGAATTGCGCCACAGGGCGGTTCAAGGTTCTGCAGGAAAGCCTGATGGGCATTACTCAAGACCGGCGCTTGCAGCTTTTGTTGATTGCTTTCTCCTTCGGCGCTTTCTTTGAAGGCGCTGCGGGATTTGGAACCCCGGTGGCGGTAACTGCAGCCATTCTGATTGGCCTGGGATTCAAGCCGCTCCAAGCTTCTGGACTTTCCCTCATTGCCAATACGGCGCCGGTCGCGTTTGGCGCGTTAGGCACGCCTCTGATTGCGCTTCAAGGCGTGACGGGGCTCGATCTCTTGCAACTCAGCGCCATGGCCGGAAGAATCCTGCCGGTCTTCTCAATGCTGGTTCCCTTCTGGCTGCTGTGGACCTTTGCAGGATTCAACGGAATGATGGAGATATGGCCGGCCGTGGTGGCGGCCGGGGCGTTCTTTGCGATTCCACAGTACCTGCTATCCAACTATCACGGCCCCTGGTTGGTCGATGTCGTCTCGGCTATGTGCTCTTTGCTTGCGGTCGTCGCGTTGCTCCTCCTATGGCATCCAAAGAAGATTTGGGGCTTCGAAGGATATGAAGCCGGCCGCACCGCTCGCGCGAGTCACGGTCACAGCTCCGCAGAAGTTGCCAAAGCCTGGACTCCGTGGGCCATTCTCACCGTGATCGTGTTCCTTTGGGGACTTCCAGCGGTCAAAACGTTCTTGGACAACCTCTCCATTTTCAAAATTCCCGTCGCAGGCCTGCACAATTTGATATTGCGCGTTCCTCCCGTCGTCGCGAAACCCACGCCGGAAGGGGCGGTATTTAATTTGAACTGGCTCTCGGCCAGCGGCACCGGGATTCTGGTCGCCGCCATCATCTCCGGATTCGTCATGGGCTTCGGCCCGATGGCCATGCTTCGCCAG
>Ga0126373_10002069_pt1 | contig 14644 bp, 21 predicted proteins | sample PanSoiMetPlot_11_FD_92545 | JGI IMG/M metagenome (GOLD analysis project Ga0126373, IMG submission 92545) | Tropical forest soil microbial communities from Panama - MetaG Plot_11 | ecosystem: Environmental > Terrestrial > Soil > Tropical forest > Bulk soil | place: Panama | collected 2016-02-17 | reverse complement strand
TGGGGGGGGTATGCGGCTGGGGGTGGGCAGCTGCCCTCGCGGTGGTGACACAGCGTGGCTACGCGGCGGCTGGCAGCCTGGTGGATTGGTGACGCGCTGTAACCCTACTCAGATGGTAGGCAAGCGCTGTGGTCACGTTGCGTAACCGGTGTCCGGGGCCAGCCGGGGCGCGCTGTCTAGGCCGTCAAGCGTGACCTGCTGGCCCCTGGACAGGGCAAACAGTACGCTGCCCACCAGGCAGCTGACCAGCCTGACGCCCCGGCCGCGTGTCGGGCAGCCAGGCGCCCGCTGTGGGCAGGGTCGGCGCCGGTATCCGGGGAGGTTCCCTGTGCAACGTCTCACCCAGTACGCCAGTCACCTGGCAGGAGGCATAGCGGCTGCTGCTGCAGCGCTGTGGCCCGCTTACGGGCATGACAGCTGGTTCGTGGCTCTCCCGGCGGCGGCAGCGTTCCTGGCCGCCCTGCACGCCGGGACTGACACCCTGGCCCCTACCCCGCCAGCTGGCCCGCAGTCGTGAACGACCAGCTGGCGATTGACTACGCCTGGCAGCACCCGGACCCTGCTGCCATCAGGGCTGCCGGTTACACGGCGGTACTCCGCTACCTGTCCAACGACGCGACGAAGGATTTGACAGCTGCTGAGGCAGCCCAGCTGGGCAGCGTCGGCCTGGGTGTGGGTGTCATCTGGGAGACAATGGCCAACCGGTCGCTGGGCAGTACCGTGGCAGGCCAGCAGGACGGCGGCGATGTCCGGCTGCGGCTGAACGAACTCCGCGCCCCTGGCGGCCTGCCGGTCCTGGTGGCCCTGGGTGATTTTCAGGTGCAGCCCTACCAGCTGGGCGCCATCAAGGCCTATTACGCGGCCTACAGGGCCACGCTGGGCGAATACCAGCCGGGCGCTGGTGGCTACGGGCCAGGCTGGCTGATCGACCAGCTGGCGGCCATCTGGCCTGATGACATCTGGTGGCAGAACGCCATAGATGACGAGGGCGTCAGCGGCAGTACCGTCGTGGCCGCCGCGTCGATCTACCAGCGGATCAGGCCTACGCGGGCCCTGAACGCCGCAGCGGGCAGCTATGACGAGGATGTCTACGGCTTCGGTCCGCGCCCGCTGCTGTCCTGGTGGCAGCCAGGCGCTGCCGCGCCCCCGTCCCCGCCCCCCGTCACAGATTGGATAACAGGAATGCCGGTAGTCAGGCAGGGCGATACAGGCCCGGTAGTCCGCACAGTTCAGGGCCTGCTGCTGGCCCGCAGCTACGTGATTGGCCACACCGGGCAGCTGGGCGTAGGCCTTGACGGCCAGTTCGGCCCGCTGACCGACGCGGCCGTCAGGAATCTGCAGGCCGCTGCCCGGATCACGATTGACGGTATCGTCGGGCCTCAGACGTGGCCTGTGCTGGCAGGTGCCTAGCGCTGGCCGCACCATTCCGGTGAGAGACCTCTGGGCCTAGCTGAGCCAATGTGAGGGCACCGACCCCCGGCCTGTCCGGGTGCTGGTCTGCAGCCAGCCGGTAAGGGAACGATCAGTTAGGTGCCCCGCCCTGGGTCATGCGCAGACCTGGGCGGGGCGCCGTTCGTTCTGGGCCTGCCAGCTGGCCCGCGACTAGCCAGCCATGCGTCATAGTGCGGGCCGGACCTGGCGGCCATCTCCAGTGCGGCCTGCTGCGCTCGCGCCACCCCGCACTGCAGGCATAGCTTCGGCTGCCCTGTTTTCCACCAGCGCCTGCAGGGCTGGCCGCATCCTTCACAATCTGCTGTGTAACGCGCCACAGATACAGGGTAGGGGTACCCCCATTCCCTACTGGAATAGTAGGCCGCGGCCCGGTAGCCTGCCGCTGAGCAATCACCTACTCGGGAGGTATCGCATGGCCAAAGCACTGCCATCCGCTGCCCAGGCTGCGGATGCCTGGAAGCAAGGGTTCGGCAACTCCGGCACGAGGTGGCAGGCGGGCATCAACGCTGTCACCCAGGCGCCAGGCATCGCTGCCGCTGCAGCCAAGGACCGGTATGTGTCTGGGGTCACCCAGAACGCGGACAAGTTCGCGGCTAACGTCGCGGCCGTGGACCTGGGCACCTGGAAGTCCATGTCCACGACCAAGGGTCCGTCGCGCCTGGCGTCGGGCGCAGCTGCCGGGGCGCCGAAGTACCAGGCGAAGATCGCTGGCGTACTGCAGGCCATCGGCCAGATCCGTGATTCGCTGCCCCCGCGTGGCGACATCATGACCAACCTGGAGCGTTCGCGGCAGATGGCCCTTGGCCTGAACCAGCGCGCGCAGCAGGGCTTCTGAGTTCCCCGCGCTCGAGTAAACCGACTAGGGCACTAGGGAAAGTAGGAAGCTATGGGCCTGTGTTACACCACCATCGGGCTGCAGGGCGCCCAGGCCGCTGGCGTGGTTAACCCTGTGGTTGCCGCCGCGCTGGCGCCGGAAACACTCAGCGTCCGCAACTTCGCGGTCACGGACAAGGCATATATCGAGGCCATCGGTATTCAGTTCGTCACCCAGGCTGCCGGGGACAAGATGAACATCCTCAGCCCGCAGCTGGCTGACGACGTGTTCGGCATCGCTGTCCAGCCGAAGGAATCACCCAGCAGTCTGCTGATGCCCCGGCAGTCGCCGCAGCAGGTTTACCCAGGGGACACCCTGGTGGCCAACGTGACCGACGTAACCGCGTCGGACCCGTTCGTGGCCAGCCTGCACATGCGCTACGACAACCTGCCGGGCGCGTCTGCCAGGCTGACTACCTGGCCGCAGATCGCTGGCAGCTACAACCACGTCAAGCCGGTCACGGTCTCCTGCGCGGCTGTGGCCCGCACCTGGGTGGACACAGTGCTGGGCGCCCAGGCGGCCGTGCTGAAGTCCAACCGTGACTATGCGGTCCTGGGCTGGACCACGGACGTGGGCGTCTGTGCTGTGGCCGTGCTGGGCGCGTTCACGTCCAACTACCGCATGGGCGGGCCGGGTATCGCCATCGGCTACGACACGGCCGAATGGAATGCCCAGATGGACCTGGACATCACGCCACCGCACATCCCGGTATTCAACGGGAAGGACATCGGCGCGATCTTCGCCTCAGTGCTGTCTGCGTCCACGGTCACGGTCAACGTGACCCTGATGCTGGCGGAACTGAACATCGGCATCGTGCCGTGACAGCTGTGCGCTCTGACCCTGGGCTGGTGGCAGATGTCGCCAGCCTGGGGCCAGCCAAGCACTCATTCCTGGCCGCTGGCTTCCCCGCGCAGAACGTTTTCACCGGCCACGGCATCCTGCTGGGCTACAGCGCGGAGAACAGCGGGAACACAGACAACAGCCTGGACAATGAGGGCACTGTAACCGGCCCGGCCGCCGGGGCGACGATAGCCAGCATCGTGCTGCCCGCTGGCACCTGGGTTATCAGCTGGACCGTTGGTTTCGGCGCTGGCGCAGTCGCGGCAGCGGACGCGAACAACATGCAGCTGACCGGCATTCCGACGACGCTGAACGCCATCATTCCGGCAGTGGCCAACACTCAGCAGATTCAGCAGCAGGTGACCTTCACCACGGCGGGCACCACGATTGCTGTGAAGGCCATCGGCGCCGGAACCGGGACAGCCAACTACGTGGCCCAGCTGGTGGCCACGCCAACGTCAGCGGGCTTCCTGCGCCTGTATGACGGCAGGCAGGCGCCCACCACGCAGGTGGCCACCGCGTTCCTGCAGGAGATTGCCTCAGAGTCCGAATGGTTCGGCGATTCGGGCACCGAGCTGGAATACGGACTGTGGGTGGCCGCGACGGCCAACAGCATCGCTGTCACGCTGTTCTACATCGTGCTGCAGGACAATTAGGCTGCTGGCGCCAGCCCGCCAGCAGGGCCTGACCTCCCCGGACAGGCGGCCACTGGCGGGCTGGTCCGGGGAGGTGAGCAGGTGGCCCGCGAGATACGCAGTTTCGTCGTGACCATTCCCGCTGGCACGCCCCTGGCCGCCCCTGTCACGATCCCTGTGGTGTTCCCGGCCCGCACCGTCGTGCAGCTGGACTGGCAGGTGCCGGACGGCCCGGCCGGGCTGATGGGCTGGGCGCTGACCGTCGCCGGTCAGCCGGTCATACCGCGCAACAGTGGCGCGTACATCATCGCTAACGACCTGGCCCGCTCGTGGCCGCTGGAAGGTTACCCGGACCAGGGCCAGTGGCAGGTGACCGGCTACAACACAGACATCTATGACCACAAGGTTTACCTTGACTTCCTGATGGAGCTCAACAGCGCCCAGGCCGCCGCGCCCGCCCAGATCGACAGCACCGCGCTGTCCAGCCCGCCCCCGGCAGGACCGCTGCTCCTGCCCGCAGTACCTGACCTGCTCCCGGCAGGTGGCTGATGGGAGATATTCACCCCTACGGCCCGGCCGCGTTCGTGACGTGGCAGGCCTGCTATAACGAGGCCTTCCAGTGGGTCAACGATTCCAGCGTGGCCGCCACGATGGCCGCTATCGCATCAGCAGAGTCAGGCCTCGATTACCGCATCATCAACGACACCCCGGCAACCGGTGACTACTCAGTCGGCCTGTGGCAGATCAACTACTTCGGCAGCCTGTACGCGGGGCGGGCGCATGACTACGGCACGCCGCAGCAGCTGATAGAGGGCGGCCTGACCCGGCAGTGGTTCGCCGCCCTGGGCATCTACCGGGGCCAGGGCCTGAACGCCTGGTCTACCTACCGGTCAGGTGCCTACCGGGCCTACCTGCATGGCTACCAGCCCGCTGGCGGCGGCGGCAGCGGCGGCCAGCCAACCCTGAGCGAGGGCAGCAGCGGCCCGGCCGTCGTGACGCTGCAGAACGACCTGGACCAGCTGGGCTACAACCTGTCCCAAGACGGCCAGTTCGGCCCGCTCACCAGGGCTGCAGTGGTGAATTTCCAGCAGAACCACGGCCTGGTCCCCGATGGCGTTGTCGGCCCGCTCACCTGGGCGGCCATCAACGCCGCGCTGCCAGCCCAGAACCCGGCAGGCGGCCCGGCAGCAGGACCGCCCCCGCCATCGGAGCCACCAGGCAACATTGACGGCAACGTGCTGAACGCCTGGGGCGCCCTAGGCGCCATGGTGGCAGCCCAGGTGCCGCAGCTGGCCACAGCCACCAACTCGGCGGTAACTACCTTCAGGAGGATCTAGCCATGTCGATGCCACCACCAGATGCCCAGCCCTACTGGACCGTCACAGGCCAGACGGAGCGTGACCAGGTTGTGCCCGGCAGCGCGCCTGTGAAGGGCCAGCAGATTTTCTTCCAGACGGCACTGGGCCAGCAGGGCAGCGTGTTCGTGCCCTACACGGAGTACACCACGGCCAACGTGACAGCGAAGATAGCCGCGATGGCCGCCCAGCTGGACTCGATTAAGCAGCTGACAGGCGGAACGGGCAGCTACTAATGCCTGTCGCGCTGGTCGATCTGGGCGACCTGGCCGCCGCGCTGATCCTGCTGCTGATCGCTGCCGCGCTGTGGGTGCTGATCCAGCTGCTGACCAATACGCTGGGCCACGCGCCCCTGATCGGCCACTGGGTCAGCACCGACCTGGCGGGCTGGCTGAACGACGCCCGGAACGCCATCCTGCGGGCAGCAAGGGCCACCTGGCACGGGTTCCTGGATCTGACCAACTGGGGTCACGCGCTGCTGGTCAGCTGGTTCCTGCATGTGATCTTGTTCATGGGGGAAGCGCAGTCTGCGGTCAGCCGCATAGCGTTCGTCAGGCTGCCGGAACTGGCAGGCCAGGTGACCGGTTACGCGCTCAGTCTGTACCACGCTGCGGTCAGCTACGCCCAGCAGCTGGAGGCCCAGGCGGTAGCGTTCGCCGCCAGCGAAGTGTCGTCGCTGGAGCGGACAGTGCAGGGCTGGGTGGCCGCCGCGTACGCCTACGCTGCCCAGCTGGCTGCCCGCGCTGAGGCAGACGCCCTGGCGCTCGTGCAGCGCGCTGAGGCTGACGCTGCTAACGCCATCACCGCCGCGAGCACTACCCTGCAGGCTGAGATCAGGGACGCTGAACAGATAGCAGCCAGTGAGGTAGCCGCGCTGGCAGCGGGCACCACGGCCGCGCTGCACCAGCTGGAGTCCGACCTAGTGTCCGGGCTGTCCGCAGCGGAAGCGCTGGCGTTCAGCCAGCTGCAGGCGCTTCAGCAGGGCATCATCACCGATCTGGAGCAGACAGGGGAAGCTGCCCTGCGGCTGGCCTGGCCTGACGCGATCCCGGACATCGACGCCCTCCGCCAGGCGCTGGGCGCCGACTTCCCGGACATACAGCAGCTGCTGCGCCTGCTAGCCGGGGCTGGCGCTACCGGCCTGCTAGGCGCGCTGATCACGTCGCTGGCGGGCACTGCAACAGTCACCAGGCTGGCGACTGACTGCATCGTGCCGAACTGCCGGAACCTGGGCGGCCTGGGCCAGTTCCTGCAGCAGTTGTTCGCTGACGCCACGGACCTGGCCCTGGTCGCGTGGCTGGCGGAAGGGGTAGCCAGCCCGGCAGGCTGGGCGCGTGACACTGACACGCTGCTGGGATCAATCGCTACCGACACGGCCAGCGCGGCCAGGACGCTGCTGGGGGCATAGATGACCACGCCTGAAGGTGCCAGCCGGGCAGGGCTGGGCGGCCTGTTCGGGAAGGGCAGCCCGGCTGAGCAGTTGTTCGTCTGGGGTGTCCTGTCACAGGTCATAGCTGCGCTGCTCGCGCCCGCATTCCGCGAGCTGGAGCAGCTGGTCAACCACGCCGGGCCGAACCAGCTGCTGTCACCTGCCGACGTTGCCACTGCCATTAACCGCAACTTCATGACCCAGGGCGCTGGCATCACGGAGGCCAACGGCAGCGGCATAGACGAGGCCCGGCTGCAGGTACTGCAGCACCTGGCAGGCAACGCGCCCGCGCCGGAAGAACTAGCCGCCGCGCTCCGCCGCTCGATCATCCCCGAGCACGGCGACGGCCCGGCCGCCGTGTCGTTCGACCAGGGCATCCGGGAAGGCAACCTGCTGGACAAATGGGGGCCGGTTATTCAGGCGCTGGCCAAGGCCATACCCAGCCCGGCAGACATCATTGAGGGCCAGCTGAAGGGCCAGATAGACACCGCGACGGCTCAGCAGCTGTACGCGGAGGTAGGCGGCGATGAGCGCTTCCGGCAGCTGCTGGTGGACATCGCCGGTAACCCGCCCAGCCCAGGAGAGCTAACCGATCTGGCGAACCGGTCAATCATTCCCTGGACCGGCACCGGCCCGGACGTGCTCAGCGTCCAGCAGGGCATATTCGAGGGCCGGACGAAAGACAAATGGGAGCCGGTTTACAAGCGCCTGGCTGAGTACCGGCCGCCGCCAGAGACCGTGCGTACGATGCTGGAGGCCAACGGCATCACAGAGGCGGAAGCGTCGGCCTACTGGACTGAATACGGCATGACCCCGGCCACCATAAGCCAGTACCTGCTGACAGCCCGGAATAACAAGAACCAGGCCGCCCAGGGCCTGACCACCCAGGCTGTCCTGCAGATGTACTACTTCCAGTTCATCAGCCAGGACGACGCCACCCGCTACCTGTCGCTGATGGGCATTGATGCTGGCAACGCGAAGCTGCTGGAGGCCTATACCGACATGCAGCGGGCCACTGCCGCGATCACTCGCGCTGTGACCCGGCTGCAGACGCTGTACACGTCACGGAAGATCGGCACCGACACGGCACAGCAGGCCCTGGACCGGCTGGGCGTCCCGGCCGCCGCCATCCCGGACATCATCTCCACCTGGGATGTAATCGCCAGCGCCAACGTCAGGACCCTGACTGAGGCCCAGATCGTGGACGCCTGGGCTAAGGGCCTGCTGACCGACGACCAGGCGAGCAGCGAACTGCAGGCCATCGGCTACACCCCGTTTGACGCCTGGGTGCTGATGGCGATTAAGGACGCGGCCAACGCCGGACCCGCGCCCGCCTACCAGATAGCCGCGCCGCTGGGCGCCGTGATACCAGGGGTGACCTGACCATGACCAGCCCGCTGCAGCAGCTGAAGGACCACGCCCAGGCTGCCCAGGATGCCATCACCGCACAGCGTGAGTCAGCAGCTCAGATAGCTGCCGACGCCCAGGCGGCCCGCGAGCAGGCCCAGCAGGCCCTGCCCGTTAGCCAGCCAGCAGACGCCCAGGGCCAGGCCCAGAATGGCTGATGACGTGATCACAGAGGGCGCGCTAGCCGCCCAGCTGACCAGCCTGGCAGACAAGGTGAGCGACATCCGCACGGACGTTGCGGTCATCAAGGTGCAGACATCGAGCATCCCGACGCTTGAGACGAGGGTGCGCAGCCTGGAGTTGTCCCGCTCGCGCATCTGGGCCTGGTGGACCGTGGCCGCGCTGCTTGGCGCGGCGGCAGGCTGGGTGCTGTCCAACGTCGCCAGGGTCCGCTGATGCCCGGCCGGCCGGACTGGCAGGGCACGCCGCTAACTCACGGCATCGACGTTCTGGCCAGCAACGTGACTGTCACTGTCGGTCCTACCCAGACCGTGAGCGTGCCAGCGTTCACCATCACCAGGCCTGGCTACCTGCTGAACGTGTCAGCGGTCTACACCACGGCGGAGGGAACCAGCGGCCTGTTCACGATGGACGTTGGCTGGTATGAGAGCACGCAGACGTTTCGTTTCGGGCATGAGGCCTGGCGGATGGCGGTTGGCGGGTTTGCCAGCCAGCAGGCCTGGTTCCATACCGGCCGTGGCCCGACCAAGGGTCAGCTGGCAGTGTTCTCGTTCACCAACCGGGACGCGGCGCAGACTATTCAGGTGACGTTCTGGCTGGCTCAGACCACCCAGCACGCCAGTCGTGATGACGTCAGGGTCCACGTCGATGGCGCTAGCCCTGTCTGGGCGCTTAACCCTGGTGATGACCCGGTGTTCAACCGGCTGGCCACCATCAACGGGCAGTCGATCATCGCCGGTCACACGGATACCTACCTGCTGCCGCTGTACTCAGGGCAGACCAGCCTGGCCTGGGCGGCCACAGGGCAGTCAGCTGCCGGTGTGCTCACGCTGTCGGTAGTCCAGGCCGACCCGCTCAACACATTTCAGCCGGACTACCAGCAGGCAGCCGGGGCCACTCCGTTCGTATCCCAGCAGGGCCTGCTGGTCACCCTGCCACGCAAGGTGGCGTCGCTGGTGGTCAAGAATGCGGGCACGTCGACGGCCACCTATGGCGTCACGATGGTGGCACAGGAGTACTCCAGCTAGCTGGCCAGCTGGTGCTGTACGTGCCATAGTTACGGCATGGCGAAACCCGGATACCAGGCAGTAGCCCTGGAGCCAGCCAGCGCTGACAAGTTGCGCCAGCTGGCGCGCTATCTATCCGTGACCCGCAATGAGCGCGTCACCCTGTCGGCCGCCCTGGAGTACGTGGTCAGCAGCTGGTTCGCTGAGCACGTTCACCCCGGCCCGGCCGCTGTCGAATCACTGGCCGCGTTCCTGGAGCGCAGTCACGCGTCCAGCGGGAAGGCGGGCGGCGAATGACAACCATGCCGGACGCCAGGCGGCTGGCGCGTAAGTCGATCCACCTGCTGACCGGCCTGGGCATGTCTAAGCCCGACGCCTGCCGCCTGGTCGTGATCGTGGCTGATGAGGCAGCAGCAGCTGTCTGGCGAAGTGACCCTGAGATGGACCTGACCTGGCTGGCTGACATCGTGCGGGAGGCCAGGGCGCTGGGCGACAGCCTGCAGCGACACCGGCCTGCGGGGCCGCCAGCCCAGGACGCTGGCATTGTCTGCGCTGACCCGCTGACCATGCTGGGCGCCAGCCTGGCTGAGCAGTTCAGGCTGTAACCGATACGTCCGCTGGCAAGAGGGCCAGCGGCCAACAGAAGGGAACCGGGGCATGAGCGCTCCAGGAACCGACACAACCCGCCCGGCCGGAACCAAGGCCAAGGCGGGCGCCGACAGCGACAGGCAGGCCCTGGGTGAGGGCCACATCAACGGCAACCTCACCCATGACCCTGAACTGCGCTACACGCCATCGGGGCGGGCTGTCTGCCGCCTGCGGGTGGCCTTCACCCCCCGCGTTCAGGACCCCGAAACGAACGCCTGGAAGGACGGAGACACGGAGTTCTACAACCTGGACGCCTGGGGCCTGCAGGCTGAGAACTGCGCAGAGCAGCTGCGGAAGGGTGACCGGATCGTGGCCAGCGGCAACTGGCAGAAGCGGACCTACTCCGATGGCGACGGCAACGTCCGCGAGGTCACGGAGATGCAGGTCAGGGATATCGGCCCGTCGCTTCTGTTCAGGGCTGCCGTGATCGACCGGACCGCCAGGCCAGGTGGTCAGTCGTGAGCGTTGCAGCCCGCACGATGGAAGATCTCGTTGCCGACCACATGCAGCACAGCCTGGCAGCGCACCGTCAGTGGGCTGAGGCCCAGGAGCAGATAGCCGCTGAGTTCGAGCAGCGGATTGCCCAGCTGTGCGCCTGGCGTATCAGGGCCATGTCCGACGCTGACAGCCGCTACCGGGCCAACCACGGCACGGCTACCAGCCTGCTGGTCAGGGACCTGCCGCAGAACGTGCAGCTGGCGCTGGAGGCAGCGTCCCGGTACTGCCCGACCTGTGGCGAGGAGCTAGGGCCTGGCGAGGGTCACGCGCACTTCGGGGCAGGTGTCTGACCGATGGCCTACACCTGCCACCTGTGCAACGACGCTGAACCGGCCGCGATCCTGATCACGCCGCTGAAGGGCGGCGACACGATGGCCATTGGGCAGGCCTGCATGGTCATGGGTTACTGCGGCCTGCTGTCGGTCCTGATGGGCGTGGACGCCGAGCAGCTGTACGACGGCCTGGTAGCGCTCCAGGCGGCCACCCAGGCCGCCCAGGCTGCAGCAGACGCGGCAGAGGCTGCCAGGCCCGTACGGAAGCCCAGGGCGCCGCGCAAGGGCACATCTGGCCCAGCGCCCGCCGAAGTGCCAGAATCAGCGCCAGCACCCAGCTGACGCCCGCTGAGTACGCCCGCCAGGCGCCACCCCCCAGGCCCTGGCGGGCCAGCTGAGCAGGGCGTCAGGGTGACGCGGGCAGGGTCGATTCCGGGGAGTGTGACTGTGGGCTGGCTCAGGTGGCGGCTGACACGGCTGACCATGGGACGCGGTACGTGGCGCGAGATAGAGCGGATTATTCAGGCTGACGCCTGCTCCAGCTGCGGCAGCTGGCGCTGCCTGCGCTGCCACTGCCTGATCGTTACGGCATCGGACCACGCGCCCGGCTGCAAGCTGTACCAGCCATGGCACTAGACCCGTTCCTGCAGTCGGTCTACCAGGAGGCCTGGCAGCTGGTCCAGCAGGCCGCCACCATCAACCCGGACACTGGCCGAAGCGCCTACACGGCCGCTGATGTCCAGGCCGCCGCTGGTGAGCTATTCGCCCGGGCGTCAGGGGCTGAGGCGTTCGCCTACCGGTCAGCGCTGGGCGTCCTGTACGGCATCGCATCAAGCAACGCCTACGCGGCTCAGCGCCTGGCGGCAGCTGACCTGGGTGCTGGCATTGATGCGGGCATGGTCGGCAGCTGGCCCACAGCGGCGCCGCTGACCACCCAGCTGGCACAGCCCGCCTACATGGCCAAGCTGGGTTTCACGTACGTGACCGTGACCGGCGAGACGGCCGAGGCGTTCATCACGGTCACCGGGATCACTGAACTGCCGGGCAGCGTCGGCACCCTGCAGGGGCGCCTGATCGGCGCCGCGCTGACCGCGTACACCACGCCTGAAAGCCAGGGCGGCAACTACCTGCCAGGGCAGATGCTGAGCCAGTTCGGGGAGGTCACGTCCATGCAGCTGTTCGCGGTCTAGCATGCGCCCGCCTGTCCCTCCAGGCCGCGACGGCCGCGCCGGGCGATACCTGCCCCGCAACGATTCGGTCTATACGCCAGCCCTGGTCATGACGTTCGACACAGAGGCCAGGCGGCTGAAGACCGGCAGCGGCGAACTGCACACCCTGCGGCTGTGGACCGCAGCAGTCAGGACCAGGCGCCAGCAGAAGACAGCTACCCCGGATTGGGACCAGGCCCAGGGCTACACGGGCGCCGACCTGGCCGCCGCGATAACCGGCTGGCTGCGGTCGGCGCCCAGCTGCTGGCTGTACGCCCACAACCTGGGCTATGACCTGCCGGTCAGCGGCCTGGTAGGGCACCTGGCCGCTCTGGGCTGGCAGGTGTCTGAGTGCAGCAGCGATCCTGCTTACGTCTGGCTGGTGATGCGGAAGGGCAAGCAGTCGATCACCATCTCTGACCTGTTCCACCTGCTGCCTATGCGGCTGGCTGACATCGGCGGCCTGGTCGGGCAGAACAAGATGACCATGCCGGCCGACGGCGCGCCGGACCCCGCCTGGTTCGCCTACTGCCAGAACGACACTGACATCGCGCTCGCGGCCGTGCTGATCCTCATGGATCACTGGGATGACTACCAGCTGGGCAGGTGGCGGATGACCGGCGCCGCGTGCGGCTTCGCGGCCATGCGCCACGGCCACGACGGTGCCCGCATGGTCCTGTTTGAGGATCCGGACGGGGCTGCACTGGACCGGCAGGCCATCTACGGGGGCAGGCGTCACGCCTGGCGCCACGGCCAGCTGCCGCCAGGCCGGTACGTCAACCTGGACATCAGCGCGGCCTACGCCACAGCCGGGGCCAGCTGGAACCTGCCGCACAAGCGCGGCCAGGTGTTCGACAGCCTGGACGTTAGCGACAGGCGGCTGTGGCGGCCTGAGATATGCGTGATCGCCGAATGCGTGGTGGAGACTGACCGGCCCGTCTTTCCTGTCCGGGCAGCTGGCGGAATCGCCTACCCGGTAGGGGAGTTCAGGACCGTCCTGGCCGGGCCTGAACTGGACTACGCCCGCCAGCTGGGCATGCTGCGGTCCATAGGCCCTGGCCAGTTTCACCTGCTCGGCGCGGGCATGCGGTCGTTCTTTGCGCGTGTCGTCGAATGGGGCAGGCCAGGCGTCAGCCCTATCGACCCGGTAGCGGCCGCGATGTGGAAGCAGTTTGGCCGGGGCGCGGTAGGCAAGTTTGCGCAGCGGGGCTACGTCACAGAGCAGACGGACTGGCTGACGGACCTGGACTGGTTCTACGAGCAGGGCTATGACCTGGCCACTGGGCAGGCGTTCTGGCTGGTGCATCGTGCTGGCCGCATCGAGAAGCGCTGGCAGGAGGGTGAGTCCCGGAACGCCTACCCGGCCGTGACGGCTGTGGTGGAGTCGCTGGTCAGGGTGGCCCTGGACCGCGTGATCGAGGCGGCCGGTCCTGATGCCCCGGTGCTGTGCGATACGGACGGCCTGTGGCTGGACATGACCGCCCGCCCGGACCAGGCCGCGATCGACGCGGCAGCCCACCCGTTCGCTATCCGGCTGAAGGACGAGACGGCCCGGCTCGAGATAGCCGGGCCTCAGTCGTATGACTGGAAGGGCGGAAGCCGCCACGCTGGCAGGCCCAGGAACATGACCAGGACCGGCGCCGACACCTGGGCCGGTGACGTATTCCCTGGGCTGGCCTGGCAGATGGCGCATGGTAAGGCTGGTGAGTATCAGCTAGTGGCGCACACCTGGAAGCAGGAGGCCTCCACTGTCCGGGCCTGGGTGCTCGGTGACGGCCACGTGGCGCCCCTGGAGATGCGTTACGACGCTCAGGCGGGCAACCAGCTGCTGCCCTGGTGGCAGACGCGTGCAGCACGCTCTGGGCGCGTCCTGGGGCCATCACAGCATGCCGACCTGGCAGGGCTGTGGGCGCCTGACGAGTACCCCGCGGATTTGCTTGGCGTACGTCAACTATTTGACGAACATCCGTACAGGGCTGCTCCTCAGCGCCCGAAGTTGTAGCGGCCGTCGCGCAGCTGGGCCAGCACCTGGCGCTGGCAGCCGATGCCAAGCCCGGCCAGTGGCGCGTCCAGGTTGGGCCAGATGGCCTGCAGCATGGCCGTGTAGGCCTTCGGGGTCAGCGCGATGACGCGCCGGAACCGGAGGGCGCGCACAGCGGCCTGCAGCGCCAGCTGGTCCGCTGTGACGCTGCCGGGCTGGCCCATCTTCAGGTCATAGGGCGCGACCTGGCGCCACAGGGGAAGCAGGCCATGCTTCGCTGACAGGATCATCACGCTGTCGCGGTCAGTCAGCTGCAGCGCGGCCTGGAGGGCCAGGCGGAACTGGCTGCCTGTGTACAGGTGCTCAGCGGGCGCTGGCCGGTCCAGCTTGGCCGCCCCGCATGCGATCACTACGAGCGGGCCGGTCATGACCGCCCGCCCTCACGCAGGATGCGGATAACCGTGGTCTTGGCCAGGCCGCTGATGCGCGTTATCTCGTTGACGCCCAGGCCGGACTTCCGCGATTGACGGATCATTTCGTCACGCTGGGCGTAGACCCTGGCCCATCGCTGCAGGTCAAGGCTGGCCAGCTTGGTCAGGGCCTTGTGTGTGTGCATCTCGTTCATGGAAGCGAACGCTACCACCTGCTGGTAGCCATAGCTACCACTGTGAAGCGTCCAGCTGTACGCTGCCCGACCCTGCCCCCGTCACCGTGCGTAGCTGCCGGAGCCGTCACAGGCCGTAGTCGCCGCGTCAGGGCAGACCTGACGGTGTTGTCACGCTACGTAGCGAGAGGCGACCGCGCCCCAGCGTCAGCAGCTGTACCCCCCCCAGGTATAGGTCTGCAGGCGGCGAGGGC
>Ga0126373_10002068_pt1 | contig 14648 bp, 16 predicted proteins | sample PanSoiMetPlot_11_FD_92545 | JGI IMG/M metagenome (GOLD analysis project Ga0126373, IMG submission 92545) | Tropical forest soil microbial communities from Panama - MetaG Plot_11 | ecosystem: Environmental > Terrestrial > Soil > Tropical forest > Bulk soil | place: Panama | collected 2016-02-17 | reverse complement strand
GTGGGAGGAAAGGTTGACATGGCCAACAATGAAGTGCTTGAGGATGCCGACCTGGCTGACGGGCTCATCCTGGCCTGCCAATCGGTCGCCCTCACGCCCGAGGTCAGTGTCAGCTACGACTAGCGCCGCTCATCCATGGCCGAGGCCGCGGCGGCTTCATCTTGCGAGTGAGTTCGGCATATTCGCGGCCATTGAGCACCAGCCTGGCCAGGCCGAGCGCCTGGCCAGCGGACAACTCGCTGGGCAGAGCTACAACCACATCCCCGGCCGTCTCGACGCGTACGACGGCGGGCAGTCCGGACCAGCGGACGACTTGCGTGACCAAGTGCTCCTGCGATCGGGAGACAGCAGTTTCGTCTACTGCCTTCATGGCCACGCTAGGCGCTCGGGAGATCATTCGCTAGGGGAAATGCGCGCGAATATGGCTGTTGCCATTTGCGCGGAATGGCGGGGCGCCTTTCTAGGACGCGTTTCCGGCGGACGCCAGCATTGATCGCACAAGGGCCGCGACGTGTCGGCGATCGGCTGGACTGAGCTGGGCAAACGACGCGATCAGCACCTCGATTTCTGGGTCGCCCGTCTTGGCTGCGTCGAAAACCAGACCGGCTGCTGAGGCAGCAGCAGCGCGGACCACGTTCAGGGGCAAATCAAGCCCGGCCGCAAGACGCTCCAAGGTGGCCGGATTCGGTAGCCGCCCGGTGTGGCCCTTTGTAGCCAGGTGGTGCACGGTGGAGCGAGGCAGCTTTCCTAGGCGTGCGACATCTCGGTAGGAGCGCCCCAGCTCCTGCATCCGGTCCGCGATGAGGCGCTGTAGCGAATCGGGCGACGAATTATTCATCTGCTTTGCCTCTGGCACCAAGAATAACGGTCGTCCCGTTCTGTCAGCCGGAGTCTCGCCCGCGTTGCGAGCTCGGGTCCGCGGTGTGTACTGTCCAATGTGATTGGACAGTTCATCTGGCCCCACCGGACGCTCTGGCTCTCGGCGGGCCGTGATCAAACAAGGACCGGCAATGAAAGTCGCTGCCCAGCACAACTGGCCTCAGGGGCTGACCATGCCAGCGATGGGCTCCCAGCATCGCCTGTTCAGCCCCGCCTTTCGTGGGACCGATCAGCGCGACGCACATCCTGGGTTTCCAGCAGGCCCAGGGCTATCTGCTGTCGACATGGCCGCAGCATGCCTATGCCTCGGAGATGCTGTGTGGACTCCAGTCGCTCAACGGCCGGTCCGCGTGGAAACCCGCGCACGCGGTTAAGCTGCCAGGCCTTGACCCTACCGATCTTGCGATTCGCCGGGCGGCGGCGTGTAGCCGACCGCGTCGTGCAGACGAGACCGGCGAGTGCCAGAAGGGCCGCCTTGCTCTGGGGCTTGCGGGGTCGACGGCTTCTGAGCCAGGCCACGGACGATCTGTTCCGCCATCCCGTACAGCAACGGCAGGGCGCCGGCGACAACGCCGCCGACTCGGTTGATGTGCGCCACGCCTGGACGGATGACCTTCGCGTGGTCGTCAATCTTGCCGACTAGGTCAGCCGAGTCCTCGACGTTCTCGGCGATCCGGTTCAGCAATGTGCCAACCCAGAACAGGTACAGCGCCAGGGCACCGGTGAATACGCCGATGACGGCGACGGTCGGGACTACCAGGCGCTTCATTTCTTCACCTGCGCGACTGCGCGGCCGAGGAACAGATGGTGTTGCAGACCCTCGGCAAGCACGGCATCGACGCCTGCAGCGACCTGCGGAATGAGCGCGGCGTCAGCGGTGTTGGCCTCCGCTTCCCGCAAGGTGTCCCGCACCTCGACAACGCGCCGGTCGATCCGTTGCACCCGATTGATCAGCAGGCTCAGCAGCCCGGCCGCGGCCACATCTACGATGATCCCCGCCGCGATTGCCCGCAGCCAAGCTTTGTGCTGGTAGTCAGACATAGCTAGCCTCCAAGGCGCTCGCGCCCGCGCTGCAGTCCACCGACAATCGCATTCGCATCGTCGATCGTGTCCCGCAGCGCACCGAGCGGCGCTGTGTTGTGCTCGGCGTCTTTCAGCGCCGCGTTGATCTTCGGCGCCTCGTCGCCAATGGCCTGCGCGTAGGCCAGGATCGCCGACACCAGCGCAACGACGGCCGCGACAACGGCGGTACCGATCGCGTAGCCAGCTATCCACGCGTTCCGGGTGGCCGCCGGCGCTTGCCCGGCGCGAACGTCTCGCTGCATGGAGGTCACTCCTTCGGTCAGGCTCAGACCGTGTCGCAGAACTCACGGACCGGCTTGAGGTTCTCGTTGACCGATGTGAGGCGGTCCGGCACTGTGCTGGTCAAGTCGGCGATTCGTTGTGTCGCACCAGTCGTGTCCGCAAGGTTGCACTGGATGGCGCGCAGATGAAAGAACACGCGGATCAGGCCGACTGCAGTGACACCCACTATGAGCGTTGCGGCGGTAAGTGTCGTCTGCGCGTTTGCTCGCATGACAGCAACTCCTTCGATTAGCTCAGCAGCTTGGAGACCGAGTCGGCGTACCTGGTCGCACCGGTTGCTACGTCGGTGACGGCCTGGTCGGTGGTTGCGAGCGCCTCAGGCAGGCCGTCGAGATCGCCGGCAAGTTCCCCGCCGCGGGCCACGATCTGGTCGCTGGCATTACGGATCCGCTCAAGCGCTGCCAGCACCCGGTTGAGCAGGTAAACCACCAAGGGCAGCACCAGAAGCACAAGGATTGCGTTACCGATCCGCCACCAGCGCATGACCATTCCCCCCGCCGTGCTGTCAGCGCGCGAGCTGCATGGGCGGGGATGTACCCAGTAACGCGGCGCGGCGCACTCCCGGCCTCGGCCTAACCTTCAACTCCGGTCAGCTTGGGGCAAGGTCCAGCTTGCCTGCTAGCCGTCCGAGGTAGGCGACCACCTCATCTTCGGAGCGGTCCGGCATACCGAAAGCCACGTCGGTAACGCCGATGTCGTGCCAGTGAGCCAGTGAGTCCGGACTTGGCTTGCCTGCTAGCACGGTGATTTCGGGCACGCCGTCTCGGCCCGCACTGCGCCAGGTCGCACGCAACATCGTGATTTTGTCGTCGAGGTCGGTCTCGCCGGGTGTCGTGATCCAGCCATCGGCAGAGCGGGCAATCCAGGCGAAGTTCTTCGGTGCCCGCGCCGCCGACGAGGATCGGCACCCGCGGCCGCTGGATTGGCTTAGGCCAGGCCCACGACGTGCCGAAGCTGATGAACTTGCCTTCGTAGCTGGCCTCGTCCTGCGACCACAGTGCCTGCATCGCCTCCAGATACTCCCGCAGCACTGTGCGCCGGGTGCCGGTGGGCACGCCATGATCGGCGAGCTCGTCGGTGTTCCAGCCGAATCCAACTCCCAGTACGACCCTGCCGCCGGAAAGGTGATCGAGCGATGCAATGGTCTTGGCCAGCGAGATGGGATCGTGCTCAGCCGGAAGCGCGACGGCCGTCGCAAGCTTGATCGTCGAGGTCACGGCGGCGGCCATGCTGAGCGAAACCCAGGGATCCAGCGTGCGCATGTATCGGTCATCGGGCAGTTCCTGCGTGCCTGTCCGCGGATGCAGCGCTTCCCGGCGTACCGGGATATGCGTGTGCTCAGGCACGTAGAAGCGGTCGAAGCCAGCTCTCTCGGCCGCCACCGCAGCCTTGGCTGGCGTGATGCCGCGGTCGCTGGTGAACAGCACGACACCAAAGCGCATTCAATCACTGCTCCCGAGACTCTGCCTCGCGGCTGCGGCTGAAGCTCCAGCCTGCTCGCCGACGTTATTGCTGGCGCTTCCGGTTGCTTGCCGGCCGGCACGTTCGCCAGCGTGTCTGCCCGCACGACGACCGGAGAACACGCAGTCCGCTAGCGACAGACCGCTCACATACGAGTTAGAGCAGATTCCGACCGCCGAGCGTCCAGCCGCATACAGACCGGGAATCGGTGAGCCATCGGCCCTGACGACCTGACCGGTGTCCTCGGCAACGGCCAGGCCACCGAGAGTCAGCATCGGGGCGGGATAAGCAGGACGGGGCCGTATGGACAGGTCAACGAGCGAGTACGGCGGCTGATTGATCACCTGCACAGCATCGGGCGGCTTGCCGAGTGGGTCTGGACGCCCTAAGGCGGCCGCTTCGTTGTAGTCCGCCAGCGTGGCGGCCAAGCCGTCGGCGTCGATTCCCACCTTGGCTGCGACTCCAGCAACTGTCGGTGCGCTCACCCTGGCCCTGGTGAGCAAGTAGACCGCTTGCATGAGCTGGAACCAGAGCGTGCTGCCACGTAGCTCACGCCACGACTGCTTGACCAGAGCCCGGTCAAGCAGCAGCCATGCGCACAGGTCATGGCGCAGCACCATTGCCTCTCCAATTGCCGCGCCGTACCGCGACTCGTCGCAGACTCGCTGGCCTGAAGGCCCGACTAGCAGTCCACGCGCGAATGCCGATGGCGGCGTGATAAACCGCCAGCACGAGATGCGGTCAAGGCATTTGGTGGCGGCACCGACCGCGACTCCCATCTGAATGCCGCTGCCATCGTCGCCCGGCGTTCCCAGCGCCAGGCCACCGCGAAATGCAGGCGCTTTCTCGCGCATCATTGCCCTGTTCGCGACGAACCCGCCAGCCGTCAGAACCACGCCGCTGCGGGCCTCGATCAACAGCGGACGGGCATATCGCTTTTCCAGTTGCATCACCGGCCGGTAGAGGCGTCGGCCAACGCTGCCCGCGTACAAATATGGCTTCTTGCCCAGCCGGCTCAGGGCCCTGTGCGCCATGCGCGCCCAGCGCGGGGCGTGGCGCATGCTCGCGCACTCAACGCCTACGACGCTGCCTTCCTCGTCGGTCACCAGGCGAGCGGCTTGCGTCTGCGGGATCACTCGGACGCCTGCCGACCGGACCGCCCTGGCCAGCCGGGAATACAGCACTTTGCCGGAGGTGCCGCGGCCCACCGCGCGGTGACCGCGTGGCGCGGGCTGAGCAACGTCAGGGACTGACAGCTCGCTGCCTGAGTAATAGAGGTAGTGCCGGTTGGTCGGGTACGACGTCTTGTCTGGGCACAAGCTCCCGGCGAACGGCACACCGTGCCCGCTGAGCCAGTTGATCATTTCGCCGCTGCCAGCACAGAACCGTCGGAGAGTGTCTGCTGAGACCACCTCGCCAACCTCCAGCGTGAGGTATCTGACCATGGCGTCGACTGAGTCGGCGACGCCAGCAGCCTGCTGCTGGTCCGTCCCGCCGCCGGCGTACACGACCCCGCCAGATAGCGCTGTTGCACCACCGCCGTCGAACCGGTCGATGATGAGCACGTCAGCGTGGGCGGCGGCAGCCTCGAGGGCCGCGCAGGCACCGGCGGCGCCGAAGCCGACGACGACTACGTCTGCCGTCACGTCCCAGGCCTGTCCCATCAAGCTCCCTCCATGGCGCCGCCCGGGCACTTAGCAGTCGCTGGTCGATTCTCGTCTGGTGGCCGATTCTCGTCTGGTGGTCAAATCTCGACTCGTGGCCAAAACTGTAACGTGTTCTACTATGGACGGCATAGCCTGCGCCGGATCGTCCGGTCTGGCACACGGTAGGCGGAGGGCCCTGTGACGCAGAACGGCTCGCCCGCTGAAGCTGCCGAGTTCGACTTCGTTGTCGTGGGCAGTGGCGCAGCCGGCATGACAGCTGCGCTGACAGCAGCCAGCCATGGCCTGCGTACCGTGGTCGTGGAGAAGACCGAGTTCTACGGGGGGTCGACTGCCCGTTCTGGCGGCGGAGTCTGGATTCCCGTCAACTCCCAGCTGCGCAAGACGGGCGTGCACGACACGCCGGAGCAGGCCAGCGCCTACCTCGCCCACGTGGCCGGCAGCGGTGTACCGGCTAGTCTGCGCGAAGCCTTCTTGCAGCACGGTCCGGTCATGCTGGATTTCGTGCTCGCCAACACGCCGCTTCGGCTCGACTGGGTACCTGGCTATTCCGATTACTATCCGGAAGCGCCGGGCGGTATAGCTAGCGGCCGCTCACTCGAGCCGAGGCTTTTCGACGCCCGCAAGCTCGGTACAGAACTCGGCCAGCTCAATCCTCCCTACCTGCCTGCGCCGGCCGGCGTCACGGTGACGCAGGCTAACTACCGCTGGCTCAGTCTGGGCACGAGTCATCCGCGCGCGATCCTGACAACAATCCGGGTCGCCGGGCGCACCGTTCGTAACAAGGCGACGGGACGCAAGATGCTCAGTCTTGGCCAGGCTTTGAGCGGCGGCCTTCGTGCAGGCCTGGCGCAAGCGAACGTGCCTGTGTGGCTGAGCACTCCAATGACCGGTTTGGAGATCGAGGAAGGCCAGGTGACCGGGGTTCGGGTCGTGCGCGAGGGCGCGCCCGTTCTGATCCGGGCGGCGCTTGGCGTTCTGCTGGCAACGGGCGGCTTCGAGCGCAACGAGGAAATGCGACAGCTTTATCAGCGCCGGCCGATCGGCGCCCAGTGGACGGTGGGCTCGCCGGGCAACACCGGCGATGGCCTCGTCGCCGGGGCTGCGGCTGGAGGTGTGCTCGATCTGATGGACGATGCTTGGTGGGGTCCGTCGATTCCTCTCACTGGCGGGCCATATTTTTGCCTGGCCGAGCGGAGCCTGCCAGGCTGCATCTTCGTCAACTCAGCAGGCGAGCGGTTTGTCAACGAATCAGCGCCCTACGTCGACGCTGTCCACGCGATGTACGACAGGCACTCTGAACACAACCCGCACATCCCATGCTGGCTGATCTTCGATCAGCGCTACCGGAACCGGTATGTGTTCGCTGGCATGCCGCCGCGCAAGCCACTACCGCGCCGCTGGTTCAAGTCTGGTGCGGTGTTCCGCGCCGATTCGCTCGCGGACTTGGCTAAACAGATTGGCGTGGCTGCCGACGGGCTGGCAAAGACCGTGCAGAACTTCAACGACTTCGCCCGAGTCGGCAAGGACGCAGATTATGGCCGCGGCGACTCGGCCTATGACCACTATTACGGAGACCCCAGCTGCAAGCCCAATCCAAACCTGGCGCCGCTGGCGCAGGCGCCCTATTACGCAGTGAAAATTGTGCCGGGCGACCTCGGTACTAAAGGTGGCCTGCGCACGGACGAGCGAGCCCGGGTACTGCGCGCCGATGGATCGGTGATCAAGGGCCTCTACGCGGCCGGCAACACCAGCGCGCTAGTCATGGGTCGCAGCTACGCCGGGGCGGGCGCCACCATCGGTCCGGCCATGACATTTGGCTACCTTGCCGCTTTGGATGCCGCTGGCCGCTTTGCGCCATCCGAAATCTGAGCGAATCGGCTAGCCGGTACCGTCAGGGGCATGGGCGAGCTGAATCCGCGCGTGCGCGCCGTCTGCGACCTGCAAGTGTCCGGGGTCCGTGAATACGGTGGCCGGCACGAATATGACGGACGAGTCCAAGATCTGTCTCCGGCCGGTGTACGAATTGGGCTAGCACGCCTGGCGGATAGCGCTAAAGCTGACCAGCGGCTGGCCGACCCGCATGACGAGGCGCACCTCGAGGCATTCGTCCGAGCGACCGAAGTGGAGTTCGGCGAACTTGAGATGCATCGCAGCAACCCCGCTTACCACCTAGCGAACCTGGACCTGGCCTGTTACGACCGTGACTACGCTCCGCGCGAGCAACGAGACGCGGCCAGACGCCAGCATCTGGCGGCATGGCCTGCGGCTATCGACGGTGCTACCGCCACGTTGGACCGCATCCCGGCACCCGTCGCGCAAGCATTGACCAGCGCAGTCGGGGGTCTGGCCGCGGGGATACCCGCAGATGCCGACCCGCAAGTGAGAACTGACGCGCTGTCCGCGCATTCGCGGCTGATGAACAAACTCGAAGACGCGGCTGCCAACGGCGATCCGAATCCCGCTCTCGGCCGGGCCGCTTTGACTTTGCTCATGAGCAGCTCCGAAGCCATGCCCATAGACGTCGGCAGGCTCGCACTTCGCGCCGACGCCGAACGGGACCGGCTGATGTCAAGGCTGACAGATAGCTGCGCCGAGGTCGATTCGAGCAAACCGCCGCTCGAGGTAGCGCGGGCCCTGGTACGCGACCACCCGGACGCAGATGGTGTCATCGATGCCGCGCGGCACTGGACGGAGCGAGTGATTGACTTCACCACTGAGCGCGACCTTGTGCCGTACACCGACGGCGAGTGTGTAGTCGGTCTGGCGCCAGAGAGCCGTCGCTGGGCCATGGCAATGATGGCGCCCGCCAGCCCGGGCGAACCCGAAGGTCCGTCGTGGTATCACATCACTCCGCCAGATGCGTCGTGGCCTGAGGCGGATAAGGAGGAATGGCTCGAGGTCTTCAGTGCAACGACCCTGCCAAGCATCACGGCGCACGAAGTCGCTCCTGGCCACTTTTCGCACGGACGCGCACTGCGGCGAGCCGCGAGCGATGTGCGCCGGACGCTACATTCGACTGCATTTGTTGAAGGATGGGCGCACTACGCGGAAGAGCTCTGCATCGAAGAGGGATTCTGTGCGGACGATCCGAGGTTCGCGATCGGTGTCTGGCTCGAGGCGCTAGTCCGCGTTACCCGGCTGGCCTGCGCCATCGGCGTGCACACCGACGGCATGACAGTCGCCGATGCGACGGCCAGGTTTGAGGCCGACACTCATCTCAGCGGATCGGCGGCGGCCTCAGAAGCCAGGCGCGCGACATTCGACCCGACCTACGGTCGCTACACCTGGGGCAAGCTGGAGATCATGGCGCTGCGCAACCGCGCTAAGGAGGAATGGGGCGAAGGCTTCACGCTGAAGCGGTTCCACACCGCGATGCTGAGCCTCGGCTCGCCTCCGCTCGGCTTGCTGAGCACAGCGATAGACCGGGGCTGACGCATAGTCTTTGACAAGACATCTCTCGAGAGATTAGTTTCGAGAGATGTCTCTCGAAGGTGCCAAGGCGGCCCCCGCATCGCGTTATACCGAGCCGCGCAAGATCACCGACGCGCAGAGTTTGCGAGCGCTCGCTCATCCCGTCCGCATGGCCCTCGTCGAAGCGCTGACAATGGGCGGTGCGATGACCGCTACGCAGGTCGGCGAGCAGATCGGCGAGTCACCGACGACCTGCTCCTTCCATCTGAGGCAGTTGGCGAAATATGGCTTCGTCGAGGAAGCGGGAGGCGGCAAGGGCCGAGCCCGGCCCTGGCGAATGACCTCGATCGGCTTCAGCCTCACAGGCGCGAGCGGAGACCCGGAGTCAGAGCTCGCTTCGAACCTGGTGTTGCAGGTCGCCAGGGAACGCCAGCTGGCCCGGTATCGGACCTGGGTCGAGACCAAGTCCAGCTATCCGCGCGAATGGCGCACTGCCTCCGAGGACAGCGAGTACCTCTACTACCTGACGGCGGACGAACTCAAGCAGCTCGTGAGCGAGGTCTCTGCGATCTTGCTGCCAAGGTTCCGGGAGCGGCTCGCCGACCCGTCGAATCGCCCTGCCGAGGCCGTCCCGGTGGAATTGCTGCTCTTCGCTTATCCGATCAGCCACCCGTTGGCTGGTAAGCAACCCGCATCGAATACCGGCAAATCGAACGGAGCTGAGTCTTGAACGGCCCCGTTCCTTACAACGAAACTTCAATGCCAGCCAGCGACACGGCATCAGGCGACGCTCCGCCGACTCCGAGCAACAGCGCGTCAAATTCGCAGGCACCTGCACTCGTCCCGCTGCGACGCAACCGCGGCTTCCGGATGCTGTGGATCGGCCAGGTCCTATCGGACACCGGTACGTACGCAGCCCTGATCGCATACCCATTGCTGATCTTGCAACTCACACACTCACCAGCGATCGCCGGTGTCGTCGGGACAGTCCGTTTGATCGTGGAACTGGTCCTTGGCCTGCCCGGCGGAGCGCTCTCGGACCGGCTGGACCGCCGGCTGACGATGATCGTCTGCGACTCCGCACGCGTGATCCTGCTGGCTTTGCTCGCTGCCCTCGTCCTAACGCACCTCGTCAGCTGGCAGATTGTGCTGGTGGTTGCGGCGCTGGATGGCGCGGCCAGCATTCTGTTTGACCCAGCTGCCAACGCGGCGCTACCGGCGATTGTGGCCGATGAGCAATTGGAGCGCGCGTGGGCCGCCACCGAGGCGAGACAATACGCATCGAGCCTGGCCGGACCCGCACTCGGCGGCGCTCTGTTCGCGCTAGGCAGCGCCGTCCCGTTTCTCGCCGACTCAGTTTCCTACCTCGCTTCGGCAGGCACAGTCAGCCGGATACACGGCAAGTTCAAGCCGGAACGCGCAGGCCCGCGCAAAAGTCTTCTGCACGAGGCCGCCGAAGGAATCCACCTGGTCTGGCAGCACTCACTCCTTCGTGCCGTCATAATCCAGGCACCACTGATCAACTTCGCCTTCAACGGGGTGATCTTCACCCTCACGATCGCGCTGCGCAAGCACGGAACGGCACCGGGCATCATTGGGCTAGTGCAGGCCGGGATCGCGATCGGCGGCCTTGCCGGCGCGGTCATCGCGCCGCGAATCGCTGGCCGTTTCCGCCTCTCTCAGTTGGTCATAGTGCTGGTCGTCGTGGCGACCATCATGTTCGCGGTGGCTGCACTGCTGTTGCCTTCGACGCTTGTCGCTCTTCCGATCACGATCACGTTCGTACTATCGCCGGCCACGAACGCTGCGCTATTTGCCGCGATGCTCCGGGTCGCGCCAGAAGACATGCGCGGCCGGGTCAACAACACCGTGATACTCGCTGCGACCGCGCTAGCTGCGCTCTCTCCGCTAGCTGCCGGCCTCCTGGTGCAGCATTTCTCCGGCACGGTAGCGATGTTCGCGTTCGCTGCGGTCATGGCCGTCGGCGCGATCTTGTGCATCGGCCTGCCTGGACTCCGGCAGGCAGAAGCCGCTACGGCCGAACTGACCTGACGCCCGTAGGGCAGGCCGCTCATTCAGCCGCGAGGATCAGGCCGCTTGTAGGTACTCCGGTGCCGGCCGTGACCAGCACGGGCCCGTCCCCGGGAACCTGGTTGACCGACGTACCGCGGACCTGCCTCACCGCCTCGGCTATGCCGTTCATTCCGTGCAGGTAGCCTTCGCCGAGCTGGCCGCCATGCGGATTCAGCGGCAATAGCCCGCCCAGCTCGATTGCACCCTCGGCGATGAAGTCGCGCGCTTCGCCGCGGTTGCAAAAGCCGAGCTCTTCCAGTTGCATCAGCACGTAGGGCGTGAAGTGGTCATACAGAATGGCAGTTCGGATGTCCGACGGTGCGACAGCGGCCTGTGCCCAGAGCTGTCTGGCAACGACACCCATCTCCGGCAGCCCGGTTAGATCGTCGCGGTAGTAGCTCGTCATCGTGTACTGATTGAGACCGCTGCCTTGGGCTGCGGCGGTAATGACCACAGGCAAGTTCTTCAGGGAACGGGCTTGCTCCAAACTCGTGATTACCACAGCGACTGCGCCATCAGTCTCCTGACAGCAGTCAAGGAGCCGCAGCGGCTCGCAGATCCACCGTGACTCCTGGTGCTCTGCGAGCGTTATCGGCCGCTGGAAAAACCATGCTGCCGGGTTCGTCGCTGCATGCCTGCGGTCTGCGACCGCGACCATGCCAAAGTCCGCGCTTGTCGCACCGTAGACATACATATAGCGGCGGGCTGCCATCGCGACCGTAGCGGCGGGGGTAGCCAGGCCCATCGGGTAATGCCAGCTGTTGTCGATGCCGGACGACGTAGCAGCCTGCGCGGCGCCGACCGACACCTGGCCGAATCGACGGCCGGAGCGCTCGTTGAGTGCGCGGTAGCAGACCACGACGTTCGCCGCTCCAGTCGCCACCGCCATCGCTGCCTGATGAACCGTCCCGCAAGCAGCGCCGCCGCCGTAGCCGATCAAGCTGAAGAAGCTCAGCTCTCGGGCGCCGATCTCGCGGGCAACGGCAATCTCGGCGTTACTGTCCATGCTGAATGTGACGAGGCCGTCGACTTCCGCTGGCGCGATGCCAGCATCATCGAGCGCGGCCCGGACTGCTTCGACCGCGAGCTTGAGTTCACTGCGTCCTGAGTCCTTGGAGAACTCAGTGGCCCCGATGCCCGTGATTGCAGCCGCGCGCGAGATCACGCCGTCCCTCGCAGCGTCGACGGGGCGAGCCGAACGGTGCCTGTCACGTGGTCGCCGAGGCTGCAGTTGCCGGTCACCGCAATGACCTTGTCATCGCCCGGATCCAGCGTCGGCTGGACCCGGCCCGAGAACGTCAGCGTGTCACCTGCATAGCACGGCACGCCGAGCCGGATCGAGACTCCGCGCACAATCGCGTCCGGACCCGCCCAGTCAGTTACATACCGCTGCACCAGCCCGGTCGTGGTGAGGATGTTGAGGAAGATGTCCTTGCTGCCACGCTCGATGGCGAGATCTTTATCGTGGTGAACGGGATAAAAGTCGCGTGTGGCGATTGCGGTGGAGGCCACGAACGTCGGCGTTACCGTGATCGCAAGTTCGGGCAGCGCTCCTGGCTCGCCGCGGTTGTCGGGTCGCCATCCAGGCAGCACCAGGTCGTCGTCAATCCGGATGAAGCTAATGCGCACGGGCATGCCGATTTCCACCGCGTCCGGATCGACCCCGGCCATTTCAGCCATCACGCGAACTCCCTCGGTGAGTTCGACGAGGGCGATCACGATTGGCAACTCCTTGCCAGGGACAGGCGGATGCCGATGCACAACGTAGCTGTAGACAGTGCCTGTGCCTTCAGCTACCTGATAGCCCTGGTTGTGGGTCGCTCCACAGGATAGGCAGGCGGGCCCGGGCGGATGCCGCAGCGCGCCGCAATCGCCGCAACGCTGGATCCGAAGTTCGCCGCGCCTAGTCCCAGCCCAGAAGAACTCAGTGTCCTGAGAGATCGAAGGACGGATCGCTTCAGCGGCAAGCCGCGGAGGGGAATCGGGGGGTTCCGGGAGGTCGTCCCCCCGAGCCAGCACCTGAGGTTGTTTCGCGGCTTGCCGCGGAACAAACCTCAACACTCGCCAGTCCATCTCGGCCACCGGCTCCGTGCCTGAGTACCAGACGTTGCGCGTCGTCACGAACCACCCGTCGCCCAGTGCCGTCTTCTTCGGGCCGCTCACGTCGGTCAACTCAGCGCGCAGCGAAAGCAGCTCACCGTGTCGCAAGTAGCGGCTATAGGTTTGAGCGCAGTTGGTCGCCACAACGGAGGTGAACCCGGCCTCGTCAAGCACGGTCATTATCTGGCCGAGCGGATCACTGTCGGATCCAGCAGACGGCGATTGCAGCCCCGGCATTGTCCACACCTGAACCATGGCGGGCGGCGCCACGAGCCCACCATGCACCGAGTGCGCCGCGAACTCGGCATCGGTGTACACGGGGTTCGCATCACCGATCGCATCTGTCCAGTTCCGGATCGTCGGCATGTTTACCGGATCCCTCGCCAGCCGCGCCGAGCCCGGGCCAGCCGCCTTCACCTTCGCCGCTGCTGCGTGGATTGCCGCGGTCGAGTCGTCAGTAACTACCTCGTCGCGCGGAGGACGGGCCTCGGCGGTCATCGCGGCACCCGCGGCAGCTTCAATCCCGCCATGGCAATCAGCTCGCGCTGCACCTCATTGACTCCTCCGCCGAATGTCATGACCGTGTTTCGCTTGTTCTGCACGTCCAGCCATTGAGCAAGCTCGGCCGTGTCCGGCTCGGCCAAGTCGCCGTGCCTGCTGACAATCTCGGCTAGCTCGGTGCCGATCCGTTGCACCTGTTCCGAGCCGAAAACCTTTGTGACTGATGCGTCTGCTACATCGACGGTCTCGGTCACGGCGACCTGCCAGTTGAGTAGTTCATTGACGCGCTCGGCAGCGGCTGCCTTAGCAAGCGCCCGACGCACGTCGGCAAGGTCGAGCAGCGGCACTCCGCCAGGTGTCGCGCGGCCAGCCGCCCAGGACCGCACGCGAGTATGCAGGACACCGATCCGGCCCGACGGCCCGAGCATGACGCGCTCGTGATTGAGCTGGGCCGTGATGAGCCGCCAGCCCTCGTTCTCCTGCCCGACTCGCATGGACACTGGCACGCGAACGTCGGAGTAATAGGTCGCGTTGACGTGATGCGCACCGTCGAGAGTGATGATCGGCGTCCACGAGTAGCCGGGATCAGTGGTGTCCGCGATCAGGATCGATAGCCCTTTGTGCTTTGGCGCTTCGGGGTCTGTACGGCATGCCAGCCAGATGTAATCGGCGTCATGCCCGCCAGTCGTGAAGATCTTCTGACCGTTGACGATGTAATGGTCGCCGTCGAGGACCGCCCGGGTAGTCAGAGACGCTAGGTCCGTACCTGCGCCGGGCTCGGTATAGCCGATGGCGAAATGCACTTCACCGGTCAGGATCTTCGGCAGGAAGAAGTCCTTCTGCTCCGGGCTACCATGCGCCATCAGTGTCGGACCCACGGTTTGCAGAGTCACAGCCGGCAGGGGTACGTCGGCGAGCGCTGCCTCGGTAACGAAGATCTGCTGCTCGATCTGACCCAGCCCTCGGCCGCCATATTCAACTGGCCAGCCAACTCCGAGCCAGCCATCGCTGCCGATCCGGAGTACTATCTCGCGGTAGATCGCACCGTGCCGCTGGGTCAGCATCGCCTCGCGTTCCGCTGGCGTGATTAGCTCCGCAAAGTAGGCCCGCAACTCGTCGCGGAGCGCAACTTGCGATGCCGTCAGGTCGAGGAACATCAAGCATCGACCGCTTCCCGCGCGCCGAGCCGGT
>Ga0126373_10002067_pt1 | contig 14657 bp, 18 predicted proteins | sample PanSoiMetPlot_11_FD_92545 | JGI IMG/M metagenome (GOLD analysis project Ga0126373, IMG submission 92545) | Tropical forest soil microbial communities from Panama - MetaG Plot_11 | ecosystem: Environmental > Terrestrial > Soil > Tropical forest > Bulk soil | place: Panama | collected 2016-02-17 | reverse complement strand
GTGGCCATGCCGCTTTTGATCGGCGGCGTGGATCCCGCGGAAGCGCAGGGTAGGGCGGAACAGTTGCTTGGGCGTGTGGGGCTCTCCCTGAGATTGACCCACCGTCCCGCCAAGCTTTCCGGCGGCGAGCGCCAGCGGGCGGCGGTGGCGCGGGCCCTCATCCATCGGCCGGCGGTGGTGCTGGCGGACGAGCCCACCGGCAACCTGGATTCCCACACCGGGGACCAGGTGTACGAACTGATGCTGGAACTCAACCGCGAGTTGGGCACGAGTCTGGTGCTGGTGACCCACGACTTGCGGCTAGCGGAACGCATGCAGCGGGTGCTGCACCTGCAGGATGGGCTGCTTTCAGCCTGAGTGCGCGGCCTTCTCCTGGCGCAGCCTCAGTCGGCGGCGCCAACGCCCGCGGATGGACAGGCGCCAGGCCAGATCGAAGCCGGTATACGCCAGCAACGCGAACACCAGCCCCTCGATCACTCCTCCGAGAAGCACCGGCTCCAGGATGTGCCAGGCCTTGGAAAGCTCCGGCGCCAGCCAGGGATGCACGATGGCACCCCGGGTTTCCGCTCTCAGGTGCAGCACGTCCAGGATGTGCTTGCCGAGCTCGTAGGCGATGAAATAGATGGGGCCGATGGTGAGGGGGTTGTTGATCCACACGGCGGCCACGGCCACCGGAATGTTGATGCGCCAGTAGAGAGCCCCGAGCACCGCCAAGACCGTGTGACCCGGTATGGGCAGACAACAGATGAAGGCCCCCAGGGCCAGGGCCTGGCAGGTGCAGCGGCGCCCGATGTACCAGAAGGCTGGGTCGTGCAGCAGATAATCGAAGGGCCGCATGTACCACTTGCCGTGGAGCCTGGCGTGCAGCGTTTCCTGGTCCGGCAGGAGTCGGGTGAGAAATTTACGGGGCATTCAGACTCTGGCTCCGTGGCGCCGCCGGGCTGCGCTTTCCTTTCTCTCAGGATAGGCCGGCGTGGCGGGGTTTTATCTTAGTTATTTCTGAAAAATCCATCCTGGGATTTTTCAGATTCGGCGAGTCCAGTGCAAGCCCGGACTCGCCTCCGTCGAATCAAGCACTTACGTGCTTGACTCGCCTGCGGTGCATCCCTGCGCCGCGGAAGCTCTGAGTAGACTCAGAGCTTCCTTAATCTAATATGAACTATATATAGGTCGGCCCGGGACTGCACGGCCCCGGAACCGGCCGCAGAGGCAGGGGTGAGGGACGCCATGTGGAAGCCCGCCGTCGCGATGCTCACGGGTGTGCTCGCCCTGCTTGCCTTGCCGCAGCTCCCACCCGCCGGGTGGCTGCTGGCGACTCTGCCGGCAGCGGCCTTAAGCCTCGCTTGGAAGCGGGGCCGCTGGCTGGTGTTCCTGCCTTTGGGTTTTGCCTGGTGCTGGCTTGCAGCGGACCGGCATCTCGCAGAGCGCCTCGACCCCACCGCGGAAGGGACCACGCTGACGGCGGTGGAGTGGGTGCATTCCCTCCCCGAGAGCCGCGGCTCCCTCACCGAGTTTGAGCTGGCGGTGGAATCCATCTATGGACGGCACATTAGATAACGCACTTTGCCGCTGCGCATCCATGCTTCACTGCAAAGTCCTGGGCTCGCTTCCCTGCATGCCCGTCGATTGCTGCGCGATCGACCCCTGTGCGTCAGGGGCCGAAAAAGACCTGAAAATCCAGTATCATGCGGTAATCTGAAAGCGGGCGGGAGCGGCATGTTCGAGATCATCAAGGCGGGCGGCTGGATCATGGTGCCGCTCATCCTCTGCTCCATCGTGGCGGTGGGCATCATCGTCGAGCGCCTCTGGACCCTGCAGGCCAGCCGCGTGGCGCCGGACCATCTGGCGGCCCAGGTCTGGCATTGGATCCGCAACGGTGAATTCAACGAAGAGCGCATGCAGGCCCTACGTGCCGGCTCGCCCTTGGGCAGGCTTCTGGCCATCGGCATCCTGCACCGGGCTTCGGACCGGGAAGTGCTGAACGACGCCATCGCCGACGCCGGCCGCCACATCGTCCAGGAATTGGACCGCTACCTCATCACCCTCGGCAGCATCGCTACCATCTCGCCGCTCTTGGGCCTCCTGGGCACCGTGCTCGGCATCATGCACGTATTCGCCGCCATCTCCCAGGTGGGTTTGGGCAATCCCACGGCGCTCGCGGGCGGCATCTCCCAGGCGCTTATCACCACTGTGGTGGGACTGATGGTCGCCATCCCCGCCTACGTGGCGCACCGCTACCTGCGCGGCCGGGTGGACGAGCTGGTGGTGCAGATGGAGCGCGAGACTGCGCGCCTGGTGAACGCCCTGCAGGGACGCCAGGCGCCGGCCGAGTGGCAGCGGCGGGGCGACCGTGAAGCTGCGTGAGCGCACGCGCTGGGAAGATCCGGAGCTGAACCTCATTTCCCTGGTGGACGTGGTGCTAATGCTGCTGGTCTTCTTCATGATGACCACGCATTTCATCCAGAGCACCAGTGTCATGGTGGACCTGCCCACCGTCGGCGCGCCGCCGGTCTATACCCAGGCGGACGGTCTCGAGATCACTGTGGACGCGGAAGGCCACTACTTCGTGAACCAGAAGCCCGTGGCGGGCAGCGATGCAGCGGCCCTGCGGGAGGCCATCCAGATGGCCGCCGGCGACCGCCGTGACCAACCCGTCATCCTCCGGGCCGACGCCCGCGCCACCCACCAGTCGGTGGTGACGGTGATGGACGTGGCGGGCGGTCTGGGATTCTCCCAGTTGCAGATCCTCACTACCCAGTCCCGTCCGGGTTCCTGACCATGGACCAGGCGCGGGCCGAGCACAGTGTACTCAAGGTCTACCGTCGGCTCATGAGCTATGCGCTGCCGCATTGGCGCAGGTACGCGCTCGCCATAGTGGGCATGGCGATCTATGCCTTCACCCAGGCAGTGTTTGCCGCGCTGGTGCAACCGCTGTTGGACAAAGGTTTCGTGCTGCACGACGTGAGCAGCATCAGGATGTTGCCGTTGGAGGTAGTGGGTCTGTTCCTGCTGCGCGGCTGCGCCGATTTCATGGCGGCCTATAACATCGGCTGGGTGGGACGCAGCGTCATCAAACGACTGCGACAGGAGACTTTCGCACAACTACTCCAGTTACCGTCGCGTTACTACGATTCCATATCCTCGGGCATGCTGCTTTCGAAGATCACCTACAACATCGAGCAGGTGGCGGAAGCCACCACCAACGCCGTCACGGTGCTGGTGCGCGATGGCCTCACTATCGTGGGCCTGATCTTTATCATGTTCTACCAGAGTTGGAAGCTGTCATTGTTCATCTTAGTTGTGGGGCCAGTCATCGCGCTCCTCGTACGTTATATCAGCGAGCGCTTTCGGCGCTACAGCCGCCGCATCCAGGATTCTATGGGCGACGTCACCAAGGTGGCGGACGAGGTCATCAGCGGCCAACGCGTCGTCAAGTTGTTTGGCGGCCATGGACACGAAACCCGACGCTTCGAACGAGTAAACGAGAAGAATCGTTATCTCAACATGAAATTGATGCTGGTGAACGCCGGTTCCAGTCCCATCATCCAGATGATTGCGGGCGCTGGTATGGCGGCGGTGATTTACGTGGCACTGCGCCAAGTAGTGACCGTAGGCACCTTCGGATCGTTCCTGGCCGCTACCCTGCTTATCCTACCGCCATTGAAGCACGTCACAGACGTGAATGCGCCGTTGCAACGGGGCATCGCCGCAGGACAGAGCATCTTCGAGCTCTTGGATGACACTACCGAAGACCAAGGCGGTAATGTTACCGTGCCCCGGGCGGAGGGCGATCTAGAGTTCGACGCCGTAAGCTTCGCTTACACCGAGACCAAAGGCGAGGTGCTGCAGGACATCAGCTTCAAGGCCGCTCCCGGGGAGACCATCGCCCTGGTGGGCCGCTCCGGCAGCGGCAAGTCCACCCTGGTGGGCCTGCTGCCGCGCTTCTACGACCCCAGCCGCGGCCAGATAAGGCTGGACGGACGGGACTTGCGGGAATTCGCCCTTGCTAATCTGCGCGAGCAGTTGGCCATGGTCAGCCAGGACGTGATGCTCTTCAACGACAGTATCCGCAACAACATCGCCTACGGCTCCCTAGAGAAACATAGTGAGGCGGATATCCGCGCCGTGGCAGAGGCGGCTTACGCCATGCCTTTCATCCAACGCCTGCCCCAGGGTCTCGATACATTGGTGGGCGACCGGGGAGTGCTGCTCTCCGGCGGCGAGCGCCAGCGCATCGCCGTGGCGCGAGCGCTTTTGAAGAACGCACCGCTCCTGATCCTGGATGAGGCCACGTCGGCCCTCGACAGCGAATCGGAGCGCCACATCCAGGCGGCCCTGGAGACGCTCATGGCGAATCGCACCACGCTGGTCATCGCCCATCGCCTTTCCACGGTGGAGCGCGCCGACCGCATCCTGGTGCTGGACCGGGGGCGCATCGCGGAGATAGGCAAACACGGCGAACTCCTTGCCAAGAACGGCCGGTACGCGGCTCTGCACCGTTTACAGTTCCGCGACAGCGACGAATGAGCATGGCCCGCTGGTTGCTGAAGGCCTGGTATTCGCCCCATCCCATCTGGTTCCTGATCCCCCTGGCCTGGCTCTTCTGGCTGCTGTCGAGCCTGCGGCGCGGCGCTTATCGCCTCGGCGTCCTGCCCGTCGCCGCACTCCCGGTACCGGTGGTGGTGGTGGGCAACGTCACCGTGGGCGGCACCGGCAAGACCCCCTTCGTCCTCTGGCTGGCGGTGGAATTGCAGAAGCGAGGGCACCGGCCCGGCATCGTCACCCGGGGTTACGGTGGAAGCGGGCAGGGCGAGCGGCTGGTGCCGGCGGACGCCGACGCCGCAACGGCCGGCGACGAAGCGATCCTCTTGGCACGGCGGAGTTTGGTGCCGGTGGCGGCGGGTCGCGACCGGGTGGCCGCGGCTCGGCTCTTGCTGGGCAGGAACGTAGATGTGATCCTGTCGGACGACGGCCTGCAGCATTATCGCCTGCCACGGGCACACGAGATCGTGCTGTTGGACGGGAGCCGGGGGCTCGGCAACCGCTGGCTACTGCCGGCGGGCCCCTTGCGGGAATCTGAGCACCGTCTCGGGATGGTGCAGCAAGTGGTGATAAAGGAGACTCCCGGCGGCAGCTTCACCTGGCCTGACGCCCTGCGCATGCGCCTTCAGGCCGATGCCGCCGTATCCCTGTCGGATGGCACGCGTCGGCCCCTCGCTTCCTTCGGCGGTAAAAGAGTCCACGCTCTCGCCGCCATCGGCAACCCGGATCAGTTTTTTGCCAGCCTCGAAACCACGGGACTGAAGGTGGACGGCCGGCCGCTGGCAGACCACGCTACGCTCACGGCGGCGGATCTGGCCTTTGGCGACGATGCGGCGGTGTTCATGACCGAGAAGGACGCCGTAAAATGCACGGGGCTGGATTTGAAGAACCATTGGTACGTGGAAGTTTCCGCCCATTTCGAACCGGCGGAAGCGGAGCGCCTGCTGGCAAGCATCGCGCGCATACTCAAAGCCTGAGGTAAGGCTATGGATCCGAAACTCCTGGAGATACTGGTCTGCCCCCTGTGCAAGGGACCGCTGCTATACCGCAAGGCGGAAGCTGAGCTCGTCTGCAAGGCGGATCGACTTGCCTATCCCATCCGCGATGGCATCCCGGTGATGCTGGAAGAAGAGGCGCGGGAGCTCAAGGCGGGTGAGGAAGCCTGATGCGCTTTACCGTTGTGATCCCCGCCCGCTACGGCGCCCGGCGACTGCCGGGCAAGCCCCTGGCCGACGTCGCCGGCCAGCCACTGATCCTGCGCGTCTGCGAGCGCGCCAAGAAGAGTGGCGCTCAGCGCATCGTCGTCGCCACCGACGATGCACGGGTGGAAACTGTCTGTCGGGGCGCCGGCATGGACGTGGAGATAACTAAGGCGTCCCACGCCTCCGGTACGGACCGCATCGCCGAGGTGGCCGAGCGGCGGCGCTGGGACGAAGATGAGATCGTGGTGAACCTGCAGGGGGACGAGCCGCTCATGCCGCCAGCGGACATCGAACAAGTCGCGAGCCTGCTGCATTCCCATGGGGAAGCCGAAATCAGCACCCTGTGTACACCTATCCATTCCCTCCGGGAATTCCTGGATCCCAACATCGTGAAAGTGGTGGCGGACCAGGAGGGCAGGGCCCTCTATTTCAGCCGCGCTCCCATCCCCTGGAATCGCGAAGGCGCGCGTTCCGGACTCAATTCGCAGCAGCAGTTCCAGGGTTCCCTGCGCCACATCGGAATCTATGCCTATCGTGTGGGTGCCCTGAAACGCCTCGCCGCAGCGGCCGCTTCCGAACTGGAACTGCTCGAGAAATTGGAGCAGCTGCGGGCGCTCTCGCTGGGCATGGTCATCGCCGTGGACGTGGCCAGGGAAGTGCCGGGCCCCAGCGTTGACACGCCCCAAGATCTGGAACGGGTCGCCGAGTTGATGCGGTAAGGCTGAGTCAGCTTCGCCTGATTTTCAGACCGCAGGTTTTGTCACCGCGATGCATCGCGGTAACAAAAATTATGTTGTATTTCTCCTAAGGAACCGTGGGTAAACCCCTGCGTTTCGCCGCGCGTTTATTGCCGATAAGGCAGCACTGAAAGGGTGCGGAATGCGCGGCATCCATGCACTTGCGATAGGCGTCGTACTGGCAGCAGGCTTGCTGTGCACCGCGACGGCGGCGGCACGCCCTATCGGCCGTTGGGGCCACGGCGATATCCGACACTTTCACGAGCACGATTGGGATGAATGGCGCGGCGGCCGGTGGGACCACGATTGGCACGGCGGCCATTTCGGCTGGTGGTGGGTGGTGGGCGGCGTGTGGTTCTGGTACCCCCAGCCCGTTTACCCCTATCCCTATCCTTACGCTCCGCCGCCTTATGTCCCGCCTGAAGTCGAATGGGCGCCGACACCCGCGTATTGGTATTACTGTCCACCGGCCGGCGCGTACTACCCCTACGTGCCGGCTTGCCCCACAGGATGGCGCCGGGTGCCAGCGACGCCCCCGTGAGCGAGGTTCCCATGAAAGCCGTCCATACCCTGTTTGTTGTCGTCGTCGTGACCGGCCTCGCTGCCTGTTCCGACATGCCTCCGGGCCCCACGGTGCCGGTAATGCCGGCCCCCGGCAAGCCTTTCGACGTGTTTCAGGAGGAGAATGCCTACTGCAAGCAATACGCCTCGGAGGAAATCTCCGGCAGTGAGAGCGCGACCAAGAAAGTGGCGGGCAGCGCCGCCGCCGGCGCGGTGCTGGGCGCCGTGGCGGGCACCCTCATGGGCGACAGCCGTAATGCGGCCGGCGCAGGCGCAGCCACCGGCGCACTGTTCGGCACCGCGGCCGGCGCGGGCGCGGCGGACCAATCCGGCCGTGGACTGCAGCAGCGCTATAACATCGCCTACGAGCAGTGCATGTATGCCAAGGGTAACCAGGTACCGGGCTACCGCGCCGCACATTACCTGCCACCCCCGCCCAAGTTCTCAGGATGACGGCGCGCCCATTCCGGGCTTCATTCTTTGCAAGCTTTTGGGATAATTGACGGGATGTGCCCCCGGACCCGGATCCCATCCCCATGACTTCAGTGCTGTTCGTGTGCATGGGAAATATTTGCCGGTCCCCCACGGCCGAAGGCGTGTTCCGGAAGGTCCACAGTGAGATGGCACCGCATATTCCCATTGCAGTGGATTCGGCGGGTACCCATGCCTACCACATCGGTGAACCGCCCGATCCCCGTTCCCAGGCCGTCGCCAAGGCCCGTGGCGTGGACATTTCGGGTCATCGGGGCCGGCAGGTGGAAGCAGGGGACTTCATGGCCTTTGACTACGTTTTGGCCATGGACCAGGGCAACCTGCGGTGACTGCAGGGCCTTAGGCCCAAGGGCGCGCGCGCCGAGCTCCGGCTATTCCTCGAATACGCCCCTGGATTGGGCCTGAGGGAAGTCCCGGACCCCTATTACGACGGAGCCGGGGGCTTTGAACAGGTGCTGGACCTGACGGAGGCGGCAAGCCGGGGTCTGCTGGAAGACATCCTCAAGCGCCACACCCAAAGCTGAAAAAAGAACGCCCCGCATGAGCGGGGCGTCCCATCTTCGGATCAATTCGGGGAGTTTTAGCTCTGCCCCGGATTATCGTTATGGGGTGCGTCGTTGCCGCCGCTCCCGTTGCCGTTGTCGTTACCCTGGGATTCCCCCGTGTCATGCCGGGGCATGGAATCAGGGATACGGTATGGGTTAGGCATGGTGCGGTCGTCATGGTTCGCCGGATTCGACGGCTCGTGATACTCCTCGCGCGGCTGCGCTTCGAAATGTTGCCGTTCCTCTGGGGAGGCGGGCTTGGCGATGATGCCGCTGTTGTCGTGACGGAACTGCGGCTGGTTGTCGACACCGGGCTGGTTACCGCGGTTCTCGCCTCCCTGTCCCCGCTCCTCAAAGCGGCGACGGCGTCCGCCGCGGCGCCCGCGACGGCGTCCACGGCGCTGGCCGCCTTCGCCCTGTCCCGGCTGACGCTCGGTATTGCCCGGCTGGCTGTTAGGGACGGCTAGCTCATGGGGAGCCGGCTCGACAGGCGGAGTTGAGGGCGCGGGGGCGGGCTGCGCAGGTGCCGCCTGGGGCGGCTGATGTTGCTGCTGCGGACGCCGTTCCTGGCGGTTCTGGCGATCACGCTCCTGCCGGTCCGGCCGCCCCGAGTTGCGCTCGTCGCGGCGGCCACTGCCCTGGTTCTGATTCTGACCCTGGCGCGGCGGGTTGCGGTCGCCGCGCTCGTCCCGGTCGCGGGAACGGTGGCGGTCGCCGCGATCGCGATGGCGTCCGCCGCGGTCCCGATCGCGCCGGCTGAAGTCCTGGCGCGGGCCACGGTGTTCGCGATGCTTTTCCGGCACACGCTTCTTCTCGCCGGTGCCGAACAGCACCCGCCACAGGCGCACAAAGAGCCCGGGACCCGAGGGTGCCTGCTCGGCGCTGAAGACGGGTGCCGCGGTGGCGGGGGTCAGGCCTTTCACAGCCGGCTGCTCCGGCGCTTCGCGGCTGCGCTCGGAACTGGGCAGGGGCGGGGGTTCCGGCGCCGTCACCAGCTTGTAGCTGGTGTTGGTGGTACCTGGCTGGCGTAACTCGTCATCCCGCAGCCGCTGGATGTCATACTTCGGCATGTCGAGATGCGGGTTCGGCACCAGCACCACGTTCACGCCGCAGCGCTGCTCCACGCCCATGAGCATGGAGCGCTTCTCGTTCAACAGGAAGGTGGCTACGTTCACGGGCACCTGGACCACGACGCGGGAGGTGCGCTCCTTCATGGCTTCCTCTTCGATGAGGCGCAGCACGGACAGCGACAGCGACTCGATGCCGCGGATACGGCCCTCGCCGTTGCACTGCGGGCAGATCACCTGGGTGGACTCGCCCAGGGAAGGCCGTAGCCGCTGGCGGGACATCTCCAGAAGTCCGAAGCGGGAGAGCTTGCCCACTTGCACCCGGGCGCGGTCCATCTTGAGGGCGTCCCGCAGCCGGTCTTCCACGTCCCGCTGGTTCTTGGTGGGGCCCATGTCGATGAAGTCGATGACGATGAGGCCGCCCAGGTCGCGCAGCCGGAGCTGGCGGGCCACCTCGTCGGCGGCCTCCAGGTTGGTGCGCAACGCGGTCTCCTCGATGTCGCTGCCGCGGGTGGCGCGGGAGGAGTTCACGTCGATGGCCACCAGGGCTTCGGTGTGGTCGATGACCAGCGCGCCGCCCGAGGGCAGGCGCACCTCGCGGCCGAAGGCGCTTTCGATCTGGCTCTCGATCTGGAAACGGCTGAACAGCGGCACCCGGTCTTCGTAGCGCTTGAGCTTCGGCAGGCTCTGGGGCATCACCTTCTCCATGAAGGCGTGCGCCTCGTTGTACATCTTCTCGTCGTCCACCAGGATTTCGCCGATGTCGCCGCGCACGTAGTCACGCAGCGCGCGGATCACCACGTTGCTTTCCTGGTAGATCAGGAACGGGGCGGAGCGCTCGCGGGAGGCCTTCTCGATGGCGTCCCACATCTGCAAGAGGTAGTCCAGGTCCCACTGCAACTCCTCGGCGTTGCGGCCTACGCCGGCGGTGCGGATGATGACGCCCATGCCGTCCGGCACCTGCAGCGCGGCCATTGTCTCGCGCAACTCGTCCCGGTCGTCCCCCTCGACGCGGCGCGACACGCCGCCGGCGCGGGGGTTGTTGGGCATCAACACCATGAAGCGGCCGGCCAGGCTGATGAAGGTGGTGAGGGCGGCGCCCTTGTTGCCGCGCTCCTCCTTGTCCACCTGCACCACCACTTCCTGGCCCTCGTTCAGCACCTCGCGGATGTTGAGGCGGCCGGAGAGGTCCGCGCCGCTCTTGAAGTAGCTGCGGGAGATCTCCTTCAGGGGCAGAAAGCCGTGGCGTTCGGAACCGTAGTCAACAAAACAGGCTTCGAGGCTCGGTTCGATGCGGGTGATGCGGCCCTTGTAGACGTTGCCCTTCTTCTGTTCCTTGGAGAGCACCTCCAGGTCCAGGTCGTAGAGCTTCTGGCCGTCGACCATGGCCACGCGCAGCTCTTCCAGCTGGGTGGCGTTAATCAATATGCGTTTCATCGATTGTTCTCGCTCAGCGCTCAACACGGGCTGCGCGAGGTCACGGAGGGCCGGACGGCCGGAAGGCAGGATTCTTCTTGTCTGTCGTGGCGCCGCGCCCTGCTCGAAGGGGAGGCGGCAGCCTTAAAAAAATCCAAACCTACTGGGCGGAATCGGCGCATCGTGACCATGCGGCAGGCATGGGAGCGCGGTCCTTTAACGTCGCCTAAAAGCCCGGTCCAGGGGGCCGGCGGCGTCGCTGTAAACGGGGCTGCCTTACACGGCGACCCCGACCAAATTGCCTAAAGGCACCTCAAGGCGGCCTTCGCGGGTGGGTGCCGTAGCCTGATGCCCCCTAAGGCATGAGGCGCGCGGGAACCACCTGTCCGGTACTATAGCAGCCATTACCTGCCCGTTCAATGCCGTAATACTTTTATTTTCAGGAGCTTAAGCGTGGAGCCGAGCGCGTCCAAGGTCCGGCTTCTCACCGCCGGCGAGGAAGACGCGGGCCAGCGGCTCGACAATTTTCTATTCCGCAGCCTGAAGGGCGTGCCCAAAAGCCATGTCTACCGGCTGCTGCGCACCGGCCAGGTGCGGGTCAACAAGAAGCGCGTCAAACCGGACTACCGCTTGGAAGCGGGAGACGTGCTACGTCTGCCGCCGGTGCGCCAGGAGCAGAAATTCGCCCCCGGAAGGCCGCCCCATTGGCAGCAAGAAGCCCTTAAGGGCGCGATCCTCTATGAGGACGAGCGCCTGCTGGTGGTGAACAAGCCCGCGGGCATGGCCGTGCACGGGGGCAGCGGGGTGAATTTCGGCGTCATCGAAACCCTGCGGGTGCTGCGGCCCGAGGCCAAGGGACTGGAGCTGGCCCATCGGCTCGACAGGGATACCAGTGGCTGCCTGGTGGTAGCCAAGCGCCGCAGCGCCGTGCGCGCGCTGCATGCTGCCTTCCGGGAGGGGGGCGTGGAGAAACACTACCTGGCTCTGCTGATCGGCGTCTGGGCGAGGGGTGAGGAAACCGTGGATCTGCCCCTGGAAAAGAATCTCCTGGAAGGGGGCGAACGCATGGTGAAGGTGAGCCGGGAGGGCAAGCCGGCCCAAAGCCTGTTCAAACCCTTGCAACAGTTCACCGACGCGGCGCTCATGGACATCCGCATCTACACCGGCCGTACCCACCAGATCCGCGTGCACGCGGCCCACCTGGGTCATCCGGTGGCGGGGGACGACAAATACGGCGATCGGGAGGCCAACAAGCGCCTCAAGGCTCTGGGCATGAAGCGCATGTTTCTGCACGCCCACCACTTGAGCTTCCCGCACCCTGAGACCGGGGAGCGGCTGGACGTGACCGCGCCGCTCGACAAGGATTTGCTGGCGGTAATAGCGAATCTGGGTGGAAAACGGGTCTAGGGCAGGGGATAACCGCACTCGCGAAGGAAGTGGGCGAGGGCGATCAAGGGCAAACCTACCAATGCCGAGGGATCGTTCGACTCGATAGCTTCAAACAGGCTGATACCTAGACCCTCGGATTTGAAGCTTCCGGCGCAGTCGTAGGGTTTTTCGGCCTGCAGATAGCGCTCAATTTCTTCCAGGCGCAGGCGGCGGAACATCACCCGGGTGAGGTCCACGTGCTCCCGGCGCTTCCCGTCGCGGGTGTCTAGAAGGCACAGGCCGGTGTGGAATTTCACGTACTTGCCGGAAGCCTTCTCCAGCTGTGCCATGGCCTCCGGGTGGCCCCCGGGCTTGCCCAGGATCTCCCCGTCCCGCTCCGCTGCCTGGTCCGAGCCGATGACCAGGGCGCCGGGGTGCTGGGCCGCGACCGCTTCCGCCTTGGCCCGGGACAGGCGCGCCACCAGTTCTGTCAGCGGCTCCCGGAACCGTGGGGTTTCATCCATGCCCGGGGCCACGGCCGTGAAGGGCAGCCCTAAGCGTTCCAGGAGCATGCGCCGGTGAGTCGAGGTGGAGGCGAGGATGAGGGGCGGGAGAGCCATCGGGGCATCCTAATTGTCACAAGACGCAATAAAAACAAAGGCTTGGGTGATAAATCCTTTGACATGGTACACGCCAAAACGTATGATTGCGCGCCTATGTCCGGCGCTTTGCCGACTTCCCTGGACCTTGCACGCGCGGCCCGGCAGGCCTTCGATCTCAGGGGCCGCTTGCCGCTGAAATCCATGTCGCGGCTCGTGGCGGCGCTGGCTTCGGACGCCGGCGAAGCGGAGTTTGAGCTGCACGCCGGAGCGGATCTGGGCCGGCAGGTAGTGGTCTCAGGAAGCATCGAGGCCGAACTGACACTCACCTGTCAGCGTTGTATGGGCCCGGTGAAGCTTAAGGTGCACACCGCGCCCAAGCTGGCCTGGGTGAAGACCGACGAGGCGCTGGAGGCCTTGCCGGAGGAATACGAGCCGCTCATGTCGGCCGACGGGCGCGTGGACCTTGTCGACCTGGTGGCGGATGAATTGCTGTTGGCGCTGCCGCTCGTGCCCAGGCACGAAGGCGGCGGCGAGTGTAGAGACCTCCCGAAACCCGTGGCGGAAGCCGCGGTGCCCGCGGAGGAGAAGAAGAACCCTTTTGCAGAACTGGCCAAGCTCAAGCGCGGCCGTTGAATCGAGGAGCATGAAATGGCCGTTCAAAAAAGTCGCGTTACCCCGTCCCGCCGTGGTCAGCGTCGTTCCCACGACGCCTTGAAGGGCTCGACCCTCTCGGTCGAGTCCACCACGGGTGAGACCCACCGCCGGCACCACATCACCGCCGACGGTTTCTATCGCGGCAAGAAGATCCTGAACACCAAGCCGGTGGAATGAGTTCATCCGTCCCGCTCAAGGCGGGGCACGACGGGCTGGCACACCAGAATCCGTTACCGATGAACGACACCGTCACCATCGCGCTGGACGCCATGGGCGGGGATCACGGGCCTTCCGTGACACTGCCCGCGGCCATCAGCATGCTCTCCAAGCACGACTACCTGCAGCTCATCCTGGTGGGCAAGCAGGAGGTGTTGGAGCCGCTGGTGGCCTCCCACCGTGGGCGTTACGGTGAACGTCTCACAGTCCACCATGCTTCCGAGGAAGTCAGCATGCACGAGTTGCCGTCACAGGCGCTCCGCGGCAAGAAGGACTCCTCGATGCGCGTGGCCATCAACCTGGTCAAGAGCGGCGAGGCCCACGCCTGCGTCAGCGCCGGCAACACCGGCGCGCTCATGGCCACGGCGCGTTTCGTGCTGAAGACCGTGAGCGGTATCGATCGCCCGGCGATCTGCGCCCTGATCCCTTCCCACGGCGGCCATACCCACATGCTGGATCTCGGCGCCAACGCCGACTGCACGCCGGACCAGCTCTTCCAGTTCGGCGTCATGGGTTCGGCCCTGGCCAATGCGGTGTACGGCATCCCCAAGCCGCGCGTCGGCCTCCTCAACATCGGCGAGGAGGAGATCAAGGGCAACGAGAAGGTGAAGGAGGCCGCCAAGCTGCTCTCGGCGAGCCACCTTAACTACATCGGCTTCGTGGAAGGCGACGACATCTTCTCCCAGGAGGTGGACGTGGTGGTCACCGACGGCTTCGTGGGCAACGTCTCCCTCAAGACCATGGAGGGGCTCGCCAAGCTCATCAGCCAGATCATCCGCGAGGAGTTCCGTCGGACCTTCTTCACGCGCTTGCGGGCGCTCATCGCCATGACAGTTCTGCACGCCATCCGCCGCCGCCTGGACCCGCGTCATTACAATGGCGCGAGCCTCTTGGGTCTGCGCGGCGTGGTGGTGAAGAGCCACGGCGGCACCGACAGCGTCGGCTTCGCCAGCGCCATCCGCATCGCCATCCTGGAAGTGCAGAACCAGGTGCCGCAGCGAATCGGCGCGCTCATGGAACGACAACTTCCCCAGGCTCCGGTGGCTGCATCGTGAAGCCGGTCTATTCTCGCATCGCCGGCACCGGCCGCTGCCTCCCGGAGCGGGTGATGACCAACGCCGAGCTGGCGAAGATGGTCGACACCTCCGACGAGTGGATCCGCACCCGCAGCGGCATCCGCGAGCGGCGGATCGCCGCGCCCGGCGAGGCCACCTCTGACCTGGCGGTGATGGCGGCCCGGCGGGCGCTGGAGGAC
>Ga0126373_10002066_pt1 | contig 14658 bp, 14 predicted proteins | sample PanSoiMetPlot_11_FD_92545 | JGI IMG/M metagenome (GOLD analysis project Ga0126373, IMG submission 92545) | Tropical forest soil microbial communities from Panama - MetaG Plot_11 | ecosystem: Environmental > Terrestrial > Soil > Tropical forest > Bulk soil | place: Panama | collected 2016-02-17 | reverse complement strand
TCGAGCGGCTGTCGCAGCCTGAGACGATTTATGGTCGTGTTCTAGCGATCGATATCCCGGCGGGGAAGCTTCATCTGGAAACAGGCGGGAGTTCGCACGATGAAGGTCGTGCGGGCACAGGGGCCATGAGTTCTCTGACCGTGTATTTAGATGATAAGACAAATATGGAGCAGATCAAGGCCCTCCAAGCAGGCGACGACATCACGCTACAAGTTGTCGAAGCGACAACCGCTCAACAGCAGTTTGGGACTGGACGCAAGCTTGTCCGTGAGGTGATGGTGCTTCGTGGCAACGAGAAACTGGCCGGCTTCGGCGGGCTGGGACAGCGTCCAAACCCTGGTACCGAGCGTGGAATCGAGACCAACAGCGGAAGTGTCTCAGGGGGGCCAGTAGGTGGGGTGCTTCCTGGGACTGCCACGGGGGGGTTCGTAACAACCGGCGTCGCTGAGTTTACCGGCGCGGCGCCCTGTTGGAATTGTGAACCGCAGCCAGGTTGGGGCTACCAGACAGTTGCGCCTGAAACCAAAGTCCAAAACAAGTCGGACTACGGGTCAGACGTTGCCAAGCCGAATCTTGTGAAGGGTCTCCAGTAAGTCGACGTCAGCATCTTCCTGATGCCTCGGAAAGGGGGCAGCGAAATGCTGCCCCCCTTTTTTTGCCTTTCGGATTCTTTATCGGTTCGTCAAAAGGAACGCGGCTTGCGACCCTCTCGACTCCTTGATAGGATTTCATCGAACACAGAACATTGAATGAAGCACCTTGCGACGAATGAGTACCGGTAACCCATCCTACCGAAACCAGACTGCGATTCCCATTCAGGCTGACGCAGAGTTGGACCTCCGAGGAGTAATCTGTCCCTACAACTTCGTCAAAACCAAGCTCAAGCTGGAGACGATGGAGGGAGGACAGATACTGTCAGTCCTTCTGGATGATGGGGATCCAATCCGAAACGTGCCTCAAAGCGTTCGCAACGAAGGGCACACGATCCTCTCCCAGGAACGCATGGAACGCGCCCATCGCGTGATCATCCGTAAGAGTTCTACGGCCTAAGCGAAGCTGGCTTATCTGGGTCGCGTCTTCGGTTGATCTTTCGAATACAGGCCTTCGATCACGACGGCCACCTCAGCTCTTTCCTGCAGGCGCTGCCTATTTTTCAAGAGCACTTTCGGGGTCCCCCTGGCTATCCTCTCCTCTGGTTTCGTCAGATCCCGCGCGATCGTGATCCGCCTCGTCGGACATACCTTGTGAAGTGCGGTGAGCATACGCGTGAGGCTGTGAGACGCCGCGAAAAACACCATCGTTCTCCGTTCCTTGCGAAGCGTGGCCAGGAATGTCTTGAGAGAAAACCCCTGCGGTGGAACACGCCCTTCAAAGAGCAACGCGTCCCCGGAATAGCCAGAAATTGCGATGGCAGCAGTCAAGGCGGATGGACCGGGAACGGATCGGACGGGGATCCCTGCGCGGTGGGCTTCGTTGATTAATTGACATCCCGGGTCAAAGATGACCGGGGTACCGCAGTCGGAGACCAGCGCGACGTCATGTCCCTTCCCTAGGTGGGTAAGGAGGAGAGAGATTTTTTCATCGAGATTCCGAGGTCCGTAGCTGGTGACCATTCCGGTTGCGTGGTGGTGTGCCAGCAGGGCTTGGGTCGCGGTAGGGTCTTCGGATGCAATAATCGAAACGGCCCTTAAAACTCGGAGGGCTCGGATCGTGATATCATCCGGGGCTCCAATGGGAGTGCTCACGACATAGAGTGTACCCGGCGGGGCCGACCCCATCGGCCGACTACCATGCTTCTTCCTGGGCTTTGGTTGACTCCTTTCTCGAAGCGTCGATATAATTCCGTCCCTAGACACTGATCAGTTTGTCCTTACAAGTTGCGAGGATAGACCTCAATGGCCACCGGGTTTTTTATGGTGACGATGGCCCTGTACTTTGGCGCCACCATCCTATTTCTGGCCTATCTTCTCCGGCGGGCTGAAGCGCTTTCCACAGTGTCCCTGGGCATCACCGCGGCGGGCTTTTGCACTCATACCGTGGCTATCGTGGCACGAATGATGGGGACGACGGGGGTGTCGACCCCGACGTTCCATGAAGCCCTTTCATTTTTTTCATGGATGCTTATCCTGGTGTTTCTGGCCGTGGAATTCCGCCACCGGCTTCATGTCATCGGCTCGTTTATCGTCCCGCTTGCCCTCGTTTCCCTCGTCTCAGCAGCGGCACTTCCCGATACTGTTCCCACACTCAGGCCGATGTTTGGCACCTTGTGGGTGCACGTGACCCTAAGCATGTTGGGAACGGTCGGATTTGCCGTGGCATTTGTGGCTGGTGTGATGTATCTGATTCAGGACGGACTTCTCAAGTCCAAGCGATTCAACGTGCTCTATTCAAAGCTTCCGGCGCTGGATTTTCTCGACCATTTGAATCAGCAGTCGATTGTCTTGGGGTTTCCTCTGCTCACACTTGGCATCATCACAGGCGCGATTTCGGCCGAATTTGTCCGAGGTACCTACGTGAGCTGGAATCCCGAGCAAACGTGGGCACTCGTGACCTGGTTATTTTATTTTGCCGTACTGGTTGGGAGGCTGACGGTGGGCTGGCGTGCAAAACGAGCGGCCTACCTCACGATTATTGGGTTTGCAGGCGTCATTCTTACGCTCGTCGGAGTCGTACTGAAGAGTTACGGACCGGTGTCTTGACATGCACATTGTTGTTGTCGGACTCAGCCACAAAACAGCTCCGGTGGAAGTGCGCGAAAAACTCGCCGTTCCAGAAAGCCGCTTAGGCGAGGCCTTGACCAGACTCTGTTCCTATTCCGGCGTGAAAGAGGGCCTACTCCTTTCCACGTGCAATCGTGTCGAGGTCTATGCCGTGGTTGACGAAATCGAGGCAGGCTACGGCCGCATTCAGGAATTTCTGGCAGATGCTCATTTCTCGGTCTCCTCCGAGCAACTGACGCCACATCTGTATTGGCATTCGGGGGATCGTGCGATTGGCCACCTCTTCCGCGTAGCTGCGAGTCTCGATTCCATGATCATCGGTGAGTCTCAAATCCTCGGCCAGTTGAAGGATGCGTTCGAGGTAGCCTTGACCCATAAGACGACCAGCGTGATCTTGAACAAGGTTGTCAAGAAGGCCATTTCCGTCGCCAAACGAGTGAGGACCGAAACCAAAATTGCGGAAATGGCGGTATCGGTCAGTTACGCCGCCGTGGAGTTGGCGAGGAAGATTTTCTCCGACCTAAGCGAAAAGACGGTACTCCTGGTTGGTGCCGGCGAGATGGCCAAGTTAGCTGCGAGGCATTTTGTTGCCAACGGCGTTCGACATGTCCGAGTGACCACGCGGAGCCCCTACCAAGCGTCGGAACTAGCTGACAAGTTTAAGGGTACATCGGTGCCGTTCGAACTATTCGGAGAAGACATGGCGTCGGCAGATATCGTGCTCGTTTCGACCGGCGCTGCACACTATCTCATCAGCAGCGACGAGGTGCAGCGGGCAGTCAAGCAACGCATGAATCGTCCGATGTTTTTGATCGATATCTCGGTTCCACGGAACATCGATCCTGCGGTTCGGCACATCGACAACGCGTTCTTGTTTGACATTGACGATCTCAAAGTCCGAGTTGAACAAAATAGGGAAGATCGGTTGCGCGAAGCGGAGAAGGCGGAACAAATGGTGATCGAGGAAGTGGGAATTCTTCGTCAGTGGTTCCAATCGCTTGAAGTGACGCCCACCATCGTGGCATTGAAAAATCGTGTCGACGACATCAAGCGAACCGAATTGGAGAAGGCGTTAGGACGACTCTCTCATCTATCCGTCCAGGAGCGCGAACTGGTTGAGGGCATGGCTTCGACCATCGTGAATAAGTTGATTCATAGTACCTTGGTAACCCTGAAAACCGAGGCCAACTCATCAGAGGGGGTTGCCTTTGTGGAGGCGGCTAGGCGTTTTTTTAAGCTCGGTGAAAGCCCTTCTTCGATGCAGAACGGGCTCTCCACCTCATCCGCCGGTGAGTCAGACTTAGTACGGGCGGACGAGGATTCGCCGGTTGAAGGTCTGACGCCTCCATCGGTCCTCCACGACCCTCGAGGGGGAGGGGACTAACGTTATGCGAGCGACGATCGCGCGCTTGTGGGGGAACCTTGTGGCACGACAGGACCGCGTGCCGAAGGTATTCACATGCCCGAAGTGTCGGGCGACGTATCTTGGCCGCGAGCCCCTTCCGGATTGCCCGAGGTGTGGATTCGATTATCGCGAGCAGGAGAGGTTCCGTTGGGATCTGCTCGTGTACTTGCTGTCGATCCTTGGCCTTGTCAGCTTTCTCCTGGTGTCCTCGTCCTATCGCAGCATCTTGGGTGAACCGTCGGTTGACCGGATCCGATTGCCAGGCGGTGATGGTGCAGAAAAACTCCCAGGAGCGGATCGTCCTGTTACGTTTCGCACCCCGTATCACGAGCCGGCACCATGAAAGGGATCTATGGCCGCCTCGATCCGTGAGCGTTCCACTCTTGTTCTCGGGACGAGAGGGAGCAAGCTGGCGATCCAGCAAAGCGAATGGGTGCAGGCGAGGCTGAGAGAATATGCACCGGACGTCTCCGTGACCTTGCGACGGTTTCAGACATCTGGGGATAAGATTCTCGATGTCCCGCTCGCGAATATCGGGGGCAAGGGGCTCTTCGTCAAAGAAATCGAGGAGGCACTGCTGAGCGGCGAGATCGATCTTGCTGTCCACAGTATGAAGGATGTGCCAACACAGTTGCCGCAGGGGTTGGCGATTCTCTGCGTCCCTCAGCGAGAAGATCCACGCGACGCCCTGATCAGTCGTACCGGGTGCGCCTTTAAAGATCTTCCCCGTGGCGCGAAGATCGGGACCAGCAGCCTCAGACGCCAAGCTCAATTCCTACACGCGAGGCCAGATTTGAAGATCGAGGTGCTACGGGGGAATTTGGATACGCGACTTAGGAAATTGCGAGAGGGCCACTATGATGCCATTGTGCTGGCAGTCGCGGGACTGCAGCGACTCGGCTGGGCCCATGAAATTACAGAGTATCTCGACCCGTGCATTAGCCTGCCTGCGATCGGGCAGGGGGCGCTGGGGATCGAAGGTCGACAGGACGACGTGTTTATCCGCTCGTTGCTCGGCCGATTGGATCATGTCTCGACGCGAGTGGCGGTGTTGGCGGAACGAGCGTTACTCGATCGCCTGGAAGGCGGATGTCAGGTCCCAATTGCTGCCTACGCAACGATCAGCGGGGGAAATGTGCGGCTCGAAGGACTTGTGGCCAGCGTAGATGGCAAGGAATTGATCCGAGACGTGGTCGAGGGTACGACCGAATGCGCGAGCGAAGTGGGCAGGCGGCTGGGCGAGCGACTGCTGGCTCGCGGAGGCGACAAGATTCTGAAGGCGATTTACGGAACGGCATGACGACACCAACACGACGTGGAAAGGTGTACCTCGTAGGAGCAGGACCGGGTGATCCAGGCTTGGTCACCGTCAAAGGTAAAGAATGCCTTGAGCGTGCTGAGGTCGTCCTGTACGATTACCTGGCCAATCCGGCCTTGTTGAAGTATGTTCCGACGGCTGCGGAGCTGATCTACGTAGGTCGGCGAGGGCGGGGGCGATATCAAAACCAAGTCGATATCAATCGTCTCCTCATTGATCGTGCAAGAGCCGGGAAAATTGTCGTTCGATTGAAGGGCGGCGATCCGTTTGTATTTGGTCGAGGAGGGGAAGAAGCAGAAGCCGTAGCAGCGGCAGGAGTCGATTTCGAGATTGTGCCGGGTGTGACCGCTGCTGTGGCGGTACCGGCCTATGCAGGAATTCCCGTCACTCATCGTACGATGGCCTCTACAGTGACGATCGTGACCGGGCATGAAGATGCCGACAAACCCTCCCCCGTATTGGAATGGCCGAAACTTGCCAGTTCGTCCGGCACCTTGGTATTCATGATGGGGATGAAAAACCTCCCCACGATCGTCGCGAATCTGCTGTCGGAAGGACGGGCTCCCGAAACACCAGTTGCTCTTGTGCGTTGGGGAACACGAGCCGATCAACGGACGATTGTTGGGACCTTATTGGACATCGTGGAGAAGGCGGAGGCTGCTCGCTTGGAACCGCCTACCGTCATCGTCGTAGGCGAAGTTGTGCGATTGCGGGAACAGCTCAATTGGTTCGAGAAGCGGCCGCTGTTTCGAAAACGCATCCTGACGACGCGAGCTCAAGAGCAGATCGCGGAATTTTCTCAGCTGCTCATGGCTTATGGGGCAGAACCGGTCGAACTGTCGACGATACGTCTTGTCCAACCCACCAATTGGGAGGCAGTGGACGAAGCCATCGACCGAATCAGTCGGGTTGACTGGTTGATCTTTACGAGTGTTAATGGAGTGACGCCGTTCATGCAGCGCCTGCACGCCAAAGGAAAAGATGCACGTGCGTTTGCAACGCTACGGATTGGTTGCATCGGACCCAGGACCGCGCAGGAACTTGAACAGTACGGATTGAAGGCGGATCTTGTTCCGGTCGAGTATCAGGCTGAAGGTATCATTTCAGCCTTGGCCAAGGAGAACGTGCGAGGGAGTCGGATCTTGATTCCTCGTGCTGAAATCGCGCGTGAGCTCTTACCAGATCAGCTCCGTGAATTAGGGGCGCACGTCGACGTCATTCCGGTCTACCGGACCACAGTCCCAGCTGTGGATGTGGAGCCATTCAAACAGCAACTTCGGGAGGGGCGGCTCGATGTCCTGACATTCACGAGTTCCTCGACCGTGCGAAATTTTGTCGAGCTCTTTGGAGGAGCTGAGTCGGCTCGGCAGCTGGTCGCACAAGCCGCCATCGCCTGTATCGGTCCCGTGACAGCACGAACTGCAGAGGAGTATGGGCTGGCTGTGACTATCATGCCGGCTGAAAACACGGTGCCAGCGCTAGCGGAGGCCATCGCAAGACATTATAGTGAAGGGGTTGGCGTGGCAATGACCACGTCGCGAAAATAGTTCCATCGTGGGTCTGATTAGCTTACCGGAGGGAGGAGATTCATGGTCCCTGTGAAATCATTCATGGTCCCTAAAGAAAAGTTCGTGACGGTTGCACGAGATACAGATGCGCAGACTGCCGCTCGCGTCATGCGTGACCGCGGTATCGGGAGCCTGTTCGTGACCAATGATCGGGAAATCATCGGTATCCTCACGGATACGGATATGATGCGCCGAGTTGTCGCCGCAGGGGTCGATGCGACGAAGACGACTGTGGAGCAAATCATGTCGGCTCCGATCTTGACGATCGAAGAGAATAAGACCCTGCTCGATGCCAACGATCTCATGGCCCAGGCCCATATCCGCCATCTGGGAGTGACGAGGGACAGTAAGCTGGTTGGTATGATTTCCGTCCGCGATCTCGTGGTGTTCTTGACGAATCTGCCAAGGAAATAGCGCCATGGCCTTCCCGATTCAGCGCTTGCGTCGCCTAAGGCAACACGAACTCTTTCGAAGGATGGTGCGTGAGACGATTCTGTCGCCGGCGGACTTCATCTATCCGTTGTTCGTCGTCGAAGGCCGAGACCGGCGGGAAGAAATTCCCTCGATGCCGGGCCAGTTCCGCCTTTCCGTCGATCTGCTGGTGAAAGAAGCGAGTGAGATTCAGGCGCTGGGGATTCCCGCCATCATGCTATTCGGCATTCCGAAGCAGAAAGATGAACGAGGCTCTTCTGGATTCGATCCCAGCGGGATCGTACAACGGGCGGTGAAGGCGGTGAAAGATCACGTGCCGGGTTTGCTCGTTGTCACGGACGTCTGTATCGACGAATACACGAGCCACGGCCATTGCGGGATCGTAAAGGACGGGCGAATCCTGAACGATGAGACCTTGGAATGTCTTCGCGCGATGGCACGAACGCACGCGCAAGCGGGTGCGGATATGGTGGCCCCGTCCGATATGATGGATGGACGGGTGGCGGCGATTCGAACGGAGTTGGATCAAGCGGGATTCTCCGAGCTGCCCATCATGGCCTATGCGGCGAAATTCGCGTCGTGCTTTTACGCTCCATTTCGGGACGCGGCGTGCTCGGTTCCGCAATTCGGCGATCGGCAGTCGTATCAAATGGATCCGGCTAACCGTCGTGAGGCGCTGCGTGAGATCACGCTCGACATCGAAGAAGGAGCCGACATTGTCATGGTGAAACCCGCCCTGCCATATCTCGACGTCATTGCTGCCGCGCGAACTCAGACGCTGCTGCCAATCGCTGCGTATCAGGTGAGCGGGGAATACAGCATGGTCAAAGCGGCGGCCAGAGCCGGATGGCTCGACGAATCGCGCGCCATGATGGAATCCCTGCTGGCGATCAAACGGGCCGGTGCGGATGTGATCCTCACCTACTTTGCCAAAGACGCGGTTCGGCTCCTGCACTGACCACGATGCTGAAAGTGACGCGTGGGCTCTCCGATGCCGGTCCACGTGCCCATCCAGTCGCAACAATCGGCAATTTTGACGGCCACCATCTCGGCCATCGGATGCTGTTGCAGACCGTGGTGGAGGCGGCTCGAAAAGTACAGGGCACGGCGCTCGTGCTGACGTTCGAGCCCCATCCCGTAAAAGTGCTCGCTCCCCACGTCGAACTTCAATACCTGACCAGTTCGGAGGAGAAGCTCGCTCGTTTCGAGGCTGCCGGGATCGATGAAGTCGTCTTGCTAGAGTTTACCCCGGCCTTTGCCGCGATGACCCCCGAGCAGTTTGCCGGTCGTGTCCTGCACCAGCATCTCGGATTGGCCGACCTTTTCGTCGGAGAACATTTTGCGTTCGGAAAAGGGAGGGCCGGTCGGATCGCGGACCTCATTAACTTCGGCAGCCATTATGGATTCAGGGTCCATCCTGTCCGTCCCGTGACGGTCGATGGAGTTGTGGTGAGTTCGACGCGGGTTCGCCAGCTCATTCAAGCAGGAGATATGGAGCGAGCTGCGATACTCCTTGGAAGGACTTATGACATTCGAGGTACGGTCGTACGCGGGAGTCAGCAGGGACAAGCACTCGGATGGCCCACTGCCAATCTCCGACTTCCTCCCCATCGCGTGATGCCGCTCGACGGAGTCTACGCTGCGCGGGCTGTCTATGCCACAAAGAAGTATGATGCGGTTGCGTATATTGGGACAAGACCAACGTTTGGAGAGGGAGAGCGCTTGATCGAAGTGTTTTTGCTCGACCAGTCGTTCAATCTCTATGGTCAGGAAATTACCGTTCAGTTTGTCGCGCGAGTACGGGGCGACCAAGTGTTTGCTTCCGCAGAGGAGCTGTCGAAACAAATCGCTTGTGACGTCGAACAGACGCGGCTCAGTCTGCAACGTATTCCAGAAGGTGTGCACGAAGGATGATGATGGAGACGGCCGCTAAGAAAGAGACGTCCAAGCCTGCAGGTCGTCCTGCGCTTCTGAACCAGATGGTCCGGACAGTCAAGCGACGAGGGTTGTTCGCGCCAGGACAGCATCTTCTCGTAGCGGTGTCGGGAGGACCTGATTCAATGGCGCTGCTGTCGTTGCTCCACCAGTTGGCTCCGTCCTGGCATCTGTCTCTCACGGTGGTCCACTTCAATTACGGTCTACGTGGAGAGGAATCGGACGGTGATGAATCGCTCGTCCAGACTTGGTGTGCTGAACGGAGTATCTCCATCATTGTGCAACGGCCGATGCTAACTAGGAGGCGAAGGAGTTCCTCGTTGCAGGCAGTTGCTCGCGAGGTGCGCTATGCCGCTATGCATCAGATTGCCCGCGACCTGGGAGTGGATCGGATTGTCGTCGGGCATACAGCGAACGATCAGGCTGAAACGATGTTGATGTGGATGTTACGAGGGGCCGGCATGAGCGGATTAGCCGGAATGTCATATGTGCGTGAGGGGATCATTGTTCGTCCGCTCTTAGCCTCGACGCGGGAAGAGGTTCTGAGGTATTTGGATCAAAAGGGAGTGTCCTATCGGCATGATTCCAGCAATCAATGGGCTCGCTACCATCGCAACCGGATTCGAAAGGAAGTCATGCCGGCCTTGACGAGCCTACGACCGGCTGTTGTACGTGTGCTTCAGCGGCAAGCAGATCTGCTTCGCGATGACGAAACCTGCCTGGCGCAGATCGTAGATGGCCTGGTGTCGTCACTTGTCACGGAGGATCAGGACGGGCGCCAGCGACTCAATCGACGGGAGATTGCGGCCCTTCCTGTGGCGCTGCAGCGGCGACTGATCCGTCATGTTCTTCGAAGGTGCGATGAGCAGGGACATGCTCCCAGTTCACGGGTTGTCGAAGCTGTCCGACACTTTCTTTTGAAGGGACGAGTTGGGGCTCGATTGACGGCACGATCTGGTCTCTTGATCCAGAAACCAGATTACGTGGAATTTTCCAGTCCTCAGGATCGTCAACCGAGAGGTTTACCTGAGGCGGGTCGAGATTTAAATGCTGGGCGTCCTTTGACGGTCCCTTCGACGGTGTACTGGGGTAGAAGGAATTACCGAATTCAGGTACAACTCATGACGCGTGGGGAAGCAGGGCAGTTGCCTCCCGCGCAGTCGGCTTATCGAGCGTTGTTTGACGCGCAGAAATTTTCGGAGCCACTTGTCGTAAGAGGGTGGCGTGCAGGCGATCGCTTCTGCCCAAAAGGAATGAAGGGCCGCTCCAAGAAGCTCCAGGATCTGTTTACGGATTTGAAGATTGGCCGTGACGAACGGCGAGACTTACCGGTTTTGGTGGCACCGGAGGGCATTCTCTGGGTTGTAGGAAAGCGACAGGATGATCGGTTTGTTGTCCACGACTCGACCACCAGGTGCCTGGTTGTCAGTGTGACGATGGAGGGTGAACGGGAAGGAACGGTATAGGATGGAACGACTCTTCGGTCGGCCGATTGTGACTCAGGAGGAAATGCGCGCTCGCATTCGAGAACTTGGCAAGCAGATTACATCCGATTACACGGGCAAAGATTTTGTCTTAGTTGGAGTGCTCAAAGGGGCCTATGCATTCTATGCCGACCTGGCCCGGGCAATCAGACTCCCAATGCGAGTAGATTTCATTGTGGTCACTAGCTATGGCTCTCAGGCCAAGACGTCCGGCAAAGTGAAAATGGTGACCGAAATGACCGAGGATATCAAAGGGAAGGATGTCTTGCTGGTGGAAGATATCGTCGATTCCGGGATGACGATCCAACACCTGGTCAAAGAACTGTCGAAACGCAAACCACGGTCGGTGAAGGTCTGTACGTTGCTCAGCAAGCCGAACCGGCGGACGATCGACGTTCCTCTGGCCTATATTGGTTTCAACATCCCGGACGTATATGTGGTCGGCTATGGGCTAGATTACCAGCAGAAATATCGGAACCTACCTTATTTAGCTGTTCTGGATGTGGACGAAAAACGGAAGTAGACTTTGGCCATACGGTTGTCAGTCGGAATACCCTTGTGTTAACATCACCCAAGTTTGCGGTTTTCCTCGCTGGTTCCGCTTGTTGCCTATAAGGAGAGCTGGATGAATTCCAGAGCAAAGAACCTTCTTTTCTGGGTCGTGGTCGGCCTCTTTATGATTCTGCTATTCAATCTGTTCAGTGTTCCGACGCACCCATCGGAAGAGGAGGTCATTTTCAGCGACTTCATGGCCAAACTCGACAAGGGTGATATCGAAAAAGTTATTATCAAGTCCAGCCATATCAGCGCGATTCTAAAAGACAAGACGCGCATTCGCACCTACTCCGCTGAATATCCGGAACTCGTCAAGGTGCTTCGGGAGAAGGGTGTGCAGATCGAGGCAAAGCCGCCTGATGAAAGCCCCTGGTACATTACGTTCCTTGTCACGTGGGGACCATTCGTTCTGTTCCTCGGGCTTTGGTTCTTCCTAATGCGGCAGATGCAGATTGGTGGCAACAAGGCCTTATCGTTCGGGAAAAGCCGGGCCCGCATGCTGACAGAGGAACGAAAGAAGGTAACCTTCTCCGATGTGGCCGGTATTGATGAAGCGAAAGAGGAAGTGCTGGAGATCATCGAATTCCTCAAAGATCCGCGGAAGTTCCAAAAACTCGGCGGCCGCATTCCCAAAGGGGTCTTGATTGTCGGTCCCCCCGGCACAGGGAAAACGCTCTTGGCTAAGGCCATCGCCGGAGAAGCCGGCGTCCCGTTCTTCAGCATCAGTGGGTCCGACTTTGTGGAGATGTTTGTCGGGGTCGGTGCATCCCGTGTCCGGGATCTGTTCGAGCAAGGAAAGAAGCACGCACCGTGCATCATTTTCATTGATGAGATTGATGCCGTCGGACGACTTCGAGGAGCCGGACTTGGTGGCGGCCATGACGAGAGGGAACAGACACTGAACCAGTTGTTGGTTGAAATGGATGGGTTCGACACGACGGAAGGTGTTATTTTGATTGCAGCCACCAACCGACCGGATGTGCTGGATCCTGCACTGTTGAGACCGGGCCGGTTCGATCGACAAGTCGTCGTCAACCGACCGGACTTGCGCGGGCGAACGGAAATTCTCAAAGTTCATACGAAGAAGGTGCCGGTTGCGATGGATGTCGAACTGGAGAAGATTGCACGTGGCACGCCGGGATTCTCCGGCGCCGACTTGGAGAATCTCGTGAACGAAGCGGCCTTGTGGGCAGCCCGCCAGAACAAGAAGGAAGTCGAGCTGGTCGACTTTGAGATGGCTAAAGACAAAGTCCTTATGGGCGCCGAACGCAAGAGCATGATCCTGAGTGATGAGGAGAAACGGATCACGGCCTATCATGAAGCCGGCCATGCTCTGATGGCTAAGTTGCTTCCCGGCACGGATCCGGTTCATAAAGTCACAATCATTCCCCGAGGGCGTGCCTTGGGCGTCACGATGCAGCTGCCCACGGACGATCGGCACAACTACACGAAGGAATTTCTCTATAATACGCTGGCCATTCTCATGGGCGGACGCGTGGCGGAGGAACTTGTCTTAAAGAACATCACCACCGGCGCCGGAAACGACCTGGAACGTGCGACCGATTTGGCGAGAAAGATGGTGTGTGAGTGGGGGATGAGCGACAAGTTAGGACCTCTCACGTTCGGCAGAAAAGAGGAAGAGATTTTCCTCGGGAGAGAAATCGCGACGAAACGCGATTTCAGCGAGCAGGTTGCATTGGAGATCGACACCGAAATCAAGCGTCTTGTAGGCGAAAATTACGAACGGGCTAAACGGCTCCTCACTGAGCACATGCGCAGTCTTAAGGCATTGGCAGAAGCACTTTTGGAAAAGGAAGTGCTTGATGCGCCGGAGATTGATCAGATTCTCATGCAATCCTCATCCCAGACCGTACCTGCCTAATCGCTGCAGTCCGTCATCCCACCGCTCCGTTCCGGGGCACAGGAATCGTGGGAGGCACACAGAATTTGCGTTCGAACAGAGGAAGAAATCGTAGACGGGATTGGCTGTGGCTATTCGCCGGGCTGAAACGAACAGAACGAGGTGAGAGGCCGTTCTGCAAATTATATATGGAAGGCCTTGGACCTGTATCTTCCTGTGAAGATGAGGATCTGTGATTCTACAAGCCCAAGATCGAACGCTTGAATTGAGCGAGCGCCCCGTAGTGATGGGAGTGGTCAATGTTACTCCTGACTCATTTTTTGACGGTGGGCGGTTTGCGGAGCCGGATGCTGCGATTCGCCACGCGCTTCGACTGACGGAGGAGGGGGCGGATCTGCTGGATATCGGGGCTGAGTCCACTCGTCCGGGTGCGGAATCTATAGATGAGGGCGAAGAACGCCGACGTCTGATGCCCGTTGTAACGGCTGTGGCCAAGGCGGTCAGAATTCCTATCTCAGTCGATACGAGGAAATCGACGGTGGCGCGGGCTGCGTTAGAGGCAGGAGCGGTAATCGTCAATGACGTGAGTGCATTACAGGCTGATCCCGCTATGGCGGTGCTGGTAGCGACGACGGGAGCGGGAGTCGTGCTCATGCACATGCAGGGGACCCCAAGGACCATGCAGAAATCTCCGGCTTACGAGGATGTTGTTGGCGAGGTAGCGGAGTTTTTCCGAGAACGAATCAGATTTTGCAGAGAACGGGGAATTGGACAAGACCAGATCGTGCTTGATCCTGGGATAGGATTTGGTAAGCTCCTTATACATAATCTCACTTTGTTAGGCCAGCTTGAAACGTTTCTTCCGTTTGGACGACCGATCCTTGTGGGCGTATCCATGAAGTCGTTTATCGGACAGGTTCTTGATCGTCCGGTGGAAGAACGGTCGTGGGGGACGGCAGCAGCCATTGCCCTCGCCGTCAGCCACGGGGCCAGAATCCTTCGAGTCCATGATGTTGCGGCCATGAAAGAGGTTGTAACCATGGCTGCAGCGATCACACGGTACATCGGCACATCACCGAGAGTCCAACATGCGTAAGTTGTTTGGTACGGATGGAGTCCGAGGAGTCGCGAATCTCGAACCCATGACGAGTGAGACAGCGATGCAGCTCGGCCGGGCTGCCGCCCACCTTTTCATGCGCCGGGCCGGACGGCACCAGATCGTCATCGGCAAGGACACCCGTGTCTCGGGGTATATGTTGGAGTCTGCCTTAACCTCCGGTATCTGTTCGATGGGAGTCGATGTGCTGCTGGTCGGCCCGATGCCGACTCCCGCCGTTGCCTTCCTGACCAGAAGTCTCAGGGCAGATGCCGGCGTTATGA
>Ga0126373_10002064_pt1 | contig 14662 bp, 9 predicted proteins | sample PanSoiMetPlot_11_FD_92545 | JGI IMG/M metagenome (GOLD analysis project Ga0126373, IMG submission 92545) | Tropical forest soil microbial communities from Panama - MetaG Plot_11 | ecosystem: Environmental > Terrestrial > Soil > Tropical forest > Bulk soil | place: Panama | collected 2016-02-17 | reverse complement strand
AAAGAGTTGAATAAGACATTACAATGGCGTTAGAACCAGCCTGCGATTATCGAAAGACTGCTGCTTGGGCGTAAGATCACTAGCCCCGAAATGGTCTACGTTGGTACAGTGAAAGCCTACCCGTTTCGAAACGGCCTAGTCTAGATTGCTCAGACTAATTCCCTGCGACTTATGAGGCGAGGACGGTTCATTTTGCGTCGGGCGTCGGGTGCGTTGTGGGGCGTGGCGTGGCTCATTCCGGCACTTGGATCCGCGCAGAGTGTATTGACTTGGGAGCAGATCAAGGAAAGGTTCGAAGCGGGCAATCCGACATTGAAAGCCAGCAGACTGAGCATCGACGAGTCGCGCGCCGGAGAAATCACTGCGTTTCTGCGGCCGAACCCGGAGCTCTCTCTGGTGGTTGATGGCCTGCAAGTCGCACCGAATCAAGGGACTTGGCGCCCGCTGAGCGGTGTTGAGCAAACTCCCGGGATGAGCTATCTGCATGAACGTCAACACAAGCGCGAGTTAAGACGGGACAGCGCTCAGCAGTCAACCGCAGTCGCGGAATCCGCTTATTCGGACCAGGAGCGGAGCTTGCTGTTCAATCTTCGCAACGCCTTCGTGCAGATTCTTCAGGCCAAAGCGGTTCTTCAGAATGCGCAACAGAATCTGACGTCGTGGGACCGGGAAGTGCAAGTAAACCGGCAGCGCGTCAACGCCGGTGACGCGGCGCTGGTAGACCTGCAGCGCCTGGAGCTCCAACGCGCACAATTCGAATCGGACTACGAGACTGCGCTGGTGAATCTTCGGACAGCAAAGATTCAGCTTCTCATGCTGTTGAACGATCGGACGCCGATTGCGCGGTTCGATATTACAGGCCTGTATGACTTTAATCCGGACCTCATGCCGCTCGACGACTTCAAGGCGGCGGCGATCGAGGCGCGGCCGGACCTGAAGGAAGCCAATCAAAACGTCGAGTTGGCGAAGATCAATCATCAACTGGCGGTCGCAAACGGGTCCGTGGATCTTACCTTCAGCGCCTGGTATTCGCACAATCCCTCTTTCAGCAATATGTTCGCGAACCAGACGGTGGGAGGGAGCGTCAGCATCCCGCTCAGAATTTTCGATCGAAACCAGGGCGAGAAAGCAAAAACGCAGATCGAAATCGGACGCAACGAGCGGCTGCGCGATGCAACGCAAGCGACTGTTTTGAGCGATGTCGAATCGGCGTATTGGACGCTAGCACAGGCTTTGAACTTGTTGAAGCCATACAAAGACAAATACCTGTCGCTTGCGCAGGACAATCTCAACCGGATTTCGTTTTCCTATCGGAATGGCGGAGCATCCTTGCTGGATTTTCTCGATGCCGAGAAGGCGTACCGCGACACGCGCCTGGCTTACTTGAACCTCATCGGTTCCTACTTAAGCGCGGCGGCGCAGATGAACATGGCTGTAGGCCGGGAGGTTGTTCGATGAGGTGCCCCGCGGTACAGCACTCATTCGCTTGGTCCGCTGCTCTGAGCGCGGCTCTCAGCGCAGCGTTCGTATTAGCCCTAACGGGCTGCGTCAAAGATGTCACGGCGAAAGCGGGGTCAGATACGGGCCCCGTTCCATCTCAGGTAGAGCAGGACTTCGATCCGAATCACTTCAAAGTCGATAAACCGGAGCGATTTCCACTGGCCACTGCGGGCGAACACACGGCCGCGCCGGAACTGAATGTCACAGGCGTGGTGAATCCCGATGTTTCCCGTCAGGTGCCGGTGCCATCGCTTGCCACAGGCCGCGTGGTTGAAATCGATGCGCGTCTGGGCGACACGGTCCAAAAAGGACAGCTATTGTTCAAAGTGCGAAGCACGGACATTGCGGGCGCATACTCGGATTACCGCAAAGCTGTAAAGAACGAGCAACTCGCGAAAATCCAGTTGAATCGCGCGAAGCTTCTCTTCGACGATGGCGCGATTCCCAAGAGTCAGGTGGAGATTGCGCAAAACGCCGAAGACAACGCGGCAGTGGACGTCGAGACCGCATCCGAGCATCTGCGGCTGCTGGGCGCCGACCTCGACCATCCGTCGGGAATCGTCGAGGTTTTTGCGCCGGTCGCAGGTGTGATCACCGATCAACAAATCACCAATCAGTCAGGCGTGCAGGCGTTAACGCCCCCGAATCCTTTCACGATTTCGGATCTCTCGCATGTATGGGTGGTTTGCGATGTGTACGAAAACAACATGGCGCAGGTGCATATAGGCGACTATGCCGAAATTCATCTCGTAGCGTATCCGGACCGTGTGCTGAAGGGAAGGATTAGCAACATTGCTCCGATCGTCGACCCCAATATCCGAACTGCGAAGGTTCGATTGGAAGTAGAAAATCCTGGTTTGATGCGGCTGGGAATGTTCGTTACGGCGACGTTTCACGGTGAGAGCGCGCAGAAGCACGCCACTGTTCCTGCTACTGCGATTCTGCACTTACACGATCGCGATTGGGTGTATACGCCGCTCGGCAATGGGGCCTTCCGCCGAGCGGAGGTTTCCGCCGGTGGAATGTTGCCGGGTGGTTTGCAGGAAGTGAACTCCGGCCTGCGGCCTGGCGACCAGGTGATTGAGAACGCACTGGTGTTTCAAAACACGGTGGAGCAGTAGTTAGGCACGCGACACGATGATCCGCAAGGCTGTCGATTTCGCTCTTAACAACCGCTTCCTGGTGCTGGCGGCCGCCATTCTTCTTTTCGCCTGGGGCGCGGTTTCGTTCCATCAACTGCCGATCGAGGCGTATCCCGACGTCGCCAACAACTACGTTGAGGTGATCACGCAGTGGCCGGGGATTTCGGCCGAGCAGATCGAGCAGCAAGTCACTATTCCGCTCGAAATCGGAATGAATGGCATCCCCGGCGTGGCCCATCTCCGGTCATTTTCAATCTTCGGGTTGTCGGACCTGAAGCTGGTGTTTGAAGACGACACTTCGAATTTCGAAAATCGCGAGCGCGTGCTGGAGCGGTTGTCGCAGGTGACGCTTCCGCCGGGCGTGAGCCCTCAGATGGGGACCGACTGGAGCCCAGTGGGGCAGATTTATTTCTATACACTCGAGAACACCAATCCTTCTTACGATGTGATGGATCTGAAATCAATCGAGGATTGGGTTGTCGAAAAGAATCTGAAATCGGTCCCGAACATCGTCGATGTGGCCACGTTTGGCGGGCCGACTCGCGAATACCAGGTGCGTGTAGATCCGAATAGGCTCATTGCTTACGGGCTGAATCTGTCCCAGGTAGAGCAGCAGCTCGCCAACAGCAATGCAAATGCCGGCGGCAGTTTCATCCAAGCCGGGCTACAGCAGATCAATGTGCGCGAGGTGGGGCTTGTCCGCAACGTTCGTGACATCGAGAATACGGTCATCGTCAGCAAGAATGGGACTCCGATTCATGTGCGGGATATCGCGGCCGTGGGGCAAGGTCCTAAAATTCGACTAGGACAGTTTGCGCGAGCGATCCGGCGCGAAGACGGGAAGATCATCGACAATCCGGATGTTGTATCGGCATGGGTTCCGATGCGGAAGGGCGCTGATGCGGAGCCGACGTTGGCCGGTCTCCATGCCAAAGTCAAAGAGCTGAATGATCGCATCTTGCCGAGCGGCGTAAGGATCGTTCCATTTCTAGATCGGGACGACCTGGTGCACTTCACGACGCACACCGTGCTGCACAACTTGGGCGAGGGCATCGGGCTGGTCGTAATTGTGCTCTTTCTGCTGCTCGGCAACGTCCGCGGCGCGCTGATCGTCGCGTTGACTATTCCATTTTCGCTGTTGTTTGCGGCGACTTGTTTGAAGCTGAAGGCGATCCCGGCCAATCTGCTCTCCTTGGGAGCGCTGGACTTCGGGATGGTCGTGGAAGGCACGGTGGTGATGGTGGAGAACATCGTGCGGCATCTCAATCACGAAGACAGCGACCGTACACCATTGCAGAAAATTTTCGATGCCGCGCATGAAGTCCAGAGGCCGGTTTTCTACCCGATCATTTTGATCATTACATCGTACCTGCCGATCTTCACCCTGCAGCGCGTGGAAGGCCGCTTGTTCAAACCGATGGCTTGGACAGTGGCGTTTGCACTGTTGGGCGCCATTCTATTCTCGATGATGGTTGCCCCCGCGATGGCCAGCCTGGTGTTTCCGAGAGGCACGCGCGAATGGCATAACCCGGTGATGGGATGGGTTACGACCGCGTACCGAAAAGCGATACGGTTTGCAATCCGGAAGCGCTATCTGACGATTGCGGTTGGCTTGGCAGGCATCGCGCTCGAATTAGTACTGGCGTTCGGCCCTTTTATCGGATCCGAATTTCTGCCGCACCTAGATGAGGGCGCGCTGTGGGTTCGCGGCACTCTCGCCCCGAGTACCGGACCGGACGAAGGCATACGGGTGGCAAATCAGGCACGCATCGTTTTGTGTTCTTTTCCCGAAGCATCCGAATGCACCAGCCAGGTAGGGCGTCCAGATGACGGGACCGACACGACCGGTTTTTTCAATACAGAATATTTTGTCGGCCTAAAGCAAAAGGAAAAGTGGCGTTCGGGCTTTCATGAGAGCAAAGAAGCGCTGATCGCGGCGATGGATCGCGAGCTTGAGAAGATGCCCGGCGTAACCTGGAGCTTCTCGCAACCGATTGCAGACAACATGGAAGAGGCTGTGAGCGGCGTCAAAGGCCAGCTTGCGACGAAGATTTATGGTGACGATCTTAAAACGCTGGAGGACAAGGCGGACGAGATCGTCAAGGTGATGAGGCAGGTCAAAGGTATCGAAGACCTCGGCGTTTTGCGGGTGCTCGGTCAGCCGAATCTGAATGTCAACGTGAATCGCACCCAAGCGGCCCGATATCAGATCAATGTCTCTGATGTCCAGGACGCGATCCAGACAGCGGTTGGTGGCACTGCCTTGACGCAGGTACTTCAAGGGGAAGCACGTTACGATCTGGTACTGCGCTATCCGCCGCAATACCGGACCACAAAGGAGGACATTGCCAATGTCCGGCTGCTCGCGCCGACTGGCGAGAGGGTTTCGCTCGCTCAGCTTTGCGATATCGAGCAGCGCGACGGCGCATCCGAGGTGTACCGCGAAGAAAATCAGCGTTACATCGCGATCAAGTACAGCGTGCGCGGGCGCGATCTCGGTGGCGCGGTGGAGGAAGCGATTCGAAAAGTGAACGCCCAGGTGAAGCTCCCTCGCGGTTATCGGATGGATTGGGAAGGTGAGTACGAGAGCCAGAAGCGTGCTGCCGCGCGCCTGGGCGTGATCGTGCCGCTGACGGTACTCCTGATCTTCGTAATCCTCTACATGATGTTCAAGTCGTTCAAGTGGGCTCTCCTAATCATGGTCACGGTTGTGGTGGCACCGCTCGGCGGACTGCTGGCGCTGTTAATCACGCACACGAACCTCAGCGTTTCCTCGGGGCTCGGATTCCTGGCGCTGTTCGGCGTATGCGTTCAAACGGGCGTCATCATGGTGGAGTACATCAATCAGCTTCGCGCGCGTGGACATAGCATCGTAGACGCGGCAGCGGAAGGGTCGGTGCTGAAGCTTCGCCCCATCCTGATGACCAGCTTGGTTGCAACACTTGGGTTACTGCCCGCGGCCCTATCGCACGGGATCGGTTCGGACTCGCAGCGGCCGTTCGCCATCGTGATCGTGGGTGGCCTGATCGCAGCGCTCTTGATGAGTATCTTCCTGTTGCCGACGTTATATGCTTGGATCGCGCGCGAAGGCGATTCGCTGGTTGAGGCCGAGGGAGAGGGGCAAGTCTAAAATCCAATCTAACGATCACGCGTTCGATTATCCAGTCGATGTATCTCAGCCCCAAGTAGCGCACTCGCCTGCAACTTCGACATTATTCAAAACGAGCGAAGTCCTCAGCGCTAGATTCAGTCAAAAGATTGTAAATCACTCCCGGTCGATTGGCCGCTAAACCGTACGATTGGCAGGCCTCTATTTCGATAGGCCGGATGCTCAAAGTATTGGCTCGATCAGACGCAAGATCGCTGGCCCATCGCGCTGACCCGGTTTAAATTCAAGTTCAGTCCCGCGTGACGTGTGCCTGAGCACCCGGGACCGGCACCCCTCTCCTTCAATGATCCGCAAGGCTGTCGATTTCGCTCTCAACAACCGCTTCCTGGTGCTGGCGGCCGCTCTGATGTTATTCGCTTGGGGCGCGGTCTCGTTCCACCAGCTTCCGGTGGAGGCCTACCCCGATGTTGCGAACAACTATGTCGAAGTGATCACGCAGTGGCCGGGGATTTCGGCTGAGCAGATTGAGCAGCAGGTTACGATTCCGCTCGAAATCGGGATGAACGGTATCCCGGGGGTTGCTCACCTGCGATCGTTTTCTATTTTCGGTTTGTCGGACTTGAAGTTGGTTTTTGACGACGACTCGTCGAACTTCGAGAATCGCGAGCGCGTGCTCGAGCGGCTTTCCCAGGTTACGCTGCCGCCCGGCGTGACACCCCAGATGGGAACCGACTGGAGTCCTGTGGGCCAAATCTACTTCTTTACGCTCGAGAGCACCAACCCGGCCTACGACGTAATGGAGCTGAAATCCATTGAAGACTGGGTGGTGGAAAAGAATCTGAAGTCGGTGCCGAACATTGTGGATGTGGCGACGTTCGGCGGACCCACGCGCGAGTATCAGGTGCGGATCGATCCGACCAAGCTGATCGACTACGGACTGAATCTGGCCCAGGTGGAGCAGCAGCTTAACAACAACAACGCCAACGCAGGCGGGAGTTTCATTGAAGCGGGCCTGCAGCAGATCAACGTGCGCGAAGTGGGGCTGGTCAGGGACGTTAACGATATAGAGGACACAGTGATCCTGACGAAGAACGGCACACCGATCCACATGCGCGACATCGCCACGATCTCGCAGGGACCGAAGATCAGGCTCGGCCAGTTTGCCCGGGCGATCCGGCGCGAAGACGGGCACATCATTGACAATCCGGATGTCGTTTCCGCGTGGGTTCCGATGCGGAAGGGCGCGGACGCCGAACCGACGCTGGTGGGATTGCACGCCAAAGTGAAGGAGTTGAACGATCACATTCTGCCCGCGGGCGTGAAGATCGTGCCCTTCATCGATCGCGACGACCTGGTGCACTTCACCACGCACACTGTCCTGCACAATCTCACCGAAGGCGTCATCCTGGTGGTGATCGTATTATTTCTGTTCCTGGGGAACGTACGCGGCGCGATCATCGTAGCCCTGACCATTCCGTTCTCGCTGCTCTTCGCCGCAACCTGCTTGAAGCTGAAAGCGATCCCGGCCAACCTGCTCTCGCTCGGCGCGCTGGACTTCGGCATGGTGGTGGACGGGGCGGTGGTGATGGTGGAAAACATTCTGCGGCATCTCGGGCATCGCGAGAACGGTCAGCGATCGGTGATGCAGCAGATCTTCGATGCTGCGCACGAAGTGCAGCGTCCGGTGTTTTACGCGATCGCGATCATCATCACCGCGTACCTGCCGATCTTCACGCTGCAGCGGGTGGAAGGCCGGTTGTTCAAGCCGATGGCGTGGACTGTGGCGTTCGCGCTCTTGGGCGCGATCATTTTCTCGATGACCGTCGCGCCGGTGCTCGCGAGCTTGTTCTTTCCGCGCGGCACGCGCGAGTGGCACAACCCGGTGATGGCCTGGCTGACGCGGGCATACCGTAGCGCATTGCGTTGGGCTATTCGCTGGCGCTACGTGACCGTCGCAGCCGGGTTGGCGGCGATGGGAGTGGGTGGATTTCTCGCGCTCGGGCCGCTGATCGGATCCGAGTTTCTGCCGCATTTAGACGAGGGCGCGCTGTGGGTGCGCGGAACACTCGCGCCGAGCACCGGACCCGAGGAAGGGATTCGCGTCGCCAATCAAGCGCGCGTTCTGCTGTGTTCTTTTCCCGAAGCTACGGAATGCACCAGTCAAGTCGGGCGTCCGGATGATGGGACCGATTCGACGGGATTCTTCAACACAGAATATTTCGTGGGCTTGAAAGCAAAAGAGCAGTGGCGTCCCGGATTTCATCAAAACAAGGAAGAGCTGATCGCGGCGATGAGCAAGGAGCTGGAGAAGACGCCGGGAGTCATCTGGAACTTCTCGCAGCCTATCGCCGACAACATGGAGGAAGCGGTAAGCGGAGTAAAAGGCGAGCTCGCGACGAAAGTTTACGGCGACGATCTAAGGACTCTCGAAGATAAAGCCGACCAAATCGTGAAGGTGATGCGTGGCGTGCGCGGCATCACCGATCTGGGAGTCTTCCGCGTGCTCGGGCAGCCGAACCTGAACGTGACGGTGGATCGCAGGCAGACCGCGCGTTATCAGGTCAACGTCGCCGATGTTCAGGATGCAGTTCAAACCGCCGTGGGCGGCAACGCATTGACGCAAGTGTTACAAGGCGAAGCGCGCTACGACCTGGTGCTGCGCTATCTTCCGCAATATCGGGGCACCAAGGAAGCCATTGAAAACATCCGGCTGCTTGCGCCAACCGGCGAGCGCGTGTCCCTCGCGCAGCTATGCAAAATCCAGCAGCGCGATGGCGCGTCGGAGATCTATCGTGAAGGCAACCAGCGATACATCGCGATCAAGTACAGCGTGCGCGATCGCGATCTGGGCGGCGCAGTGGAAGAAGCGATTCGTAAGGTAACGGCGCAAGTAAAAATGCCGCGCGGGTATCACCTGGACTGGGAAGGTGAGTACGAAAGCCAAAAACGCGCGCAGGCCCGGCTCTTTCTAATCGTGCCGCTGACGGTTCTGCTGATTTTCGTCATCTTGTATTCGATGTTTCGTTCGCTGAAGTGGGCGCTGCTGATCATGGTGAACGTGTTGGTGGCGCCGATCGGCGGGCTGGTGGCGCTGCTAATCACCGGAACCAATTTCAGCGTGTCGTCCGGCGTCGGGTTCCTGGCGCTGTTTGGCGTGTGCGTGCAGACGGGCGTAATCATGCTGGAATACATCAATCAACTGCGGGCGCGCGGGCACAACATCATCGAGTCGGCCGTGGAGGGCGCGGTTTTGAGACTGAGACCGATTATGATGACGAGCTTAGTTGCCACGCTGGGGCTGCTGCCCGCGGCGCTGTCGCGCGGTATCGGCTCGGATTCGCAGCGGCCATTTGCGATCGTGATTGTTGGTGGACTGATCGCGGCGCTGGTCCTGAGCATTTTCCTGCTGCCGACCCTATATACCTGGATCGCGGGCGAAGGCGACAGGCTGCCCGAGATCGAGCCCGGCTTCGAACAGTAATCGGTAACTTCCCGCATTCGACTGCGTTCTAATCCCAAGAGCGTTCACTTTTGCAACTTCTGGACTTCTTCCTCCGGCTCGGAACTGCGCTCCTGTTGGGTGCGGTGATCGGACTGGAGCGGCAATGGCGGCAGCGCATGGCAGGGACGCGAACGAACGCTCTGGTTGCGGCGGGCGCGTCTGCGTTCGTGATGTGCGGCTTCATGCTGCGCGATACTTCGCGGAGCGAAGCGCAGATCGTTTCTTACGTCGTGTCGGGTGTCGGATTCCTGGGGGCGGGCGTCATATTTGAAGATGCCGGTGGCGTGCGCGGGTTGAATACAGCGGCCACCATATGGTGCTCGGCGGCGGTCGGCGCGATTTCAAGCCTCGGCAACAAGCTTCATCCCTGATGCTCGCGGTTGTTGTGTTGGCAACGAACGTAGTGCTGCGGCCGCTTGCGCACCGTTTGTATCCGGTTCAAGTTGCAGGAGAGGAGCAGGAAGTGTCTTACGGTCTCGAGCTGCGCTGCTGGCAACAGGATGAAGCTCACATGCGCGCGCTCTTGTTACAAGGAATGTCCACGACCACGCTGACGCTCAGCTCGTTACGCAACGAAGACAACGATGGAACGGCCAAGATGAGAACAGCGGCCCAGATCCAAGGACTGGGCCGGCAGGACACCGCGCTCGAACAGTTAGTCGTAAGGTTATCTCTGGAAGGCGGAGTAAGCTCCGTGAGTTGGGCCGTGCAAGCCGAGGTTCCTGAGTGAAGACTGCCGATCGACTAGACGGTCAAATCGGGCGATTGCCCGACATGACGATTGGGGGCCTCATTGCCGGCGTAGGTTGCCAGCGCGTGACGAATCGCGGGTTCCGCGCTCTTGAAGCCATTCGCGGCAGTAAGTGATCCATCCATAGCGGCGCGAACCAGTTGACTGCGAGTCTTGACACCGGCTTTTCCGAACAGCCGCTGTACGACGTTCTTGACGGCGCTCTCGGACAATCCAATTCCTTGACCAATCTTTCTATTGGTCAAACCTGCCAGGATGCCGAGGAGCACGTCCCGCTCGCGCTCTTCCATTTTGTTGGTTTGATCATCGCCGATTGGCGGGTAACGATCGATCAACTGGTCCGCGAGGGTCTGCACAACTCTCCGATCGATCCAAAATTCACCCCGCGCGACGGCGCTAATGGCGTGAACGAGACGATCCAGATCATCCGACTTCAGAAAGACGCCGGAGGCACCGCTCTTCAGCGCTAGCGCTAAGTCCCTGGCGTCCACTCTGCTGGAAAGGACCAGAAATCCTCCCTGGTAGCCGGAGGCACGGGCCGCGGCGATTAAGTCGCCGGCGCGGCCTGTGGAAGTGTCCAAGTCAAAGAGGATGAGATCGGCCGGAGAGCCTTGTCCGTCGTCGGCGCCGGGGCGCCTGAAGGCATCGAGGAACTCCAGCCCATCGCTGCACTTGGCAACATCGAACGTGGGCTGGGAGGCGAGAAAATGTGCCAGGCTTTCGCGGAAAAGACTTTGACCATCCACTAGCCATAGCCGGATTTTCGATTTATTTTTTTCGGATTCGCTCATAAACTGCTGGAAAGCCGCCGGTCGTGGGCTGCTCAGTCAATCGTAAGGCGCTTCGGTCGTCAGGGGAAGAGGTTTACCCACAAGATGCGGCACCGCACCCGAATGAGTGGAGGACGACCTAAGGATTGCCCCGATGCTCGACTGCCGGACCGTTTGACTGTTGCCGTCAAATCCGGCGGCTGTACGGAAGAAGAAAGATTGGTGGTCGGCAGAAGAGAATCCGGGTACAGTCTATTTCGGGCGCTTCATCGCATTCCTCCTAGATACACCGTAAAAATGCCAGTGCCTCGATTCTTCTACAACAGCGCGTTGGTTGCGATCCTGGTACCAGCCATCGCGACTGCACAATCGCCGCTCACCTGGCAGCAGGTTAGGGAACAGTTTGAATCGGCGAACCCGACGCTGAGTGCTGGGCGGGTGAATATCGACGAATCTCGAGCGGAGGAAATCACGGCTTACCTTCGCCCGAATCCAGATTTAAACTTCACAATCGACGGACTCCAGGTTTCGCGCAACCAGGGGATATGGCGTCCGCTGAGCGGCGTGGTGACGACCACGGGCTTCAGCTATCTGCACGAGCGACAGCACAAGCGCGAGCTGCGGCGTGACGCCGCCAAGGAGACGACGGCAGTCGCCGAGTCGATCTATCTCGACCAGCAGCGAAATCTGTTGTTTAACTTGCGTAACGCCTTCGTTCAGACGTTACAAGCGAAGGCGGTTCTGGACAACGCAAAGCAGAACCTGGATTACTGGGATCACGAACTGGATATCGACAACTTACGCCTGCGCGCCGGCGACATTGCGCAGCTTGACCTGAACCGTCTGGTGCTGATGCGCGTTGAATTCGAATCCGACTACGAAACGGCCATCGTTAACCTGCGTACGGCAAAGATCCAACTGCTGATGCTTTTGAACCAGCGCAGGCCAGTGGATCAGTTCGACGTGACAGGGCCGTACGATTTCAGCGCGGAGCTAAGGCCGCTGGAAGATTATCGAAATATCGCCTTGGAAGCCCGGCCAGACCTGAAGGCGGCAGTACAGAACGTCGAGCTCGCGAAACTGAACCATCAGCTCGCGGTAGCCAACGGGTCGGTAGATCCTATTTGGGGCGCGTGGTATTCGTACAATCCCTCGTTCAGCAATTCGTTCGCGAATCAAACGGTCGGTGGCACTGTCAGCATTCCATTGCGCATCTTCGACCGGAACCAGGGCGAGAAGGCGCGAACGCAGCTCGACATATCGCGCAACGAGCGGCTGCGCGATGCAGCGCAGGCGCAAGTGTTCAACGACGTCGATTCGGCGTATTTCACGCTCGTGCAGGAGGTGAATCTCTTGAGGCCATATCGCGATAAGTATCTGCCGCTCGCTGGCGACGTTCGGGATCGAATGTCGTTTTCCTATCGCAATGGGGGCGCATCGTTGTTGGATTATCTGGATGCCGAGAAGTCATACCGCGACACTCGGCTGGCGTACTTGAATCTGATCGGCTCTTATCTGACGGCGGCGGCACAGTTGAACATGGCGGCCGGACGGGAGGTCATCGAATGAAACACCGGACGCGCGTGATGGTAGCACTGTGCCTGCTTGTCGGTCTCCTGGCGTGCGGATGCCAAGAACGCAAGGTGTCGGCGCAAGCTCAAGCGGAGGCTGCGACCGGACCTGTGGCAACCACTGTGGTTCCCGACCTAGACGTCAACAACTTCAGTGATTTTAAAGTGGACCGTCCTGAACGATTTCCGCTTGTCACGGCGGCGGAATATATCGCCGCGCCGGAGCTGAACGTTACCGGCGTTGTGAACCCCGACGTATCGCGTCAGGTGCCGGTGCCCTCGCTCGCCACGGGGCGCATCGTTGAGATCGACGCGCGGCTGGGCGACGAGGTGAAGAAGGGACAGATCCTCTTCAAGGTCCGAAGCACCGATGTTTCGGGCGCCTATTCCGACTACCGGCAAGCAGTGAAGAACGAAGAGCTGGCGCGCATCCAGCTGGCAAGGGCGAAATTGCTATACGAAAACGGCGCGGTGCCGCGAAGCGCGCTGGAGATCGCCCAGAACGCAGAGGACGACAACCTGATCGTTTTGGATACCACCAAGGAGCATCTCCATCTGCTCGGCTCGGATCCTGACCATCCCACAGGCATCGTGGATGTATACGCGCCGGTCTCGGGAACCATTACCGATCAGCAGATCACCAACCAGTCCGGGGTTCAGGCGCTCACGCCCCCGAATCCGTTCACCATTTCCGACATCTCGAGGCTGTGGATCATCTGCGACGTGTATGAGAACAACATGGCGCAAGTTCATCTCGGCGAGTTTGCTGATATTCATCTCGTGGCATATCCGAACCGTGTGCTGAAGGGCAAGATCAGCAACATTCTTCCGGTGATGGATCCCAACTTACGCACGGCCAAGGTTCGCCTGGAAGTTGAGAATCCAGGACTGATGCGGCTCGGCATGTTTGTGACCGCAACCTTCCACGGCGAGACCAAAGAGCATCACGCCAGCGTGCCTTCGACTGCGATCCTGCACTTACACGATCGCCAGTGGGTCTACGCGCCGCTGGGTGGGGGGCGGTTTAGGCGGCAAGAGGTCCGAGCCGGGAACATGCTGCCTGGCAACATGCAAGAAGTCATTTGGGGCGTGAACCCAGGCGACCAGGTAGTCCGCGACGCACTCGTCTTCCAGAACTCGGTGGAGCAGTGAAAAGGCTGAGCCAATGATCCGGAAGGCCGTCGACTTTGCGCTGAACAACCGTTTCCTGGTGCTTGCGATCGCTTTGCTCCTTTTCATTTGGGGCGCGATTTCGTTTCATCTGCTTCCAGTGGAAGCGTATCCGGACGTCGCCGACAACTATGTCGAGATCGTGACCCAGTGGCCGGGCATTTCGGCCGAGCAGATGGAGCAGCAGATCACGATTCCACTTGAGATCGTGATGAACGGCATCCCACATGTTACGCATTTGCGGTCCTTCTCGTTGTTTGGCCTCTCGGATATCAAGCTGGTTTTCGATGACCAGGAAGAGAATTTTCGGAATCGCGAGCGCGCGCTCGAGCGAATTACACAAGTGAGCCTTCCGCCGGCCGCGGTTGCGGCTGGAGTTGTGCCGCAGATTCAAACCGATTGGAGTCCGGCCGGCCAGATTTTCTTCTTTACACTGCACAGCTCGAATCCGTCCTATGACGTGATGGAGCTGAAAACGCTCGAGGACTGGGTGGTCGAAAAAAGCCTCAAGGCCGTACCGAACATCGTAGATGTTGCGAGCTTCGGCGGTCCGACGCGGGAATATCAAGTCCGCGTGGATCCTGACAAGTTGATCTCTTATGGGCTCAGTATCAGCCAGGTGGAGCAGCAATTGTCGGCCAACAACGCCAATGCGGGCGGCAGCTTTGTCGAGGCTGGGCTTCAACAGATTAACATTCAGGAAATCGGGCTGGTTCGGAGCGTCCGCGACATCGAAAACACCGTGATCACGGCTAAAGGCGGCACGCCGATTCGGGTGCGCGATATCGCAGTCGTGTCGCAAGGTCCGAAGATTCGTCTGGGCCAGTTCGCAAGAGCGATCCGCCACGAGGACGGCAAGCTGGTGGACGATCCCGACGTGGTTTCCGGAATCGCGCTGATGCGCAAGGGCGCGGACGCGGATCTGGCACTTCCGGCTCTCCACAAGAAAGTGGACGAGCTGAACACAACAATTTTGCCGAAAGGCGTCAAACTGGTACCGCTCATAGACCGCAGCGATCTCGTGCACTACACAACGCACACAGTGCTGCACAACCTCACTGAAGGCATCATACTCGTCGTCATTATTCTGTTCTTGTTCCTCGGGAACATCCGCGGCGCGATTATCGTCGCGCTGACCATTCCGTTT
>Ga0126373_10002063_pt1 | contig 14663 bp, 11 predicted proteins | sample PanSoiMetPlot_11_FD_92545 | JGI IMG/M metagenome (GOLD analysis project Ga0126373, IMG submission 92545) | Tropical forest soil microbial communities from Panama - MetaG Plot_11 | ecosystem: Environmental > Terrestrial > Soil > Tropical forest > Bulk soil | place: Panama | collected 2016-02-17 | reverse complement strand
GTTATTTGAAGTCGCACGATCTGTATGAAAACAGCATTATTGTCGTGACCTCCGATCACGGAGACGGGACTGAAGAACTTGGGCATTTGGGGCACTCGAGTGTGATCTACCCGGAAGTTATGCATGTTCCGCTTATCATTCACCTTCCCAAACAATTGAAGAGAAGCGTGGTTTACGACGAAAACTCTCTGGCCTCGCTGATAGATATAACTCCAAGCCTTTATACGTTGTTGGGGCATGGATCCATCCGAAAGGATGCCGTGTTCGGTCGGACGATGTTCGCAGCAAGCAAGGAAGAGCTGCAAAGTTATGCAAGAAGCGACCTGTTGCTCGCGTCAGACATACGCGCTGCTTATGGCCTGGTCAGCGGAGATGTGCGCTTTTTGTATGTTACTTACGATGCACCGGCCAAGAGTTATCTTTTCGATCTGGTTAATGACCCGCAAGGTGTTCAAAACATTCTTACCACCGATGCCAAGCAGAAGTACGACCGGCGTTTGATTGAATATCTGCAGAACATCGCGGAGTTTTACGATTACAAACCGAACGGCAACCGGAACCAGAGACTCACCTGGTGAGTAAAGCCACGGATGTTAAAATATCCTGTTCGTGCCTCCCATTGATTGCATACTGAGGGACTCAGCCTCGCGCTGTTAGCTATTTAGTGCACCTGACTGGTTTTCGCCGTGGCACGACAGAATAAATTCTTATTTACGGGATTGGAGCAGCTCTGAATTCTTCCAGGTATAACGCCGCTCATCATCGGTTTACAGTCATAGTGGCCTGCCTTGCATTTCTTCTTGTGATAGCCGGTGGACTCGTAACCAGCAACAATGCCGGCCTTGCTGTTCCCGACTGGCCGACCAGCTTTGGCTCGCTTTACAAAATTCCCCGTATGGTTGGCGGAGTCAAATTCGAACATGGTCATCGCATGCTGGCGGAACTAGTGGGATTTCTAACGATCATTGTCGCTGTGTGGACCTGGCGGGTGGACAAGCGGCACTGGATGCGATGGCTGACTGCGGGCGCAGTGCTGGGAGTGATTTGCCAGGGCGTTCTTGGAGGATTAACGGTCAAAAACTTTTTGCCTCCGGCAATTTCCAGCGCCCATGCCGCTGTGGGTCAAGCCATGTTTTGTGTCCTGGCGGCGATTGCCGTCTTCACCAGCAAGAGTTGGCTGGCAGAACCTGCTGAGAAGATCACCAAGAAGGAGGCTCGCCCGCTTCTTCGGCATTGCTGGATGTTGATCGGCTTTCTCTTTCTTCAATTGATTCTGGGCGCGGCGTTTCGTCATGTGTGGACTAAGTGGGGACCGACGGCTGCCAACCTCTGGCCGGCACAAAAAATCATCCGCACATTCTTGTACCCTCACATCGTGAACGCACTCATCGTAAGTGTGTTGGTTTTGTATGTCAGCCTGCGGGCAATCAGCAAACACGCCAAAATTCCTCACTTGCGCCGTCCCGCGCTGACACTGCTGGTTCTGCTGATTGTTCAGTTGCTGCTTGGATTTTCTGCTTATGTAACCCGCGTAATTCAGGGTGTAGATGAGTTGCAGCCGACTCTTAGCCTGGTAGCGACCACGGTGGCTCACGTGGGAATCGGCGCGCTGATGCTGGCTGCCACTGTTATTCTTACGATTCAAGCCTACCGTTACAGCGGAGAACCGGCACAGATATTGCCATTTGACAGAAGGCGAGAGGTAGTCAGCGCGTGAGCAGCGTAGCGCAACGAGTGGTCGAGGAGAACACCCAGGCGAAGCTTCAATCCCCGACCAGGGAGTATTCCACACTCGACGATTTCTCGCAGCTGTTTAAGATTCGCGTTACATCGTTGGTGGTCATGACGGCATGGACCGGATATTTTCTGGCGGCGGCGAAGTCTGGCGTGCCGTCATTTTCCTGGCCGCTGCTTCATGCTCTGCTGGGCATTGGCATGACCGCCGCGGGGGCCGCAGCTTTGAACGAAGCAGTCGAGCGTGGTGTGGATGCGAAAATGACGCGGACAAAAAACCGTCCATTGCCTGCACGACGGATGAGCCTCAGCACTGGATTCGCAGCAGGTGTGGTCACCGCTGTGGCCGGCTCGCTGTACCTTGCTTTGACCACGAACGTTCTTACCGGAATGCTGGCATTCTGCACAATTGCTGCTTACCTCGGGGCTTACACTCCGCTGAAGCGAGTTTCGCCGATTTCAACATTGGTGGGAGCTTTTCCTGGCGCGATGCCACCATTGCTCGGATGGACGGCAGTTCGCGGCAGAATTGAGATTGAAGCGATTGTGCTGTTCACGATTGTTTTTGTCTGGCAATTCCCGCACTTTCAAGCGATAGCGTGGCTGTATCGGGAGGATTATGCCGCGGGCGGAATCAAAATGCTGCCGGTGGTTGACCAGGGAGGCCGCAGCGTGGTGCGGCAGATGCTAGCCTATTCTTCAGTTTTGATCCCGGTGAGCCTGTTGCCGGCGTTATTGCACATGGCAGGAAAAATTTATTTGAGCGGCGCGCTCGTACTTGGCCTGATTTTTCTTTGGTTTAACTTGAGACTGGCGCTCACGAATTTACCAACAACGGCGCCTGCATCAAAGAAATTTGCGCGCCAGCTTTTACAGGCTTCAGTGACTTACCTTCCTTTGCTGTTCGCCCTGATGATGATCAATTCGCGGTAGCCGATGGTGACCACACTGCAAGACGTTGTGCCTGCCGAAGTTGATCGTCAGCGCATGCCCATCATTCGGATCGAACAGCTCCGGCACAGCTACGGACAACGCGCGGCTCTCAAGGGGATATCGTTTGATGTGCTCCCGGGAGAAATCTTCGGCCTTCTGGGCCCTAATGGCAGCGGCAAAACAACGCTCTTCCGAATTCTCTCAACCTTGATGTTGCCCACTGGGGGCCAAGCCTTGATCGGTGGGTTTGACGCAGCCCGGCAGCCCGATGAAGTGCGCCGTCGGATTGGTGTTGTATTCCAAGAACAGAGTATCGACGTCAAATTGACCGCAGCAGAAAACCTGTGGCACCAGGGACATCTTTACGGCCTGCGCGGCCCTTTGTTGCGCGACCGGATTGGCGAGATGCTGGGACGCGTGGGGCTGGAGGATCGTGCCAAAGAAAAAGTTGAGACTTTTTCCGGTGGAATGCAACGACGGGTAGAATTGGCCAAGGGACTTATACATCGCCCCGGCGTCCTGCTGCTGGACGAACCCACGACCGGTCTTGATCCGGGAGCGCGACGCGATTTGTGGCAATACCTTCATGAGTTGCGGTTTCAGCAGAGTGTGTCCGTGATCATCACCACTCACTTGATGGAAGAGGCCGAGCGTTGCGACCGGCTGGCGATCCTCAACCTGGGCGAGATTGTAGCCCTAGGAACGCCGGCGCAGCTCCGCAGTGAGATCGGCGGAGACGTGATCCTGCTGGAGACTGCGCAACCCACATCTCTGGCCGCCGCCATTCAGGAAAAATTCAAAATTGCCACGACGGTCTTGGATGGCAAAGTGCGCATTGAGCGGAAGGATGGCCACAGATTCGTTACCGATGTGGTTGAATCCTTTCCGGGAGAAGTTCGGTCCATCACCGTGAGTAAACCAACCCTGGAGGATGTTTTCATTCATCGCACAGGACATCGCTTCTGGACCGAAACAGGAAATGGAGGCGATTCGTGACGCAATCCGCAGCAGCAACGGACACTGCGATATCGGTCAGGACTAATCCATTTCTGCCGGCATTCACTTTGTGGTGGCGGGAGATAGTACGGTTTTATCGTCAACCGGCACGGGTGGTCGGGGTAATCATCTCGCCGCTGCTTTTTTGGATCGTGATCGGCGCTGGATTCGGAACTTCACTTCAGGCCCGCGCGACTGGCCAGGAAAATTACCTTAATTATTTCTTTCCTGGCGCGCTGATCATGATCGTTTTGTTCACTTCCATCTTCACCATGATGTCTGTGATCGAAGATCGCAATGAAGGATTCCTGCTTTCGGTGATGGTGGCCCCGGTGCATCGCTCGAGCATCGTGCTGGGCAAAGTGCTGGGTGGCACCACACTTTCAGCTATCCAGGGAGTGCTGTTCCTGGTTTTTGCTCCGTTAATTGGGATCCGGATCGGAGCGGAGCAATTTCTGGTTGTGCTGCTGATTGTGTTTTTGACGGCGTTCTCGCTTACCGCATTGGGTTTTGCCATCGCATGGAGGATGGAATCAACACAGGGTTTTCACGCGATCATTAACCTGTTTTTGATCCCGCTGTGGCTGCTCTCAGGAGCGCTGTTTCCAGTCAGTGGAGCATCCGGCTGGATCAGATGGGTGATGGAGGTGAACCCACTTACTTATGGACTCGATGCTCTGCAACTCGTGATGTTTCCAGTTCGGCATCCAGCTACCATCCTGCCTCTCTGGCCTTCTGTAGCCGTGCTGGCGGGGTTTACTGCGCTGGTATTTCTCGCAGGGTTTGTAATCGCGAACCGTAGAACGCATCTTCCGGCTGCATGATCTTTTTATGACTGTTGACTTCAACATCTTCCCTGCCGTGAACGCCAGCTTGAACGGCGCCAGCGCGATTCTCATTACCACGGGAAGAGCGCTGATTCGACGGCAAAAAGTGCGCCTCCACCGTGCCTGCATGATCACTGCAGTTGTTACCTCAAGCTTGTTTCTCGTTTCTTATCTTTACTATCACGCGCATGTGGGCTCAGTTCATTTTCCCGGACAAGGATGGGTGAGACCGGTTTATTTCACTATTTTGATCTCGCATACTCTGCTCGCCGCCGCCGTAGTGCCGATGATCCTGTTTTCTCTGAGCTATGGGTTACGTGGTAGATTCGATCGCCATCGACGGATTGCCCGGTGGACATATCCGGTCTGGCTCTATGTTTCGGTCACCGGCGTGGTGGTGTATATAATGCTCTACCAAATTTACGGCGCGCATGTTTGATCCGGAGCTTTCAGAAATGCGGCGACGCTGATATAGTAACCACACACTCTTCAAAGGAATTAGACTCTCATGCCTAAAAGCGTAAACAAAGTCATTCTCATTGGAAATCTCGGCAAAGATCCGGAAATTAAATACACACCCAGCGGTGTTCCCGTAGCGAAGTTCAGCCTGGCGACCAACGAGCGCTACAAAGATAAAAGCGGGGAATGGCAGGACCGTACGGAATGGCACAATATTATTGCCTGGCAGCGGCTGGCTGAGATCGTGGGCGAGTACGTAAAGAAAGGCTCCAAGGTCTATATTGAAGGCCGGCTCCAGACTTCCAGTTGGGAAGACAAGCAAAGCGGCGAGAAAAAATATCGCACCGAAATTGTTGCCAACGATCTTGTATTGCTGAGTGGCCGTGGCGACAGTGAAGGAGAGCCACGCTCCCGCAGCGCTGTTGCCGCTGGCGCTTCGGGCATGGACCAGCGCCCCCAACAATCGGAAGACGTCCATCAGGAAACAGGAATTACTGACGAAGATATTCCATTCTAAGTCCCTGCGACTGTGGACTAATCGATTGCCTGCTGCCGATTACTTCTGTTCACGCACATCTGGGATTGTCACCGGATCAGCCATCTTTGCCGTTAGCAATGTAAGATAAGCCATAGCGAAGGCGTTCCCCCGGCGTCATCGGAAACATTCAAGGGGGAACTTTGAGAGCGGCAGCTGTACCTACACTTGAACGGCCAGTCCCGCCTCCCCTTGCGACGAAAGCATGGCCAAGCCTTCGATTGGTTCCTCGCCTGGAGGCCAACACCAGAATCGTTGCCTTTTCTCAGACGGCCTTGGGAAAACTTGCACTCTTGTGCGTTTTTGCGTTGGCCTTGCGATACCTCGACAATACATGGCTGTTGAAAACGGGCCTTGTCTCGCTAATGGCTTTTGTTCCTCGTTTTCGGCGCCTGCTTGTCCTGATTGGAACTATCCTGCTGACAAATTTTTTCTGGTACGAAAATGGCGTCTTGGCCTGGATCGCAGTTGTCCCTCACAGCCGGCAAGTCGTCTCCATCATCTTGCCCTTTGTGGTGCTGTGCGCAGGCCTGATGTGGTTCGTTCATAAATATCGGAAGAGCGTTCTGGCACGTCGGCCGTTGGTTTGTCTTCTGGGGATCTACGCAATAACGCTCATGACTGCGTGCTATGCGCCGCTGGATCAATCGTGGCGCTTCACTGTCTGGGCTTTTTTGCTTGTATTTTCCAATTACTTCTGGTTTCTGGCGTATGCCGTCTCAGATTCCGCGATGGCTACAGGCGATCCTGTCGCCCATCAGTTCGGGAGCTTTCATCCGTTTTGGGGCTCCACAACGGTTCCTCTGCCAAAAGGACTCAGCTACTGGCGGCGGATAGAGGCCAAGACGCCCGAGGACCTCGCGGTCACCATGATCAAGGGAGTTAAGTTGATACTGTGGTGTTTACTCCTTAGCTTGGTCAACCACTACTTCGCCTTTGTGCACCAGAAATTCGGCATCCCAACGCTACCGGGCTGCATAACCGCATTTACCCAAGGCAAACCCTACCCGCTCGTCATCAGTTGGCTCAGCATTCCAATAGACATCCTGGACGGAATTCTATCCCTATCAGTTTGGGGACACATCGTCATTGCCACTTGCCGCATGGCAGGCTTTCGCGCCCTTCGCAACACCTATGCTCCGCTTTCCTCTCAGACGGTCGCAGAATTTTGGAATCGCTACTACTATTACTTCAAAGAACTTCTCGTAGATATGTTGTTCTATCCAACTTTCATCCGGTTCTTCAAGCGAAACCCGGCGATCCGCACCTCCTTTGCCACATTCGTCGCAGTCACTGTAGGCGTTAACCTGTTCCATTTCATGCGCGACATCCACCTTGCAATCGGGGAAACTCTACCGAGAGCCATCATGAATTATCCCTATGTCTTTTATTCAGTGTTGTTGGCACTCGGGATATCGATTTCACAAATCCGTTCCCACCAGGCCCGTTTGCATCGAAGCTGGTTGCGCACGCATGTGTGGGCGCCAGCTTGTGTCTTTGGTTTCTATTGCCTTTTACATATATTCGAAACATCGTCGTTGAGTGTAGGCTCGCGTTATTTGGCATTTCTGTTTTTAGGGAGATAGGAGTCTATGAATATTCGCCAGGAGATCCGTGATGTCATCGAAAAACTACTCCGTCAGAGCGCTGACGCAGAGCCGTTCAGCGACGCCGACTCACTGCTGCTGAGTGGCAGGTTGCAATCCATCGACGTGATCCAGATCGTGCTGTTTCTGGAAAAACGGTTTGGAGTTGATTTTGCGCAAACTGGACTGGATGCAGCCGAGATCGACTCGGTAGATTTGATCGATACCTTCGTGCAGGCTAACGCTCAGCCTGCTCGCGGCTAGTGCTCTGCTGAAATCCTCGCCAGGAAGAATTCCGACATGGATTTACAACATGCATCAATGGAACTGAATCTCGCAGGGCCGCTCTTTGAGCATTCCCGGCGCTGCGGAAGTCTAATCGCTCTTTCTGTGGCTGGAATCGAGATCTCTTACGCGGAACTGGCAGCGCTCGCACAACGAGTAGCGTCTTGGCTGACATCCGGTTCCCCCAGAACTTCCAGTTACGTAGTCATTCTGGCTTCCCGCAGTCTTGAGGCGTACGCCGGTCTGCTCGGTGCGGCTTGGGCCGGCGATGCCTATGTTCCGCTTGATCCGCACCTCCCTATAGAGCGGCTCGGACAACTGCTGCGGACCATTCAGCCAGTTGCCCTGGTGGCGGATGAAGCCGGACAAAAAACTCTCTCAAGTCTTCCGTCGAAGGGTCGTGCATTCCCTGTGCTGACCAGTCTCAAGGATCTGCCGGCCTATGATCCTGAAAAACGGCCGCGTTTGATGCAGCCCGAGGGCGTGGCTTACATGATCTTCACCTCGGGCAGCACGGGGACCCCAAAGGGAGTTATTGTCCCCGTCCGAGCAGTTCATCATCTCGTCACGCGCATGCAGGAGATTTACCAGTTCCAGCCTGAAGATCGATTCTCCAATGCCTACAATCTCAGCTTTGATGGCTCGGTTCACGATCTCTTCACGGCCTGGAACGCCGGTTCTTCGGTTCATGTAGTTCCCGTCACACAGCTCATGGCACCGCTAAAATTCATTCAGGAGAGGCAGCTTACAGTTTGGGCATCAGTACCTTCCACAGCGGTCTTTCTCGAACGCATGAAGATGCTTTCTCCGGGAGCATTCCCAAGCCTGCGCTATAGCATCCTTGCGGGAGAGGCGCTGCCCGTGCGCTCGGCCCAGGCATGGCAACGCGCTGCATCCGGGAGCATAGTCGACAACCTCTACGGTCCCACTGAGTGCTGCGTCTTCAGCACGATGCAGCGCCTCGAAGATCCCCCGCTAATCACGCCAAACCGTGGCCTTGTAGCGATTGGCAAACCGTTGCCGGGATTTGAAGCTGCAGTCTTCAATGGATCTGGATCACCAGTCCCGCCCGGTTCCTGTGGCGAATTGGCTCTTTCGGGACCGCAGCTGGCAAATGGATATTTTCAAGACCCGGAGCGTACCGCCGCACGTTTTCCCGTCGTTGGGGACAAAGTTTGGTATCTGACTGGAGACTCGGTATATAAGGACGAATCCGGCAGCTATCACCACATGGGAAGGATCGACTCACAGGTCAAAATCCTGGGTCACCGCGTTGAACTTGGAGAGGTTGAAGCAGAATTGGGAAGTGTGTGCGGCTCCGACGCAGTTGCCGCAGTCGCATGGCCAATCGACCACGGCTCAGCACGCGGAGTCGTAGTCTTTCACTGCAGTCGCAGAACTTCCCAGGAAATTCGTCAGGCGCTCATGGAGCGTCTCCCCCGCTATATGGTGCCCAACCAAGTGCGGTGGCTCGAGAATCTTCCGTTATCTTCCAACGGCAAAATTGACCGAGCCATGCTCACTCAAATGCTGGAGCGCGAGTCTGCAGAGTCTCTAGAAATCGTCACGGAAGAATGACATCCGCTGTCTGGCTGGCTGACCCTTTAGCCCACTCAGCACCAGCTTGTGGCCGTTGTTCCCGGCTTGTCCCATCTTTTGTTTCTTCGTAATCCCCGCACGCGTTACCCGTAAGTAACTGGCATTAAAACCCGTTGCGCTGCTATAAAAAGGCCAACAGTGCAATTGGAGCATAAGTGGATCAGAATTTGTGGTTTTGGAGCGCTCTTGTACTTCTCATTGTCCTGGTGATTGCGGCCAAGAGTCGACGAGAACAGGACCCTTATTTCTGGGTTTACGTGGTCTTCTTTTTTTCAGGATTCCCCGCACTCGTTTATCAGATTGTATGGCAACGTGCGCTATTCGATGTCTATGGAGTCAACATTGAATCAGTAACCGTCATTGTAACCACCTTCATGCTAGGGTTGGGGTTAGGAAGTCTCTGGGGAGGCTGGCTCTCGCGCAAGAAGCAAGTACCTTTACTCATCCTATTTGGAATCACGGAATTGGCGATTGCCGGATATGGATTAATCTCACTTCGCCTATTCCATTGGGTGGCGCTCTTCACCGCCGGCGCTACACTCCTCAGAACCAGTATCCTCGCATTGGTCTTGGTTTTAGTCCCCACTCTGCTGATGGGAAGCACACTGCCCCTTCTGGTGGCCCACACCGTTCGGCTTTCGAACAACGTGGGTCTTTCGGTTGGCCGATTGTATTTCGTCAACACTCTGGGCTCCGCTGTGGCTTGCTTTGTTTCAGCCGATTTGCTCATGAGGAAGCTCGGCCAGACGAAATCCTTAACTGTGGCCGCTCTAATCAACGCAATAGTGGGCATTTCCGTGCTTTTGCTGTTCCGGTTGCTGCCGAGGCAGGATCCCGCCTCTTTGGCTGCTCAGCGTGATCCCATGTCGTCGCTTTCACCTCCTCCACGCATCCGTTTTGCTCTGGGGGTGGCCGTTGCGGCACTCTCGGGGTTTATCGCGTTAGGATATGAAATCATCTGGTATCGAACCTTTTCATTCGCGGCTGAATCGTTGGCTCGGAGCTTTGCCGTGGTCCTTGGTTCCTATCTGGCAGGAATTGCATTCGGAGCAAGGGCCGCGGAGGCGTTTTGTCGAAAATATTCGAAAGCCAGGGCTCAGGACTGGGTGCATTTGACCGGGATCTTCGTAATTGGCGCGAACATAGTGGGATTCGGGGTCATACCCTCTCTGGCATTCACGAGCCGGTGGGTAAAGTATGACGCCATTCTTCCTCTCGTTGCGCTTGCCGCAGCTTTGCTTGGAGGCGTTTTCCCTTTCATTGCCCACGCCTGCATTCGACCCGACTCCGATTCAGGCGCAAAGCTGAGCTACTTGTATCTGAGCAACATTCTCGGCTCCGCTTCGGGTAGCTTTGTTGTGGGATTCATCGTGATGGATCTTTGGCCTTTGTCGCGAATAGCTCTTGCTCTGGCCTTGTTAGGCGTCGCGCTTGGCACCGTTTTGTTGTTGAGCAGTGTGTCGAAGAAGAAGATGGTTGCAGCAGCCATCGCCTGCATTACAGGCTTCATGATATTACTCACGGGACCTCTTTTCAGCAATTTGTATGAAAAGTTGTGCTTCAAATCCGCCTGGCATCCTCAGATTCCGCGTTATCAATTCGATCATCTTGTCGAGAATAAAAGCGGAATCCTCGGTGTAACGTCTGCAGGCCTCGTTTATGGCGATGGCTCGTTGGAGGCCCGGGCCAGCACGGATCTTCGCGACGCATCAAACTTCAACTTTCTGCTCCCTCCCTTCGCCCTTGAAGGTTTTCATCGTCATCCGAGGGAAGTTTTCATTATTGGAGTCGGCATCGGCTCGTGGGCAGAGATTGTGGCGAACCATCCTGATGTAGAAAAAGTTACGATTGTCGAGATCAACTCTGGCTATCTGCAGCTCATTCCTTTGTATTCTTCGGTCGCCGGTCTGCTTAAAAATCCTAAAGTGGAAATTGTTATTGATGACGCCCGCCGCTGGTTGTTGCATCATCCGGAAAAGAAATTTGACCTGATGCTCATGAACACCCGGAACTATTGTCGTGCCCACGCGAGCAGCCTGCTTTCCGTGGAATTTCTGCAGCTTGCACGACAGCATCTGCTTCCCGATGGAATTTTCTTTTACAACACAACTTTTTCTACGCGGGCCTTGTTGACCGGAGTCACTGTTTTCCCTTATGGCTTGAGAATCAGAAATTGCCTGGCCGTGAGCGATTCCCCAGTGGAGTTTGACCGGAATAGGTGGAAAAACCTGTTGCTGCGGTACCAAATCGAAGGTCAACCAGTTTTCAATCCCCAGTCAGGTAAAGATCAAACACTGTTAGATAAAGTGCTCTCAATCTCCGATGTGCATCCACCCGGGGAATGGGAGGGCGTTAGCGACGCTGAGGGAATTCGTTCCAAGTACGCTGGATTACGGGTCATCACCGACGACAACATGGGAGATGAGTGGTTAGTACACTGAACGGCTTAAATGAGCTGACGATCGAGCTAGCCATCATCGGCATATGAACACGCAGAATACACAGATCGGTCCTTTCGATAGCTCGGTCCCGCTGGCTCGATTGGTTCTGCGAACAAGGCTCCATGCAAACACTCTTTTCTGGATCAAGCTGGCAGCCCAGGGCGCATTCGGTTGCCTGATAATCTTCGATTCTCTTTATCTGATACTTTGCTACGTAACCTTCGACTTCTTTGGGTGTCTTCATAATCCCTTTTTTGGCTGGCTGCGAGCAACCGGCTTTGTAGCATGGACGCTGTATTTTCCGTTGCTCTTGTTGGCGCTGGCTGCCGTCGATCTGGGAAACAAGGGAAAACTCTCGCGGCGGCTCGCCGCTATCTTCCTGCTGGCACAGCTCGTGGCCGGTTTCACGCTTTACTTTCTAGCCGGAATCAAAACTCCCTTAGGTTGGAGCATGCTTTACGGCCCTAATGTACGAGCGCCCATGGGATCCCTCACGAGTTACGTTGAGGCAATTGCATGCCTTCTGCCGTTGCTATGGATTTCCGGCATTCACGTGGCGACAGCGCTGCCCGCAGCCCGGCAGAGGAAGATTGTTAGCACAATGAGGTCTTCTTCATTCGTCATGGCTGCGCTGGCGAGTTTTCTGCTCTACTCCGTGTGGGCGAATGGGCGCCTCGCCGCTGCAGGCCAACCGCTTTCCATTGTCGGGTTGGGCTTCAGCATGGCCGCTCACCTTGGAATATTCTCTGCTCTTTTCGTTGTACTTGAATGGATCAGGGTGATTTCCAACCGCTTTCCGAATCCCGGTCTCGCGCAATTTGCATTGAGGTCGCTGGTGGGATGGCTTGCGCTGGCTTTTTTTCTCCGAAAAATCATCTTTCCGTTGCTGGCCTTCAACAACCATCTGGCTGACTTGTATGCCGTCGGGCTGTCTCTGACTACTGTGTTATTCGTTGCAGGGTTAACCCTGAAGATCAGGGAACAGAGCAGACTTGAGAGCACCCGGGACGGCAAAGGTCTCTTAAAGGGCCAGTCATGGCCACGCCGCATTCTTACATTGTTGGCGGTTGCTTGTTTGTTTTACGAGTTTGTCACGCGGCTTGCAGCAATAGAGTGGGAACACGTTCTTGGTAGTTTGGTTGCACTTACAATATGGGCCTTGCTGCTTTGGTTTTTCCTTGGCTTTGCTCGCCGACCGGTGGGGCTTAAAAGCGCCTTTCTTATACTGCTGTCGGCCGGCGCAATCATTGACCTGGCAGGCGCGAGGCTTCTGCTTTCCCACGAGGGTATTGGTTCGAGAGCCGCGGAGACGCTGGAGCAATATGCAGACTACGATCCGTCACTTTTCCTCATCCAACAGGCATTCAAGCCAGGCATGCACGATGATGCCTATGACCGCTTTTACGGATTTCTGAACCTCCACGCAAACGTACGTACGACAGCACATGTGCCGGAGGTTCTGCTCACGGACAATCTAGGTCCAGCGACTTCGGACAAACCCAACATTTTCGTGTTTGTGATTGACGCGCTCCGCCGCGACTATGTATCCCCCTATAACCCGGCCGTAACATTCACTCCCGCTATCGACCAATTCGCACAAGACAGCATCACCTTTCAGAATGCATATACCTTCTACGCTGGGACCGCGTTGGCGGAGCCCGCCATTTGGGCAGGCTTTGAACAGTTGCATGCGCCTTACCGGCCATTTTCCGCCCTCACCAGCCTCCAACGAATGCTCAACGTGGACGGCTTCCGCTCCTACATCAGCTATGATGAGGTCCTGCGCATTATTGTTCCTGCCGCTGCCAATGTTACAGTCTTGAACAACAGTTTCAGCCAGTCCAAATTAAATGAGTTCGGCGCTGTCGTCGATGAGCTGGAGAACGATATCCGGAAGCCCGACGCCGGAAACGCGCCCATTTTCGTTTACACTCAGCCAGCCAATGTCCATACCCTTTCTTTGGCTCACCACTCCGGACAGATACCCACGCGACCACATCCTGGATTCAACGACAGGTATGCTTCAGCAGTAGAGCAGTTGGACACAACCTTTGGTGAGTTCATCCAGTTTCTCAAAGGCCAGCACCTTTATGAAAACAGCATCATCATCCTGACCGCTGATCATGGCGAAAGCCTTGGAGAGATGGGACGCGAAGGACACGTCGCCAATCTGACGCCGGAAGTGATTCGCATTCCCCTAATTATTCACCTGCCGGAACGGCAAAAACATGGCCTCGTGTGGAATGCGGAGGCGGCGGCCTCTCTCCACGACATCACTCCTACGCTTTACTATTTGTTAGGACACCGGCCCGTTAGACAAGATGACCAGCTTGGGCATCCCCTGTTTGCTCTAACAGAGCAAGAGCTGGCGCACACACCGGCAGATCATTATTTTCTTATGTCAAGTTATATGCCGGTATTCGGCGTTCTGTCGGGTGATCAGAAAAGCTTATTCATGGTAGATGCCAGTCTGCACCGAAACTTCTATTACGATCTGGAGACTGATCCACAAGCTTTGAAGAACGCGATTACCGTGCCACTACGTGACCACTATGAGCAGATTATCCGCAAGGATCTTACAAAGATCGACAAGTTTTACGGCCAGGTCGAGGACTCTGAGCACCGCTGACAAAACGATTGCAAATTGTTGTGACCGTCGACGTTCTACGGTTGGCAGTGCTCTGGCTTCTGATTGAACCGCTTGGGAAATCTGCATTGGCGAACAAGCTGTTGTCCGCGGAAATGACACTTTGTGTCAAGGTGCCAAATTTCCGTTAGAATAATCTTTGAGTGCAGATGCTCCCCTCTGGAAAATTGGGCCTGCGGCGTGGTTGTAATTGATTGATTTCAGTCAATTTAAAAGAACATCGCTCGAAGCATCCAGAGCACCGCGAGAATGGCTCTCAAACTGCCAACAAACTTGGTGGCTACGTGTGGAAATCCAACCAGCGTGGTAGGGTCGCTAGTCCAAGGGTACGGACTTGAAGAGGAGATTTTTCAAAATGCGCAAACAGAAAGGCTTTTCACTGATCGAATTGCTGATTGTGGTAGCCATTATTCTGATCATAGCCGCGATTGCAATTCCGAATCTTATGCGGTCGAAGCAGGCTGCGAACCAGGCTGCTGCGGCCAGCAATGTGCGCACACTCATTGGCGCTGAAACGACTTTTTCTACAACCTGGCCAACAGCCGGTTACGCTGGCGGTCTGGCCCAGCTTGGGCCGGGAGCAGCGGTCTGTGGGGTTCCTTCTTCCACCAACGGCTGCAT
>Ga0126373_10002062_pt1 | contig 14665 bp, 14 predicted proteins | sample PanSoiMetPlot_11_FD_92545 | JGI IMG/M metagenome (GOLD analysis project Ga0126373, IMG submission 92545) | Tropical forest soil microbial communities from Panama - MetaG Plot_11 | ecosystem: Environmental > Terrestrial > Soil > Tropical forest > Bulk soil | place: Panama | collected 2016-02-17 | reverse complement strand
AGCGGCCGCAGCAGCCAGCGGCCGGCGGCGAGCACTCCGGCGATTGCGAGTATGCCGCCCGCCACCGCCTCCAGGCTGGCGCGCAGGCCGACGCTGCCCGGCCCGGCGGCGAGCACCGAGGCGAGCGCGAGGAAGGGAACGAAGGCGAGGTCCTGGAAGAGGAGCATGCTGAAGGCGAGCCGTCCGTGGGTGCGGTTGAGCTCGGCACGCTCGGTGAGCTGGTGCAGGAGGATCGCGGTCGAGCTCATGGCGAGCGCGCCGCCGACTACGATCGCTGCCGGCCATGGAATGTCGCTGACCCGTGCGAGCACGGCGAACACCGCGGCGGTCGCGGTGACCTGCGCGGAGCCAAGCCCGAATACTTCGCGCCGCATGGCGATCAGGCGCGGCAGGGCGAACTCGAGGCCGAGCGTGAAGAGGAGAAACACCACGCCGAGCTCGGCCAGGAGGTCCGTCGTGGCGGTGCTGTCCACCACCGCGAGCGCATGGGGTCCGAGCGCCAGGCCCACGAGGAGGTAAGGCAGCGTGGTCGGCAGCCCGAGCCGCCGGGCGACCGTGACGAGCAGCACCGCGGCGGCGAGAAGGATCAGGACCTGGCTGAGCGGCTGCATTGGCGGCTAGTTTAATTGGCTCAAAGTCGCCTGCGGCGCGTTGCTCGGCCCGTCCTGGGCCTCGGCCCTTCGGGCCCGACGCTTCGCGTCGTCCAAAATCGCTCCTGGCGATTTTGTGAGCGGCCAGCCCAATTACCAGGTTCGACCCCGCGGCCCAGGGAACGGCCCTGGGCCGCTTACTGAGTTGCTTTCGGGCTAAGAAGAGGAGCCCGGGTGGAGCAGCCTACAGGGAGATGTGGGTTGGGGACGGCTGGCGGTGTGGCGGCTGTGCATGCCCTGCCGTGTGTATCAGCAACGGGTCGTCCCAATGCAGGTCCTCGTCGGGCACCGGAGCCATCGGCTGCCGTCCTTCCAGCAGCTCGAGCAGAGTCTCCCTCGCGCGGGCGACGCGGCTCTTGATCGTCCCTACCGCGCATCCGCAGATCTCGGCGGCCTCCTCGTAAGAGAAGCCGCTCACGCTCACCAGGATGAGCGCCGTGCGCTGACCCGGCGACAGCGAGGCGAGCGCGCGATTGAGGTCACGGAGCTCGAGCTTGCCGTCGTGGTCGGGCGGCACGCTGGGCTCGGGCAGCAGCTCGATGTCCATGCCCTGCGCTTCGAACTTGCTGCGCCGCAGCTGCGAGTAATGCTCGTTGCGCACGATGGTGAACAGCCACGCCTTGAGGTTGGTCCCCGGCTTGAAGCGCTGGATGTTGTTGATCGCGCGCATCAGCGCTTCCTGCACCAGGTCGTCCGCGCGCACGCCGTCGCGGCAGAGCGAGCGGGCAAAGGTGTGAAGCTGCGGTACCAGAGCCACCATGTCGTCGGTCACCATTTGCACCCCTTTCCCGACCCCGGAACGGGGCTCGATTCGAGTTTCATTGCACATGCGGGCAAGTTACTTGCTGCCGGGCGCCGCTGAAGTCGGCAAGGGCGCGTAACGGACGGGGGCTGCTTCCCAAGCTCGTGTCGGACGATTCCTACCGCGGCGAGGTCCCTGTTGCCGCAGACCGACAGTCGGTAGGTTCCTGTGCCAGCATCGGGCCCGAGCAGTCCTCCGACGCCCATGCCCGACGCCTGTCGGCGACGGCGTATCCGCGCCGTGCGGAGTGAGCATCACGACACCCTGCTTAACGCTTGCTGAATGGAGTGGCCATGTCAGAAGCAGCGATACTCAGCGACAGATTCGAGGCAGCGCGTTCGCGTCAGGGTGCAATCAGGCGGTGATGACGATGGTCTACCAGCGATCCGACGAGCAGCTGTGCGCGGACATTTCCGAGCGGCTGCTGGAAGCTCGATACCTCGACTCGTGCGATGTGACAGTCGCTGTCTCCGGCGCGAAGGTGGTGCTCGAGGGCACGGTGCCGGAGCGGCAGTTGCGGCACGCGATCGAGGACCTGGTGGATGCCTGTCCCGGAGTGCAGGACATCGAGAACAGGATCCGCGTCACTTCAAAAGCAAGTGAGTAAGCGGCCCCGGGCCGCTCCCGGGGCCGCGAGACGAATCCTGTTACAGGGCTGGCCGCGCAAATCGCCGGGAGCGATTTGCGCCAATAGGACTATGCCCTGCGGAAATCCACTGCGGGGAGTTGCATCGAGCGACGGTACTTGGTGACCGTGCGCCGCGCGACCTTCACCCCGCGGTCGGCGAGGAGCTCGGTGAGCTGCACGTCGGAGAGCGGGTTGCGCCGGTCCTCGGCGGCGATGAACTCCCGCAGCAGCGCGCGGATCGCCGTGGCGGAGCACGATCCGCCGCTCGTCGTGGCGAGCTGCCGCGAGAAGAAGCGCTTGAAGGCCACCACCCCGCGCGGTGTCGCCATGAACTTGTGGCTGGTGGCCCGCGATACCGTCGATTCGTGCAGTCCGAGCTCGTCGGCGATCTCGCGCAGCGTGAGCGGGCGCATCGCAAGGTCCCCATACTCGAAGAAATTCCGCTGCCGCGCGACCACCGCTTCGGCCACCCGCTGAATGGTGAGGAAGCGCTGCTCGAGGTTGCGCACCAGCCAGCGTGCCTCCTGCAGATGCTGGGCGAGGAGGGCGGTCTCGCCGTCGCGCGCCTGGCGGAAGTAATCGGCGTACTGTTGGTTGACCCGAATGCGCGGATAGATGGCCGAATTCACCGTCACCACCCAGCGCTTCTTGTCCTTGCGCACGATCACGTCGGGGACGATCGCGCGGGGCTCGAACGTGCCGACCTTCGACCCCGGGCGCGGATCGAGGCTGCGGATCAACTCCATCGCGAGGCGCAGCTCCTCCTCGGCGCAGCCGAGCGCCTCGAGAAGACGGCTGTTGTCTCTTGCGGCCATCATGGATAGCCGGTTCTGCACCACATCGAGCGCGATATTGCGTCCGGGCGTATCGCCGTCCATCGCCTCGAGCTGCAGCGCGAGGCACTCTCCGAGGTTGCGTGCCGCGATCCCGCTCGGCTCGAGCGTCTGCACGATGCGCAGCGCCGTCTCGATCTCTCCCGGCGCCGCGCCTGGCGCCAGCGCCGCCACGTCTTCGAGCGGCAGGCGCAGGAAGCCGTCATCGTCGAGGGCGTCGATGATGAGGTTCGCGAGCACGTGATCGCGCTCCGTCAATCCGAGAAGGAGCAGCTGCTCGCGCAGCGAATCGTGCAGGGTCGAGGGAGAGGCGGTCCATTCCGTCCAGTCCGGCGTGTCCTCGCCGCTACCGCCGCCGCCACCGCCGCTGGAAGAGAAATCGAGGTCGGCCCGGGAGCTGTCGTCGGCCGCCTCCTCACGCTCCGAGCGCGGATCCGCTGATTCCGGAGACTCCGCGCTCTCCTCGAGGAAAGGATTCTGCGCAATTGCCTGGTGCAGTTCTTGCACGCACTCCAAGGCGGAAAGTTGAAGCAGCTTCACCGACTGCTGCAGCCGAGGTGTCAGCGTGAGCTGCTGCTTCAGGCGCAGTCCCAATACGGCGTTGGACATTCGAGGAACCCTCTCTTACAAGTCAGCACCGCCCCGCCCTCGGCAGCGCAGCCGCGCGGCATTACAGCCCGCGTCCCGCCGGGGAGAACTTGCAAGGGCGTGTAATAACGCCATGCGCGCCCAGCCCTGGCTCAAACTCCCATTCGAGCGACATGACATCAATTCACGACGACGACCCCGGTTCCCGCTCAGATAGCGCAGATGGCGCGCTCGCGCGCCAGCCAGCTGCGTGCCCGCCGCCAGCCCAGTGGGAGCGGCTCGCGCTCCGCAAGGATCAGCTGGAGACGGTTCTCGCAGCGGGTCGCATCGGCTATTGCCAGCTGCGCGCAGCGCGCGGTGCCGCGCTCGAAGCCAACTCGCAATTCAAGGCGGAATGGGGCTGGCCGCCGGATGAGGTACTGTCCTGGGACGCCGTGGAGTCTCGCGTCGACGTCGAGGATCGCGGACGGTTCTCGGATGCAGTGCAGCAGGCGCTCGAGGGCGCGTCACCGCTGGATCTCACGGTGCGAGTGCGGCCGGCGCTGGATCAGGGAGACACGCGGTGGCTCGCGTTGCGCGGCTGCCTGGTGCGGCGGGGCGATGATGCCGAGTCCGCGGATCTCGTCATTACTTCGCGCAACGTGACGAGTGAGTACCGGGCGTCCGAGAGTGTCCTGCGTGAGCGGGCGCAGCTGCTCGAGCGCGAGCGGCAATTACGCCATGCGGCTGAAACCGTCAACCGCTCGAAGGATGAGTTCCTGTCGGTGATCTCGCACGAGCTGCGCTCGCCGCTCAACGCCATTCTCGGCTGGAACCGCATACTCGCGCTGAAGTGCGGCAAGGATGCGGAGGCCGCGGCGATCACTCCGCGCATCGAGCAGAGCGCCAAGACGCAGTTGAAAATGATCAACGATCTGCTGGATCTCGGGCGGGTGAGCACCGGGAAGCTCAGGGTGGAGCCGCGTCCGATGGATCTTGCGCGGATGGCACGGCTGGCGATCGATGCCGCGCGGCCGGCGGCCGCCGCCAAGGGTATCGAGATCGCGACCCGGTTCGCGCCGGGGGTGGGCGCACTGCGCGGGGATCCCGATCGCCTGCAGCAGGTGATCGGCAATCTTCTCTCCAACGCGGTGAAGTTCACGGGCTCCGGGGGGCGGATCACCGTTGGGTTGCGCGAGGACGGCGCAGCCACGGAGCTCACGGTCGAGGACACCGGTCAGGGCATTGCGCCGGAGCTGCTGCCGCACATCTTCGACCGCTTCAGGCATGGTGGTGATTCGAGCAGCCGCCAGGTGTCCGGGCTCGGGCTCGGGCTGACGCTGGTGCGTGAGATCGTCGCTCTACATGGAGGGTCGGTATCCGCGCATAGTGGCGGAGCCGGCGCCGGTGCAACCTTCAGCGTGCGTTTGCCTGCAATGAGACCCGCGTCAGGGTCGGACGCGAAGCCTGGCACCGAGAGTGAGGCGCCGGCTCCGCGGCAAACGCTCACCGGGTTATCGATTCTCGTGGTGGACGACGAGTTGGAAGCGCGCACCGTGGTCGCGGAGATGCTGCTGCTCGAGGGTGCCGCGGTCACCGTCACGGACTCGGCACCCTCCGCGCTGCTGCAACTGCAGGCGCAGGGCGCGCACTTCGACATCGTCGTGACGGACATCGGCATGCCGGTGGAGGATGGCTACTCTCTGGTGCGCAAGCTGCGCTCGAGTCAGGCGGGCAGGCGCATGCTCGCCATCGCCGTGACCGGCTACGTGTCACGAAGCGACGTCGCAGCGGCGATGGATGCCGGATTCGACCTGCACGTGCCGAAGCCGGTGGACTACGACACCTTCGTGCCCCTGGTGCGGCGCCTGGCCGTCTGGCGCCACGAGAAAAGCCGCGAGAAAGCGAACGATTAAGCGGCCCCGGGCCGCTCGCGTCATATACCCGATTGCCAGGTGCTCGGCATCCCGGCGGCCTCGATCGCCTGCTCGATCGTCAGACAAGCCTCGCGCGCCTCCGGCTGCGCACGCAGGCTGCGCGCGATCGAGTTGAGAAAGGTACACATGAGCGCGGTGTTGGGATGCGAGCAATGGAGCTGCTCTTCCACCCTGTCGATGAGCTCGATGAGATCCTCCTGATCGCACCGTGGAAACGTCATCCCCGTGACGGCGCTCTGCACGGAGATGAGCGCCTGGTGTATGGCAGTAGTCTGCTCCGTATTCATCATCTGATGCATTGGCCCCTCCCGCTCGCACTGATGATGCCCCGGAATCTGAACCTAGCGAGATCCGAAAGCAAGCCGCGAGCGGTGCCCGCGGCCCCACTGAGAGCCTCACTACTGGCGCCGTTCAAAAGCGATTGACTGAGCGGCCCCCGGGCCGTTCCCGGGGGCCGCGGGCTGTATCCCAGTCACAGCCGTGCGCTCGCGAAAAGCGGCAGGATGCCGACTTTTCGCAAGCACGGACGCCAGACAAAAAAAGAGCGGGCTGGTCGCACCACAGCCCGCCAAACGGGGGGTCTAGCCACTCGATGCAACCCCCATGCCAGCGGTTCCCGCCTGGTTGCGACGGTCCCCAGAGGCTCCAGCCCGCGTAAACCTCTGTAAAAAGGTACAGGAGGTGAAAATTGTGCAGCCGTTTTCGCAGGCCTTTACGGCCGAGCTGACGCCGCTGGTGCTGCGGCGCAACTCAGCGAATGCTGGCACATCTCCTGCTAAGCGTTCGCCCCCATTCCCAGATCCATTTTTCCCTCCGGACCGTAGTCCAAAAGCAAGTCAGTAAGCGGCCCCGGGCCGTTCCCGGGGCCGCGAGGTCGAATGCGGTCACGAGGCCGCGCCTGCGCAAAGCGGCAGGATGCCGCTCTTTGCGCCAATAAATGAGAGCCGCGCAATGAATGATAAGTACACGATAGGAGCGCTGCGGGAACTCGTTTCCGTCCGCCGCGACAGTGAGCAGGCGCTGCGGATCTGCGCCTCGTCGCTGGCAGGGGGGCAGCTGCGCGAGCTGTGCATCCGGGGCGCCGGGGAGTGCGCCGACGCGATTTGCGAGCTCGAGGCGTTGGCCGAGCGGCTGGGCGGCGGCCGCCAGGCGCACGGAGCCGTGGCCGGCTTCTGGCGCAGCGGTTGGGCAGGTCTGCGCGCCGCTCTTGCGCGCGGCGAAGATGGAGCTATTCTCGATGCGTGCGAGCGCGGGGAGAGCTGGATCCTGGAGGCGTATCGCAACGCGTTGGACGATCACCTCCCGGATTTTGTGCGCGACGCCGTGCTGCGCCAGTTCGAGGTCCTGATGAGCACTCACGATGCGATTCGCGGCTGTCGCCCGCAGCGACCTGTCCGCGGCGATGCGGCGGCTCCCGGTGCGCAAGCAGGTCAACACTAGGACCGAATTCCCCCTGACACGCTGGTCAACCAGCCCGGTCATTCTGGGGATCGGTATCGGCCTGCTCGCAGGTCCCCTCGGTCTCAGGCTCATCGAGCCGCAGCTCGCCGAGGACGATGCGCTCATCCAGTCGATGAGCGAAGCGGTGCTGTTGGTCTGCCTGTTCTGCGCCGGCCTGCGTTTGCGCGCGCCGCTGGAGTGGGCGCCGTGGCGGGCGCCGCTGCAGCTCGCCTCGCTCACCACCGTATCGGCGGCGCTGCTTTCCGCGGCAGCGGCGTACGCGATCTTCGGCATGAGCCTGCTGCAGTCCTTGCTGTTGGCAGTCGTCCTCGCGCCCACCGATGCGGTGCTGGCCTCGGATGCACACGCCTCGGCGGAAGGCGAACAGGAGATCGTGCCATTCGCTCTCGCGGCGGAGGGTGCCCTGACCAGCGCGATAGTGGCGCCGGTGGCCGTGTTGGTGCTGACACGGATGGGCGCGACGGGGGCGGGCGCCGTCGTGCTCGGATCTCTGTCGCTCACCGTGCTCTGGTCTCTCGTCGGCGGGGCGGCGGTCGGCTGGCTGGTCGGCATGGCTGCATCGCGCTGGCTGGCGCTGATCGACCGCGACCGGCAGGGAGACCTGCTCGAAGAGATGATCGTGTTTGCCACGGGGGCGCTCGCCTACGTCGGTGCGCTGGCCCTGCGGACCGATGCGCTTCTGGCCGCTCTCGCCGCGGGGCTGGCGCTGTCGCACGGCGGGCGGCGCCGGATGACGCGCAAGCAGCCGCTTGGAGCGCGCGTGCTCAGGTTCGCCGGCCGCGCGGAGCGGGGTGCAACCGTGCTCGTCATGGTGTTGCTCGGCACTCTGCTCGGCGCTGCGGACTTCACCCCGCGCACGGTGCTCTACGCCGCGGTGCTGTTGATTCTGGTCCGGCCGCTCGCGGTGCGTCTCGGCCTCGGGCAACCCGCGGTGACACCCGCGCAGCGGCGGTCACTCGAGCTCTTTGCGGCGCGAGGGCCGGCGGCGATCTACTGTCTGGCGCTGGTCGTCGGCCACGATCTGCCGGCGGCGTTCGGCAGACAACTCGAGAATGCCGTCCTGGTGGTGATCGTCGTATCGGTCATCTCGGGCGCGGTCTCTGCGCTGACCGCGAGAAAACCCACCCCGGGCGCCGCGCTTTGAGCCGCGGGCACAGCCCCGCTGGCGCTTGGCGCCGCGCTTCGGAGAGCATACAGTTGACCGCCCTTTATGGGTTGAAGGCGAGCACATGGCACACGCTTTGATAATCGACGACGACGCGGACGTGGTGGACTGGTTGCAGGAAGTGGCTCGCATGGAAGGCTTCACGGTCGCGCGCGCGCAAAGCCTGCGGGACGCACGCATCGAGCTCGGCCGGCAACGTCCCGATGTGCTGCTGACCGATCTTGCGCTCCCTGACGGCGAAGGAATCGAGCTGCTGCGCGAGCTCGAAAAGCCTGAAACCACCGAAGTGATCGTCATCACTGGCCATGCGACCGTCGACAGTGCAGTCGCCGCGTTGCGCGCCGGCGCGAGCGACTATCTGGTCAAGCCGGCCGACCTCGAGCGCGTGCAGGCGGTGCTGCGGCACGCGAAGAGAACCTCCGCGCTGCAGCACGAGATCGGCGAGCTGCGCGACGAGTTGCGGCGCATGGGCCGCTTCGGCCGCATACTCGGCAGCTCGCAGCGCATGCAGGTGCTCTACGATCAGCTGACGCGCGTCGCGCCGACCTCGGCCACGGTGATGTTGATCGGGGAGAGCGGCACCGGCAAGGAGCTCGCGGCGCAGACCATCCACGAGCTCTCCCGGCGGCGCAGCAGCGCGTTCCTGCCGCTCAACTGCGGCGCGGTTGCGCCGCAGCTCATCGAGAGCGAGCTCTTCGGCCACGAGCGCGGCAGCTTCACCGGCGCCGATCGGCAACACAAGGGCTTTTTCGAGCGGGCCAACGGCGGCACGATCTTTCTCGATGAGATCACCGAGATGCCGATGGAGCTGCAAGTGAAGCTGCTGCGGGTGCTGGAGACAGGCACCGTCACGCGCGTGGGCGGCACGCAGCCGATTTCGAGCGACGTACGGGTGATCTGCGCCACCAACCGGGAGCCGGAGAGAGCCGTCGCCGACGGCAAGCTGCGTGAGGACCTCTACCACCGGCTCAACGTCTTCCCCATCCGTCTGCCGCCCCTACGCGACCGGGAGACCGATATCGAGCAGCTTGCGCAGTTCTTCCTGGATGAGCTCAACCGCACCGAGAGTACCCACAAGACGTTCTCGCGCGACGCGCTGGTGCGCCTGTACCAGTACGGTTGGCCCGGCAACGTCCGCGAGCTGCGCAATTACGTGCAGCGCGCCTTCATCATGGCCGACGACGTCATCGAATGTGACATAACCTTGACCGATGCGCCGCCCAAACCCGATGACGGCACGACCATCACCATCCGCGTCGGAACCCCGCTGGAGGAGGTGGAGCGCCGGGTCACAATGGCGACGCTGGCGTATTGCGGGCACGTGAAGCGCAAGGCGGCGGAAATCCTCGGCGTGAGCCTGAAAACGCTGTACAACCGCCTCGAGACCTACAACGGCAGGGATTCGGGCAGCCGGCCCTCTTCGTCGGCGAAGGATGAGGAGCCCGACACCGACCGGGATTCGCTGCGTTGAGGGTACGTCGGACGATTCCTACAGTCCGTTGGGTTGCAGCTCCGGTCGCTGCTTCCGCAAGTCCCATAGGCTTGTGCGCCGATGGGCGCCTACCCTGATGCCCACTATTCGAGTCGCAGTCGTAGACGATCATCAGCTCGTACGGATCGGGTTGAAGCAGATCATCGAGGCGCAGGGAGATTTCGTCTGGGCCGGTGAGGCGAAGACAGGGCGCGAGGCTCTGACGCTGCTGCGCACAGCTCCGTGTGATGTGCTGCTGCTGGACCTCTCGCTTCCCGACATGTCGGGACTCGACGTGCTCCGGCAGATCAAGTCGCACCACGAGTCGGTGGCGACGCTGGTGTTGAGCGCCTATCCGGAGAGCCAGTACGGCCTGAACGTGCTGCGGGCCGGGGCGAGCGGGTTCGTGAGCAAGAGCGCCGACGACGGCGAGCTCTGTCGCGCGATCCGCGCCGCGGTGCGCGGCGGCCGTTACGTCAGCCCGGAGCTCGCGGAAATGCTGGTGAGCGGCCTGCAGGGCGCCCCGGGCGAGCCGCGGCACAGCGTGCTCTCCGAGCGGGAGTTCCAGATCTTCTGCAAGCTGGCCGAGGGACGCAGCGTTTCCGAGATCGCCGCCAGCCTCTTCCTCAGCGTCAAGACCGTCAGCACCTACCGCACACGGATACTGGAGAAGATGGGAATGAAGACGAACGCCGACATCACCTACTACGCCATCAAGAACAACCTGCTGCAGTGAGATGCGTGGTGGGCGCTGAAGCGCGATCCCAGGGTGGCAATGGCTCCTCCAAGGCCGAGCGGCGCATCCTCCTCATCGAGGACTCCGCAGTGCTCTCGCGCCGTCTGGTCGACCTGCTGTCGGAGCCCGGGCGCGTCTCCGTGACGGCACAGGCGGCGACCCAGTCGGAGGCGCTGCTGCGGCTGCAGGAAGCCACCTACGATGTGCTCGTGGTCGACATCGAGCTGGCCGAGGGCAACGGTGTGGCGGTCATCCGCCAGGTGCGCCAGATCTACCCGCCCGATGCGCAGCCCGTCGTCGTGGTGTTGACCAACTATGCTTCGGATTTCGTGCGCGACCACTGCTTCGCGGCGGGTGCCGACTATTTCCTGGACAAGATGCGCGACATAGCGCTCCTGAAAGGAGTCGTCGCCGACGGACACTCCAAGTGGAGTCCGAGTTAGCTCATTGGCGGGGGAATACTGACTCGCAGGGTCGTGCCGGAGCCCGGCGCCGATTCGAGATCGAACTGACCGCCGAGCGCGCGTACGCGCTGGCGCATGCCGGTGATGCCGTGCGACCAGCGGAACCTGGGATCGGCGGCATCAAAGCCGCAGCCGTCGTCGCTCAGGGTGATGCGGCAGGCGTCACGCTCCAGGGTGAATCGCAGGGTCACCGACCGCGCCCCGGCGTGCCGGATGATGTTGGTGACGCCTTCCTGGACGATTCTGAAAAGAGCGATCGCGGTCTGCGTGGGCATCGGCGCGGCGTCCTCGGGCAGCGCGAGATCCGCGCGCAGTCCCGCCTTGGCGCACGCCGAATCAACATATGCGCGCAGCGCCGTCGGCAGGCCGAAATGATCGAGCAGCGAGGGCCGAAGGTCCTCCACCACACGGCGCTTGAGGTCCATCGCCTCGTCGAGCACGCCGCCGAGCTGCGCCAGCCGCTCCTGCAGAGCGGCGTCCGGCACGCGCGATTGCAGCCAGGAGAGATCCATCTTGGCCGCTGTCAGCAGCCCTCCGAGCTCATCGTGGAGATTGCGGGCGAGCTCCGACTTCTCTTTCTCGGAGAGCTCCTGCAGATGGGTGGAGAGGGCGGAGAGCTCGCGCGTACGCGACTCGATCAGGCTCTCCAGGTCCTTCGCGTGCCGCTCGGAGGCGGCGCGCAAACCCTCGCGTCTGACGGCATCCTCGGCGAGAAGCCGGCTGAGCGCAATCAACAGCCCCACCGCCAGCAGCGCCAGGAAGATGACCGCAGCCTGGGTCTGGGGCGCTTCCGCCAGCCATTCGCCGATCCCTGCCGAGGCCAGCGCGGCGAGGAGCACACCGGCGAGCGCGAGCCATGCCCGTACCGGCAGCAGTCTCAGCGTCGACCACGCCATCGGCGCGCGAGCGCGCGGCTTCCGGCGCGCAGCGGCATCGAGGTCGGCGGCCCGCAAGCGCGATTCCATATCCATATACTTTGCTTTCCCGCACGCAAAAAAAAGCCCCGCACTGGGCGGGGCTTTTTTGGCCTGGAGGGCCTCAGGCAGCCGACGGCGTCTTCTTCTTGGAATGCTTCTTCATCATGTGAGACTTCTTGTGCTTGCTGGCCTTGTGATGGGACTTCATGCTGCCCGACTTCATGCTGCTGTCGGACTTCATGCTGCTGTCGGACTTCATGCTGTCGGAGGAGGACTGGGCAGCCTGGGGGGCAGCGGCGGCGGTGGTGATCGCGAGGACCGGGCTGGCGACCAGCAGGGCGCCGAGGATGGCGGGAACGAGCTTCTTGAGCATCGAAATCTCCAAAAATAGCGAGGATTGAGAGCAGTCTTGCAAATCGCCCGGGCGCTCAGGCACCGGAACCGAGCGCATTATCCCCGCAAGCCGGCCGGGGCAGGCCTGGATGACTGGAAAGTAATGTTGCGGGTCAATGTCCCTGAAAAGCGACAAGAGTCCGCACCGGTACGTCCAGGGACTCGAGGCGCCGGGAGCCGCCGAGGTCAGGCAGGTCGATGACGAAGCAGGCGGCCAGGATCTCTGCCCCGAGGGAACGGAGCAGCTTCACCGCGGCTTCGGCGGTGCCGCCGGTGGCGATGAGGTCATCGACCAGGATGATGCGCTCACCGCGAGCCACTCCATCCCGGTGCATCTCTATCTCATCCAGGCCGTATTCCAGCGAGTAAGCCACGCGCACGGTCTCGTGCGGCAACTTGCCTTTCTTGCGGATGGGCACGAAGCCGGCGGCAAGCTGATGGGCGATGGCGCCGCCCAGAATGAAACCGCGCGCCTCGATGCCGGCGACACGATCGACTTTCGATCCGGTCCAGGGCCGCACCAGCTCGTCGACGGCGCGGCGGAACATCGGCGCGTTGCCGAGCAGCGTGGTGATATCCCTGAACTGGATCCCCGCGCGCGGATAGTCGGGGATGGTACGAATCGAAGCTTTGAGCTCTTGCAGGTCGGCCGGATCCATGACCCGACTCTACACGGTTTCGAGGTATTGGACGCTGAAGTAGCCTCGCCGATCGGTCCAGGAGCGCCGCGGCGTCCAACCCGCGGCCCGGGCCTGACTCGCAAAGGAATCCGCCGTGTACTTGTGACTGTGCTCGGTCACCAGCCGCTCGCCGGCGGCAAATTCCACACGCTCGCCGGCGACATGCACGGTCTGCTTGCGAGTGCTCACCAGATGCATCTCGATCCGGCTCTCCGCCGCCATCCAGACCGCCTCGTGACGGAAGCGCGCGGGGTCGAAGTCCGCCGCGAGCTCACGGTTCAAGCGCAGGAGCAGATTCATGTTGAATGCGGCGGTGACTCCGGCGGCATCGTTGTAGGCCCGCTCGAGGATTGCGGGGTCCTTGGCCAGGTCGATGCCTACCAGCAGGCCGCCGCCCGAACCCGCCGTGCGGCGCATGAGCTCGAGCAGTCGGACGGCTTGCGGCGGATCGAAATTCCCCAGAGTCGAGCCCGGGAAGAATACGACCACCCGGGACGGCGGGCGTAGAGGCGCCGGGACGGCGAATCCCTGAGTGAAGTCCGCGCACACCGGCAGCACCTCGAGCCGCGGATAGGCGGCTTGCACGGCGCGAGCTGCCTGCAGCAAGTGGCTGCGCGAGATATCCACCGGCACGTAGGCGACAAGGTCCGGCAGCGCATCAAGCAGCAGACGTGTCTTGTTGCTCGAGCCGCTTCCGGGCTCGAGCAACAGCGCCTGCCCGCCTACGCAGGCCGCCATTTCCGTCGCATACTGCTTGAGAATCAGTGTCTCCGTGCGCGTCAGGTAGTACTCGGGCAGCTCGCAGATCGCCTCGAAGAGCTGCGAGCCGCGCCGGTCGTAGAAGTACGCGGAGGAGAGGCGCTTGGGTGTGCTGCGCAGACCCGCGAGCACCTCCTCGACCAGCAGCCAGTCCGCCGCCTCGGGCCGGTGCGCAACCGGCGCGGGTCGTGGATTACGCGTGGTCATGGCGCATCCCAGGCGAGCCGCACGCCGCTGAATTGCCAGCGTGCCGCGGGCGGGAAGAAGTTGCGGTAGGAGGCGCGGATGTGCGCCCGGGGCGTGGCGCAGGAGCCGCCGCGCAGCACGAGTTGATTGATCATGAATTTACCGTTGTATTCGCCAAGCGCGCCGGCCCCAGGGGAGTAACCGGGATAGGCTGCGTACGCGGACTGCGTCCACTCCCATACATCGCCGAACATCTGCAGCAGGGTGTCAGGATCGGAAGAGCCTGGCGCGGGCGTGCCGGCAGGCTGCGGATGCCACTCCCGTCCCTCGACGAAATTGCCCGTCATCGGCACGGTGCGCGCCGCCAGCTCCCACTCGAACTCGGTGGGCAAGCGCGCCCCTGCCCAGCGCGCGAAAGCGTCCGCTTCGTAGTAGCTCACGTGACTCAGCGGCGCCGCGGAATCGAGCTCACGCGTGCCGGTCAACGTGAACTCCTCCTCCCCGGAGTGCGACCAGTAGATGGGCCGCTGCCAACCCTCGCGCCGCGCCAGTGCCCAGCCGTCGGAGAGCCACAGTCTGGCATCCTCGTAACCGCCGGCGTTGACGAACTCGAGGTACTCGCCGTTGGTGACCGGCCGGTTGGCGAGCCGGAAGGGTGCGATCAGCACGCGGTGCCGCGGCAGCTCGTTGTCGAAAGAGAATCCCGCGCCGGCATGCCCGATTTCGGTGAGGCCGCCGTCGTAGCGCAGCTGGCGCAGGGCTGCGGCGCGCGTCTGCTGCCGGCGAGGCTGTTCCCGATAGGCCGGCAGCAGGGGATTGCTGGAGAAGAGGTGCTTGATGTCGGTGAGGAGCAGCTCCTGGTGCTGCCGCTCGTGCTCCAGGCCGAGGGTGAGCACCTCTCCGAGCCCGTCGGCGAGCCTTCCCGCGGCAAGGATTGCTGCCATCCGTTCGTCGACGCTCGCGCGATACGCCATGAACTCGGCGACCGTGGGGCGCGACAGCATGCCCCGTGCGGT
>Ga0126373_10002061_pt1 | contig 14665 bp, 16 predicted proteins | sample PanSoiMetPlot_11_FD_92545 | JGI IMG/M metagenome (GOLD analysis project Ga0126373, IMG submission 92545) | Tropical forest soil microbial communities from Panama - MetaG Plot_11 | ecosystem: Environmental > Terrestrial > Soil > Tropical forest > Bulk soil | place: Panama | collected 2016-02-17 | reverse complement strand
TCCGCCATCAACCGCGGGGAGTCGTCCACACTGCGCTGGTCCACCACTGGTGCGACCGACATGAACATCGATCAGGGCATCGGCCCCGTACAAGGCCAGGGCACGCGCCAGGTCTATCCGAACAACAGCACCACTTACACGCTCACCGTGCGCGGCCCCGGAGGCAGCGACTCGCGGTCTGTCACCCTTACCGTCACGACGCCCGAACCGCCACCGCCGCCAGCCAGGACGGGTGGACCTATTGATGGCCCCGGAATGTTGGCATCGCAATCCCAGGACGCCTTCTTCGACTATGACAAGAGCGACATCCGAGGAGACGCCCGCGACGCCCTCACTCATAACGCCGCTCTGCTCAAGCAAATCTTCAGCAGCGATCCGCAATTCACCGTCGTCATCGAAGGCCATTGCGACGAGCGCGGATCCGCCGAATACAACCTCGCCCTGGGCGATCGCCGAGCCAGCGCCGCCCGCGACTTCCTGGTCCAACTCGGTGTTCCAGCCGATAGATTGAAGACCATCAGTTACGGAAAAGAGAGACCGCAGTGTACCGAGGAGAACGAAGCGTGCTGGCAGCGCAACCGCCGCGCGCATTTGTCGCCCGGTCAGTGAGAGTTAGTAAGTCACGAGCGCACAGCGCGGGTTGCGCTCGGCAAGAAGTGAAAAACAGTCGCGACCCGCTTCGTTGTGCGCGATGTTCGTTAAGGAGTTAGCTACTATGACCTTGCCCCGCATTGTGCTGGTTTTCTTAGCTGCTGCACCCTTGAGCTTCGGCGCAAGCAAGGAGATTCAGGAGCTGCAGCGCGACGTCTCCATCCTTCAGGATCAGGTTCGCACCATGCAGAAGGACTTCGGCGAAAAGCTCGTCACCATGCAGACACTGGTCCAAACGACGCTTGATAGCGTGAATCGGACCAACAATCTAGTCAACGTGATGGAGAACCGCTTCAACGACGCGATGCGTCAGCAGCAGCAGGCCGTCGGCGCACCCGTCCAAGCCGTCGGCCAGAAGCTCGATCAGATGTCGGAAGATTTCCGCGCCGTTCGTGAATCCGTTCTCGACATGAATACGCGCATGGCCAAGCTCGATGCCAAACTCGCGGATCTCCAGAACGTCGTCAATGCCATCCGCATGCCTCCTCCGCCTCCGCCGGGTTCCACCGATACCACTGGAGCAACCCAAACCACGCCGGTGCAGGCAGGACCACCAGCGGGCCTGTCCGCCGACACGCTCTACTCAAACGGCTATCGCGATTACTCCACTGGCAAAACCGATCTCGCGCTTCAGGAATTCAACGACTATCTAAAGTATTTCCCCGCCACGCTCTTCGCCGGCAACGCGCAATACTACATCGGCGACATCAAATACAAAGCGGCCGATTACCCCGGCGCTCTGCAGGCCTTCGATGCCGTTCTTGAACGGTATCCCGACGGTACAAAGACTCCCGACTCGCACTACATGAAAGCGCTCTGCTACCTGAAGCTCAACAAGAACGATGCCGCCGCCACCGAGTTTCGCGACATCATCAAACACTATCCCGACACCGACCTGGCACAGAAAGCCCGCGCCCGCCTCCGAGAAATGGGACTGAGCGCGGGCCCCACCTCCGCTAACCGCCGCAAACGCTAATCCTGGGCAGTTTGTCTGTACCCCGTGGCGCATCGCACTCGTGCGTGCCGCGTTCACACGCGTGTAAACGCCGTGAAGAAGCCAGCTTCCTCTTCCTGGTCCGTCAATGAAACTCTCCACTGTGCTATCCTTCCACTCCAGACAGTCATGGGGAAGCCAACTACTCTCCCTCGCATCTGCATCGCGATGGGATTCTCCGACCCGCAAAAGCTTCTGGAGTCCGCGCGGCGCGAAGCCAACGGCGGTGAATCGCTCCTCGAATTCCGCCTCGACTATCTCCCCGCGCCCGAACAAGGCCTTGCAGTAATCAAAAAATTCCTGGCTTCCCGCCCCGACTGCGCGATCCTCGCCACTTGCCGCCGCCATCAAAACCACGGAAAATTCAACGGCAGCATTGAAGACCAGCTCCGCATCCTGCATTCGGCCGTGGACGCCGGTGCGCGCGCCGTGGACGTCGAAATCGAGAGCGCCGAAAACGCGGCCGACCGTCTGGATTCCCTGCGCAACAACGCACGCCTGATTCTCTCCTACCACAATTACGAAGGCACCCCCTCCCCCGACGCCGTCCTGCGCCGGATGCTGCGTGTCCCGGCCGACGCCTACAAGATCGTCACTACCGCGCGCAAACCTTCCGATAACTGTCGCGTTCTCGGGCTCGCCAAGTCGAACCCGCGCGTTCCCCTGATCGTGCTTGCGATGGGCGAAACAGGATTTCCCACGCGCGTTTTATCTCCTGCCTGGGGCGCTCTGTTTACCTACGCCGCGCCCAACGCCAGCGAGGGCACCGCTGTCGGCCAGGTCTGCGCGCGACTGATGCGACATCTCTACCGTGTCGAGAAATTCTCGCGCGCCGCCAAAGTTTATGGCGTCATCGCCGATCCGGTCCGCCAGTCCATCTCGCCCGCGGTCCACAACCGCGCCTTCCAATCCATGCGCATGGACGCGGTCTACGTCCCCTTCCTCGTTCAGCCCTCGCAATTGAAGGATTTCTTCGCCCTAGCCGAAGGGCTGCCACTCGCCGGTTTCAGTGTCACCATTCCACACAAGCAAAAAATCCTGCGATACCTCGATATTGTCGATCCCATCGCCCGTCGCATTGGCGCGGTCAACACGGTTTGGAAAAAAGCCGGCAAATGGCGCGGAGCCAATACCGACGCCCCCGCCGTTACCGCTCCACTCGCTCGACACCTGCGCTTGGCGAAATCGTCAATCCTTCTGATCGGAAATGGTGGCGCGGCCCGCGGCGCGGCCTATGCGCTCGCCGACTGCGGTGCCAAGCTCTCCATCGTCGGCCGCAATCCCGATCGCGTCCGTGCCCTCGCCAAGAACTGCGGCGCTGAGCCGCTGCTCAAGGAACAACTCGACAAGCGCAAGTTCGACGCTATCGTTCACGCCACTCCGCTTGGAATGTCCCCACGCCCCGAAGGCTGTTTCTTCTCGGGCAAAATCCCCGCCGACCTGGTCTTTGAAATGGTCTACAACCCGGTCGAGACCACGCTGGTAAAACGCGCTACCGATCAAGGCTTGACCGTAATCCAAGGCCTCGAAATGTTCATCGAGCAGGCTGTCCGCCAGTTCGAAATCTGGACCGGCGCAACTGCTCCGCGCGCTGTCATGGAAAAGGCCGCGAAGGAAGTCCTGGCCTGCGATTGATCGCTGGATGCCGGTCCGGATCTTGACGCCCCGCCTATAATAGTTCGAGTGGCAACCAAGCTAACGCGCCGTCAGCTCGCCGCCGCGGTATCAGCGCCTGTTCTCTTGGCACAAACTCCCCCACCGCCGATTCCGCAGAATTCGGACGAGGAACTCAAGGCAGCGCGAGACCAAAACCATCAGATCTCCGGCGACCTCGCGAAATTTCCACTTCCCATAACGACGGAGCCCGCAACTCACTTCAAGGCATAACTGCGGATGGCCTCGATCCCGGTAGAGATTTTCTTCGCCAGCATCTCCGAGATCAACCAAAAACTAAAAGCACGCCAAGTCTCGGCCGTCGAGCTTACGCGGGCCTTCATGGATCGCCTGGAGACCATCGGCCCGCGCTACAATGCGCTCACCCTCCCGCTCCGCGATTACGCCATTCGCGAAGCCAAGAATGTGGACGACGATCTCAAGCGCCAGCGCTTCCGCGGTCCTCTGCAAGGCATCCCGTTCGGTGCCAAAGATCTGCTCGCGCTCGCCAAACAACCGACCACCTGGGGAGCGAAGCCGTACGCCGGCCAGGTCTTCGACTATACGGCCACCGTTCTCAAAAAACTTTCCAAACCCGGGGCGATTCTACTCGGCAAACTCGCCATGGTGGAACTCGCCGGCGGCCCCAGCTATCGATACGCCAGCGCATCGCTCACCGGCCCCGGCCTGAACCCGTGGGACCGCAGCTGCTGGTCCGGCGGATCGTCGAGCGGCTCGGCCATCGCGGTCGCCGCCGGGCTCGTCACCTTCGCGTTAGGATCGGAAACCTCAGGGTCCATCGTTACTCCCAGCGCCTTCTGCGGCATCACCGGACTTCGCCCCACCTACGGACTCGTTAGCCGTCATGGCGCTATGCCGCTCTCCTGGACGCTTGATAAAATCGGCCCCATGTGCCGCTCTGCCCAAGACTGCGGCCTGGTCCTCGAAAGCATTGCTGGCGGCGATAACGACGATCCTGGCTCGGCTGGCAAAGGCTTTCACTATACTCCGCAGTACGCGCCCGATCTCAAAAACATTCGCGTGGGCTTCGGGCAGGCTGACTTCGATGAACGGGCGGACCCCGCCGCCCGCGCGGATTTCGCCAAGGCTCTCGAAGCGATCCGCTCGCTCGGCGTCCAACTCGTCGAAACGAAACTCCCAGAATTCCCCTATGGCCCCGTGATCAACACCGTCGTTTCTTCCGAGGCCTCATCCGTATTCGAACGTTTCATCCAAAGCGGCCAAGTGGACCAACTCGCCGACCAAAAACAAATCGCCGGTCTCAGAGCTGGCTTGGAAATCCCTGCCAAGGATTACCTGCGAGCCATGCGCATCCGCAGCCTGATCCAGGGCGCACTGCGCGAACAGTTCGAATTGATCGACATTCTGCTCGCGCCGTCGCGCTTCGGCCCAGCGAACAAAATCCATCAGCCGCTCGATCGGCCCTCCAACGACTTGCCAGCACCCATGATCGCCGGTCTCGGCGCTCTCATCCCGGCCGGAAATCTCGCCGGCCTACCCGCTCTCTCGCTACCATGTGGATTCGCGAATCGAATGCCGATCGCTATCCAACTTGTCGGCCGGCCATTTTCAGAAAACACTCTACTCATGCTCGGTACGAAATTTCAGGAGCGTACCGACTGGCACAAGCGCCGTCCGCCGCTTGGTGAATCTTAACCGTGAAACTTTAATCCCGTTCTCGTTTTGCAGTTCCCTTGCTCGCACAGAATAACTACGAGATCCAGGTCTATCCATACGAGCTCGTCGCGCCTGGACACACCATGATCGAGCTTCACAGCAATTTCACCCTCCAGGGAACCAAGCAAACCATCGACGGACAGTATCCAACTGAGCACCAGTTGCACGAGACCATCGAGATCACCCCCGGCTTCAACGATTGGTTCGAGTGCGGCTTCTACATCTTACCAGCGCGCAAGGCCAGACCGGATGGCAATGGGTCGGCGATCACATCCGCCCTCGATTCCACGTGCCGGACTCGTGGAAATGGCCGGTTGGCGTGAGTATCTTGAGCGAAATCGGCTACCAGCGGCGGCAATATTCCACAGCGCTCTGGAATTGGGAGATCAGGCCAATAGTCGATAAACAACTCGGTCATTGGCACCTCTCGTTTAATCCCGCCTTCGATCGCGCGCTCCAAGGCCCGGATACCAAGCGCGGCTTCGAGTTTTCTGCCGACTTCAAGATCGGCTACGACATCACCAAAGTCGTCAATGCCGGCTTTGAATACCACGGTTCGCTCGGGCCCTTCAACCAGTTCGATCCGCTCCACGACGAGCAGCACCAGTTAATTCCCTGCGTCGATCTCAACGTCTCGCCGCGCTGGGAGATCAACTTCGGCGTCGGAGTCGGCATGACCGCCGGAACCGACCATCTGCTCGTAAAGATGATTCCCGGCTATCGTTTCGATTTCTAACTAATCGCGCGCAGCGCCTTTTGCGCTGCTGTCACGCCGCGATATTGAGCCTCTTCGAAAATGGAGAAACCGCTCAGATCGGAGTTTGCGAAAAAAACATTTCCATACGCTCTTGTCCAGCGGCTTCGCTGCTCGGAAAATATGAACCCCGGCGCCGGCCGGATCATGGCGTGCCCGATCCGCATGATGTCAATATGCGGAACGCACTGCCGGATATCCGGATGCGCTTTTTCAAGATCGTTGAGAATGGCTTCCTTCCAATAGCCCCAGTCTTTGGCGAGCAGCAGCCGCCGCGCCTCGGCAGGCGCGTACTCGGCCAGCGACCAGTAAAACGTCCAGACGGTTTTCTCGGCGTGGGTCGCGAGATTCATGTGCGTCGCGTTAACGTAACCGAGCGCCGGTGAATCGTAGATCACGTTGTCCCATGCCGGATCGAAACCGGACTCGCGCGGAATTCGGTCCAGCGTCAGGTTGGCTGTAAGCCAGGGCGAGTATTGGAAGCCTTCGGCGCGCGGCGCGCCTTCAATCAAGTATTCGGCGAGGAAAGTTGGCGCGGCGAAGATGGCCGTATCCGCGATGTATTCGGCCCGTTCCGTGAGCACCCGAAGATGCGAGCCGTCGCGCGCGATATGGTACACGGCCGAGTTTGTGCTAACGTAGCGGCGGACCCTTTCGAACAACCGCTGCGCGATCCACCCGTTGCCTTCCGGCCACGTGAGCGGGCCTTTCTCTTCCGGTTCGCGAGAGGCGAAGTAGTGGATTCCGGCCCATGCGGAGGTGTCGCGGGCAAGTGCGCCGTAATCGTCGCGGCACGCGTAGTTGAGATACCAGCGCAACGTCGGCGAATCGAACTTCTCGTGCGCGAGCCAATCGGCCATCGAGAGTTTGTCGAGCGGCGTAGTCTTCGCGCCGCGGTCCATCGGAATGGTGAACTCACCGCTCGCGCGGAATTCGTTCATGCGATCGCTGAAACGGCGATATTGTTCGGTGTCGCGCTGGGTGGCGTTCTCGGGTTCGATGCCTTCCTGCCAGCGGCCAAAGATGAACAGCCGCTCCTGCGGGGCGAAGCAGAGCACGCGCTCGTCCCACTTGCCGTCGCGCAGGACGCCGATTTCTTCGAACAACTCGCGCGCCAGCGATTCGCCTTTGGCGGGAACGGGGACATAGTGCGCGGCCCAGGGAAAGCGGCTGATCTCGTTCTCGCCCCACCGCGAGTTGCCGCCGGTGCGCGATTCCATTTCGAGCAGGACGAAATCGTGAAAGCCGCGCTTGTCGAGGTACCAAGCCGCGCCGAGTCCAGCCATGCCGCCGCCGACGATGACGATCGGGATTTTGACTTGGCGTTTGGGAGCGGTGAAGGGAGTGCGATCGCGAAGACGGTGGCCGAGAGGAGAGGAGTCGTTGACGAAGCCGCCGGTGGTGGCCCGGTCAGTCTTGCGCGATAGGCCGAGCAGCGCCGGCGCTCCGGCCAAAATCGCGCGTCGCGTTACCGGGCGATCTCTTTCCATTCGCGATCGTAGTATCGGACCAGGATCTGATCGTTCAGCCGGTTTGGTTCGGCCGGGATCGGCGTCATGTCGTTAGGAAATACAAACATTTCCGCTACGTTGCGTGCGGAGAGGAATCGGAGGTTGGATGGCAACTGCTGCGGGGTTTGGAAAGGGGTCTGGCTTGCGATGACGTAGCCCCACTCACCGAAGGATGGGACGTAGACGTGATACGCATATGCGCGGAGGCCAGCCTGCCTCACCGTCTCCACGATGCACCAGTAAGACTGGCGCGCGAACAGCGGCGACGTGCTTTGGATCACCATGAGCCCGCCAGCCGAAAGGTGTTTGGCCGCGAGTCGATAGAACGTTGTCGTAAAAAGTTTGCCGATCGAGTAGTTCGTCGGGTCGGGAAAATCGGCGACGATGAAGTCGAAGAAGTCGGAGTTCTTATCGAGCCACTGGAAAGCGTCGTCGTTGATGACGTGTACGCGCGGCTGGGTGAGCGCGTGCTGGTTGAGCTGCGAGAGCACCGGGTGGGTCGAGAAAAGCCTGGTCATTTCCGGATCAAGCTCGACCTGGGTGATGCTTTCGACGCTCGGGTATTTCAAAATCTCGCGAATCGCGAGGCCGTCGCCGCCGCCCATCACCAGCACTCTGCGAGCGCCTGGCAGAGCGGCGAGGCCGGGATGCACGAGTGCCTCGTGATAGCGGTACTCATCGCGCGAGCTGAATTGAAGATGCGTGTTCAGAAAGAGGCGTAAGTCGTCTTTCCACTTCGTAAGGACAATGTGCTGGTAGTGAGTGTTGCGGCTGAAGATGACTTCGTCGGCGTACAGCGCGTTGTCGGCTGTGCTGGAGATGCGGTTGGCGAAAACGGTGCCGGCGCCGAGCAGACCGAGTGTCACGAAGCAGGCCGCACGCAACGTATGACTGCGGACGAGCTGCTCGCGGAACAGGAATGTCGACCAGAACGCGACCGCCGCGTTCAGAATGCCAAAGACCAGAGCCGAACGAACCAGGCCGAGCTTAGGAACCAGAAGAATCGGGAAGAGCAGCGAAGCGCCCAAGGCGCCGAGATAGTCGAAGGTGAGGACCTGCGAGATCAGCTCGCTGAACTTGAAGCGCTCTTTGAGAATCCGCATCAGCAGCGGTATTTCCAGGCCGACCAGTGTGCCGACGAGAATCACGATGGCGTAGAGAATCAGGCGAAAGGCTTCGGTGTAGGCGAAGGCGACGAACAGCAGCGACGAGGAGAAGCCGCCGATCAAGCCGACCATCAGCTCGATGGAAATGAACTGGGTGACCAAACCGCGGCGGAGGAATCGCGATAAATAGCTGCCGATGCCCATCGCGAACAGATAGCAGCCGATGATCGTGGAGAATTGGAAGACGTCGTCGCCGAGCAGGTAACTGGCGAGAGTCCCAGCGATCAGCTCATAGATTAGACCACAGGCGGCGATCAGAAAAACCGAGACGAAGAGCGCGACAGGCACGTTAGTGGACGGCGGCGGCGATGATGATGCACATGCCGATGGACATCGCGCCGATCAGCACGGCCAGAGCGATGTTCTTTTCCCGCACGATCTCGTTCCAGAGATGGTACGGCGTGGCTCTGTCGATGATCACGAACGCCAGCACGAAGATCGCGATTCCAAGCAGCGCGAAGACAACCGCGTTGATCACGTTTTGCATGGTTACTTGCCTCCGATGTATCTTGAGTAGCCGCCGTAGGTGGAGCGGTAGGCGCCCGGGTTATCGCGGATCGATTTGGGGAGAACCCGCTGTTGATTGATCCGGTCGAAACTCTTGCCGGTATACTCCAGGTATCCGGTGGCGCCGAGCAGCAGCACGCCGTAGAGAAGAAACAGGGGATTGTTCATTAGTCGTCTCCCAAGGATTCGATAATGCCGCCGGCGATTTTCATAACGGGCGAGTCGACGGGTCTATAGTCGCTCTCGCGCCAGCGCCGCGCTTCGAACTGATTCGAGCGAAACCAGGTAACGATGGGCGGGATCAGCAGCAGCGCGGCCGCGATCCAAAAATAACTGTAAATCGGCACGTCGCGACGCACGGAGATCTCGTATCGCGTGCTGAGCGCGCCAGTAACCATTTCGGGTTCGATTCTCAGATAGTATCGCCCGGCCGGGACGGATGGAATTACGACTCTGTTATCGCGGTTGCCTTCGGAGCCATCGGAATCGACGTAATAGCTGACCTCGCGCGCGAAATCGAAAGTCTGTCCGGTCTCGTCATTGATGAGCGCCATGCTCAGATAGATCCAGTCATTCCGGATATCGGCGTGGAAGCGAACCTCTACGTTTTTGTTCACACCGTCGAGTTGAAAAGCGGGTGTGACGAATGACGTGTCGTGGTTCTTGAAGTAGGCGTAAGAGTATTCGTCGTGAAAGACTTCCTTGTTCGCCTTGGTCAAGTTGAAAATGGTCATCAACGTAAAGAGCGCGACGTTGAACCAGAGCCACATGCGCCAGGCGGCGCCGGTTTTGCCGGCATATGGAGAGACCTGATTGGCAAAGATGCCTTGCGGCGAGGGCGGCTTGCCCGGCAGGCGAAAGGCTTGCCAGATTTTCGAACCTTCCCAATACTCGCCGAGCGACCAGGTCGTTTCGCCCGCTGTGGTTTCGGACGACAGCATGTAGGGCGGAGCGATGAAGTCTTCGCAAGCCGCGGTTTCGCCGAGGCGAACCTGCCAGGGAAACTCGCCAATCACGTAAGACGTGGCGGCCTGCATAGCATCGAACGCGGCGAACTTGCGCGCGTCGAGTACCCAGCCTCGGCGGCCGCGCGCGGTGGTTGGGTAAGGGACCCGGCTCTGAACGCGGATGACGTTCCAGTGGCCGCAGTATTCGCTGATGTAGCGGAATCCCTTGTACGGGTTGAAGAGCAGATATTCATCCCACGAGAAGTAGTCGTCTGGTGTTTGCACCGAGCGCTGCTCAAATCCGATCAATTCGTAGACGGTGCCGTTGAACGTTCCGCGCGAGCCGAGGGGGATCTTTGGCTCGATGCGTTCTTTACCTTGATAGGTCTGGAGAATCTGAAGCTCCGGGTTGGAGGCATCGAGGATGCTGAGGCAACTCGGGCAGACGGCGCTGAGCGTGTGGGCGAAGCCGCGAAGTTCGATGGGCGTGCCGCAGTTGGGGCAGGAGAGCGATTTGGCTTTAACCAGCGACTGGCTGACCAGCGTGGTGCTCATGAGGTCCAGCCTTCAAAGAGGCGCAGGTTCTTGAAGTGCAGGTCGTCGAACTCGACGGAACGGCCGAGGAAGAGGAGCGGCGTTTTTTCGCTGTAGTCGATGGTGGCGAATTCGCCGGTGGGAGTGCGGAGGTCGGCGAAGGCGACATCGGACTTGTCCCAATACTCGAAAGGCAGCTCGCCTTGGACGCCTTTATAGTGGGCTTTGGTGATTGACGTCACAGTGTAGGCGCGGTTCGCAAGTATGCATTCGGACCCGCGCCCGATGACGGGGATTTGATGCTGCGGCGCAAGCCAAGAGACGTCGTATTCGAGCTCGGCGTCAGAGAGCCAGGCGTTGGAGTTGTCATTGAAGACGATGTGCCATTCGTTCCAACCGCCTTGCTCGTACTCGTAGATGATGCGGCCGATGACGACGAAGCCTTTGTTATCGAGGACGCCTTCGGTCCCGATTTGGATGGGTGAGGCATCGGCAGGGAGATCGGCTACTTCGCCGACTTTTTTCAAGTCGAGGTCGGTGCGGATGAGAATCGAATGGCAGAATTCACAGGTGGTTTGAATGGCGCTCGACCAGCGGAACGTGACCGGCGCGCCGCAGTTGGGGCAGTTCGATGTAGGGGCGCTCATGGTTGATAGGGGCGGTCGACTTGGCGGACGGTCACCCGAGTGGCGTGAAGGTCGTTCTTGAGAAGCGATTCGAAGTCGGTGTTGGTGGCGGCACGCGGGCGGCAGCAGAAGAGGTTCAGGCAGAGCGAGCCGTACTCGGGGAAGGTGTGGCAGGCAAGATGGGACTCCGAGAGCAGCGTGACGCCGGTGATGCCGCCGGTATTGGGGAATTGGTGCCAGTTGGATTTGCCGAGCGGGTGCAGGTCGAGGGCGGAGATGAGGCGGTCGAATAGGTTTTGCAGACTGGGAAGGTCCGCCAACGCGGACCTGTCGCACCCGTGGGCTTCGATGATCCATTCTACGCCGGTCATGTTTTGTGGTGTTGACACCAAATTGTGTTCACATGAGTGTGAACACGGCACGCACGAGTGCGTGCGCTACGACTGAGATCCGCCGCATTCGGGGCAAAATTTTGCGCTCTTCGGGATCGGCTTGCCGCAGTTGATGCAGAATTTCGTCTCAGTTGCTGGAGCTGCTGGCGTCGCCGGTGCCGCGGCTTCACCGGGCTTGATGGCGTTCATCATCGTTTGCGCCATGGTGAGACCTGCGCCTAGGCCGACGCCGAGTCCCGTTACTCCACCTTGGCCTTCGTTGCCGGCCGCGATCGGGATGGACTGCGCGACCTCGTATTGGGTGAACTTGCCCATGTCGCCGATCATGTTCATGCTGATGCGCTGATCGAGAACTTTTTGCAGCTCATCGGGCAGCGAGATGTTTTCGACCACGAAGTTCTCTAGAGACAGGCCGAAGTCGGTGAAGGCGGGCTTCATGACGTCGGCGATTTTCTGGCCGAGCGCCTGCTGGTTGGCGGCCATGTCGAGGAATGGGACGGAGCTTTGCGCGAAGGCGTCGGTCATGCGGGCGACGATGGTGTTGCGGAGCTGGCCTTCGAGGTCGCCGACATAATATATGTCGCGCGTGCCGCTGACTTTCTGGTGAAAGATTTTGGGGTCGGCGATTTTGTAGGCGTAGATTCCGTAGCCGCGCATGCGGATGGCGCCGAATTCCTTATCGCGAATCGTGATGGGAGTCGCGGTGCCCCAGCGCTGATTGGTTTGCAGGCGCGAGGAGAAGTAATAAACGTCGGACTTGAATGGCGATTTGAACGCTTTGTCCCAGTTCATCAGGTAGGTGAGGATGGGCAGCGTCTGGGTGGTGAGCGTGTAGAGGCCGGGGCCGAAGACGTCGGCGATGCGGCCCTCATTGACGAACAGGGCCATTTGGGAGTCGCGCACGGTGAGCTTGCCGCCGTTCTGAATTTCCATGTCTTCCATGGGGTAGCGGTAGGCGAGGATCCCGTCCTGCGGTTCGGTCCACTGGATAACGTCGATGAACTGCTTGGATAAGAAACTCATATGCTTGTATCAAAGTATACGATGGGACGGGGTTGGTTGTTCCCGGAAGCGGGCGGGATGACAAGGTGGGGTGGCGGTCGATTGATGGGCTAAGTTGTTGTTTTTGGTGGGTCCGGCGCGAGGACGACGGAGACGGTGTTTCTGCGGGTAGCGTTAAACTTTTAATGAAGTAGGATCGGTGGGTGGTGCGATCGGTGGGCATGTTCGTCTTTGAAGTTATATGAGGGTAAGGGAGGGTAAGGGGGAACGGCGCATGGTGTGCGTGCGCAACGGCTTGGCAATGCAGCGCCAAGAAAGCGTTGGAATCTGTGAACTCGCCAGTGCGATGCTGCTATTCGTCTGCGGTGCATTCGTGCAGAGGTCGGCGGCTCCCGCTTTCGAGGTCGCCACTCTCAAACCGAGCGATAACGCCACGACGGCTCACCCTTAGCTGGTTCGGCGAGCCTTGGTTTAACTCGAGTAGAGTGGAGAGCTGTGCCGCTTCCCTGATCAATCGAACTTGTGTCGACACAGCACGCACGAGTACGAGTGAGTGGGCCACAGGCTACTAGTTCGCGGCGACGGAGACCGAGTAAACCGACGGCAGGTTATCGGCGAGTATCTGCCAGTTGTCGCCTCCGTCGCGGGTGTAGAAGACTTGGCCGGATGTGGTGCCGACGTAGACGCCGGCGGGATCGAGTGCGTCGGAGGTCATGGCTTCGCGCAGAACGAGGAGGTGCGCGTTCTTTTGTGGGAGGCCGCGCGTGAGCAGCTTCCAGGTTTTGCCTCCGTCGCGGGTGCGGGCGACCCGGAACTTGCCTTCGGGATTGCAGCGATATTCGGGCGAATCGATGGGGACGGTGAACATGCTGCGCAGTTCGGCTGCGGGGACGGCTAGACCGAAGCCGAAGCGAGTGGGGAGGACGCGGGAGATGTCGGTCCAGCGATCGCCGGAGAGGTTGGCGCGATAGAGGCCGCAGTGGTTCTGCTGATAGAGCGCTTCGGGATCGCAAGGGTGCGCGAGCAGCTTGTGGACGCAGACGCAGACTTCGGGGAATTTGTTGGGTTGCCAGTCGGCGCGGACTCCGGTGTTAAACGGTGTCCAAGTAGCGCCGCCATCTGAAGTTCGAAATGCGCCGGCAACGGACATGCCGACGATCACGCGTCCTTTGCCGAGACATTGAATGCTGTGGACCATCATGCCTCCGCCGCCAGGGTTCCAGAGATGGCGGCTGGGATGATTGGTGAGGGAGGGGACTTCTTCCCAACTGGCGCCCCAATCGGAGCTGCGAAAGAGTGCGCCGGGATCGGCTCCGGCCCAAACGACGCCGGGCTCGTCGGCTGCACCGGCCTGGATGTGACACATCCGTTTGATGGACTGGTCCGGGATGCACTTGAGCTGGAGATCTTTTTCGGAGAGCTTCCAGGTCTTGCCGCCGTTGACGCTCGCATGGATGTGTGGGCCGAACCAGGCGGAGTTGACGGCGGCGTAGAGGCGCTTGGGCTGGCGCGGGTCCTGCGAGACGTGATTCACTTCCTGTCAGCGAAAGTGGGGGCCGTCGGCAGTTCAGGTTTTGCGATTGGAGGAGGAGAAGGCGAAGGCGCCTTTGCGGGTGCCGATCCAAACGGTGATTCTTTGGGCGGGCATGGAGTCATCATACATGGAGGAGATTCAAGCCGAGAAAAGGGAATAGTGAGCCAAACAATTCAGGTGTTTTTTGAAGAATTTCAAAGATGCAATGCCGATGAAGATGCGGAACAGTTGTCGCGTCTTTACGCACCGGTTTTTCTGATGGCCGGTGCGAGCGGTGTTCAAGCGGTTCGGTCGGCTGATTTGGCGCTGGCGATTCCGAAGCCTAGACAGATGTTGAGGTCGATCGGTTGCATGCCTGCGGGTTTGTTCTCGCTCGAAGAAACCAAACTGGACGATCGCTACAGCATGGCCAGAGCGAAGTGGCAATGGCGGACGGAGCGTGGAGGGACGGCGGAGGAAATTACGATGGGTCTACGGTGATTTTGCAAAAGACCGGCGAAGGGTTGCAGATCGTGCTCTACCTGAATCATGAGGATATTGTTAGCGTGCTCCAGCAGAGCGGGTTGTTGCCGGCGGGACTGGGGCAATACAAGTGCAAACTTCTTGTATGGCTCTGCAGCTCCGCCAAGAGTGTCTGATAAACTCGACCGAGTGGCGCAACCGTTCTCGGCTTGCGGTTCATCGTTCGGCATCTAT
>Ga0126373_10002059_pt1 | contig 14669 bp, 9 predicted proteins | sample PanSoiMetPlot_11_FD_92545 | JGI IMG/M metagenome (GOLD analysis project Ga0126373, IMG submission 92545) | Tropical forest soil microbial communities from Panama - MetaG Plot_11 | ecosystem: Environmental > Terrestrial > Soil > Tropical forest > Bulk soil | place: Panama | collected 2016-02-17 | reverse complement strand
TCGTCCTGGCAGGGCATGCAGCAGGCGCAGTCGGCCGAGCCGAGCAAGGTGACGGTCAAGTACCTGCAGTCCACCAGCACGGCGCAGTACGCCTCGAACATCTCGGCCTTCCTCGGTCAGAAGTGCGGGATCATCGTCACCGTCGGATTCCTGATGGCCGGCGCCACCGGCACGGCGGCAACGGCCGCCGCGACTGACAAGTTCGCGATCGTGGACTGCGCGATCGGGACGACATCGTGCCCGATCAACTCCAACTTCACGGCCTCGACGCCGCCGCCGAATGTTGACTCGCTCGTCTTCAACACGGTCGAAGACGGCTACCTTGGCGGCTACCTGGCCGCGGGCATGTCCAAGACGGGCAAGGTCGCGACGTTCGGCGGGGAGAAGCTGCCGACCGTGACGATCTACATGGATGGCTTCTGGGATGGCGTCCAGGCATACAACAAGGCTCACCACAAGAACGTGACGGTGCTGGGCTGGAACGAGCAGACGCAGTCTGGCGAGTTCACCAACAGCTTCACGAACCTGACGCTGGGCCAGACCATCACCCAGACGTTCATCTCCGAGGGCGCTGACGTCATCTTCCCGGTCGCTGGCGGCGTCGGCCTGGGCGCCGCGAAGGCCGTCCAGAACGCCGACAACACGGCTGGCACCCAGAAGGTGAACATGATGTGGGTGGACACCGACGGCTGTGTGAGTGCCCCGCAGTACTGCAAGTACTTCATCACGAGCGTGGAGAAGGGCATCCAGTCCGCGGTGAAGACTGCCGTCACAGGGGCCGCCAACGGCACCTTCAAGGGCGGCGTCTACATCGGGACGCTGGCGAATGGTGGTGTCCAGCTGGCGCCGTATCACAACTTCGCCACCATGGTCCCGGCGTCGCTGCAGGCCGAGATCAGCTCGCTCAAGGCTGACATCATCAGCGGAAAGATCACGCCAGCTACGAAGAGCCCGGTGTAATCGCCAAGTACTCGCGGCTGGGCCGGTCCTCGCCAGGCCGGCCAAGCCGCGAGCCGGCCTGCCGTCTGATCGGCAGCGGCTGACGGTCGTCACCGGGTTCGCGATATGTTCAGGTGCCACTGCCACGCGTCGGCGGGGCATCAACAGAGGAATCGTTGTGGAACTTGAGCTGCGCGGCATCACCAAGCGTTTTGGCAGCCTGGTCGCCAACGATCACATCGACCTCAGGGTAGCGCCAGGCGAGATCCGCGGCCTGCTCGGCGAGAACGGGGCTGGCAAGACCACCCTGATGAACGTGCTCTACGGCCTCGTGCAGCCAGACGAGGGCGAGATTCTCGTCGACGGCCGGCCAGTGACGATTCACTCACCCCGGGACGCCATCAAGAACCGGATCGGCATGGTGCACCAGCACTTCATGCTCGTGCCCGTCTTCACGGTGGCGGAGAACGTCGCACTCGGCATGGAGCCAACGCGCAGGCTCAGCGTCCCCGGCCTTCGCAGGGCGGCTGGGTTCCCAACTGACCTGCTTGACCGCGGGCGCGCCCGGCGCCAGGTTCGGGAGCTATCCGAGCGGTACGGCCTGCAGGTCAACGCCGACGCCATGGTCGAGGACCTGCCGGTCGGCGTGCAGCAGCGAGTCGAGATCATCAAGGCGTTGTTGCGCGACGCCAGCGTGCTGATCCTGGACGAGCCGACAGCCGTACTCACGCCCAGCGAGACCGAGGACCTGTTCCGGGTCATGCGGGAACTACGGGCCGGCGGCCGCTCGATCGTCTTCATCTCGCACAAGCTGAAGGAAATGCAGGCGATCGCCGACGAGGTCACTGTGATTCGACGAGGGCAGGTCGTCGGCGAGCGGCCGCCGACGACCAGCGACGCCGAGCTTGCCACGCTCATGGTCGGCCGCCCCGTGGTGCTGCGCGTCCACAAGGAGCCGGCCCAGCCCGGCGACGTCGTGTTGTCGGTCAAGGACCTAACGGTGTCCGGCGAAGTCATTGCCACCGACGGCGGCGGCGGCCGCAACGCGGTCGACGGCGTATCGCTCGACGTACGCGCGGGCGAGATCCTCGGCATCGCGGGCGTCCAGGGCAACGGTCAGACCGAGCTCTGCGAGGCGATCATGGGCCTGCGGCCCGCAACTGGGATGGTCCGCCTGGATGCCACCGACATCACCCACGCCACGCCCCGCGACCGGCTACGGGCTGGAGTCGCGTACATCCCCGAAGACAGGCACGAGGACGGGATCGTCGCCGACTTCTCGGTGGCGGACAACCTCGTGCTCGACACGTACGACCGGCCGCCCATTGCCCGCGGAATCGCGATGGACCTGCCGGCGATCCGGAAGAACGCCGGCAACCTGGTCTCCGAGTTCGACGTACGGACGTCGTCGATCGACACGCCAGTCGGCACATTGTCAGGTGGAAATCAGCAGAAGGTGATCCTCGCCCGTGAGGTGGGCAGGCAGGTCCGGCTGCTGCTGGCGAGCCAGCCTACGCGAGGCCTAGACGTCGGGTCGATCGAGTTCGTGCACCGCCGGATCGTGGAGGAACGTGATCAGGGCACCGCCGTGGTCATCGTGTCGTCTGAGCTAGACGAGATCTACGCGCTCTCTGACCGGATAGCGGTCATGTACGAAGGCAAGATCACCGGCTTCCGCACGCCGGACGTGTCGGTCACCGAGCTGGGCCTGCTCATGGCCGGAGCCCACATCAGCGGTCCGGACGGGCAAGACGGCGTTCCTGAGGGCCCAGCCGACGCGGGCCCGGATGACGCTGGTGGCGACGGAGCTCAGGAGTAGGCATGACGAGCGACCCTGGTAACCAGCCAGCCGGGTCCGAGCAAGGCCCGATCGACACGGTCACGCGCAGCGCGACCGCGACCTCCGGTCCGCCGCTGCGCGACCGGTTCCGCGGCTCCGGCAGAGCCGTGATCAGTGCCATCACTCAGGGCAGTCCGACTGTCGTCACCATCCTGGCGATCTTCAGCGCGCTCGTACTCGGTGCGCTGGTCATCGCGTTCAGCGACACCACGGTGCTGCACGCCTGGAACAGCTTCTTCGCGGCGCCCGGCGCGGCCATCTCGGCCACATGGGACTCGGTAGCGGCGGCCTACTCGGCGCTCTTCGAGGGCGCGATCTTCAATCCGCACACCATATCGGCGGCCTTCCATGGCGGCTCGGTGGGCGCCATCTTCTATCCGCTCTCGCAGACATCCGCCCAGGCAACCCCGCTGATCTTGACCGGGCTGGCCGTGGCGCTAGCCTTCCGGGCCGGCCTGTTCAACATCGGTGCGGCCAGCCAGTGGATCGGCGGCGCAATCGTGGCGACCTACCTCGGCTTCGCCGTCAGCCTGCCGCTGGTCATCCACGCGATCGTGTGCCTCATCGGCGGCTTCGCCGGTGGCGCCGTGATCGGCTGGCTCGTGGGGGCACTCAAGGCTCGCACGGGCGCGCACGAGGTCATCGTCACGATCATGCTCAACTACATCATGTACCAGGTGCTGAACCTGGTACTCGGGACGCCGACCGCGCTCCAGCTGCGTGGTCAGGCGAACCTGATCAGCCCGAACATCGATCCCAATGCGCAGCTGCCGCACGTCGGCGGGCCGCCGCCGCAGGTTGGCGTCGGGTTCCTCGTCGCGCTCGCCGCTGCGGCGGCAACCTGGTGGCTGCTGGAGCGCAGCACCGTCGGTTTCGAGTTCCGCACGGTAGGTGCCAACCCCAGCGCGGCGCGGACCGCCGGAATGAGCGTGCCCCGGACGTGGGTGCTGGCCATGCTGCTCGCAGGCGGCCTGGCGGGCCTCAGCGGCGCCGTCGCCATCCAAGGCACCTTCTACAGCCTGAACTTCCAGAGCTTTGGCAACTACGGCTTCTCCGGCATCACCGTCGCCCTGCTCGGGCGAGCCCGGCCGCTCGGCGTCGTGCTGGCTGCCCTGCTGTTCGGCGCCCTGCAAGCCGGAAGCACCGTGATGGAGGCGGCCACGTCGGTGCCGGTTGACATCACCGAGGTCCTTGAGGGCCTGATTGTGCTGTTCGTGGCCGCGCCACCACTGATCAGGGCGGTGTACCGACTGCGCCGCACCGAGGGCGCTGGCCTCGGGGGCGCTGCGAAGGGATGGAACGGGTGACCACGCTCGCCGCAGAAATCCGCGCCCCGGCAGCCACCAACCGGCGAATGCTCGCCGCGGGGGCGCTGATCGCCTTCGGACTCGTCGACATCCTTATCTTCGGGCTGTTCTCGCACAAGGGTGAGGCGTCGTTTGCGCTGTCGCTCACCGGCGCCAGCGTCACCGTGCCAACGATCCACGCACCCGGCTACGTGGTCTACATATTGGGGGCTGCTTCTATCGCGATCGGCATCGCGCGCGCGATGCCGATCAGGATGTCACCGGGCTGGCGCCGGCTGGCCATCGGTCTCGTCCTGCTCTTTTTCGTCATCTGCCTGCTGATCTGGTCGGACACCGGCAGCTGGACGCACGGCATCCCCGTGAACGTCGTCACGCTGCTCCAGGCGACCCTCGCCGGATCGATCCCGCTCATACTCGGGGCGCTCGCTGGCTGCATGGGCGAGCGCGCGGGCGTCATCAACATCGCGATCGAGGGACAGCTACTGCTCGGCGCGTTCATGGCCGCGATCGTCGCCAGCACCGTCGGGGTCGTGTGGCTCGGGCTGATCGGCGGCTCACTGGCAGGCGGCCTCGTGGGCCTGGTCCTCGCCGCTTTCGCGATCCGGTTCTTCGTCGATCAGATCATCCTCGGCGTCGTACTCAACCTGCTGATCAGCGGCATCACCGGGTTCCTGTATGACCGGCTGATGCAGCCAAACGCGCAGACCTACAACAGCGCGAGCACGTTCAGCACCCTGAAGATCCCCGGCCTGGGCGACATCCCGATCATCGGGCCGATCTTCTTCGACTCGACGATCTTTCTGTACATCACGTACGTGGCGATCATCCTGGTGCAGATCGGACTGTTCAGCACCCGGTGGGGCCTGCGCGTGCGCGCTGTCGGCGAGCACCCGACGGCTGCGGACACGGTGGGCATCAACGTTCTGGGGATCAGGTACCGGAACCTGGTCCTCGGTGGCCTGCTAGCCGGTATTGGCGGCGCCTACCTCACGATCGGATCCGTCGGCACGTTCAGCAAGGACATGTCCTCGGGCCTCGGGTACATCGCGCTGGCGGCAATGATCTTCGGTCGCTGGACGCCGCTGGGCGCGACCGCGGCCGCGCTGCTGTTCGGGTTCGCCACCGCACTCGGTAACTTCCTCGGCACCATCACGGTGCCGATCTCGCCTGCCCTGCTGGCCATGGCGCCGTATGCGGCAACGATTGTCGCGGTGGCCGGACTTGTCGGTCGCGTCCGGGCGCCTGCCGCCGACGGTAGACCCTACGTGCGGGCTTGACGACGACGGCGCCACCAGCGCGCTGATCCGGCCGTTCGCGCCCGGGCCTGCTCGTGCCCTTTGGCGACGGTGGCCGACGTCGGCACCGCCGCGGCAGCCGGATGCGCCGCGCGCCACGCCGCCACCATCGCGTCCTCGTCAACGAGCGGGACGAAGATCGGCGGCCCGAGCGGGATCCGCCGCCACTCGATGATCCGGTGGTTCAGGTCCGTCACGGCGGCCCGCACATCCTGCTCCGACGGCAGCGCCGCGACGGCCTCGGCCAGCACCGCCGCCTCCTTGCGCAGCTTCAGCGGCGGCGGAAGCAGCACGTCAGTCGGGACGCCCTCGCGGCGCAGGTAGTCGAGGATCCACGCCTGGCCGTCCTCGTCCTCGCTGCGCCTCGGCAACGGTTTGCCAGCGCCCGGCAGGTTGTCGAACGCGCCACGCTCGGCAGCGTCGCTGATCTGCTGGTCGATCCACGTCCTGAAGCTCATGCCGGTGGGCTTGCGTTCGGTCATAGCCTGGCGCTCCCCCCTTGTGTCCGTTCTGACCACGTTACCCAGCTGCCGGGAACCTGGCCGACGGTGCCTGTCATGCGTAGGGGCAGAATGCCGTTATCGGGGTATCGGCCATCGTCTCGGTCGGCGCCGAGCTGGGGGGCCAGCAGCCGACCGGGCAAAGCCAACGGGGGTGGGCACGCGGTGAGTGGTGGTTTCTACGGACCAGAAGGCTCGGGGCCCAGCCCGTTCGACGACTTCATCGCGCGGCTATCTGGCGCGGGCCAAGGGCCGCCCAGGCCGGCTCACCGTGTCGACATCACCCGGCTGATGAGCGGCGAGGCGCGTGAGCTGCTCGGTGCGGCCGTCACCCTGGTGGCCGAGCGCGGCGGCTCTGACCTGGACACCGAGCACCTCCTGTGGGCCGCGACCAAGCTCGAGCCGACCAGGCAGATGCTGGCCCGGGCGGGGGCTGACCCGGACGCGTTCGCCCGCACTATTGAGGGCCAGCAACGGGGCGGTGCTCCGAGCGGCCAGCCACCCCAGCTCACGCCCGGTGCGAAGCGGGCGCTGCTCGACGCTCATCGCGTCTCGCACTCGCTCGGATCGACATACATCGGACCCGAGCACATTTTGTTCGCGCTGGCGGTCAACCCAGAGTCTGAGGCTGGCCGCATGCTCGCCGCTCGCCGGGTGACCCCGGAAGCGCTGCAGCAGGCTTACCTCGCCGGTCAGGGTGCTGGGGCCGCGCCTAGCCAAGACGGCCGGTCCGCGACCCCCACCGTTGACGAGTTCGGGCGCGATCTGACCGCGATGGCGCGAGAAGGACGGGTTGACCCGGTTATCGGCCGGGACAGCGAGATCGAACAGACCATCGAGGTGCTGTCCCGGCGCGGAAAGAACAATCCAGTGCTGATCGGCGAGGCGGGCGTCGGCAAGACGGCCATCGTCGAGGGAATCGCGCAGCGCATCGTCAACGAGGAAGTCCCGCAGACGCTGGCGGGGAAGCGGGTGGTGCAGCTTGAGCTGTCGGGAGTCGTGGCCGGCACCCGGTACCGCGGCGACTTCGAAGAGCGCCTTCGTCGGATCATCGACGAGATCCGCGAGCATGGCGACGAGCTCATCGTCTTCATCGACGAGCTGCACACGATCGTTGGTACCGGAGCTGGTGCTGAGGGCGGCATCGACGCCGCCAACATGGTCAAGCCGGCCCTCGCCCGCGGCGAGCTGCACGTCGTCGGCGCCACGACGCTCGACGAGTACCGGAAGAGCATCGAGCAGGACGCGGCGCTGGCCCGGCGGTTCCAGCCGATCCTGGTCGCCGAGCCGACCGTGGACGACGCGCTGGAAATTCTGCGCGGCCTTCGGGACCGGTACGAGGCGCATCATCAGGTCCGCTATGACGACGAGGCGCTCGTGGCCGCCGTCGAGCTGTCCGACCGGTACATCACCGACAGGTTCCTGCCCGACAAGGCCATCGACCTCATCGACCAGGCCGGCGCTCGGGTACGGCTGCGGACCAAGACGCCGCGCAGCGAGCTTCGCGAGCTTGAGCGGCGGATCGAGGAATTGCACCGGGATAAAGACCAGGCGGTCGCCAGCGAGAAGTACGAGCAGGCCTCAAGGCTGCGCGATGAGATCGATGGCGTGCGCGCGCAGATCAATCAGCTCAGCCGGGACGAGAAGGTAGTACCGCAGGTGACGGTCGAAGACATCGCCGAAGTGGTCTCCCGGGCCACGGGCGTGCCGGTCCAGCAGCTCACCGAGGAGGAGCGGACTCGCCTCCTTGACCTCGAGCGCCACCTGCACGAGCGGATCATCGGTCAGGACGAGGCCGTCGCGGCCGTCGCCGAGGCCGTCCGCCGATCCAGGGCGGGTCTGGGCGACCCGCAGCGCCCGGTCGGGAGCTTCTTGTTCCTGGGCCCGACCGGCGTTGGCAAGACCGAGCTGGCCCGCGCGCTGGCCGAGGCGCTCTTTGGCGGCGACAGCAAGCTGATCCGCCTGGACATGAGCGAGTTTTCTGAGCGGCACACCGTCAGCCGGCTGGTCGGGGCGCCGCCCGGCTACGTCGGGTACGAGGAGGCTGGCCAGCTCACCGAGGCAGTTCGGCGGCGCCCGTACTCGGTCGTGCTGCTCGACGAGATCGAGAAGGCTCACCCGGACGTGTTCAACATCCTGCTGCAGGTTCTCGACGACGGCAGGCTCACTGACGGCCAGGGCCGGACCGTGGACTTCAAGAACACCGTCCTGATCATGACCAGCAACCTCGGCTCGGACCTGGTCACGCGGCGCGGCGCTGTCCTTGGCTTCGCCGGTGACCAGGCAAGCTCAGAGGACAGCCAGGAGCGCGCTCTGCAAGAGCAGCTGATGCGGCGCCTCCGGGAATCCTTCCGGCCTGAGTTCCTCAATCGCATCGACGAGATCATCATCTTCCGCGAGCTCGACCAGGCCGAGCTACGGCAGATCACCGAGCTCCTGCTGGACGAGACGCGCCGCCGCCTGCGGGCGCAAGACGTGACGGTGCACTTCACGCCCGCGGCTGTGGACTGGATCGCGGAGCACGGCTTCCAGCCTGAGTTCGGCGCGCGGCCGATGCGCCGGACCATTCAGCGCGAGGTGGACAACCAGCTCTCGCGCATGCTGCTCGACGGTCAGGTGGCTCCCGGCCAGGACGTCACTGTCGACGTCAGCGACGGGAACCTGACGTTCCGGACGCCGCATTACGCGGGCGTGTGATCGACGGCTAGCGGCCGCCGGCTTGCGGAGCCGGGCGGCCCGGCCATGCTGGATGCCGGCGCGCGCGAGGTGGCGGGCTCTGGCTAGCGGCGCACGATGCGGTCGGTGTCGATCCGGCCTCGCCCGAAGGCGTCGATGCGCTTCCACCGTCCGGGCAGGTCCAGGAGCTCGAGGTTACCGATTCGCTTCGGCAGTGCCGGATCGACAATGAGGTTGTCGCCGTTCGGCTCCAGGCCAAGCCCAGTGCGCAGCAGCAGTAGCGGGGCCCCGGTCGACCAGGCCTGCGGGCTGCAGGCTGTCGGGTATTGCACGGGGTACCGGGTCGAGGCGCGCGCATAGCCGCCAAAGGCCTCAGGTAGCCGCCCGTCGAACACCTCGGCAGCCTCGAGTATCCCCGCGACGATAGCCGCGGCCTCGGCCTTGAACCCGTAGCGGCGCAGGCCCCAGGCGATGAACGAGTTGTCGAACGGCCAGACCGTGCCGACGTGGTAGCCGATCGGGTTGTAGCGGGCCTCGCCCTCAGCCAGCGTGCGCACGCCCCAGCCAGAGAACATCTGCGGGCTCATCAGGTGCCGGACGACCGCCTTCGCCTTCGTCGAGTCGACGATGCCGCTCCACAGCAGGTGCCCGATGTTCGAGGTGAGCGAGTCGACCTGGCGCCCGTCTGCGTCGAGCGCTACGGCGAAGTACTCACCGTCCTTGATCCAGAAGTCACGGTTGAACCGGCGCTTGAGGTCCGCCGCCTCTTTCTCCAGCTGGTCGGCGAACGCCGGATCCTTCCAGATCTGCCGGGCCAGCCGGGCTGCCCGCATCTTGGCGTCGTAGGCGTAGCCCTGCAGCTCACACGTGGCGCGCGGGAACCCTGGCAGGTCACCGTTGCGATAGGAGATCGAGTCCCAGGAGTCCTTCCAGCACTGGTTCTCTAGCCCGGTCTTGGCGTTGCGGCGCTGATAGGACACGTAGCCGTTGCCCTGCCGGTCCGCGTACTCGTCGATCCAGGCCAGGGCGGCCCTCGCAGCGTGCTCCAAGTCACGGACGAGCTTGCTGTCGCCGGTCCACCGCTCATACTCGTCGAGCAGTACTACCCAGAGCATGGTGGCGTCCGCGTTGCCGTAATACGGCGAGTGCGGTCGCTCCTCGAAGGCCGTCATCTCGCCATACCGCATCTCGTGCAGGATCCGGCCGGGGTCCTCGTCGCGGAAGTCATCGATGCGTGTGCCCTGACGCTCGGCGAGAGCCCGCAGCGTGGTCTCGGCGAGCTCGCTGGTGAACGGCAGCGCTTGCAGGCTGGTGAAGATGCTGTCGCGGCCGAAGATGGTCATGAACCAGGGCAGCCCGGCTGCGGGCAACGCGTGGTCCGGCATCGTCAGCGTGGAGAACCGCAGCGCCGCCAGGTCGGTCATGCAGCGCTGGTAGATGTGCTCGAGCGGTTCCCAGTCACAGTCGACGGTCGGCGCACGTTGCAGCCACTTCTGCAGGCCGCGGGTCATGTCCCGGCGGACCTTTCGCCGTTTTCCGCGCATGCCGATAGGTCCGTCGGCCGTGCCGTCTGGCACACCCTGCGACGCGACGACGTCCAGCTCGGTGGCCCACTCGCCGTGTGGGGGCACGGTGACGTGGAACGTCAGGCCCTTCGGGTCGACGGCCGCCTTGTCCGAGGCGGAGATCCAGGTCTCCCTGACGTACGTCTCGCGCTGATACCGCAGGACGAGACTGCCGCCGGCGACCTCGTTCCCGTATTGTCCCTTCTTTTTCAGTGCGTCCTTGACCTCGAACAAGTCGGCAAAGTCGCTCGCCGCTTCGATGCGGATCTCAAGGTCGACCGGGTCGTTTTCGTGGTTGAGCACCCGCAACTGCTCGTGAAAACCGTCGGCGACCTCGCGCTGCCGGATGACCGACAGCTTGGAGTCCACGTAGACGGTGCCACTGCCTGGCACCAGGAAGAATCGCGTCTGGAAATACTGCATATCGTCGGTCGACAGAGCGGTCAGCCGCTGGCCGTTGACCGTCAGCACCCACCGGGACAGAAACCGGGTGTCGAACGAGAACAGCCCGGTTGGGTCCGTACTCGACGCCTCGATGTCGCCCTTGTCGTCGCTGACGACGAACGTGTTGCCTTCAAGGATCTGGACCAGCGCGTTGCTCATTGCGGCCTCCGCTGCGCCATTACTGCCTGTGAAGTCAGGGGCTCGACCGTGCCGGTGGAGCCGGGAGGGCCAGGCAGACAGCGCTGGAACATCATCAGCGCAGCCATGCTGCCCTCGACGGCCACCAGCCCGCGTAGCACGGCGGCCTGAGCATTGAGGCGACCCGTCACGATCCGCTCGAGGTTCGGCCGCGCCACGTGGACGATGGCGTCGGCCGGGAACACTTGCCGGGTCACGTCGACGTCACCATCGTGGATCGTGACATGCCAGTGCCCGACTTGGCCGCTGCCCGGATCGGGTCCATCGGCCACCTCGAATTGGAGGGTGGCAGCTTCGCGCTCAAAGGTCGCGATATGACCAGGCTCAGTCAGGCCAGCGAAGAAGTCGCTGATCGGATCTGCCGTCGCCGCTGACCTGTTCTTTACATTCGACACGGCCAGTATGTGATCCCCGCTGGTCACGGCCAAACCATGACACGGCGGAGTTTGCGTGCGGGTGCGGCTTCTTGCCCTGGCGGTTACGAACGACGGCCCCGGCGCCAACGAATCACGCGCGGCGAGCGCGTCCACCGAGGCCGCCGACGGCATGCCCGCCCGCGCTCCGTCTGCCGTCACCGTCAGGGCCGACGCGGCTACGGCCCGCCGGACGCACACAGCCAGACCGTGGCCGGCCGCCAGGCTCGCGGCCAGCGCGCCGGTAAACGTGTCGCCCGCTCCGGTCGTGTCGCGCGCCGCCACCGGGTGACCGGGGATTGCCAGCTCGGTGCCCTGCCGGGGATCGACCAGCAGCGCGCCCTGGGGCCCAAGGGTCGCGACCACCACGCCGTCCACGTGCCGGGCCAGCGCCGTCGCCAGTGCCGTCATGTCGGCGCCCGGCGCCGCCCGGTCCGGCAGATTCGCGGCAAGGCTCCTCAGCTCGTGCGCGTTAGGCGTCACGATCGCATGAGCGAGCAGATCGAGGGAACGGGGCCGACTCGGCGCGGGGTTGACGACAAGCCGGCTGCCGGCCTCGGTCGTGGCGGCGGCCGCCGCGCGCAACGCCGCCGTCGGCACCTCGAACGACAGCACGACGACGTCGGCGCCAGTGAGATGCAGAGCGCCGAGCGCCGCCTGGACACGCGCCGCCGAGAGGCGGGCGTTGGCGCCCGACGCCACGGCGATCTGATTCTCGCCGGCGTCATCGACGAGGACGAATGCCTGGCCAGTAGGCCCGGCGACGCGCTTGACGGCAGCGACGTGCACCCCCTCGGCGACGAGTGCCGAGAGTGATTCGGCACCATCACTCGCGCCTACCGCGGCGACGAGATAGGTTCGCGCACCAAGGCGGGCCGCGGCGACGGCCTGGTTCGCGCCCTTGCCGCCCTCGGCCCTGCTGAGCTGGCCGCCGAGCACTGTCTGGCCAGGCGCGGGCAGCTGCGGCAGGCGCATGATGAGGTCCACGTTGACGGCACCGACGACCACGACTCGGCCCGGCTGGTCACTCCGGGCTTGGTCGCTGGCGGTAGCGGCTGCCATCGGCCTAGCCTGAGCCGGCCAGCGCGGGCCCTGTCGGCAGCGAATGCTCCCAGTCCGAAAGGAGCGTCCGGAGCCCGGTCACCAGGGCTATCGGCTGGTCGAGCATCACGTGATGGCCAGCGGCCGGGATCTCGATGACCGGGGCGCGCTGGCCGAGCTTGTCGTACATGAGCTCGGTGGTATCCGGTGGCACGATGCCGTGCTCGGCGAAGAACAAGGCCACCCGGCAGTCAAGCTGACGCAAGAGCGTCAGCGCGCCCTGGCTGCGAGCGAAGACCGCCGGGTCGAACTTCCAGCTCCAGCCGCCTTCGACCGCGCGGATGGACGTGCTCGCGACGTGCTCCAGGATGTATGGCAGCGTCGGCTGATCCGGCATCGGATGGAACCGGGCGATCGCCGCTTCGCGCGTGGGGTACACCCGCAGCGGTCCGAACGCACGCTCTTCCCGGGCCGCCTGCTGCTCGGGCGTGATGTCCCGCACCGGCGAATCGATCACGGCGATGCCCTCGAGGGCGGCGCCGAACAGCCCTGCTGCACGCAAGGCTACGAACCCGCCCATGCTGTGGCCCGCGATGATCGGCGGGTCGGTGATGCCGACAGCGCTGGCGACCGCCATGACCTCGTTGGCCCAGCCGTCGAGGCTGTAGCGATCCCGGCGACCGCTGTCGCCATGGCCGGATAGGTCCAAGGCCGCCACCCGCCGATCACGCGCGAGCAGCGGCCCGATGTGATCCCACCAGCGCGCATGGGCGGCGCCGCCATGGACAAGCACGAGGCCGCCCGGATTTTCGTCTCCCCACGTCCGGTAGCTGATCTCCGCACCGTCGACCTTGACGGTGCCAACGTCGGCCGGTGCGGCGAGGGCGGCGCGGAACCAGGCTGGCGCATCTTCCAGCTCGGGGGTCACTGAGACTGTCATGCGTAGTAGGGAATCAGACCCAGCGGCCTACGTCACGTCGATGGCGTCAGGCCATCGCTAGCGCTAGTCATCCGGCTCGGCCTCACGCCAGGCCTGCTCTAGGACCCGGGTGATCGTCGCGGGCGGCTGAGCGCCGGAGATCCCGTACTTTCTGTCGATGACGAACAGCGGCACGCCGGTCGCGCCGATGGCGTGGGCCATCGCTTCGTCGGTGTCGACGTGATCGCCGTAGGCGTCGCTGGCGAGGACCGTGGCGACGTCGTCGCGGTCGAGCCCGGCCTCAACTGCGAGACGCGTGAGCGCGTCGTGATCAAACACCGAGTCCTCGTCGGTGAAGTGGGCCCGGTGTAGCCGCTCGACCATCTCCGCCTGCCGCCCGCGATCCTTCGCAAGCTGGATGAGCCGGTGCGCGTCCCTGGTGTTGCCGCTGCGCAGGCTTCCCATCCGGAAGGTCAGCCCGTCGCCGGCCGCGCGTTCTTCCATCTCCCGCTGCGCCTGGCGGGCCTGGGCGGGGCTCATTCCGTACTTATCGGCGAGCCGTTCTACCGTTGGCGTTGTTACGTCCGTCAGGGCCGCCGGGTCCAGTTCAAAGGACCTGTACACCACCTGCACGTCGTCGCGGTGGTCGAAGTCCGACAGTGCCCGCTCGAAGCGCCTTTTGCCCAGGTAGCACCACGGACATACCACATCTGACCAGATCTCGACTTGCATGCTCGTCCCTAACGCGGCCCGCTGCCTGACACTTCCCGCCCTGACTGGGTGATCCTTCCCGCCCGCGCGCGTGGCTACGATGAAGGATTCACCAGCGATGTGCAGGTGGCGGGTGGCACATGTCTGTGAGCGTGACCGAGACCGAGGCCAAGTACGAGGCTGACCTGGACATCGCGCTGCCGCCCCTCGGCGATCTGCCGCAGGTGGCGCGGATTAGTACTGCGACAGCCCAGGTGCTCGAGGCCGTCTACTTCGATACGCCTGACCTCTCGCTGCTGCGTGCGGGCATCACCTTGCGGCGGCGCACCGGTGGGGAGGACGCCGGGTGGCATCTGAAGCTGCCCGTGGGCGGTCGTACCCGCGAAGAAGTGCGGCTGCCGCTGGACAGTGCGTCGGCCCGGGAAGGGGTGCCGAGTGAGCTCGCCGGCCTCGTGCGTGCTCGTAGTCGCGGCGCGGCCCTCGTGCCGGTAGCAACCGTCTCCACGCACAGGCAGACGGTCAATTTGCTGGATGCGGACGGTCACGTGCTCGCCGAGGTCGCTGACGACCGAGTGTCCGCCCATCGCCAGCAAGGTCCTGCCGGGGCAGATAGCTGGCGCGAGATCGAGGTCGAGCTTGCCGAGGGCGACAACCGCCTCCTGCTGGCGGTCGACGCCGTACTGCGGCGGCACGGTCTCCGCCCGTCTGGTCGGTCGGCGAAGCTTGAGCGCGTGCTCGGCGGCGAGCTCGCCCTGCCGGATGCCCCGGCGCCGCCGACGACCAGCGCACCAGCGCACGTGGTGATCACGGGTTATCTCGCG
>Ga0126373_10002057_pt1 | contig 14690 bp, 8 predicted proteins | sample PanSoiMetPlot_11_FD_92545 | JGI IMG/M metagenome (GOLD analysis project Ga0126373, IMG submission 92545) | Tropical forest soil microbial communities from Panama - MetaG Plot_11 | ecosystem: Environmental > Terrestrial > Soil > Tropical forest > Bulk soil | place: Panama | collected 2016-02-17 | reverse complement strand
GATTGCGTAGAACACCGGGCGCTGCACTTCATGGGACGCGTCGCTGATCTTCTCCGCCGGCGAGCGCGCACGCCCATTCTGGTGACTCAAGTGTCGAATGATGTTCTCAATCAGCACGATCGCTCCTTCGACAACAATGCCGAAGTCCAGCGCTCCAATGGAAAGAAGATTTGCGGGAATATGGCTGAGATCCAGGCACAATGCCGCGAACAAAAGTGCGAACGGAATGGTCGCAGCCACGATGATGGCGCCGCGAATGTTGCCCAGAAACAGGAACAGAATGATCGAAACCAAGATCATTCCTTCGGACAGGTTGTGCAGCACCGTATGCGTTGTATAACGCACTAACTCGCTGCGATCGAGGAAGGGAACAACCTTCACCCCGAGCGGCAGTATGTGCTTGTTGAGTTCCTCGACTCTCTCATGAATGCCTTCGAGAGCGGTATCGGCATTCGCGCCTTTGCGAAGCAGCACGATGCCTGAAACCACGTCATCGTTGTCGATGATCTTGCCGCCTTCGCGGTGAAAGCCTCGGGCAAACTGTCCCAAGCGGATTTTCGGCCCCTGGGTTACGACGGCAATATCCCTGATGTGGATCGGAGTGCCGTTCTTGCTGAGAATCACGGTCTCGGCAATGTCGCGAACGTGATCAACCAACCCGACTGCGCGGACGTTGATCTGCTGTAATCCCGCCTGAATGAAGCTTCCGCCGGCATTGGCATTGTTATTGGCCAACTGCTGTTCGACTTGCGAGAGATTGAGTCCGTAAGCAATCAGCTTGTTGGGGTCCAGCCGAACCTGATACTCGCGCGTGGGGCCGCCGAAGCTGGAAACATCCACCACTTCAGGCGCTGACTTGAGCGTTTTCTCGACAACCCAGTCTTCCAACGATTTCAGTTCCATCGGGTCATACGCCGGATTGGTACTGTGCAGGGTAAAGAAGTAGATTTGTCCGACCGGACTCCAGTCCGTTCCCATTTGCGGTGTAACACCCGGGGGCAGCGTCACCTGGCTCAATCGCTCCAATACGCGTTCGCGATTCCAGGCATTGTCGGATTTGTCATCGAAGATGATGTCTACGTAGGACAGCCCGAACAGTGAAAATGACCGCAGATGAACGGTCTGCGGTATGCCGTTCATGGCAATTTCGATCGGAATCGTAACCTGTTGTTCAATTTGCTCGGCTGAAATTCCAGGCCATTGCGTAATGATATCCACGTAGTTGTCGGCCACATCGGGGTAGGCTTCGATCGGCAGGTCATGAAACGCAGCAATGCCGGCGACAAACAAAATGAGAGCTAGCGCCAGCACCAACAGGCGATTGTTGAGCGCAAAATCGACGATCCGGCGGATCATCTATTGCTCCACCGTGTTTTGCAGCTCCAGGGCATTGGCCACGACTTTGTCCCCAGGTTTCAGGCCCGAAAACACTTCTTGCAAATCGCCGGCCAGGGTGGCGCCGGCAACGATCTCCTGCCGCTTGAAGTGTCCGTTGCCCAGGGAGAAGTAAACCCACTGTCGGTCGTGCAGGTGCAAAACCGCGGTTGCTGGCACGGCAGCGCGAATCACCGGTTGCTTTCCATAGAACGTTGCGGTCACAAACATGCCGATTCGCATTAGGCCGGGATTGGGAACTTCAATGCGCACTTTCGCGGTGTGAATGGTTGGGTCGAGAATCGGTAGGATGTTGTCAATCCGGCCTTTAAAAACTCGGTTGGGATAGGCAGCTAAGTGAATATCCGCGTATTCACCGACGTGCACCGCGTCGAGATCGTTCTCGTAGACGTCGCAGATGATCCATACGTACGAAAGGTCGGAAATCGTGAAAGGGTTCGGGCCGGACAACCCCTGCACGCCGGAAGAATTCGTTACTTGCTGCTCCGTGATGATACCGGATATCGGTGCGAACACGTCTACGATTCCCGTCGGATGCTGCTTATCGATCCCGAGCAAGCGTAGTAGCTCAGCGGCCGCGCTCAGGTCTGCTTTCGCGTCATCTTCGCCTGTCTGTGCCTGTTCGAGAGAGCTTTTCGCGATCGCGCCCTTGCCATACAGAAGTTGCGCCCGGTCCAGTTGCTGGTGGGCAAGGCGCTCGTCATTTTGCGCTTTGACGTAATTCTGATAAGCGCCGGAAACATCATTGCTCTGCACGCGCAGGAGTAACTGGCCTTTCTTGACCACATCGCCAAGCCGCGCCTTGATCTCCACTACGCGACCGGCAGCGAGCGAGATGACTGGTACCGCGCGGGAGACATCCGGTTGCACCATCCCGGTCGCTTCCAGGTCGGGCACAGCCCGGTATTCTCCCGTTGTCGCCAGCGGAAATAGTTCGGGATGATCCACAGTGAAGTTGTTGGGATCGAAATCGGCCTGCACAGTGGCCGGCGGAGGCGCGCCGGAATTCGCATCCGACTTCGCTTCGTTGCACGCCGTGAAGGGAATTAGTAGGAAGAGCCAGGCAGCGGCGGCTAAGGTATGAATCGGGATTCTCATGGAATCACTTCCTGTCCCACCGCCATGTTCAGCTGTGCTGCCGTAGCCAGGTACGCTCCGATCAGGTTGACATAGCTCAATCGCACAGCCCGGTATTCGCTCTGCGCATTCATGAAGTCCAACAGCGAAGCTCCGCCATTTTGATAGGAAAAAAAGATGGTGTCGCGTACTCGGGTCGCCTGCGACAGGTATTTCTGCTTATATGGGCGCAACAGATTCAAATTGCTCTCGAGCATCGCATACCCCGAATCTACATCGCTCAGCACAGTCGCCACAGTCGCTTCCTGCAGTTCCTGGCTACGAGTAACATCCAGTTGGGTGCGCAACTTCTCGCCCTGATTTCGGTCAAATATCCGCAGCGGAACGCTCACACTGACGCCGAGCGTATTAAGACCAAAAGGATTATTGTTGGAAGAATTATGGGTGTACCAAGCGCTGAAAGTGGGATCGGTTGATCCGTTCGCGATGGCCAGCTTATGGTCAGTCTCCGCTTTAGTGACCGCCTCCATCGCGGCTTTGAGATCGGGACGGGTGTCTAGGGCGATCTTGCGATACTCGTCGCGGGATAGCGCTTGGTCGCTGTAGTCGTAGGTTCCGGTGACATCAAGTTGCCCAATCGGCGTGCGGTCATTCAGTAAGGTAAGGAGCTGGATTTTCGCGGTACGAAGATTCACTTCTGCGGTTTCGACGTCCGACTCGTACTGAACCCGCTGCAGTTCCAGACGATCGAGGTCAATCCGTGAAATGTCGCCGGCGCTGAAGCGGTCGCGGCTGATCTCGAGCACGTGATCGTAGTACGCCAGGTTCTCATTTGCGAGTTCGAGCACCGCTTTGGCCTCGAGCGTCGACACGAATGCCGTGCGGACGTTGAACAGCAAGGTGCGCTCGAGGTCGGCATAGTCCCACTGCTCGATGGTTGTGTCATGCTTAGCGCTCTCCAGCCGCAACTCCCGCTTGTGCCGGCGTTCGTGCAGGTAGCTGATCGCTGGCGATTCAAAGGTTCCGGTAAAAGGCTGCCAAATGCCGCGATTAGGCGCGATCTGCGTTCCGTCGACGGTCATCGTGAACTCAGGATTCGGGCGCAGGTACGCAGTAATCTCCTGTGCTCTGGCTTCACTGACATTGAGCTTCGCTGCCAACAAGGTAGGGTTGTTTGCCTCAAATCGGGCACGAATGGTTTGCCAGTTTAGGGGTTGCACACCTTGACATAACGCCTGGCGGCTGAGAACCAAGCTGACGAGCAGCGCCAGCATCCAGCCAAGGGTGGAATTCGTACGAGCCAGCAGGCGCGACATTGACCGCGGCCTGCCCGCATATGCGCCTCTTTCTCGCAAGAACTCCGGAATCGACACATCTCCCTGTAATCGCGCGTATGGCGTAGTCAACTTAAAATGGTCGCAAACGGAAGTATGGAAGGGCTGACTATCTTTCGGTTGCGAAGGCTATCTTTCGGTTGGAAGCAGCCGAAGCGATTGGCTTATTTTGTGAAGTGAAGCAAGATGTACCGCAAAGTGCAGAATTTTCTGGCGGTTTTTCAGAGGGCAAAGCGTGCCCAATTGCTGGCGGTTGCGGCCGTGGCTACGACCGCCGTTGCACTGGCGGACTGGCTGACCAAGCCCTATATCTCGCTTGGATTCCTTTATCTTTTCCCCATCATCATCCTGGGAGGAGTGCTTTCTCGGACTCAGATCGTTGGCGCGGCTCTTATCTGTGCAGTGCTTCAGGAAGCCTTCAGCAACCTGCCGGAAAACGAAGCCATTTTCCGGCTTGTGCTGAGCTCGATTGGATTCGTAGGCACAGGCCTCTTTGTTTCGGAGCTTTTGAAGAACCGTCGCGTGGTGCTGAAGCATGTGGAAGAGTTGGAAACCGAGGTTAAACTCCGTCGCGACGCAGAAGATCAACTCGAGATTCTCATCGAAAGCAGCCCGGCTGCGATCGTGACCATTGACTCCCAAGGCAAGATCCTCCTGGCGAATTATGCGGCGCAGCAACTGCTGGCACCCAATGGAGAGCCGCTTCCGGGCCAAGCGATCGGCCAGTTTCTGCCCGCGCTCGAAACTGTTTTCGAGAGGCAACCAGCGATGAGTTTTCGTACTACGCTGCAATGCCGAGGCGAAAGGACCTCAGGAGAGGTATTTCTTGCCGCGGTTTGGTTTTCAACCTATCAGACTGTCTCGGGCTCGCGCCTGGCCGCGGTGGTCGTGGACCTCTCCGAAGACCTGCGCACGCGCGAGGATCTTAGTCTTAATCATCTTCTTAAGAGCAGTAGGATTCTGGTCGGCGCCATCGCGCATGAAATGCGCAATCTGAGCGGCGCCGCTGTCGCCGTACAAAAGAATCTTTCTCGCGTACCCGGCCTGGAGCGGAATGAGGATTTCCAGGCACTCAGTTCTCTGATTCAAAGCCTCGAACGAATCTCCACTTTAAGCATGACCGCTCCTCCCAATTCCGCCGAAACCGTGGAACTCACCTCCCTGCTCGATGAGTCACGCGTTTTGATCGAGGGCGCCTGCCGCGAATCCGGCGTCGATATTGAATGGAGCACATATGCTTCTCTCCCCATGTTGCGGGCTGATCGCTACGGCTTAATTCAGGTCTTTCTCAACCTGGCGAAAAACAGCCAGCGCGCGATGGAATCAACCGCTGTCAAGAAGTTGCGGGTAAGTACTTCGCTCGAAAACGGGCATGTCATTATTCGCTTCGAGGACAGCGGCACAGGTGTATCGCATCCCGAGCAGCTATTCCGGCCGTTTCAACCTGGTGCCCATACGACCGGTCTGGGCTTGTATATCTCGCGTTCTATCATGAGAAGTTTTGGTGGCGACCTCGTTTACGAAGCGAGAGCCCAAGGCTCTTGCTTCGCCGTGATCGTGCCAATAAGAAACGACAGGGGAATGCGGCATGAGTGATGGTTCACATGCTCCGGTGAGAATCCTGTTGCTCGACGATCACGCACTGTTTCGAGAGAGTGTCGCCCGCTTTCTGGCAAGCGAGCCCGGGTTTGAAGTAGTCGCGCTCAGCGGTTCGATCGAAGAGGGGTTGGCCGTGCTGCGCAACTCCGCGGTGGACATCATTCTGCTGGACCTAGACCTTGGGCAAGCTGATGGCAGAGATTTCTTGCGTGCAGCACGGCGACAAGGCTATGCCGGGCGGGTGCTTGTGGTCACGGCGGGCGTAGAGGAAAAACAGGCCGCGGATTTACTGCGCGAGGGAATCTCCGGTGTGTTTATGAAACACGAGTCCACCGCCTCGCTGCTGGAGGGGATTCGCCAGGTAATGGCGGGCAAAACCTGGTTCGATCGAGAACTGCTGCAAGCCACGGTGCTGGCGGCGGGATCGCGTCCGGAATCGACTGCGCAGCCATTCACGGACAGAGAGCGCCAGGTGCTCTCCTGGGTTTTCCAGGGACTGCTCAACAAGGAAATTGCGGAACGGATCGGCGTGTCAGAGAGCGCGATCAAGGCGACTCTACAGCAGCTCTTTGCCAAAACCGGCGTCCGTACCCGCAGCCAGCTCGTCCGCATTGCCCTCGAACAATACCGGGATCAATTGTGAGGTCGTAACGGTTCAAGACGTTTGCCCTGTGCCACGTAGCTGGTGCATAACCATAGCCGTGACGAGAGCCGGCAAAGCGATGATTCTAAAAAGACTGCTTGCGCTCAGTGGACATCCACAATCTTCAGCGCAGTCACCTGCCGGACCCAGCGAGCCATTCTCTTTTCATCAGGAATGACAATGCGATACGGGCCTTCCTTTTCTCCGAGTGCCTTACCGTTGCGCAGAAAAACCAGTAGCGTTTGCCGGTCGGTGAACGCCGGGTCCAACTCGGGGAGAGCGATTACCACTCGATATCCATCCGCAGCTTCCACCAGCAAGCATTCTGCCAGCCGTTTGCCCTTGATGGACTCTCCAAAACTAACGCCGGCCTTTGCCAGCACACTCTTGAGCGACACCCCTTCAAAGAGCACCGGAGTTGAATGTTCTGAAGCAGTCACCTTCGTGTGCGGCAGAGCCTCGATATCTGCACGGCCCAGTACCTGCTTTCCCGAGTCGGTTTGAACCGTGAGCTCCTGAGATTGCAGAATCCCGCCACTCAGGATCACAGAGAACAACAAGACACGCAACAAGAATAGTGTTTTCATATCACGCCCGCAGAATCATCACTTCCGTTGACTTGATTAAAGCGGCATAGGTCGGCCCAGCTTCAAGGTTCATTTCGCCAACTGATCCCGCTGTGATGATCATGGTGAATGTCCGCCCGCTGGGTGAATACCCCGAATCTTTCGCTTGTAGATCCATTGCTTGAATGTTGACCAGCCAACGAGAAGTTCCAGGACGGCTTCGCGGGTGAAATGCGATGGTCCAAACCGATTCGCGAACCCATGGCATCGTGCAGAAGCCATGGCAATATCAGCCATATATGCATTGGATTCGACTGGGCAACCATCCATACTATACACTTCTTAGTCTCAGAATCACTTCAGGATTTGAGAGGAAAGAATGCAATCCGCTGGACAACTTTTGGAACCGTGGAACCATAAAAGAAGATCATCGAATGCTGGCGGCTCGTGCCGGAGGGCTTTCCAATTTTTAGTTATTGCAGCGGTTTTTTGTTGCCTGGCCGCGCAGTTCTGTATGGCACAAGTTTCGGCGAACCTGTCTGGCCTGATCACGGACCCATCCGGAGCTGCTCTATCAGCAGCGACAGTTACGGCGAAGACTCTTGACACCGGCGCATCCCGAACCGCAGCCACGGATCAGAACGGCCGGTACAAATTTTTCGCTCTGCCCGTGGGCTCATACGAGATTCGAGTGACAAAGGAAGGATTTGCGGAAGGGATTCGATCGGGCGTGCGGCTCGTGGTCGGGCAAGATGCGAGTGTAGATTTAAGCCTCCGCGTCGGGCAAGTGACGGAACAGGTTAAAGTCACAGAAGATGCTCCGGTCGTAAATCTGACAACTCGGGACATCACCGGGCTCGTCGGAGAAAGGCAGGTCAAGGATTTACCTTTGAACGGTCGCAGCTATGATCTGCTCCTGACATTGAATCCAGGAGTTGTGAATTTCACGTGGGAAAAGACAGGCGGGATTGGCGTTTCGAATTCCACTACCGGCAACGACTTCGCGGTTGCCGGGAATCGCCCACAACAAAATCTCTTCCTTTTGAACGGTGTTGAGTTCACCGGCGCTGCGGAGAACAATATGCAGCCGGGGGGCAGTAGCGGGCAATTGCTAGGTGTGGATGCGGTACAAGAGTTCAATGTCCTCCGTGATTCCTATGGACCCGAATACGGCAAGCGCCCGGGTGGGCAGGTTAATATCGTCACCCAATCTGGAACTAATGAACTGCACGGCAGCGTCTACGAATTCTTGCGGAACAATGCTCTCGACGCCCCGAACTACTTCGACAAAGATTCAGCTCCGCCTTTCCAACGCAACCAATTCGGTGCCGCCCTGGGTGGGCCACTCCGCGGTAATTCGACGTTTTTCTTTGGAAACTATGAGGGGTTGCGACAACGTCTGCACCAGACGTCGGTAGCGTTTGTTCCTGATGACACATCGCGGGCTGGCGCCATTCCAGCCGTTCAGCCTTTGCTCAATTTGTGGCCGCAATCATCAACCGAGGCTTGTAACCCAACTTGCGGCATCGCGGAGTACTTCAGCAGTCCGCTACAAACCATTCACGAGGACTTTGGAACGTTGCGGCTCGACCACAATTTCTCGTCGCGGGATGCTCTATCGGCCGTGTACACGGTCGACGATGGGGATGACTTCACCGAAACCGCTCTCGACCCTTACAGCGCAGACATTCTTACATTGCGTGAGCAAGTGTTTAGCCTGAACGAAACGCATTCGTTCTCGGCCGCAACGGTCAACGTTGCTCGCGTGGGATATTCACGCGCCGGCTATTTTTTCACCGGTGAGCCCACCCCGGGAACACCCGCCGCTGCGGTTTCCGGTTTTCTGGTGGGGCATCAGGTAGGTGCAGTTGTTGTGGGTGGCAGTGCCGCTTCGAATCCGCAGGCCGCGATCGGACTTGCCGGTAGCAACAACGGAAGCAATCTTCGAATTGCGCGAAACTTGTATAGCTTTGAAGATCGTGTAGCGATGACTCGGGGGCGTCATCAACTGACGTTCGGAGCGTGGTTCCAGCCTTTTCAGTCCAATGAAACCATCGCGCTTAGTCAGTATGGGCAGGCTACCTTTTCGAGCTTGACTAATTTTCTCCAGGGGAACCTGACCAGTTTTCTATGGGATCCGGCGCCGACAGAGATGAACTGGCGTTCGCTATTTGGGGCTTGGTATGCCGAAGATGTAATTCGTGTCTTGCCCCGTTTAACCCTCTCTCTCGGTTTTCGTGACGAATTCACGACCGGTTGGAACGAGGCTCATGGTCGTGCGGCCAACTACACCTTCAATAACGGAGTGATAGCAAACACTCCCCAGGTGGGAAATTCATTATTTAGCGTTAATAATGCCAAATTTCTCCCGCAACCACGAATTGGTCTAGCTTGGAGTCCATTTCCCGACAAGACCGTCATTCGTGCGGGGTTCGGGACGTATAACGATCTGCAGGATGCGCTCGGTTACCGTGCCGACCAGAATGCACTATTCAATCCAACCTACAGTGTCGGAAGCGCGAAGACTCCATTCCCGATTTCATCGTTGCCAATCGACCCCTCTGCTCCTCCCCCGAGCGGAGCGCTGCTCGTGCCTGGAGGCGTTCAACCGGACATGAAAACACCCACTTTGATTTCGTGGTCGTTGCGAGTACAGCAGGAGATTACGCCCGATACGTCACTCACGCTCGGCTACCTCGGGAGTCACGGCTACCACGAACTGATCGGCATCGATGCGAATGAACCATTTCCGGTCATCTGTCCGGCGTCGCCCTGTCCAGCTACATATCCATCGACATTTCCCGCACCCCTAGCAGGGAGTCCTGTTCCCGCTGGTACGTATTACGTTCCTACCAATGTCAGAGCAAATCCAAACATTGCGAACACCTGGACGTGGTTCTCTTTGGGCACGAGCAACTACCACGCACTCCAAGTGGACGCAAATCACCGATTCAGTCGTGGCTTTTCGCTGCGCGGCGTTTACACCTGGTCGAAGGCTTTGGATGACGGCGATTCCTTGAATGCAACAGCTGCGGCGAATGCACCCGGTCTAGTCTCGAATCCTTTCAATCTGCGCGCCGACTATGGTCAGGCTACCTACAATGTGCGGCATGTCGGTGTGATTAATGCGGTTTACACTCTGCCTTTTGGAAAGGGACAGCCCTTCGCTAACAGCTTTGCAAATTGGAGTGATGCCATTGTCAGCGGTTGGTCCGTGAACAGTATCGTGACAGTTCAGTCAGGATTCCCCTTCACGCCACAGCTCAGCTACAACCCCTCGAATAATGGTGACACTCGAAATCCGGTGCGCCCGTTCATAAACCCCGATTTCAGTGGTCCCATAGTCCTTGGCAAGCCATCGCAGTGGTTCAATCCGAATGCTTTCCTCGCTCCGGCGCCAAACAGCGGCTTCTACGGCAATCTTGGCCGAAATACGTTAATCGGCCCGGGTCTTGCGACGTGGGACTTCTCGGCTTTCAAGACAACCACATTGCATGAGAGGTTCGCCCTTCAATTTCGTGCAGAGATCTTCAACCTTCTGAATCGCGCGAATTTCAACACGCCAAACTTGATCACATTTACAGCTTCAGGTTCTACGACGAAGACTTCTGGCACAGCCGGAGCAATTACAGGTACTTCCACAACCTCACGGCAAGTTCAATTTGGATTGAAGCTCATCTGGTGAAAGAGGATTACGACGCAGTCACCCTGCCTGGAACTTACCCGGTCGATTACCAGTACATGCGCCAGTGAGATGTGATTGCTCCGTCGGACGCGTCAGGATAAACGCCGCTTTCGCAATGGCATTGTCTACTACAGTACCGACGATCCGCAAGCCCAGTCACCTAACCCTAGCTTGCAGACGACGCACTTAGGACGTGCGCTTTGCATCGGCCTAGGCCTGTTAGGTCGCATGGATTTCCCAGCTGGCCTTTTTGAATGTAAGAGATATTTTCCATATTTCAGCCACTGGCGCATGTTGGCGCATCTAAGCAACGGATTCTGACTGAGAAAATGGTTTCATCCGCTGAAGCGCTCCGCTTCTCATCCGATGGAAAACCACGTCCCGTGGCGCACGAGGCATGTTTTCTATCAGAGTCCGCCGCTGCGAGTATCGACTATGAAACCAGATCCAAGAAGATTTGAAGACAGACACCCGGTTGCGCGCAAGCGAGCGGACGATGCGTTGCACGAAAATAGAGAGCGCTATCGCACCTTGTTCGATTTGGCCCCCGTCGCCGTATATTCCTGTGACGCCTCAGGCGTGATCCTGGATTACAACAATCGCGCAGCGGAATTGTGGGGGCGCAAACCGGCACTGGGGGATACGGATGAGCGGTTCTGGGGCTCGTTCAAGCTCTATCGTCCAGATGGCAGTTTCATGCCGCATGAGCAATGCCCAATGGGCGACGTGCTGACTGGCGAGGTACCTGGAGTCCATGATGCGGAAGTGCATCTTGAACGGCCGGATGGCTCCCGGATTATCGTCATCGTGAATATTGCTTCACTAAGGAACGAACGGGGAGAAATCACGGGAGCGATCAACTGCTTCTACGATGTCACCGAACGCAAGCTGGCGGAGAAAGTATTGCGCGAGAGTGTCATGCAACGCCTGCGGGCGGAGGAAGCCCTACGTGACAGTGAAACTTGGTTGCGACTTTCAAACGAACAGCTCGAATCCATGGTCCAAAGGCGAACCACCAGGCTGCGGCGTCTCTCCGCCAAACTCATGCACGTGCAAGATGAGGAGCGCAGGAGACTTGCGCGCAATCTTCACGACAGTTTGGGACAGTATTTGGCGAGCGTGAAGATGAATTTAGACATGCTAAGCCGTTCGGCCACGACGGAACAAGCGGAATTCTTGTCCTCGGCATTGAAATCGATCGAGCGGAGTATAGTCGAAACCCGTACGCTGTCTTTTCTCTTACATCCCCCTCTGTTGGAGGAGGTTGGTTTTGCTTCCGCAGCCCGCTGGTACGCAGACGAATTTGCAAAACGAAGCAAGGTCGAAGTCAGACTGAATTTGCCAGACGATATTCCTCGACTCCCGGAATCAACAGAGATTGCGCTATTCCGCATCTTGCAAGAGAGCCTCACGAACGTCCACCGGCATTCTGGCAGCCCTTCAGTTGAAATCAGTCTAAGTTCCACCAAGAACCATGCTGTGCTGAGCGTGCGAGATTTCGGACGCGGAATGCCTGCTGAGTTAATGCAAGGCTCGGACCTAAATGACAGTCTTGTCGGTGTCGGTCTTAGCGGAATGCGGGAGCGTGTTACAGATTTGGGCGGGAGTTTTGCTATTGAATCTGATTCGCACGGGACTGCAATAACTGTTAGCCTGCCGATGGAGGAAGAGTCCGCGAAAGCACGGCCCGCTTAAGGCGATCTCGAGAAGAATTTCTGCCGCCTAAAAGTCAACCACCCCACTACGAACGTCAGCAAGGACTCTGCCACGTAGGAATCAGGCAGCGGTTTCGCCGAAGCCGCTCTTGAGACCGAACTGCGCCTGGCTCGAATGGCGGGCCTCCGTGCACCGAAACCGCTCATCTTCAAAATGCGCGTCACTGATAAAGCAGGGCCGCTTCGGGGAGGGAGGTCCCAAAGCGGCCTTGGAGAGACCTCAGGGGGTCCTGAGGTTTGCGTTGTCAGGCGACAACAATAAGGCCAATCTATGTTCCTGTTCACCTGTCAGTTCTTACAGGGCTGGATGTCAAAGGGGCATTCTTCTGAAACTAACAAGAAACAGGAGGATTAAAACTGGCGCCAGATGCACCTCTAACTCACGGCAGCCACCGATCAGATTTCATTGTTTCTGACGTCGCTTTTTGCGTGCCTTGCAGGGTCAATGTGATATTGGGATTTATCGCCCGTCTGGCCCGTGCTCTGTCTTGTCTCCTGGCTTGACATCACGGTTCTGGAAGCCTAGTCTGCCAGCGTTACAACCGTGAACGGTTGGCGGATGGCCCGTTCTCGATGTTGCCATTACGCTCGACCCAGTGTTTCGCCCCACGTTGCATTCTGGATTCTAGGAGGATCACATGGCACATGGGATTATCTGGTGGATCGTAGTAGGTCTAATCGCAGGATGGGCAGCCGGGAAGATCATGAAAGGTGGCGGATACGGAACGATTGCCGATATCGTGCTTGGAATCGTCGGTGGCATTGTTGGCGGGTGGGTTATCGGCCTAGTTGGTTTGGGCGCGGGCGGTTTCATTTGGAGCGTCCTTGTCGCAATCCTGGGCGCGGTCATCCTGATCTGGATTACCCGTCTGATCAAGAAGAAGGTTTGACTTGTGAGATCTTGAACCTAATCCGCCTGCGGCTTTTCTTTGCAACCACGCCAATGGCAAGGCGTTGACTTGATGTATCAAAATCACGAGCATTCGCTTGACGCCCCGGGCGAGTGCTCGTTTCCGTATCCGGTCGCCTGTGAGCAATGGGCCAAAAAGTTGTCTTCTTTCGTTTGCGCCAACGCCACGCTCGAATCGACTAACCCAGCGAGCAGGATTGCGAGCCAAAACTAGATAATCCAAGGCCAACTCGCCAGATTAGTCCATTGAAATGGTGCAGCAGGGGAGAATCGGAGCCAAACAAACAATCAGAGCCTTGGATCAACGGGTTCGCTTTCAAGTGCAAGCACACCGAACACGCACTCATGAACCCGTCTCAGCGGATCGCGATCAACAAAGCGCTGAAGGGCTTCTATCCCAAGGGCGAATTCGCGCAAAGCCAAGGAACGCTTTCTACCGAGTCCTCTTGCCCGCAGCCGTTCAAGATGCTCAGGAGCCGTATATTCCGGACCATAAATGATACGAAGGTACTCTCGCCCACGGCACTTTACCGCAGGTTGTACCAGCCCACGTTGGCTCTTGGTTGCAAACTGAAGGGGCTTCACCACCATGCCCTCTCCTCCCGAGGCAGTCAACTCCTCCCACCACGTGATGCCTTGCTGCTGGCTCCCTTCATCTGAGAGATCGACCACTTTATAGGGAGTAGCCAACATTAGCTCCGGGTCAGCACCACAGAGGCGAGCTAAAGTGGTCATGTGCCACACATGGTCCTTGTCTGTGTGAACTGCCCCTTCACTGGCGAGTAGATGAAATGGGGCGAGTTTCAGGTCGGCTAGCGAGCAAACGGTCCAGCAGTAACGGCGATAAGCCTCGATGTATTGCTCTGCCATTCCTCGGCGTCCCTCATACCGCCCGGCGAGGTCGGAGGCCTCTGGCACACGCTTGCTGGTCATCCCCAAGGCTGCCGCTGACGCTGTGAATCCAGCGCGAGCCGCCGCCCCTGTAGGCGCATACTGCTGCCGGAGTAAGTCTTGGGCTTTGGAGGACCACGGCATGAGTTCGCAGTCTATGCACAGCCAATCGGTCGCAAGTTCATCCCATAACCCGGACTTGGAAGCTGCTTCTTGAACCCGGCTCAGGAACTCCCTGTCCAGGAAAATATCGTTGAAAAATCGCCTTCCCGTCCGCGTGTAGCAAACTCCTATCTCATCTTGTGTGATTCCAAACCGACCCCGAGCACAATCCCGATCACGGCAAACGATCACAACGGCGCGCGAACCCATGTGTTTCTGTTCGCAAACGACCTTCTCAATATTCTCTTTCTTGAAGTACCCAAAAGCCTCAGCGGGATGCTCCAAGAGATCGGCTTGCTTGCTGGTCTCGCTAGGTGACATTGTTGGTGGGAGATAGATGAGCCACTTCGGGTTGGTCGCGAAGCGACTCATCACTTCCAGTGCCGTGATCGCATTCTCTTCTCGAACAGTCAGGTTGCCGTGAAGCCGTGTCTCAACGATCCGTTTGCCCATCACATCAGCAATATCGAGGACATCATCCTGTTCGTGCTGTTGCGAAAGAACGTTCCTCGTTTGTGCTGACGGTAAGGGCTTGGCAGGTTCGTAGTAGGTCCGATGCGCTGCTATAGAAACAAACTCTTTCTCAGGATAGCGGAGCCCGGTCAGCTTCCCACCGAACACACAGCCGGTGTCGATGTTGACGGTGTGATTCAGCCATTGCGGTTCGGCCACTGGAGTATGGCCATAGACGATGCACGCCGATCCACGATATT
>Ga0126373_10002056_pt1 | contig 14693 bp, 6 predicted proteins | sample PanSoiMetPlot_11_FD_92545 | JGI IMG/M metagenome (GOLD analysis project Ga0126373, IMG submission 92545) | Tropical forest soil microbial communities from Panama - MetaG Plot_11 | ecosystem: Environmental > Terrestrial > Soil > Tropical forest > Bulk soil | place: Panama | collected 2016-02-17 | reverse complement strand
CGCGCCGAGACGCTGCCGTTCAATAACAGGCCCTCAGCCGCAGCCAGCGAAATGGTGCCGCCGTTCGAGCCGATCAGCGCGGGCGTTGCCGATATGGTGCCGTGCATGGCGACGTTCTGCGCCAGGTTCACTTCCGCAGCCGTTCCGGACGCATCGATCGAGGATCCCGGGGCCGTGATCAGATAACCGCGATTGGCGGTGATGGAGATGTTGCCGCCGTTCAACACCGAGCCCGTGCTCTGCCCGAGATCGTTGGTCTGCAGCTGCGCGATTCCCTGCGTGGAGAGGTGCGCCCCGTCCTGCAGCCAGATGCCCTGGGCAGTCAGGAACTGCACGATCGGCAGCGCAGTGGTCGTCGCGATTGACAGATTGCCGCCCGGTGCCGACAGGGCACCGTCGATGACGACGGACGTGTTCGAGCTGAGCGCTAACGAGGCGCCGGGATCGAGTGAGATTGCGGCACCGCTGCCGATGTTCAGTATGCCCGCCGATGGGAAGGTGTTGTTATCGTAGCCCACGAGATCGGGAGGCGGCGCAAGATTCACACCGAGGCTCACACTCACCGGTGCGCGCGACACCTGCGGCAGTTCGGTGAGTCGTGTCAGCGTGTTGAAGGGTGTACCGCTCGGTGCAGTTGCGGCATTGCTCACCGGGGCAAGGTTGAGCAGCTGCGGGCTGATCTGCGTGCCGGGCAGCACCTCCAGCCCCCCGAAGTTGGAGGACAGAGATATCTTTTCGAAGCCATCCGCCGTGAACAGGCTGGTGGGCACCCACAGGAGGCCGGTCGTGCCGGCCGCGCAGTTCGCGGCGGCCACGCAGATCGAATTGGCCGATAGCGACAGCGTGCCACCCTGCGCCACTCCATAGGCCTCGAGGCTGCTTCCGAGGCTAACCGGCACCGGCGCCCCGTTGCTCGATGGGCCGACCCCGATAGTGATGGCGCCCGCAGCGCCGGCCGTGATCGCACCCGATGCAGCGCGCCGGGCGCCCCCCGAAGCGTCGATGGAGCTGCCGGCCGCGAGATCGAGCGGCGTACCCCCGGTGGCGGAGATCTTCACGGTGCCGCCGCCGATCGCGAGCGGCAACGTGCCGGGGGCCGCATTCGGTGTCGGCTGATCGTTGATCCATCGTCCGCTGACGTCGATGACGCTATGCGGGCCAAGTGTGAGCGTCGACGTTGGGCTGCCGCCCTGTACGGACTCGGTGGTCCCGGCGCTCAGCGACACCAAGCCGTTGTGAGCCGTGATGCTGCCGGCGAGATCGATTGCCCCCGCACGGACCGTCAGCGCTCCCGCGACCGGTAGCTGCAGAGCGATGTCGGCCGGCATCGATACCGACCCGTTCGAGTAAACGTCGAGCTGGCCGATGCCGTCCGGCCCGAACAGGTCCGGTCGGATGATCACGGTGTCGAGCGCGGCCGGCAGCGGGTCGGTCAAGGGATTGAACGGGGCACCGTTCGGTCCCGTCAGCGTGTTGAGCACCGTGCTGTCCGCGAATACTACGTTTGGCAGCAGGTAGTTGTCGCCGCCGTTGCCGCCGCCGTCGGCCAGCCCGAGGGTCAGCTGGCCGCTCAGCGGTATCTGATTGACGGGGCGATAGAGACTGGTAGTGGGGTCGAACGACGCCGGCAGCTGGCGTTGATAGGGACCGACGACCGTGCTCGCCGTGACCGTACCATCGAGCACCACGCTCGGCGCCTGGATGGTGAGGGATCCCGCGTCCTTGCCTTCGACGTAGCCCTGTTGGTACTGGCTCGGCACGCCGCTAAAGGTCTGCGTTGCGCCCCACTTGGTGTCGGTGAGCGTGTAGCTATTGACGACCCCTTGGTAAGTCTGGTCGGGGCTGGCCTGAGCGATGTTATAGATCTGCCCGTTGGTGCCGAGCAGCATGCTCGTGTTCACGTAGCCCGGCTGGTAGCTGATGCTGCCGCCGGAAATGTTCAGATCCGCTCCCTTGGACACGAGCACGGCGCCGTCGGAGTTCAACGTGATGCTGCCACCGGTCAGACTACGTTCGGCGACGGGCCGCTGAATGGCGGCCACGTAGCCGGAGAGATCCCCGATCGGCGATCCCACCCAGGGCGTGCCATTCAGCACTCCCGACTCCCGCGTATCGATGTACACGGTCTGCCCGTAAAGAGGCGAGTTGCGTTGTAGGGGACTATTCGCCAGCTCGGTTCCGCGCAGCTGCACGGGAATCACGTTGGCCGACATCGGCAGGGAGATGTTCGCGCCGGAAACATCGATGCTGGCTCCGGCGTCGATAACGAGGCGCCCAGCGCCTGCCTGGGAGCTGAAACTCTCCGGAGCCGCGAGCGGCTGCGCGGACGCAGTGATCGACACGTTGCCGCTGGTCGCGGTGATCTCGCTGCCGCCGGCCAGCGTGACCGTCTGCCCCCCGAGCACCACCTGTGATTTGGGCTGCGCGGTTGCATCGACCGCCATGGCGGTGCTGGTGAGGTCGGGCGTCACGTCGGTGTGGCTACCGGGCCCCAGAGTCAGCGTGCCGGATTCAGATGCGGTGAGCGTCGCCACCGTCGATCCGACCGGGGTGATGGAACTGCCGCCGTCCTGCGCCAGCAGATATATGGAGCCATTCTGCTGCACGGCCGTGGTGGCAGAGATCCTGCCCAACTGATTGACGATCAGCCCGACCAGGGTCACGTTGCCGTCGTTGGCGGAAATCTGCCCGGCGTTGGTCCCGTTGGCAGTCGTGGCCGCGGCATTCGTCACCGTACCGCCGTGACCGACTTCGACCAACAGACCGCGCAGGTTGGGATCGGTGCTCGCAGCCAGGTATACGCTGTCCCCGGCCGCGAGGATCACCTGCCCGCCGTTGGCGGTGAGGCTGCCCTGATTGGTTACCTGCGGCCCGAACAACATGATCTCGCCGCCGTTGCCCGCGGAGACCTTCGCGCCGGAGGCTACCTGTACCGCGCCGCTCGGCAGCGGATTGCCGTTAGCGTCGACGAAGCTGGCAAAAGCCGGGCTGTTGTTGAGCGCCGCGTTGAGGATCCCGCTGAGTGCCGCCGGCGTGATATTCAGTGACGAGGCGATCAAGGAGCCGGTGTTGACCTGGGCCCCATCCCCAAAAATGATGCCGTTCTGATTGATGAGATAAATCGAGCCGTTGGCATTCAGGGCTCCGAGGATCTTGCTGGGGTCGGCCTGGAAGATATTGTTCAGCGCCACCGCGGCCGCGTTGGGCTGCTTGAACGTCACCGTGCCGTTGGCCGAGATATTGAAGCTCTGCCAGTTGAGGGTCACGTCCTCTGATTGCTGGGTCACCGTCAGCGTGTTGCCCGATTGCACGGCATGCGCTTTGCCTGATGTCGCCCAGGTCTGCGGCCCGGTCGCGCCGCAATTTCCCGCGACGCACGGGACCGGCAGGGTCGGCCCGCCACCGCACAGCGAGACCGCGGGCCACAGCAACACCAGCGTACCCGCGGCAGCAGGGGCGAACGGTGCGCGGCGCAGCCCGAGAGCCCGGCGCACGGCGAGAGTGCAGCGAGTTGCCACGGCGCCCTCAGAAGCCATAGCGGAAGGAGAACTGAACGCGCGAGTCATTGGCGCTCTCATATGTCGTGGGAATCAGCGCCCGGGCCCAGTCGAGTGCGGCATCGAAGCCGCCGTATCCCACGACCCTGAACCCGAGACCCACGCTGCGCAGGTCCTGCCGCGCCACCTGCGTCGGCAGCGGATCGAGCACGGTCGCGAAACCCGCATCGTAAAAGACGTAGGCGTAGGCCTCGTGCGGATGGATGCCGAAGGCACTGCTGAGAGCGGGCGAGCGCAGCTCGAGCGAGCCGGTCGCACCGCTGTCGCCGAGCGCTTCCGCTTCCAGGTAGCCGCGCACGCTCTCGACGCCACCGATGGCGAATTGCTCGTTGTCGATCAAGGGTTCGGTCGTGTACTGCCCGCTCGCCCGCAGCGCCAGCGCCAGTCCCAAGGGCAGCGGCTGCACATGCGACACATCCAGGTGCCAGTACATGTAGTTGGCCTTGGCGAGATAACGCTTGTTCTCGAACTCCGCCGGATTGTTGTACAGACCCGGAATGCCGAAATTGGTGGCCAGGTTGAATGAGGTGGACCTGCGGTCCTGGATCAGGCTGCCGCCGTAGGCGATCGACCAGTTCATGTACTTGACCGGCGTCTGCAGTCCGGGACTCGACGGCAGCAGTACGCTTTCGTCGAAGTCCTTCAGGTCGACGCCGAAGGTCAGGGTCGGCAGGAGCCGGCCGATCGGGGTCAGCGGAATGACGTAGCGGGTTCCGTACACGCGGCCCTTCCCCAACACCCCCAGCGTGCCGACCGTCGCGACATTGGTGTTGGAGTCAATGGCGTAGAGTGCAAGCGTGGCGCCCAGATCCGGCAGCGGTGCCAGGTAGGTGGCTGCCAGCACCAACGCAGCGCTCCCGTCCTGTGGCGCCGTCTGGTATTGCAGTGACAACGTGTGATTGCGCTGGAACAGGTTGTCATAGCTCACGTTGACATTCAGCCGCAGCGGCGGGGTATCCGCCGTGTAGCGGTTGTTGAGCTCGACGCTCGCGTGCAGTGGTAATTGGTCCTTCACCTTCAGGTCGACATCAACGGTGCCCGGGTCCGCTCCGGGCCTCAGCACCGGCGCCACGCTGAGATCGGGAGATGACTGATTGAGCGCGTTCAGCTGCGCCTGGACATCGGGGAAATGCGGCACGGTGCCGGGCGTGAGGCTCGGTACTGCGGCGAGAATCCGCCGGTTCATGAAGTAGCGTGTGCCGCTGACCGCCACGCGATTCACGCGCCCCTCCGTGACGCTCAGGCGCACGATGCCACCCTCAACGCGTTGCTCGGGAATGTCGACATACACGCTGCTGTAGCCCGCGGCGCGGTAGGCCTTCTCCAGGTCTGCTCGGGCGGCCTGCACATCGTCGATCGTCTTGTCGGGTCCGAGGTGCGGATATACCGCCCGCTCGACCTGCCTCACGTCGAGCACACTGTTGTTCAGGACACGGAACTCGAGCAGCGCAAAGCGCTCGGCCGCTGCCCCCGGGGTCGACGACTGCGGCCCGCCAGGTGGCACTGCAGAGCCGTCCGCCCAGCACGGATCGCCCGCCGCGCCGACGCACGCCAGCAAACTCCACAGGGCTGCACGCCGCTTTCTCAAGGAACCCCCCTTGGTCTTATGTTGCGGTACGCACATGACAGGAAATAGAAAGGGGCGCCGCGATCGTCGCGGCGCCCCGAGTGCGCTGGTACCCGTTCTAGTTAGCTTCCTACGAGGCTTAGAGAGCTTCCTTCGGTAGGACGGACCCAATCGGCAGGACCCGCTGGCAGTTGTTGACACCGCCGGTCGCAAAGAAGGTGAACACGCTGGCAGGATTCGATGTAACCGCCGCCGCCGTGACCGGGGGCGTGTTCAGTGAACCAGCATTGAAGCCGTCCACCAAACCTCCGGTTATGTAATTGGCGTCTGCTACGTGCGCTGCGTTCTGCGCGTTCGGCTGGGCAACAAGAATGTCTGAGAGCGCAGTCGTGTTCTGGAACAGGGTCCCCAGATAATTCCCAACTGACAGAGCGTTGCCAGACAGCCCGGTGAACAGGTTCTCCACGTTGTCCATGGCGTAGTCGTAGGTGCCGTTGGCCATTCCCAGGACCGTCGGCTTGGAGCCGCTGATGGCGATGTAGCGGAAATGGGCCGTACCTGGCTCGCCTGACGCTTCGACACCAAGCGGATCGTCGAATTTCGACGTTGCGCCCAGATGCCCGAATGCAAACGTCGTGTTGGCGACGCTATGCGCGTTGAGGCATGAGACCACGTCACCGGTCGCCGCGCCACCGAACACGGTGTCCCCGATGTTGGCTGCGTTCCAGGTGCAACCGTTGTTCTCCGCGGTCTGCCCCGCTGGCAGACCAACGCAGGTTGAGGACGTCACCGGCAGCATCGGCGTGCCAACCGGAGTCAAAGTCCCGGAAACCACCGAGTAGCTGCAACGGTTGTGCAGGAAGTACACGTCGGCCGATACGTTCGTCCCCGAGTTATCGCCACGCCGGCACAGATACACCTGGGGGTTTATGACAGCGCCTGCCGTGTACGCCGCGCTGTTGATCGCCGCGCCGCTGGGTGAAAGGATGTTCGCCCAGCTGGTGAGCGTGCCATTGTAAAGTGCAGCGATCTCTGCCCGAGTGAGGCTCGGCATGTTGGCCAACGTGTCATCGAGCGTAAGGCCCTGGGCGCGTTGCAAGGCGCGATAGAAATTCAGCGACACCGCGATGGCAAACTGATTCTGAAACAGCGGCGTGGTGTTCAGTTTGGCGATCTGCGCGGAGCTGACCTGCTGCAGGCCGACATTGAACAGAGACGGGTCCTCGTCCGCCACACCGATTTCCGGAATGATAGAGTTGACGGTACCCGTGCAGGCATCCTGCTCATCCGCAATAGCCTGCTGGTGCGCCCAGTAGAAGCCTGCGGCAAGTGCGCCCACATCCTGGCAACCGACTGGCGCCACCGTGGCATCAAAGAAGGCCAGGGGCGCCTGATTGGCAATGAAGGCAGTGCCCTCGTTGGAGCCGCCGTTGCTCTCTTTGGTGAACGCGACGGTCGTGCCGGAACTGAGGCCGCCGATCGCCGCTGCCAGGTTGCACACGATGGTCGTCTGATGCGCCTTGGTGATGTTGCCCTTGCCGGCCCCAAGGAAGGGCGCATCTGTGTAGATATGGATAGTGCCGGCCGTGCACGGACCCGTCGGCGGCGCCAGAAGCAGCGCGTCCTTGATTTGGTTGTCGAGCGCCGTGGACCCGGAGATGTGAAACGCGTTGCCGGCGCTGACCAGGCCTGCAGCCTGGGCGCCGCCGGCTGCGATCAGGCCCAGGAGGCCGACCGCAGGCAGTATCTTGTGACGGATGAACATGTGTTGAGTCCTCAGAAAGTTGTGTTTGGCGACGATCTGTCAGGCGGCCAGGAGCTTGCGGCGGCCGATACCGGCCAGACCGAGCAGACCGGAGCCTAAGAGCCATACGGCAGCCGGCAGTGGCACGGGCGCGCCCGGCACGTTGTAGACGAGATCGCCATTCGACCCCAGAGTCCAGGTCGCGGCGCCCGTCGCGTTGGCAAACTGGACCAGCGTCTGCTTCGCGAGACTGGTAGAGCCGGTTCCGACGACCTGATAGAAGTCCACCCCGGCCCCGCCGACAACCCCACCGGCGTTGTTGGGAGAGGCCAATCCGCCCAGGCTCGCACCGAGCTGCGTCACCGCCCAGTTGGCGCTCGTGGAGCCACCCGTTGTAACGAAGCAGGGGTTGACGCTGTTGCACGCCGCGGAGCCGTTCATGATGGATGAAACGGCGGTGTTATTGGCCGCAGCGACGGCACGCAGCGCGCTCAGAGTGATGGTTCCCGTCGTGGCGAGCGTCATGTCCATCGTCGGCAGGCTGGCGTTGACATCGTTGGCCGCGGACACGGTGAAGATCACGTCGCCCTTCGCGATTTCCGACGACGAGAACAGGGTTGCGAACTCGCTGCCGCCGAGAACTCCGTAGTCGAGCGTTTCGCCACCTGCGGGTGTGGCGGACGGGGCGCCGAAGGTCGATATATCCGGCCCCAGCCATTCGGTCAAAGCCGTCCCCGTGGTGGTGTCGTAGACCTCGACGACTACGCCGCCGTTGGTGAGCCCCGGCACCGGCGTCGGGCCGGCGGAGGGTGGCGTGACATTGGTTGCGAACGCCGGAATGGAGACCGCGCTCACGAGCGCTGCGACCACTGCGCCCTTTATGATGCGATTCAAACTCATGGGTTTTGTCCTCATCGATTGATGTCTGTTTCGGATCGCACGATCCGCCCTGAAACCTGCGGCCCACGCTTTCCCCGAGAGACCGATGCGTGTATCCCGCGGCTGGCAACACTAGGGACGGCGTGTGACGCGGCAGTGACGAATTGTTGAAAGCGCAGCCGGCGAGAACATCGCGACACGCGACGTCGTGCGGCGTGTGTATGGCGGATGTCATACATACGGATGCAGCAGCAGCGCGCCAGTCGCGCGGAGAAAGGCTGGCGAGTGAAGCGCTAGCTTCTAGCGATCAGGTCGGCTGGTGCGTCGCGGGTGTCCACGACAGCGAGCGCTCGGAGTCAGCTTTTACCTGCGTTGAGACTGTCGAGCGTCGCACGCGCTTCATCGCTGCCGGCAAAGTGCGCGGAACCGGACAGCGCCGTCTCGAGATTCGCCCGTGCCTTATCGCGCTGACCCGCTTTGAGCTGCGCCATCGCAAGATGGTAGTGGATCACGCGGGAGGCCGGGGCGCGGTCGGCTGCACGCTCGAGAGTGGGAAGCGCGCCTGCCACATCCCCCAATTTCAGCAATACCCAGCCGTTGGTATCGAGCAGCGCCCCGCTTTGAGCGTTCGCGTACGCTGCCGTCAGCTGGCGCGCCCGATCGAGACTGCGTTGATCCGTGCGGTACGTCGCCAGCAGCATGGCCAGATTGTTGGCGGCCATGTCAAGGTGCGGATGACGCGCGTACAGTCCTTCGTAGAGCGCGATAGCCTCTTCAGCATGGCCCTGCTGCTCATACAGATCCGCGAGCCCCGCCACGAGCAGTGGCTCGTCGGGCAGGCGCTTTAGCCCGGCCTGGTAGACCGCGGCGGCCCCGACCTGATCCTGGGATGCAAGGCGCGCGAGCGCGAGATTTTGATAAGGCAACGCCCACTGGGGTGCGAGCTGTGTGGCGCGCTCCAGCTGTTGCGCGGCTTCCCGGTAACTCCGTGTGGCGATGAGCGCCTCACCGAGCAAGTTCACAGCCTTGGGATCTTCCGGGTGCGCGAGCGCGAAAACGCGCAAGCGCGCGACTGCCGCAACGCCCTGCCCGTGAGCAATCTGCAGCCTTGATAGAGCCGAGAGCGCGTCCATCGAGGTTGGCTCGAGCTGCAACGCGCGCTCGAATTCGCGCTCGCCGTCGGCGAACCGGCCCTGCTGCTGCGCAACGAGGCCGGCAAGGTACGGGCCGGACACGGACGCCGGCCACTTGGTCTTCATGTCCTCGGCGGCTACGCGTGCCTTGGCATAGTCGTGCTTCGCAAGGTAAACACGCACTAGCGCCTGGCGCGCTGACTCATCGTCTGGCGCCTGTCGCACAGCCTCCTCGAGCAGGGCTGCGGCCGCATCGCCGCGGCCGGTCTGCAGGAGCAATTCCGCGAGATCGAGCCGCACGGGCGCAAAGGCCGGCGCCGCCTGCAACGCGGCACGCAGCGCGTCCTCTGCAAGCGCGCTTTGGCCGTTCGCGATATAGGCGCGCGCCAGCGTCCGCTGCACGTCGATCGCGTTCGGCTGATCGCGCAGCACGGCCCTGAGATCCTCAATGGCTGCGGCTGGATCATCGCGCTGCAATGCGATGCTGCCACGCATGCTCAGAGCGGCGCTGTCGCGCGGACTCTTCTCCAGGACTGCTGCGATTTCCCGGCTCGCCTCGTCGGTGTGACCGGCACCGAGCTGGATGGCTGCGATGCGGTCGCGCGCGACCAATGCGTTCGGACTGCGCGGATTGCGCGTAATGATCTCCTCATAAGCCGCGATGGCCTCATCCGGGGTTCCGGTGCGCTGCAACAGCGTCCCCAGCCCCAGACGCAGCTCCTCGTTGTCAGGTTCGCGGGCGATGTCGCTGCGCAGTATCTGCTCGGCCTGCGCGCGTGAGCGCTGCGTGCTCACGAACTCGACCAGTGCGAGCTTCACCTGATCCCTGTGCGGCATGGCCGCCACGGCCTCCTCCAGCACGTGCTGCGCGTCATCCAGGCGCTGGTTGCCCGCGTAGAAGTTAGCGAGCTGATAGCGGTAACGCGGCTCCTGGGGCGCGAGCGTGATGAGAGTGCGCAGCTGATCCTCCGCCTTCGCCTGCTCGCCGGCCGCCAGGTACAGGTCCGCCAGCATCTGATGCAACGCCGGCTCGCGCGGGGATTTCTCTGCCGCCGCGCTCACCAACGCCTGGGCCCCGGCCAGATCTCCGGCGCGCTTGTACAGACCGGCGCGTACCTCGACCGCCGCGGTGTCGGTCGGATCGAGGCGCAGTGCGTGGTCTGCGTCGGCAATCGCATCGCTGAGCTTGCCGAGCTCCGCCCGCGCCGCGGCGCGCAGTACCAGGAGCTGCGCATCCTCGGGGTGCGCGGTGAGCGCCGGCTCGATGGTCGTCAACGCCAACTCGCCAGCACCATTGGCCACCAGGACCTTCCCCAGGCCCCGGCGCGCCTCGAGGTTCTGTGGTGCCGAGGTGTCGGGCGCCGCATCGATTGTCGCCTGGAAGAGTCCGGCGGCCTCGCGCGCGTGCCCCAGCCTGTCCTCGCTGCGAGCGGCACGGAGGAGCGCCGCGGGATTGCGCGGCTCGATCTGCAGCGCATTGCGAAATTCGAGCTTCGCCTTCACGTAGTCGCCGTGGGAAAAGTAATCTTCGCCGCGCTTCATATGCGCGGCGAAACGCGACTGCGCGCCGCCGCAGGCCGCCAGGGCAAGCGCCACGGCGAGCATGCCCGCCAGCATTCCCGAGGTGCGATTCAATGTCATTTCGGATCCGAACCTGTTGCTTGCAGTTCCGCGGGGCGGACTGTAGGGAGCCCGAGTGACCGCGCCATGACCAGCCGCGCCGCCAACACCGCCAACAGCACGAGCAGTGCGACCGTGTCCAGACTGCCGCCCTTGCCGCCGCTGGGGGTGGTGACCGTCACGCTGACCGACTTGGAGGCCGACCCGCCTGGGCCGCTGCAGGTCAGCTTGAATTGTGAATCTCCCGACAGCGCACTGCTGGCCACGGTGCCATTCAGCGGCTGGGTCCCGCTCCACTGCCCGGACGCGGTGCAGCTGGTGGCGTTCTGCGACGTCCAGACCAGCGTTACCGTAGAACCACTCGTCACACTGGTTTGATTGACCGTCAGGCTGACGACGGGCGCCGCTGGAGCCGTGGCGACCGTGAGAGCGTAGGTACCCGCCAGGTCGGAGCCGGTGGGTTGCGCGATGAAGTTGACGAAGTAGTTTCCCGGGGTACCGGTGAAGAAGAACGTGCCGCCGCCGTAGATCTGCCCGACATTGCTGGTGCCGCGGGTCACGACCACGTCGAAGTTGGCGAAGCTTGCGGGAAAGGCCAGGTCGGTGGCGGTCACCGCGTAGTTGCCCGGCGTCGTCACCGGTACCTGTCGCGCGGCGAAAGCGTTACCCACACCCTGGGTCACCTCGAACGCCGGGGTCGCCGCGCCGCTCGCGGTGATGTTGGCGCCGAACAGCCCGCCCGCGGCATTGGCCGCCTGGCTGAAAGCGAGCAGCGTGATTGGCCCGCCTGCAGCCTTGATGTTGGTGCTACCGCTGCCACTGATGGGGCTGCCGAGCACCGCGCCGTTCTGAGCAGCCGCCACGGTGAGAGAGGCGAGCGGCGAGGGGAACTGGATGTCGGCCGAATTGACCGTGAAATTACCGCCGGCGGCCGGCACGCTGCCATCGAAGCTGTACGCGCTCAGGTTAGCCCCGGGGGTGGTCACCGCGCGCGCCACGCTGAGCGCCGCCGCGCCCCCGCCGGCGGGCAGGATCTCGACCGCATAGCTGCCCGCGCCGGGGGTCGTCGCGGGCGCGGCAAACACGAACATCTGGTAGGTGTTGGCACCCAGGGCTGACGCGATGGGCGCGGGTGAGCAGCTGGGAGATGGCGTCGGGATGATCTGCCCGTTGAGGACCAGCGCGCCCTGGAGCTGTACGAGCGCCGCGGGCGTTTGCAAATCACAGAGCGCGAAGTTGTAGGAGCCGGCGGCGATTGCCGGGCTCGCAACCAGGGTCGTCCCCCCAACAGGGACCGCAGGCGGTGTGAAGGATAGCCCGCTGCCGATCAGGCTGGCGCTGAAGAGACCGCCCGTGGCCGTGGCGCTCGTCTGGCCGACGGCGAAGATGTCGTACTTGAGCTCGCCAGCCGGCAGCGTAACCGGCGCGGAGTAGGCTGGGGGAGTGCTGGCAGTCGGCAAGGTCTGGATCAGCGCGCCACCATCCTGGACCATGGCCAGTTGCGGCGGGGCGAGCGGCGCCGGAAACCCGAGGTCCGTCAGCGATAGCGCGTACGTACACGTTTGCGGCGCAGGAGCCGGTGGTGGCTGGCAATTCACCGTGACGCTGGTGGCGAGCACCGCTTCGCTGTTCGGCAAGGCCTGCTGCGGCAGCGCCAGGTTATCGGAGAACGTGGCGATGGCGCTGTTGGTGGCGGTGTTGATGACCTGCAGCCCAAACGGACCGGAGAAGGCGCCCGCTCCCGGCGTCCCGGCGACGTGGATGAGATAGGTTCCCGGCGCTGTCGCCTGGAAAGTCAGGTTGCCCGCGGCAAACTGCGGAGTGCCGACAAGCGCGCTGCCGTTGGAGACGGCAAATGCCACCGAGGCGAGCGGGGCGCCCAGTGAAGCGCCGAAGTCGGTGAGCGTGACCTTGTAGCTGCCGGCTGTGGTTATCGAGACGCTGTGTTCGACCGGTACCGCAACGGTGGGCGCGCCGACCGTGTGCACCTCATTGAACAGAACCGTCTGTGCGGGCGCCTGCGCGCACACTACGGTAGAGGCGAGCGCCACGATCCTGGCGCCCCACTTCAACAGTCCTCGCAGCATTTCCCTGAGTCGTAGTTCTGGTCGGGACGGGGCTGGTCAATGTAGGTGGCGTGCATGACGAACGCATGACAGCGCTTGTCAACACTGCCGCCCGTGACGCTGTTGTCGCCTGTTACCGAGCGCCGCCGGGCACGCGCCGGGGACGAAGCTCAGGTACCGATACCGAGGAAGGCGCGTGCCGCGATGGTCGTCAACGTCAGCACCAGAATCAGACGCGGGATCATGGGCTTGAGATGAATGGTGAATAACATCTCGACCACGTACAGCAGGATGACTGCCTTGGCGATGCCGCCCGGCAGAACCGCGGGCAACTGCGACTGCACCGAACCCGGGAGGTTGGGCAGTACCAGCGCGATGAACACCACGATCAGATAGAGAGTCGTGAGCTCGAAGCGGTGTGCCGGCGATGTCCAGTAGCGCACGAGTGCCGCAATCCCCGTTATCCCGATACAAGTCCACCACAGCGTGGTGAGCAGCTGCGGTTTGTACGGGATGGTCTGGTCGAGATACACCAGCAGCACCACGCTGACGTATATGGCCGCGCGTTCGAACCATTGCAACGCCCGCTCCGGACGCCACGAGCCGAGCAGCAGCAACAACGCCAGCATGCCAAGACACATGATGCCGAGATCTCTGCCGACGTGCGCCCTGGCGGCGAGCACCGTTGTGGCATACACGATCACGCCGAGGGCCATGAGAGCGGCGGTTGCCCCCGTGAGCCATGCGGCCGGCGCTATCGCGCTGATGCAGCGGCGCACGGCCGTGGCGTGCTCCATTTGCCCAAGCCGCCACCCTGAGCGCGCAGCCCAGCGCAGGAGTCCCAGCACCGACGCGGCAAATACGCCGAACGCCGCGACCACTTCCCAGTCGGACTCGAAGCGCATGAAGTAGGCGAGCAGCACCAGCCCGACTTGCGCCAGGTACAACAGGATCACCGCCTCGCGATGCGTGAAGCCGAGCGCGAGCAGGCGATGGTGCAGGTGATTGCGGTCGGCGGAGAACGGCGAGCGGCGAGCGCGCAGGCGCGTCAGCATGACAGTGAGCGTGTCGAGGATCGGCAGCCCGAGCAGCAGCAGTGGCAGCGCGGCGCTCAGGGCCGAGGACTCCCCCTGCGTGGCGAGCAGCGCCAACGCCCCGACGCTCAGCCCCAGCATCTGGCTGCCGCTGTCCCCCATGAAGATACGCGCCGGGTGGGTGTTGAAGCGCAGGAACCCGAGCACGGCACCGGCCTCGATGAGCGTCAGGATGGTGATGCTGCGCTGGCCATTGATGGCAGCAAACAATGCGATCGCACACAGGCACAGGAGCACCATGCCGCCGGCCAGCCCGTCGAGGCCGTCGGCGAGATTGACCGCGTTGGTAATGCCGAGCAGAAACACGAAGGTCAGGAGCATGGAGACGGCGGCGGGTACCTCGATACCACCGACCACCACCATGCCGACGTGCACCCGGCCCACCGCCATGCACAGCGCGACCGCGATGATCTGACCGGCGAACTTGGTGCGGTAGCCGAGCGTCGCGCGGTCATCCCACAGCCCGAAGGCGAGCAGCACCGCGAGTCCGAGCAGCAGCCCGCGCACGGGCGGAGTGAACTGCACGGTCAGCGCGGTCGCGGCCAGTACTCCCGCGGCCATCGCCAGGCCGCCGACCCGCGGCACGGCTGCGGTGTGCACCTTGCGCGGGCCGGGCACATCGGTCAGACCAATGGCCGGCGCCCAGCGCTCCAGCAATGGGATCAGAGCGGCTGTAACTGACAGCGCAAGAACGAAAGCGAGGAACAGCTGCACGGTGACCCCGAGGTATCCGACCCAGCCTAGCCGCGGGTTGCGACAGCTTCGTTAAGCGCGTGCTCCTGTCCGGTGATGGCCGTGATCAGGCCGCGCTTGTTCATGTTATGTCATCCCTCGTCGGGCCGAGAGGCAATGTAGGTGAGTTGCATGACCATCGCATGACACTCAGATGCCTGTGTCAGACATCAGGTGTCAGTTGCTCTCCGACCCGCCCGCGATGCTCCAGGCAGAACTCCGTCAGGCGTCGTACCGCGGCGCGGTATTCCTGGTCGAGCCAGGAGAACTCCAGCCAGAACTCGCGTTGCGCGATCACGGT
>Ga0126373_10002055_pt1 | contig 14696 bp, 13 predicted proteins | sample PanSoiMetPlot_11_FD_92545 | JGI IMG/M metagenome (GOLD analysis project Ga0126373, IMG submission 92545) | Tropical forest soil microbial communities from Panama - MetaG Plot_11 | ecosystem: Environmental > Terrestrial > Soil > Tropical forest > Bulk soil | place: Panama | collected 2016-02-17 | reverse complement strand
TCCGGCTCCGCAAAGGCGGTAATCACCAACAACGGCGACGTGCTGATGGCGGTAGCAAAGGTGGGCAAGGGAATAGTCTTCGCCGTCACCGATCCCTGGATCTACAACGAGTACGTCGACCGCCGGAACACGCTACCGGTGGACTTCGACGGCTATGATGCAGCGATCGATCTAGCTGGCTGGGCCGTCCACCAGGCGAAGTAGCTAAAGATAGATCGGGAATAGATCAAAGGTGGCCGTCAAGACTCTGACGTAGCCTCGCAACCACCGGAACCAATCCGGCCAATGTCTCCGGCGTTGGCGCCTTGAGCGTCAGTTCGATCTGGCCGGCAATCTCTCCTGCCTGGGGATGGCCAAACATGCCAAGATTGCCTGCGAGCTTGTGGGCGACTGATTGTGCTTCCGCACGCATCGCCTCTGATATCGCTCCCGATGCAGCCTCTGCCGCCGCGCGCTCTAGCAAATCCAGACGTTCAACGAGCGAAGGAAGATGGCGTTTCCACAGGTCGTCGAGCAGTGCCTGGATTTCGGCGTCGGGTGGGTTGCTCATGGGTAGCGGCTCACGCGATGGGATCTTTGTGCAAGCTTCTAGCTGGAGGATCGTACGGATGGCGTCTGGGAACTCACCGATGGGGCGTCGTCCTTCCAGTGAAGAGCCTCAGCAATCTGCTCGGCCAGCGTAAGCGGGTCGAATGGTTTGAAGAGGATCCCCGCGACGCCAAGATCAGCGAAACGGCGCTTATCCACCCCTTGGACCTTGGCGGTGAGCAGAAGCACAGGAATGTTGGCAATTGCAGGATTCTCCTGCATCGTGCGGAAGGTCGTCGGCCCGTCGACGCCCGGCATCATCACGTCCATCAGGATGGCGTCAGGCCGTTCGGCCATCGCCAGCTTGATACCCTCGGCACCGGAGCTGGCCGTGACCGTCTTCCAGCCCGCAGTGGCTTCCAGCGAAAGCGCCGCCACCTCGCGGATATCATCCTCGTCGTCAATTATCAGAATCCGTCGCATGAGCGAGGATATTTTCTCATGCGACGGAAAAAATTACACGTAATTGTAGAGTTTCTTCGCAGCAAGGAGGTCCAACCAAGTCAGGAAGCTGGCCCGGCTGTCGTCAGGTCGCTGAACTTTGTGCGAATCCTCTGAACCATGGAGAGCACCAGTTCCTCGACCTCCTGGGGTTGAACCTTGGCTTTGGTCAGGAACTCCGTGGGACCGAGCCGGAGTTTAGTCATATCCCCTTCGGAAACCTCGCGGCCAGAGTAGACAACCAGTGGTAGCGTACGCAGAGACGGCTGCTGGCGGAGCCATTCGACGAACGAGAATCCATCGCCGTCAGGCAGCGTCAGGTCCAGAATGAGCAGATCCGGCCGCCGGTTGATGCACTGGCGAATCGCATCCTGCCTCGTGGAGGCATGGTCAATATGGACAGGAGTGTCGTGGAAGCTAGCGATCAACACGCTGGCGAGATCTTCATCGTCCTCGACGAGGAGAACGTACGCCGGTCCTTCGCCGTGATGAAGCACCCGGCCAAGCTCAGCGAAGAGGAGATGCTCGTTGAAGGGCTTCTGAACCCAGCCCTGCGCGTCGCCGGTAAGCTGCGGGCGAAGCGTGGAGGAGAGGACGCTGAGAACTACAACGGGAATGTTCGCCGTGACAGGATTGTTGCGAAGGCGTTGCAGAGTCTCCCAACCGCTCAGCCCAGGCATGTAAAGATCGAGCAGTATCGCCTCGACCTGAGACTCGGCGGCCAGAACGAGAGCCTGATCGCCTGAAGCGGCCTCAACAACGGTATAGCCCTGACGCGTAAGGTGCTCGGATACGACGGTACGGATCCCCGGGTCATCGTCGCATATCAGAATGGCTCCTTCGCCACGCGGAGGCAGCGAAACCGGCAACTGCGACGGCGGCGGCTGCAGATCGGTCGCGCGCGAGGTCCGCGGCAGCATCACGTACAGAGTCGTTCCAGGTCCAAGATTGCGTTGCGCCCAAATGGAGCCGCCGTGTTGTTGCACGATGCTGCGGCAGATCGCAAGTCCAAGTCCGGTGCCACCACGCTGGCGCGAGTCCGAAGGCTCGACCTGCTGGAAGCGGTCGAAGATGGTGTCGAGTTTCTCTGCGGGAATTCCCCGGCCCTCGTCGACGACCTTGAGCAGAATGGAGTCCTGTGTCGCGTCGGTGTAGATGCGGACGGTCGACGCCTCAGGGGAGAACTTAATGGCGTTCGAGAGCAAGTTGGTAAGCACCTGCAGAATGCGGTCCGAGTCGCCGTCGAAGAACAGGGCCTCAGGTACCGCGGCCTGCGCGACCGTGGAGGGAACAAGCTCAAGGTGGACCATGCTGGTGTCAGCCATGGTGCTCATCGTTTCGATTGCCTGCTGGCAGAGATCGCGTAGCGAGCAGCGGCGAATTTGCAGGGGAGCGCGGCCCGATTCCATGCGCTCAAGGTCCAGAATGTCGTTGATCAGCCGAATCAGCCGGTCCGTGTTCGTCGTGGCAATACGGAGAAGATTCAGCGCCTTTGCATCCACGTCTCCGATCGTTCCGGAGGAGAGCAGGCCAAGCGCGCCGCGAATACTTGTCAGCGGCGTACGAAGCTCGTGCGAGACGGTCGAGATAAACTCATCCTTCAAATTGTCGAGCTGCGACCGCTCATTGAGCTGAATTTTGTCCTGATGCTGCTGTTCACGGGCCTTTGTAAGCTGCTCCGCGAGTTCGCGCATCGTGCGCTGCTGTCGAAGAAAGGCGATAACCAGAAAGCAGCAAGTAGCGAGCAGAGAGACGTAGCTAAGAATCGGAAAAATGTGCATTGACGACCTTGGTGATCCTTACTCAGTGCCCTTCTGGGAGATACTACGCTAACGCGTTTTACTCCCCCACAGGATTCTGCGAGTTTTGCGTAAATTAATCTCCTGCCCCACTTAGGGCAGGGTTTGATTCAACACAAACGCCTGGAGCTACATCCTGCAAGTGCACAGTTACAGCCAAAACTTCATGTAAAGGTTGATAGTTCTTTTGTGAAGGCCTGGAGTATCTTCACCTAATACAATTTGGCTGTTCCTTCGGAAGCATGACAGAAAAAAAGTTGCAACGGCAATAACACATCTGAGGGTTATCACCAATGTCAACACTCCATTCGGGTTACTGGCATCTAAGCGGCTAACAATTCGGCAAAAAAATCGGCCTTTCTCCGAGGCCGACCCGGACCTTCGAATCCTGATTTGGCTCCCGTCGCACAATCCGCTGGCACTCAAGAAGGCTTCCTAGATACACTCTCCCTCGATCACCTATCCCATTGCGGAGCGCCCCTTTGCCCCGATTCACCGGCCTGCTCGGCCTCATTGTGTTCCTCGCCCTGGCCTACGCCATGTCCACCAACCGCCGGGCAATCCGCTGGCGCACCGTTGCCTGGGGCCTCGGCCTGCAGATCCTTTTCGCCTTCCTCGTCATTAAGTGGACCTATGGCCAGACCATCCTCCACACCGCGAGCAACGGCGTCACTGCGCTACTTGGACATGCCGTTGAAGGCTCCTCAATGGTCTTTGGCCCTCTCGGTACCCCCGGAAATCCACTCGCCGTCTTCGCTTTCGCAGTCCTCCCGACCATCATCTTCATCTCTGCCTTCTTCGCCTTGCTCTACCACATCGGCCTCATGCAGAAAATCATTCAGGTCGTCGCCTGGATCATGCAGCGCACCATGGGAACCTCCGGCGCCGAGTCAACCAATGTGGCCGCCAGCATCTTCATGGGACAGACCGAGGCCCCTCTCACCATCCGTCCGTTTCTCAGCGGAGCCACTCGTTCCGAACTCATGACCATCATGACCTCCGGCATGGCGCACGTGTCCGGAGGGATCATGGCCGCCTACATCAGCTTCGGTATCAATGCGCAGGATCTCCTCTCCGCGGTCATCATGACCGCCCCGGGTACGATCCTCGTCTCCAAGATGCTTGTCCCTGAGACTGAGGTTCCCGCAACCGCTGGCACCGTCCACATGCCGCCGAGCGAAGAGCACAAGGGAGACAACTTCATCGCCGCCATCGCCCGAGGGACCATCGACGGCGGCGCACTCGCCTTCAACGTCGCCATCATGCTCATTAGCTTCCTCGCGCTTGTTGGGTTACTCAACGCGATCATGCTCGGCATCTCCAACTTCCTCTGGGGTCACGGACACATCCCGTTCCCCCACTCCCTCAACTCTGTCCTCGGCGTCGTTGGAGCCCCGGTCGCATGGCTCATCGGAATCCCATGGAACGAGGCCCGCCCTATCGGCAACCTGCTCGGAACCCGAGCCGTCCTCAACGAATTCGTCGCCTACACTCAACTTGGCTTGCAAAAGCACACCCTGACTCCGCGTACCTTCTCGATCGCCACGTTCGCACTCTGCGGCTTCGCCAATATCGGCTCCATCGGCATGCAGATCGGAGGCATAGGCGCGCTCGTTCCCAACCGTCGCAACGACCTCGCCCAGCTAGGCCTCCGAGCGATGCTCGCGGGAACCATGGCCAACCTGATGAGCGCCAGCATCGTCTCCATGCTCATCCGCTAGACAGAGCACAATACAAAAAAATGACATATCCCAAATAACTCTCTGACAACCCACGATAACCGCTCTCTCTAGAGTGAGTAAGAATACGTGCGCCCCGATTTCATGAGCTTTAATTCAAACTCGCTTCAATCCGCTGAGACTTACTGGAACGCCGCCGCAGAAACGTACGAACAGAAGTTCACCGGAACCACTATCGGGCGCGCACGCCGTCGCGCGGTATGGCACGATCTGGAGCGTGCATTCAGACCCAACGAGCGAATTCTGGAACTGAACTGCGGCACCGGTATCGACGCCGTGTTCCTCGCTGCCAAGGGCGTACAAATCCTTGGCTGTGATATCGCCCCACGGATGATCGAACTTGCGCGAGACCTGGCCGCGCAAGAAGAATTGCCCAACCCTCCTGACTTTCGAGTTTTACCAACCGAGAATCTCATCGCCTTGGAACAGGAGGGCCCCTTCGACGGTGCCTTCTCCAACTTCTCGGGGTTGAACTGTGTCGAAGATCTTTCTCAGGTGGCACAGGATCTTGGGCGACTCCTAAAGCCTCGGGCTCGCTTTCTCATCTGCATGATGGGCCGCTTCGTTCCATGGGAAATCCTCTGGTTTCTTGCGCATGGTAGGCCCCAACGGGCATTCTTGCGACTCCGCGAATACCGGACTAGCTGCGCGGGGGTATCGGGGCTGACAGTTCAACGTCCTGCGGTTAGTCAAATCACAAGACAGATGGAACCAACCTTCCGTCTGCTTCGATGGAAAGGCATCGGCATTACGGTTCCTCCGTCTTATTTGGAAAATCTCGCTTGTCGCTTTCCAACGCTGATCGACCGCCTGGCCGGGGTCGACCAACATATAGGGGAATTACCGCTCTTTCGCGATATGGCTGATTGTGTACTTCTCGAGTTCGAACGAACTTCGGAGATGAACAGCAATGCCACTGGCAGATAAGCTCCACAAAAACCTGCGCAGAATATTTCTCGGCCCGACAGATCTGCCGCAGGCATGCGACCTGGCCCTTCACTGTCCGCAGACGGAGGTCGGAGTCTGGTTGCACGGAATGGGCGAGCCGCAGGATGTTACCGCGCGCCATTCGGTAGCCTGTGCCGCTCCGTTCATGTTTTGTATCGGATTCGAGAACAAACAAGACTTGGAGAAACACAGAAAGAGCCGACTGTATCTTAGATTTTGTGAAAGGCAAAACCGAGGAAAACTACTTGGCGAGATCGGTCTCCGTGCTGGAACCGTTTTTTCAGCGGAAGGGTTGCAGCTATGCTTGTTCCAAACCACAAGCTGCACGAATTTCTGTCTCCCGCGACCTCGCCTTTGGGCCCACTATCTAAATCATGTTTACAAGCAGTGGAAGGATAGAAAAACCGACGAAGTCCACCCGTCGCTTCTCGACGGTCGCTGCAATACGGTGACGTTTATCTGCCCTCGCCCCGTCGTACTTGTGAGCGTACTTGATGGGCACTACGGAAGCATTTTTCCGATGAATCTGATGGGCACCGTTGGCCGAAACTATTTTGCTTTTGCTCTCAATAGCAAAAAGCAGGCTGCCCATCTCGTGGCACAGTTGGGACAACTGACGGTAAGCAATATTCCATTCGACAGGTCCGCAGTCGCGCGCAGTCTGGGCAAAAACCACTATCAGCAATCAATCGATTGGGAGAAACTTCCGTTCAGAACGCAAAGGTCGCGGATACTCCAAATTCCTGTACCTGAGTTCGCCCTCCGGGTACGGGAACTGAAGGTCGAATCTGCACTACCTCTTGGCAGCCACACCTTCTTCGTCGCACGCATACTGGGCGAAGAGGTCCTCTGCCACAGCCCCGAGTTCTGCATGATCCACGGACTCTATGAAGCGCGGCGCAGAAGCATCCGGCTCTCCGCGGTCAGCCCATCTTAGTCATCCCTCAGCTCGCCAAAGAACGGTTCCCGCTTTACAGGCTAGCCCGAATCCCATACCTTCAGTTCGCGGCCCAATACCATCTGCCGCACTCACTGAAACGAGGGCCAGGCATGAGCCTCAACCGCAGAACCTTCCTCAAGACCGCGAGCCTTGCTGCCGCGGGAGTCAACCTCCACATCCTCGAAGCCGCCGCCCAACAAGCCTCTCCCACAACATCGCCCAACGATCACCTCCAGTTCGCCCTCATCGGGGCCGGAATCCAGGGCCAGAACGACGCCCGTGTCGCCCTGCAGGTTCCCGGCGTAAAACTCGTCGCCGTAGCCGACTGCTATGACGGCCGCCTCGCCCGCTCTATGGAACTTTGGGGCCAAGGCACGTCCAATAATGTAGACCTCTTCACTACCCGCGACTACCGCGAGATCCTAACCCGCCCCGGCATCGACGCCGTCATCATCGCTACCCCCGACCACTGGCACAAGCAGGCCGCAGTCGACTCCATGCGGGCAGGGAAGGACGTCTACCTCGAAAAGCCGATGATCCATATCTATCCCGACGGCCCTGAGATCATCGACACCGCCCGCTCCACCAACCGCATCCTTCAAGTCGGCAGCCAGCGTGTCAGCTCCGTTATTTACGCGAAAGCCAAAGAACTTCTCGCTTCCGGAGCCATCGGACAACTCAACCTTGTCGCGGCCCGCTGGGACCGCAACTCCTCCATCGGCGCCTGGAACTACACCGTCCCTGCCGATGCCAGCACCGAGACCTGTGACTGGCCGCGCTTCCTCGGAACCGCTCCAAAGGTCCCGTGGGATGCCGAGCGCTTCTTCCAGTGGCGCAAGTGGACCGACTACAGCAGCGGAGTCGCCGGAGACCTCTTTGTTCATCTCTTCAGCGGCACTCACCTCATCACCGGCTCCAAGGGGCCCACGCGGGCAATGGCCACCGGAGGCCTCCGTTTCTGGAAGGATGGCCGCAACGTCCCCGACGTCCTCCTCGCCCTCTTCGACTACCCCGAGGGCTTCAACCTCTCGCTACGAGTTAATTTCGTCGACGGCGGCGAAGAGAGCGAAGGCTTCCTCTTCACCGGCTCCGAAGGCACGATGGAGATCTCCGGCCAGACCGTCACCATCACCCGCGCTCCACGCGAATCCGAGCCCGGCTATACTCTCGGAACATTTACTAACGCGATGCAGCAGAAAACCCTTCAGGAGTACCGCCAAAAGTATCCGGCGACCCAGCCAAACGGCTCACCTTACACCGCCGTGGAAAAGTTTGCCGCGCCTCGTGGCTACTCCGACAGCTACGACCATTTCAGCAACTTCTTCTCCTCCGTCCGCTCACGCAAGCAACCCGTCGAAGATGCCACCTTCGGCTTCCGCGCTGCCGGAGCGGCACTCCTCAGCAACTTAAGCCTCGAAAAGGGAAGCGTCATCCACTGGAACCCTGAGACCATGAAACTCAGCTAACCTCTCGCGCATGGTTCACTACTTCAATCAAGGAGATTCATGCCACTCAAGCGCCTCCCTTACCGTCTGCCGCTGCTCCTCGTTTTCGCTATCCTGCCCTTACACGCAGAACCGGGCCCATCAAAGCCAATTCGCGTCGCCATAGTCGGTCTCGTCCACGGACACGTGCGAGGATTTCTGTCTACGCTGCCGAAAAATCCCGCAGCCCAGCTGGTAGCAATCGTTGAACCTGACACAGCGCTTGCCCACCAATACGCGGTGAAATACAACCTTCCTGATTCGCTGTTCGACACCGATCTCGAGCACATGCTCACCACGCAGCATCCTGACGCTGTCCTCGTCTACACCACCATCCAGGACCACCGTCGCGTCATCGAAGCCGCCGCTCGCCACAACATCAGCTCCATGGTCGAAAAACCGCTCTCTACCACCATGGAAGACGCGCTCGCAATTCGCACCACCGCGCGCGAGCATCACGTCCAAGTTCTCGTCAACTACGAGACCACCTGGTACGCCTCGAACGCCGAAGCGATCCGTGAAGCTCAATCCGGCAAACTCGGCGAAGTCCGCAAAGTAGTCGTACACGATGGCCACGAAGGCCCAAAGGAGATCGGCGTAGGCCCCGAGTGGCTCCCCTGGCTCACCGATCCAGTTCAAAACGGAGCTGGCGCACTCTTCGACTTCGGCTGCTACGGAGCCGACCTGATGACCGTCCTCATGCATGGCCAGACGCCCATCTCCGTCACTGCGGTCACCCAGACTGACAAGCCCGCCACCTACCCCCGCGTCGACGATGACGCAACGATCATCGTCCGCTATCCCGGCGCGCAGGCTGTCCTCATGCCCTCATGGAACTGGCCGTTTTCTCGCAAGGACATGGAGCTTTACGGCGCGACCGGCTACGTGATCACCGTAGCCTCCAACAATCTCCGCACGCGCTATCAAGGCGAAAAGACTGAATCCGAACAGTCCGCACCATCGCTGCCCGGCAATCAGAAGGACTCGCTCTCTTACCTCGCTTCAGTCCTCCACGGTGAGATCAAATCGCAAGGCGACCTCTCCGCCCTCGACACCAACATCATCGTCATGCAGATTCTCGATGCTGCCCGTGAGTCCGCGCGCACCGGACGCACCATCCAACTCAAGCCATTGCCTCAATAGACCGAGTGAACTCCGCCATGAAGATCCCCGCCCTCATCTTTCTCGCAATCATCGCCACCGCTGCCCGGGCCCAGGACCCCACTCACGCCACCGAGTTCCGTAAGCCCACACCCGGTCCGGGCCCCAACGGAGCATCCAATCCCACGTTTCTCATCCATCGCCTCGGCAGCGATCACGCCGAAGGCATAACCACCCTCGACATGAACGGCGACGGCTACCCCGACATTCTCAGCGGAGCCTACTGGTACGAGAACCCCGGCCCCCAAGGTGGAGACTGGAAGCAACACCAGTTCCGCACCGTCGGCACTCACGCCGAGTTCGTCTCGGACTGCGGTGAGTGGACCATCGACGTCAATCACGACGGCCTCCCCGACCTCGTCACCACAGGCTGGATCTCGAATGGCATCTGGTGGTACGAGAACCCTGGAAAATCCGCAGCCCCTGACGCAATGTGGCAGAAACACTTCATCACCGATAGCTACGACACCGAAGGCGGAGCGATCGGCGACATCGATGGTGACGGCCACCCGGACCTCGCCTTCGCCCACTACAACCACTCCGGCATCCTCTGGATCTCCTTCGCCAACGCCAAGCCAGAAATCCACCACGTCGGAGGCAAAGACGAAGACGGCCACGGCATCGGCATCGCCGACATCGACGGCGACAGCAAGGCCGACATCCTCACTCCCTACGGCTGGTTCCAGAACATCGACGCAGCCCACGACAAATGGCAGTGGCACCCCGACTGGCACCTCGGCGACACCGGATTCCCCATCCTCGCCTACGACGTCAACCACGACGGCAAGATCGACATCATCTACGGACAAGGCCACAGCTACGGTCTCTACTGGCTCGAGCAAGGCGGCACGCCCGACCACCGCACCTGGACGCGCCACACCATCGACGAGTCCTTCTCGCAATCCCATGCCCTCAAACTCGTAGACCTCGACGGTGACGGCCAACAATACCTCATCACCGGCAAGCGCTACCGCGGCCACTCCGGAGGCGACCCCGGCTCCTACGATCCGCTGGTCATCTACGCCTACAAAATCAATCGCGATGCCACCTTCACCCGCATACCAATCTCCTATAACGGCACCGCCGGAGTCGGTACCCAGATCATCGCCGAAGACCTCGACAAAGACGGCGACATCGACATTGCAGTCGCCGGAAAGACCGGCGTCCACTTCCTCGAAAACTTAAAGGTCAATAACGTTTCCAAGGCTACACGTGAATCGCAAATCCTCCTCGAGCGCAAATGGCCCTTCTCCGGCGAAGGCGAGGAAGTCCCCCAGGAGGACGGCCCCAAGCCCAAGTAGTGCCTCCGAAGCCTCGGAAGATACCAGCGGTGTATCCTGATTCGGCCTCCGAGCCCGAGGCTGCCGCTGTTCGAACGCGCAGGCTTCAGCAAACATCTTCCAGCCCAACCGCGTGTCACATCGATGAGGAGGCTCAGATGAACATCTCACATCTCTTTACGGCATTGATCGCAGCCTCGCTAGTCACTCATCCGGCAAACTTGCTCGCTCAGACCAGTCCCGAACCGGCACCAGTCGTTCATCTGACCGGGACCTCCTGGCAACTCGTCCGCTTTCAATCCAGCGATGGCATGACGCTGACCCCCGACGACAAATCCAGATACACACTCGCCTTCGAAGACGGCGGACGCGTCAGTGCCCAAATTGACTGCAATCGCGGCACAGGTTCCTGGAACTCCGCAGGCCCCGGTCAACTCCGTTTCGGCCCTCTCGCGACAACGCGGGCCATGTGCCCCTCGACACCTCTCAACAAGCGGCTCCCAAAGGATTTTGAGTACGTACGCTCCTACACACTCAAGGAGGGCCATCTTGTTCTATCCCTCATGGCTGACGGTGGCATCTATGAATTTGAACTTCTGAACACCACCTCATCCACCAGCCCTCAGTCATCCGTGCCGCTCGAGAACACGAACTGGACCCTGACCCAACTCGGCACAACTCCGGTCAACGCAGACTCGCAGCGCGGTCCGAATATCACCTTCAACTCAGAGCAGCACCGCGTCAGCGGCTCAGGCGGCTGTAACCGCATCATGGGCGGCTACTCACTCGAAGGCGACAGAGTGAAGTTCACCCAGATGGCAAGCAGCATGATGGCATGTGTCAATGGAATGGATACAGAACGTGCATTCCTTGATGCTCTCGGCAATGCCGATTCCTTGAAGATCACCGGCGACAAACTCGAACTCTACGATGCCTCCGGCACTGCAGTCGCGACCTTCCAATCCGTTCCCGCGAAGCAATAAATTCCGCATTCATCAAAATCAATCTTTCGATGGAAGACGCCCCTCTCCAAGAGCGAGTATCCTCGGCGCGTGATTCCCACCGAACAGATCGGCAGCATTCCGCGCCCGCCGCAGTTGATTGAAGCACTCACCTTCTATCAGGCGGGCAAACTTACCAGCGACGCCTTGGACAAGGCCTACGCCGAGGCCCTTCGAGACACCATTCAGTGCCTCGAACAGACCGGATCGCCGGTCATCTCCGACGGAGAACAGACCAAGCCCAGCTTTGCCACTTATCCTCTCGCCGGTCTTAAGAATCTCGCGCCCGACGGCGTCGTCATCCCGTTCGCAGACGGTCACACACGCCAGTTGCCTCGATTGACCGCGGGGCCATTCCGCTACGGCATACACGCAGACAGCTACCTCAAGCCCGCCCGCGTTTATACGAAACGCCCCATCAAGCAGGCAGTCATCTCTGCATCTGCCCTTAGCCTTCTGTATCCGGCAAGCGAGATACCCGGCTACTCCCACGAAGCCTTCATCGCCGATCTGATGAACGAAGCCGAGACAGACATCCGGGGCGCTCTCAACGCAGGCGCAGACAGCGTGCAAATCGACTTCACCGAAGGTCGCCTCTCGCTCAAACTCGATTCGTCGGGAAACCTCCTTCGCAGCTTCGTTGCGTTGAACAATCAGGTCCTGGAGCGCTTCACTCCAGAAGAGCGCCGCAGGATCGGCGTACACGTCTGCCCCGGTGGCGATCGCGATTCCACGCACAGCGCAGACGTCGACTACGCGGGTCTGTTACCCGATCTGTTTCAAATGAAAGTCGGCCGCGTCTATCTTCAGATGGCCAGCGAACCCGACAGGAAGCGCGTCTTGAGCCTTGTTCGCGAGTTGGCAGATCCGCATCAACTCATCTTCATTGGCGTAATCGATCCGATCAATCCCACAATCGAAACCGCCGCGCAGGTTCGTGATCGCGTCCTCGAAGCTGCATCCTTGCTCTCTGTTCAGCAACTCGGAACCACAGACGACTGCGGCTTCGCGCCCTTCGCTGACGACACATCGACGGCCCGTGAAACTGCATTCAAGAAAATTCAGGCAAGAATCGAAGGAACTAAACTCGCTGAACGAGAACTTGGTGCCTAGGGCATCCACCAAGCCTGCTTGATCTCGCTCACCGCGGCCAAAATCAGTGCGAATGTAGATCAATGCGAATTTGGATCAGTGCGAATGCCCCTCCAACCATTCCAGCAGCACAACCGCATCGTTATGCTGGTCATCCTTCGCGCCATAGAGCAGCGTAACTGGACCCTTCCGCACCTCAGCCTCCAGCAGCGCCACCTGCTCCGCATTCTCCTTTAACTCAGCGCGATATCGTCGCTTGAACTCTGTCCACTTCGCCGGGTCGTGCCCAAACCACTTCCTCAACTCCGTGCTCGGAGCGATATTCTTCAGCCACACATCGACCCGCGCCTTTTCCTTCGTCAATCCCCGAGGCCACAAACGATCAACCAGAACTCGCTGACCATCCTTCGCATCCGGTTCCTCGTAAACGCGTTTCAATTTGGCCGTCATCAGAGCCCACCCTCAAAGTTAGCTTGCACACCTTGGATGCCTCAGACAATCACTGATGCATCCCTGAATTCGTCAAGCTCCCATTCTGTGGAAAACGCACGACTAGAGGCTCACGGCACCGCTCCATTCCAGTCGATTTACGCAATGAAATTTAAGTTCGAAACCGTGGCAGAGTTACCCAGCTCAGCTGGCTAAACTATTTATAGGGTTCGTAATCGACTGAAAAGCGATTTCTCTGGAGGGCGGTGAGCTTTCGAAGAAGCCCCTTGTTTGAAATACTTTACAAGTATGCGCTAATAGAATCAATGGTTTACATGGGAGCTCCGAATCTAACTCATTTATATTGAGATCTTTGCACGAAAAGATAGGGGGGAGGGTATCTACATTTCAATGCTCGAATCAGCCGCAAACCTCTTCGTCAACGCCCAGTCTGCGGCCAGCTACATCGCGACCCGCACGAGCCAAAAGCCGAAGCTCGCCATCATTCTCGGCTCCGGCCTCGGCAACTTCGCCTCCCAGGTCGCGGGCGCCGTTGCCATCCCATACGCTGAAGTCCCCAACTTTCCACAGTCCACCGTCGAAGGCCATTCAGGCAAACTCGTCATCGGGACCATCGCCGGAGTCCCCATCGCAGTCATGCAGGGCCGGGTCCACGCCTACGAGGGCTATTCCATGGCCCAGGTCACCTTTCCCATGCGCGTCCTCGGCCTCCTAGGAGTTGAAAAGCTCATCGTTACTAACGCCGCCGGAGGCATCAATCGCAACTACGGTCAGGGAGCCATCGTCGCCATCTCCGACCACATCAATCTCACCGGAACCAACGCCGCCCTCGGACCAAACGAGCCACGCTTCGGGCTGATTCCCGGCTCCGGGCAGCGTTTTTTCGACATGACCACGGCCTACTCGCCGCGCCTCCGTAAACTAGCCATCTCCGAGGCCGCAAAGCAAAGTTGGACGCTCAGCGAAGGCGTTTACCTGGCCGTTCTCGGGCCCAGCTACGAGACCCCGGCCGAGATTCGCGCCTTCCACACCCTCGGGGCTGACCTCGTCGGCATGTCCACCGTCCATGAAGTCATCGTCGCCCGCCACATGGGAATCGAAGTCCTCGGCCTCTCCGTTGTAACCAACATGGCCGCAGGAGTCCTCGACCAGCCCATCAACCACGAAGAGGTCATGGAGATCGGCCAACGCATCGCTGGCCAGTTCACAGGCCTACTGACCGCCCTGATTCCAAAGATCGCGAACGAGCGACAGCTTTGAACTGTGAATCCTGAGCGGAGGTCTCCGCTGTTTCATCGCAATAGGGGTAAAGACCAGTCGAGCGACTGCTATGTTGCCTGGACGAGCAGAGGCTCGCGTGCGGGCTCCAGAATTCCGGTGGCTTCACCCTCTGAGACTGCCGCAAGTTCCATTACGCGAGCCCGCGCCGTTTGCGACAAAATAAACCGGTCGTCGCGCTCCTTCACCTCGCCGCCAAACCGAGCCTCAGCCCTCACACCTCGCATTCCGAGCAGGCGGAAGAGATGCGGAGCCAACAGAGCTTCGCCGCACCAACAGACATCCTGGGCAACAGTAGCTCCGCCGCTGTCGCCCACAATCGAATATCGGAGCGCGCTAACGTGCAGAGGAACGCTTTCATTCAGAACCGAATGAAAGAGCCCTCTGCGAAAGGGCAGCACGCTCGCACCCTCGGTGGTCGTCCCTTCCGGGAAGAACAGCACCGGCAAACCGCTCCGGTAAGCCGCAGCCATCGCTGCATTCACGCCCGGATAC
>Ga0126373_10002054_pt1 | contig 14697 bp, 13 predicted proteins | sample PanSoiMetPlot_11_FD_92545 | JGI IMG/M metagenome (GOLD analysis project Ga0126373, IMG submission 92545) | Tropical forest soil microbial communities from Panama - MetaG Plot_11 | ecosystem: Environmental > Terrestrial > Soil > Tropical forest > Bulk soil | place: Panama | collected 2016-02-17 | reverse complement strand
ACTCCTGAAGTGTAGTGGTCGATTCCTCAATTGCGCCGTTGGTTCCCTCAGGTGCGAGCGTCTTGATTTCCTGGGCAGTAGCACGAAGAGCGTCATCTCGCTTGTCGAGCGTTCCTTTTATTTCAACGACGCGCCCAGCAGCCAGTACATTTGAAATTTTCAGATAGACATCATTCCAAACGACTACCTCAAGCATGTGGGTCAAATCTTCGATCCAGAGAACAGCAAACGGCTTGCCCTCTCTCCTTGTGAATTTTCTTTCTACCTCGACGATCGCTCCGGCAATTTTGAACGGCGCACGATCTTCAAGCTCAGCCAACGAAGCAATTGACCGGTAATTTTTCGCCGTTAACAAATCGGCATACGAGTCGAGGGGGTGACCGCTGACATAAAATCCTAGAAGCTCTTTTTCGTAGGAAAGCTTTTCATGCTCGCTCCAGGCAGTAACGGGCCGCTTTCGCGATGTTGCCGCGGTTATCTCATCGAACAATGAAACCTGCCCGGTCATGCGGTCCCGCTGTACAACCGCAGATGCGGTTAAGGCTTCGTCGATAGAGGCAAAAAGCTCCGCGCGCTCACGGCCGAGAAAATCGAAGGCACCCGCTTTCACCAGGCTTTCCAGCAATTTACGATTGGCGATTCGCGAATCGAGCCGGCTGCAAAAATCCTCCAGCGAAGTGAAATCACCCTGTTGCTTGCGTTCGCGAATCGCAGCCTCCATGGCGCCTTCGCCAACATGTTTGATCGCAGCGAGACCGTAACGAATGGCGTTGTATTGGCTGTCGTACTCTGCAACTCTGTCTGGTTCCACACGGCCCTTGTAGTCAGCGGCGGTGGCTACAGTTTCCGGCGTGAATTTCAAACCGCTCCTGTTGATGTCCGGGGGCAAGATCGAAATGCCCATTCTTTTGCATTCACCCACAAAAATAGAAATTTTGTCCGTGTTGTTGATCTCATTGCTCAGCAGCCCGGCCATGAATTCGACGGAGTAGTGCGCTTTCAAATAGGCGGTCTGATAACTGATTACGCCATAGGCTGCGCTATGGCTCTTGTTGAATCCGTACCCCGCAAATTTTTCAAGCAGATCGAAGATAGCGTTAGCTTTTTTAGCCGGGATCTTTTTGCTCGCCGCGCAGCCTTCGATGAAGTTCTTTCTTTCCTTCGCCATCTTCTCCTTGTCCTTTTTGCCCATGGCGCGCCGGAGAAGATCGGCTTGCGCGAGTGAATAACCAGCAAGTTTGCTTGCTGCAGCCATTACCTGCTCCTGATAAATCATCACGCCGTAGGTATCCGCACAGATCTCCTCGAGCAGCGGGTGCAGATATTTAATCGGCGTAATTCCTTTTTTGGCTTTTACATATTCTGGGATCAATTCCATCGGCCCCGGCCGGTACAACGCGATTAATGCGATGATGTCATCGAGTTTTTTAACGTCGAACTGCTTCGACAAACTCGTCATCCCTCCGGATTCCATCTGGAAGAGGCCGATCGTTTCGCCCCGGTTATAAACGGCGAACGCTCTCGGATCGTTGAGCGGAATATTCTGCAAGGAAAAATCCGATTTTCGTTTGCGAATAAGGGCCAGTGTATCCTCAATTACAGTGAGGGTTTTCAATCCGAGGAAATCCATTTTCAGAAGCCCGAGATCATTGAGGGGCCCCATTGGGTACTGGCTGATAACGTCATCGCCTTTCACGTCACGGCAGAGCGGGATGTAATCGGACAAGTCTCGATCAGCGATCACGACACCGGCAGCGTGCACGCCGGCGTTGCGCGATAAACCTTCGAGGACTTTCGCGTAATCAAAAAGCTGGTGAGTCACTGGTTCGGTCGCCACCGCCCGTTTCAATTCGGGATTTTTTTCTACCGCTGAGTCAAGAGTGATGTTCAGCTCGTTTGGAATCATCTTCGCGATGCGATCCGCATCGCGATAGCTCAGTCCCATGACCCGACCGACATCACGCACCACGCTTTTAGCCTTGAGCTTGCCAAAAGTAATAATTTGCGCCACCCGGCGCTCACCGTACTTCTGCCGTACGTATTCGAGGACCTCACCACGACGCGCTTCGCAGAAATCGACATCGATATCCGGGGGGGAAACGCGATCGGGATTCAAGAACCGCTCGAAGATCAACCCGTATTGCAATGGATCGATGTCCGTGATTCCCAGAACATACGCCACCATCGAACCCGCCGCCGAGCCGCGCCCAGGGCCGACCGGGATCCCCTTTCCCTTGGCAAAGTGAATGAAATCCCAAACGATGAGCAGATAGCTGACGAACCCCGTCTTTTCAAGGACCCTCAGTTCGTAATCGAGTCGCCTGAGCAGCTCCTTATCGTTCGCTGCCCGTTCGCCATACCGATCCCGTAGACCCTCGTAACAAAGCTCGCGTAAATAACCCTCGCGTGTCCTCCCGGTCGGAACCGGATATTCCGGATATTTAGACCGCCCAAATTCAAGATCAAGCCGACACCGTTCCCCGATCTCGAGCGTGTTCGTGATCGCTTCCGGAAAATCTCTAAATAACTCTCGCATTTCGGCTGGCGGTTTGAAATAGAGCTCCGGCACATAGCGCATGCGGTTTTCCTCCTCCACCATTTTGCCTGTACCAATGCAAAGCATCACGTCATGCGCCTGGTGATCACTTCGGCGCAAAAAGTGAACGTCGTTGGTGGCTACCAATCCGACGCCAAGGTCTCGCGCAATTTGTGGCAGCACGCGATTGCAAATTTTCTGCGCTTCGATGCCGTGATCGTGCAGTTCAACGAAAAAATTTGCCGTGCCGAGAATTTCGCGATATTCGGCCGCGCTCTGTTTAGCCTTCTCGACATTATTTGCCTGGATCGCGGTGTTGATCTCGCCTGCCAGACAACCGCTTAGTCCGATCAGTCCCTCTGAATGTGCAGCCAGCAATTCTTTATCGATCCTAGGCGCGTAATGAAATCCGTCGAGATGCGCCGCAGTCACCAGCTTTACCAGGTTGTGATAGCCAATCTCATTCTCAGCCAGGAGGGTGAAGTGGTACGCGGCGTCACGGCGCGACGCTGCTCGATCCTTGTGTGAACCGGGCGCAACGTACGCTTCGCACCCGATGATTGGCTTAACACCTGCCCGGATCGCTTCCTGGTAAAATTCAATCGCGCCATACAAATTTCCATGGTCGGTAATTGCGACGGCTGGCATCTTGAATTCTGCCGCCCTTTTGATCAGCTCTTTCGTTCGGATCGCACCGTCGAGCAGGGAGTATTCGGTGTGCAGATGCAGATGAACGAAAGAGTCGCCAGGCATTAATTTTGATTATAGACGGCGACAGCGGTTCGTAAAACCTTCGTCGCCAAAATTTCGAAAATCGGGATTGCATTCGCGCCGCGCCATTGCTATGAGAGCGCGTGCTGCGCTCAGCTTTTAATTGCAAAGCGATGCCCGATGCCGAGCTTACATGGAAATGAAAAAACTGGAAGCGATCATCAAGCCGTTTAAGCTCGAAGAGGTCAAAGAGGCGCTCGCCGAACTTGGCATCGAAGGGATGACCGTGACCGAAGTAAAGGGGTTCGGCCGGCAAAAGGGCCACACCGAAATTTACCGCGGTAGCGAATACACCGTCGATTTTCTTCCCAAAGTAAAAGTGGAGGTTGTGCTCGCAGACGACATGGTAGAAAAAGCGGTCAGCGTAGTCGTGGCCGCAGCCAAGACCGGCAAGATCGGGGATGGAAAAGTTTTCGTCCTTCCAGTGGAACACGCGGTGCGCATCCGGACGGAAGAGATTGGCGAAAAAGCCGTGTGAATTTAATGACGAAGCTCGAACGACGAATAATGGGGCATTGATAAAGCTCAAATGGCGAAACCTGCGGACTTCGTCATTTGGTCATTCCGTCGGAATTCGTCATTCGGATTTCGTCATTTTTCGTTTCTTTCACCCTCAACTCTCAACCATCAACCTCTGAAACAATGGCCAAAGAAAAAACTCCATCTGACGTAAGCAAAATGATCAAGGACCACGGCCTAAAGCTCGTGGATTTCAAATTCACCGATCTGCCTGGAACCTGGCAGCATTTCACCACAACCCTTAGCGAGTATAACGAAGATATTTTTACGGATGGTCTAGGGTTCGACGGCTCGAGCATCCGCGGCTGGAAGGTAATTAATGCGTCCGATATGCTCGTCATTCCCGATCCGGCGACGGCATGGATCGACATCTTTAACGCGGAACCAACCCTCTCACTGATTTGCACCATTGTCGATCCGATCACGCGCGAACCGTACGACCGCGACCCGCGTGGTGTCGCGGAAAAGGCGGAGACGCATTTAAAGAGCACCGGCATCGCCGATACGGCCTATTTCGGACCGGAAGCCGAGTTTTTTATTTTTGACGACGTGCGCTTCAATTACACGGGCAACTCCTCGTTCCATCTCGTGGATAGTGTCGAGGGCCATTGGAACAGCGCGCGAGAAGAATTCCCAAACGTCGGTTACAAAATTCGGCCAAAGGAAGGTTATTTTCCGGTTCCGCCGATGGATTCGCTGCAAGACCTTCGCAGCGAAATGGCGCTGGAACTGGAGAAAGCAGGCATTCCTGTCGATAAACAGCACCATGAAGTGGCCACCGCCGGGCAAGCCGAGATCGACATCCGCTTTGCGCCATTAAAAGTGATGAGCGACTCGATGCAGTACTACAAGTACATAATTCGCAACGTGGCGCGGAAACATAACAAGACCGTCACGTTCATGCCGAAACCGCTTTTCGCCGACAACGGCTCGGGCATGCATACGCATATCTCGCTTTGGAAAGACGGAAAGCCCATCTTCGCTGGCAACGGTTATGCAGGGCTAAGCGAGACCGCGCTCTTCTTCATCGGCGGAATTCTTAAACACGCTTCGGCGCTAACCTGTTTCACAAATCCCACGACGAACAGCTACAAACGGCTCGTGCCCGGATTTGAAGCGCCAGTCAATCTGGCCTATTCAGCGCGTAACCGCTCGGCCGCGATCCGTATTCCCACCTACTCCGCCAGTCCCAAGGCAAAACGCCTCGAGTTTCGCACACCCGACGCCTCGGCAAACCCATACCTTGCTTTCTCGGCCATGCTCCTGGCCGGTCTCGATGGAATCCAGAACCGCATCGATCCTGGCGATCCGCTCGATAAAAATCTTTATGAGCTGCCACCGGAAGAACTCGCGCAGGTCGCTAGCGTTCCCGATTCGCTGCGTGGCGCGATCGAAGCACTCCAGACAGATCACTCCTTCCTGTTGCGCGGCGATGTCTTCAACGAAGACTTCATCGCCAACTGGATCGACATGAAACAAAAGGAATACGACGCCCTCCGCCTAAGACCTCATCCGTACGAATTCGCAATGTACTACGACGTATGATGGTAGGGCAGGCAATACCCAACGGTGATCTGGAACAACGATCAAGGCCAACGTGAAACACGTTGTGGACGCTCTGCGATCATCGATGCCAATTCTTAAGGCTAGACTTGATTCCGGTGAGGTACAGGTAGTCGGTGGCTATTACACCTTGGATACCGGCACCGTTAGTTTTCTCGGCGAGAAATAGGGGTTTTGCTCATCCTGCGGTTTTGATTTCAGAAATCACAGCGAGCATCTTGGTATCGCGCGTGAATGCTCCTATTTTGTCCTGACGCTTTCTTTAGAAACCAACCGGAGGAGATCATGGCCAAATCCGACCAAACAGATGCAACTGGCAAACTTAGTCTTGCTCAACAAAACCTAAGCCAGCTCTGGGAAGAACATGTGCGCTACGAGTTTTCCACACGCAACACCGAGGACACACTCGCCACGATGGTCGAAGACGCTTACGTAAATCATATTCCGGTGCTGACGGGCGGCGTTGGTCGAGAGGAACTGCGCGAGTTCTACTCGAAACGTTTCATTCCTCAGATGCCGCCGGACACGGAAATGACACCGGTGTCGCGAACGATTGGCGAAGACCAGTTAGTGGATGAGATGGTGTTCAAGTTCACGCACACGATCGCGATGGATTGGATGTTGCCTAGCGTGGCTCCGACCGGAAAGCGTGTGGAGATTCCGCTAGTTGCAATCGTCCGATTTAGAGACGGCAAACTGGCTCATGAGCATATTTACTGGGACCAGGCATCGGTGCTTGTGCAGATCGGGTTGCTTGACCCGGCGACGCTGCCGGCAGCAGGCGTCGAAAGCGCACGCAAGGTTCTGGACCCGTCCTTGCCCGCGAACACACTGATCAAGCGTGCTGATAAGAGCCAATAGTTGTTTTATCAGGGGCGCATATCATTCTGAGCTAAACGAAGAATCCCGGATTAGTTTTGGCCCGGCCGTCCCAATGGAAATAAACCAGAGATGTTTCGCTCCGCTCAACATGACAGGCCATTTAGATGAGTTTTAGAATATGAGCATCGTCGGCAAGGTGGACAGTCTTTGGAGATATCCCGTCAAAAGCATGCGTGGCGAGGAGTTGGAAGAAGCTTTTGCGAGTTATTCTGGAATTTACGGTGATCGCCTATTTGCCTTCAAAAGTTCGGCGAATCACAAGGGGTTCCCATATCTGACCGCTCGCGACCAACGAAAGCTTTTGCAATATCGTCCGCGATTTCGTTATCCTTACAAAGCGGCGCGCCCCATTAACTTGATCGAGGCAGAAAGCAAAAACGCTAATCCTCTCTCGGCTGCCCTCGCAGAGTTAGTTGTCGATGTTGAAACTCCGGACGGAAAGACGCTGGCGATTGATGATCCGGCTTTGCTCGACATGCTCCGAGCGGACATCGACCAAAAGCACCAAGTCACACTGATGCAGTCGCAGCGGGCCATGACCGATTGCCGTCCGTTTTCGATGTTTAGTTTGCAATCGGCGCGAGAACTTACTCAAGAGACAGGAACGCTGGTCGATAAGCGGCGATTCCGCGCAAACGTTTACGTGGACTTAGCGTCCGGCAAAGGCTTCGCCGAAAATGAATTCGTTGGGCGATCGCTGCGCATCGGACCGAAGGCAGTCGTCACGATTCTGGAACGCGATGCCCGCTGTATGATGATCACTCTCGATCCCAATACTGGAGAAAAAAATCCGGCAATACTGAAGAAAGTAGCACAAGCTCACGACGGTATGGCTGGCGTTTACGGTGCGGTCATGGTAGAGGGCATGCTGCACAAAGGCGATTCGGTAGAAGTGATAGATTAGCGTGCGATCGTCACCGACAGCGCCAAGCCGGTCCCGTACCGCTAGGGCTTTTATTCGTTAGGCCAAAGCGCATTTTTGCGTCGCGCACTTCTTTGCGCGAAAGACTGGTGGATGGCAAATGCCGAAACGATCGAGTCTTATGTGCCGGCACGGCTGGACCGGATGCCGTGGAGCTGGTGGCATTGGCTGATTGTCATCTCGCTCGGCGCGACGTGGATTCTTGACGGTCTCGAGGTTACGCTCGCCGGCTCGTTAGGCGGTATCTTGACGCTCCATGAGACGCTAGGTCTGACCGACACCGAGGTAGGCGCGAGCGCCACCTGCTATCTCGCGGGCGCCGTGCTTGGCGCGCTGCTGTTTGGATATGGAACAGACCGCCTGGGCCGCAAGAAATTGTTCTTCATTACGGTTGCAGTTTATCTTATCGGAACGGCCCTATCCGCTCTATCCTGGAACTTTTGGAGCTACGCACTGTTTCGCGCAGTGACAGGCGCGGGCATAGGCGGCGAATATGCGGCGATCAATTCTGCAATCGACGAACTGATCCCGGCGCGCGTACGCGGCCGTGTCGATTTGATGATCAACGGCTCCTACTGGATTGGCGCAGCGCTCGGCGCGAGTGCAACGCTGGTACTGCTCAATCCGCGCCGGCTCCCGATCTGGCTAGGTTGGCGATGTGCTTTTGGGATCGGCGCAACATTGGGTTTGATTGTAATCATCTTCCGTCGCTGGATTCCGGAAAGTCCGCGTTGGTTGATGATTCATGGACGGAATCCAGAAGCTGAACAGATTGTCGGTGAGGTGGAACGAAGAATTATGGGAGAGGCTTCGGCCGTTCCTTCGACTTCGCTTAGGACAGGCGCGGACCACCGATACAGCAATGGCCCCACGCGGATTCGAACGCGCAGCCATACGCCGTGGGGGGAAATTTGGACTGCGATCATGCATGAACACCGACGGCGTTCCTTGCTGGGCTTTGTTTTAATGGTGACACAGGCGTTCTTCTATAACGCTATTTTCTTTACCTACGCACTTGTGTTAATTCGCTTTTATTCTGTGCCCGAAAAAAATGTGGGTGGCTATTTGTTGCCCTTCGCATTGGGGAACGTGCTTGGTCCGGCTTTGCTTGGACATCTGTTCGATACGATCGGTCGAAAACAGATGATCACTGCGACTTATTGCCTCGCCGGCGTTCTGCTCGCGGTAACGGGTTGGCTTTTTTACGCGGGACTGCTGACCGCACAAACCCAAACACTTGCATGGACGCTGATCTTTTTCGTCGCGTCCGCTGCTGCAAGTTCAGCTTACCTGACCGTGAGCGAGATTTTTCCACTGGAAATTCGTGCGTTGGCAATCGCAATCTTTTACGCGATTGGAACGCTGGCAGGCGGAGTGGGCGCACCGATATTGTTTGGGTGGATTATAGGAATGAGATCGAGTGCGGCACTATTGTTGGGATATCTGGCAGCCGCCGTGCTGATGATACTGGGCGGTGCCGTTGAAGCATGGATCGGTGTTCCAGCCGAAAGGAAATCGCTCGAGCAAATCGCTGCGCCGCTTTCGAGCAAAGGTCTGTAATGCTGTAACCGCGTCTCTGTGAGACACGCGGTGCCAGCGGGGCAAAACAGATTTGCGGCACGCTTCACACAGAGAAGCGGCTTCAGTGCAATTATTCGCGGCAATGGATGCTTATTTCCCGCGTGTGAATCGGTCGCGCGAGCGTCAGTTTACTCGAATAAAGGTGAAATGACTCGACGCGGATCATTCCTGCATCGAGATCGGCATTCAATTTCAGAAAATCTCGCACTGATTGCGGCGAGACCCGATGACAACGGGCAAGTGTTATGTGCGGATGCCAGGGGCGCAGATCGGGTTCAAGCCTAACGGCCAATGCGGCGTCGCTCACCCGTTTGTGCAGTTGAAAGAGATGGGGATGTCCACGCCCAACACCGATCCAAATTACGTTCGGCCATCCTCTCGACGGAAATGTTCCTATGCCAATAATTGGGAGGAAAAACGCACCGAACTCAACTGCACTGAGTTTTTCACGAAACGCCAGATCGACATCTTCTGGAACATCGCCGACAAAACCGAGCGTGAGATGCATTTGTCCGGGATCGACCCACCGCACCCCGCGAATTTGCGGATCAAGGGCGGAAAGAAATTCCTTGGTTGATTCCGGCAGATCGACGGCAACGAAGAGACGCTTAGGCATGTAATTAAACGGCCAACGCCTAGAGGTTGTTGCGGCGGCTTGCCTCGTGCGGGCTATGGCACTTCTCTTTTTTCTTCGTTGTTTTTCGTCATCGCGCGATCCGCAAGGCGCGTCGGCCGTTGTGGTGCCGATCGGCCGAGCTGAAAACCAGCGCGTGATTGGTTGCCGTCATTACCGCCGGCTTCCGGAAGAACTCGGTTCACTAGCTTCATTGAATAGCCTGTGAGATTTGGAAACAGCGTGTTGCCAAGGATTGCCAAGCGGGCGGCAAATGTGAGTGTGAGCGACGGCTGACCCCTCCGGCACGCGGCGAGAATTTTTCGCACCGCGCGATCTGCATTCATCGAGATCAGCGGCGCTCTTGCAGAAGCAGCAAACCAGGCGAACTCCGCATCGTGTTTGCCTTTGAATCTTGCATTCACATGGGAGCCCGTACGCAGCATTCCCGGCGCAACAGTTGTCACATAAATGTTGTCACGTGCGAGTTCAGCGCGAAGCGCGTCGGAAAGACCAGTGAGCGCGAATTTGCTGGCACTATACGGTGCGAGATGAGGCACCGCAATTTTACCGCCGATCGATGAGATGTTGACAATGCGTCCGCCACCCCACGTACGCATTTCAGGAACGATCTGTGAAATCAACTCGAAGGGCGCCCAAAGATGCAGTTTCATTGCGCGCTCGAAATCCTGCCGGGTCATACACTCAAGCGGACCGACTTCGATAATACCGGCGTTATTTATCAAGACGTCGATCTTCCCAAAGCGATCGATAATTTGACGAACAGCGGACTGAATCTGCCTGGCGTCGAGCAGATCACATTGAACGGTCAACGGTCGTCCTCCACGCCGCGTGAGGTCAGCTTTAGCCTGCGCGAGTTCAGCCGGATCGCGTGCAATCAGCGCAACCTTGCCGCCTTCCGCACAAATTTGTTTGGCAAGAGCCAAGCCGAGCCCGCGTGAGCCGCCCGTGATGAGCGCAACTTTATCGCCCAGCGAGTAACGCGCTGTGCAAATGGCACGCAAAATCAACCACGCCCCAAGGACAACGGCGATTACGCATAGAGCAACGCCAGCCATCATCCCTAAATTAATCCAGATTAATGCAGATTAGAAATTGTAGTGAGTGTCTATGACCGCCGATTGAAAGCTTCGAAGGCGGCACCCCCGGAGCGCGCCGTTACACATAAACTAGCTGTGTTTACGGTTGAAACGAGCTACTTCGCGTGCGGCTTCGCGTTCAAGGGCGCGCTTTTTCAAATCCGCGCGCTTATCCCGCGCCACTTTGCCCTGCGCCACCCCAAGCTCGGCTTTAAGCTTTCCGTTTTTCCAATAAAGCTTGAGAATAACAACTGCGCGTCTGGCTACTTGCGTTTCACCATAAAGCTGGTCGATCTCCTGCCGATGGAGCAATAATTTTCGGACGCGCTTTGCAGAGGGAACTTCGTGGCTGGCTTTTTCGTACGGTTGGATGTCGGCGTTGTAGAGAAAGGCCTCGCCGTTTTCGATTCGGGCAAAAGCGTCACTGATGTTTGCCTTGCCTGCGCGGATGGATTTGACCTCGCTGCCTTTCAGCTCGACCCCCGCTTCGTAGCGCTTGAGAATGTGATAATCGCGGAGCGCCTTGCGATTGATGATCGACTCAGCCGCCATATTGCAGACAGGCTGGAACCTGGTGCCGGAGGTTAGGCGCCGTCCGATGAACCCTGCAGTGTTTCGTAAGTAAGCTTGCCCGCGATGATTTCCTTGAGCGCGATGTCGGTAAGCGACATTCGGGGGGTTGTCTCCACCATTGGCCGATGTCCCAAGCCGAGTTGACGCACGCGTTTGGAGACTACATTAATCAGAAGTTGCTGATTCGGGATCACTTGGGCTGCTTCTTGGAGAAGTTGAGTCGTCATATGGCGCAAGGAACGAACGGGGCGGGATGCTTCCGTCGGGAATTGAAGAATGACAGGCACGCTGGCTGCGAGCACGGATGGAGTAAGTTGCGGGGCAAGCATTCTAAAAATGAGTGTTGATATTCCAGTTGAAGCGGCTGCTTGTCAACCCCGAAAGCTCGCCACCGGAGTCCGCCCGATCGACGGACTTTCGTAATCAACAGATTTTTTGTCGGCAGAAAGGAGGATTATTCCACTTTTGCCCGGCGTTCTTCGGGAAGCGACGTTTTGGCGCGATCTGGAATCGCCAACGCGAACTCCATCAAAAACCACAACGCGAGAAATTGGGCAAGGATTGTGAAGAATACCTGCACGGTCACGTAGCGAGGATTTTGCAGTGTATGAATCACCGCTACCTCGAAGCAACTTGCCACGTTGTACGAGTACACGAACAACACCAAAGCGGCTAGCCATCCAAGGTGGCCGCGATATCTTTCCTGCGTAAAGACGATCGCGCTTAAGGCCAGTACCACCAAAAATAATGTCAGATACGTGCCAGCCAGAATAGACAAGGCAATCCTGACAAGCGCCGGGTGTTGCACAATTGGCGCGTCCTGCGCAAGCATCTCCGTTCGGCCCATGAATTGGACCGCCGGCGGATAAGCTTCCCAAATTTTGTGTTTGGCCTCAGGACTCAGAGCCGCCAGAGCCAGACGATATTCATTCTTTAACGTCCAGACTCTTTCCCGGCTATACGCAGGACACATCGGCGCGTAAAAAACTCCCATCTGACGGACGACTTTTGTTATCATGACCAAGGGCCGCTGCAGCCAGACTCGCCGGTAATAAAACCAATAAAACGAGCTTAGACCAGGCATGTTACTGCCAAATTCGTTCCGTAACTGAGCTACAATTGAGGTCTGCTTGTGCATCAGATAATCGGGATTCAGGCCGAGCGTGGAATAGTGGACCCCGGACTTTGCGATCTCAGCGTCAAGTGTGCTGTGAACGCGTGCGAGCCACTCTCGAGGATACGGAACCTTCGTATTACGTCCGAGGTCATCCCCTATTTGATCGCGAATTAAATTGGCGTGAATCGCGAAAAGCTGTGTCGGCAGATACCATTCACTCACGGTGTCACTACGGCTAAAAAAATGCTCCGGCAATAATAACAGCGCTACGCTCGCTGCTGCCCCGCCAGCAAGGCCCAGCTTTTGCCAAGGTAGACCTCGGCGGAAAAAAAACGTTCCTACCGGCAAAATCGCCACTATGGCGACCAGCACCAAGCTTGGTTTTGCATCGGCCAGCAAAAGCGAGCTCAATATCGTCGCGATCCCATAGACAGCCGCCGCCGTTTGCCGGTTCTCCAAGAAACAGGAAGCGGCAAATTGGATTACGAGATAGAGATTAACGCTGACCAAAAATGTGGCCACAGCTTCGGGCCGAAGTTGCATTTCAAAGTGGATCGGTCCGTTTGCCGAGAGAAAAGTCCCTGTTGCCAAGAGTCCCAATGCGTTATGCGCGGCCGACGTAACGCGTAGATTTGACAAGAAAATGCGCGTGCGCTGCCACGCGAGCAGCAACACACCACCCGCCAAAAGTCCGAGCAAATGTTGGGCAACGGTGATCGCACGGAAATCTCTGAAGAATCGCAGACAGAGATACAGGAATCCCGGATAGACAAAGTTCCGCCCGTACGGCATGTGCTCAAACGCGCCACCGATCAATTTCCGCAGTGCTGGCGAGAGATATGTCCAGGTGTCCCGGTCAGCGATTGGGTCGAGCGGGAGCCGGAACCGCAACCAGGTTGCCAACCCAAAGACCATGGCAACCACGGTCCAGTAGCATAATCGCGGCGCAAAACGTCCAACTGTCGATGCGGTCGGATTTCTCAACATCTGACCATTTCCAGACTCAGTGGGAACCAGCCGAATCAGAAAAGCAACAAGTTGCCGCGTAGAAACTCTTCACGCCGATCAACACAAATTAGGGTGCCACTGTCCAATCCACGTGCCCCATCCATAGTACCCAAACGGAAGCAGTCGTCCCGCTGATACTAATTCGTCCACTTGCGACCGGATCGGTACTGCCTTCGCTCCGGGTCCAAAATAATCATCAATCACGAGCCAGCACCGATCGCTCAATAGGTCGCCGTAGTAATCCAAATCCCGGCGTACGTTGTCGTCTGCATCAAAGATAAACAACCCCACCTCACCATCGCGAAAGTTCTGTCGTATCGCTAACCTGGTGGTTTCATCAAAAGAGCGGCCGTTGATTAGTGTGATGTCGTTAAGGACACCGAATCGCGCTAGATTCTTCTTTAAATCCTTGAAAATATTTTTACTCGGTATCTTAAAGTGCTCAAATCGACCTCCTGGTTCCACGCTAATGATCCTTTTCGCCCCCTCCGAGTCCCGTGCACCAAGCGCGGCCGCGATTGTGGAACCACCAACGTAAGGCCCAATCTCGAGAATGTCTCCCGTCGCGACTTTGGCGAAGTGATAGATAAGAAACAAGACATCTAGATGTAACATCGACGCTTCCGAGCCAACCTTCACCAACTGCTGCCGTATCTGGTGACTGCGATACTCCATCACCTTGTGCATCAGACCGAGCACGTCGCCGCTGTGACCATAGTTCGGCGGCAGAGAATCGGATTGATACAGCACGCCGAATTCTACTGTCCTGACATAGTGACGCAACAGACGGGCCCGTTACGTGAACAAACTCGGTTTGTTCCGCGGATCGCAATGCGCCCCGATTGTTTGATTGCCATCCTGCTTTGCGCTTGACCGCGCGAGAGAAAGCGATCAATACGGGGAAAAGCTACTTAAGCGAGGAAGAATCGCCATGACATCGCTCACTGCGTTGCTCTCGAAATGGCCAGTTATTCGTCAAATTCGTGGGCGGACGGATGGCACCGGGTTCGAAGCGATGTCGGACAAAACGCGCGCTATGCACGCGCGGATCGACGACGCGAAAGTGGCGCGCTCGATTTGCCCGTACTGCGGTGTCGGCTGCGGCCAGCTAATATATCACAAGGACGGCAAGCTGGTTTCGATTGAAGGCGATCCGGAAAGTCCCATCAGCCAGGGCAATCTTTGTCCCAAAGGCGCGGCTTCCTATCAGCTGCTAACTCATTCGCGTCGCGAAACGAAAGTGAAATATCGCGCCCCGCGCGCGATCGATTGGCAGGAAATCTCCCTCGACCGCGCGATGGACATGGTGGCGGATCGGGTCTGGGAATCCCGCAAACGCACGTTCGTGCACAAAAAAAATGGCGCGACGATCAATCACACGACGGCGATCTGCCATCTCGGCGGTGCCACGCTCGATAACGAAGAAAATTATCTGATCAAAAAACTTTTCACCGCAGGCCTAGGGATGGTGTGCATATCCAACCAGGCGCGAATATGACATAGCAGCACGGT
>Ga0126373_10002053_pt1 | contig 14701 bp, 13 predicted proteins | sample PanSoiMetPlot_11_FD_92545 | JGI IMG/M metagenome (GOLD analysis project Ga0126373, IMG submission 92545) | Tropical forest soil microbial communities from Panama - MetaG Plot_11 | ecosystem: Environmental > Terrestrial > Soil > Tropical forest > Bulk soil | place: Panama | collected 2016-02-17 | reverse complement strand
GTGGGCGGGCCACGACGACGGCCCGGCCCGGCCAGCCGACCCGTTCGCCGGCATGCCGAACGCGGACGACGACCTCCCGCCCTTTTGAGCTAGGACGCCATGAAGATCCTGCACACCAGCGACTGGCACGTCGGCAAGGTGCTCAAAGGCCGCGACCGCTACGACGAGCACGCCGCAGTGCTCGGCAGCATCGTGGCAACCGCGCGCGACGAGGACGTGGACCTCGTGCTGGTCGCCGGTGACCTGTTCGAGACCTCCGCGCCGACGGCGAAGTCCCAGGGCCTGGTGATGCGCACGCTGCTCGCGCTGGCGCAGGACAGCAGGCACGTGGTTGTCATCGCCGGCAATCACGACAACCAGAACCTTCTGGACGCCGTCTACCGGCCAGTGCTCGGGCAGCTCGGGTTGCACGTGCTCGGCCTGCCTAAACGCGCTGAGTCAGGTGGCAACATCTCGTTCACCCTCAGAAATAGAGAACAGGCCAGGATCGCTGCGCTGCCTTTCGTGTCACACCGGTTCGCGGTGCGGGCCGCCGAGATCGTCGGGCACGAGTTCGCCGAGCACACGCTGGATTACTCACGCCAGATCGCGGCGATCGTCAGCCAGCTCACCAGCGGGTTCACCGACGACGCGGTGAACATCATGATGGCGCACGCGACGCTGCTAGGAGGCCGCCGGGGCGGCGGCGAGCGCGACGTCCAGACCAGCCTGGACTACGAGCTGTCGGCCAGCATCTTCCCGGCGTCGGCGCACTACATCGCGCTCGGCCACCTGCACAGGCAGCAGGAGATCGCGGGCCCGTGCCCGACGTTCTACTCGGGCTCGCCGCTGCCGGTCGACTTCGGCGAGGAGGCCAACGAGCCGGCTGTGCTCGTCGTTGACGCCGCGCCGGGGATCAGGGCTGACGCCAGGCCGGTGCCGGTAGCCGGCGGGCGGCGGCTGCGTACCTTGCGCGGGACGCTCGACCAGGTGGTCGCCGATGGCGAGCAGGCAGGCGATGCGTACCTGCGGGTCATCCTGGCCGAGCCGATGCGGGCCGGTCTCGGCGACGAGGTGCGCGCCAAGCTGCCGAACACGCTCGAGGTGCAGCTGGACGACGCGCACAGGCCTCGTCCCGGTGGTCAGCAGCACGGCGCGCGGGCGGCTGACGAACCCAGCCGGGTGGGGAGAAGCCCGGCAGAGCTGTTCGGGGCGTATCTCGATTCCGCCGGTGTGGCCGATCCGCGGGTCACGGCGATGTTCGCCGAGCTGCTCGACGAGGTCACGAGCGGCCATGAGGGTGAGCCCTCATGAGGCCGCTGCGATTGCTGCTCGACGGATTCGGGTCTTACCGCGAGCCTGCCGAGGTCGACTTCTCCGGCGTGGACTTCTTCGCGCTTGTCGGGCCGACCGGCTCGGGTAAGAGCACCGTGATCGACGGCTTGTGCTTCGCCTTGTACGGCACCGTGCCGCGCTGGGGCAAGGAGAACGTGATCGCCCAGGCGCTCGCCCCCGCCGCGAACGCGTGCCGGGTCGTGCTCGTCTTCGAAGCCGGAGGCAAGCGCTACGCGGCTGTGCGCGCGCTGGCGCGCAACGCCCGTGGCCAGGTGAATACCAGGGAGGCGCGGCTCGAGCTGCTCGATCCTGACGTCGCCGCCGACGCGCCACTGGCCGAACTGCTCGAAGCAAGCGTCGAGCAGCTCGCCGAAGGCCCGGACCAGGTGAAGTCAGCTGCTACCGAGATCCTCGGGCTGACCTACGAGCACTTCACCCAGTCGGTGTTGCTGCCTCAGGGCCGGTTTTCTGAGTTCTTGCACGCCAAGGCCTCTGAGCGACAGAACCTGCTGGTCGAGCTGCTGGCGTTCGGCGTCTACGAGACCGTCGGGCAGAAGGCGCGTGCCCGGGCGACTCTGGCCGCCGACCGTGCGCGCCAGGCGAAGGACGCGGCCGCCGCCCTGGCCGACGCCACGCCGGAGGCGCAGGAGGCCGCTTCGGCTCGGGCCGAGGAACTGGCCGCCCTGGCCGATGACGTCGACTCGCGGCTGGCCGCGGTGCGCGACCTCGCTGATCGGGCGGCACAAGCAGCGGCTGCCGCCGGCGTGGTGCGGGCCGAGCTTGGCTTGCTTGCCGCGGTGCGCGTCCCGGCGGAGGCGCCGGGGCTGGCCCGGCGGATCAGCGATGCCGACCTTGAGCTGACGCGCCGGCGATCCGAGCGGGACCGCTGCGACCAGGCCGAGGCTGAGGCCGCCCAGGCGCGGGACACCCTGCCGGACAAAGCCGGCCTCGAGCGCCAGCGCGATGCCTACGCCAGGCGGCGCGAGCTGGCGGCCGTGCTGGCCGCGCAGGAGAAGGCGCTGGCGCAGCGCCGCGCCGGCCAAGAGGCGTCGGAGGCGGCGCTCGGGGCGGCCGAGCACAAGCTCGAGCTGGCGCGGGCAGACTACACGGCGGCGCAGCGGACGCACGCCGCCGTGGCCGTCGCCCAGGACCTGGTCGTCGGGGCCGAGTGCCCGGTGTGCCTGCGGCCGGTGACCGATCTGCCGCACCACCCGGTGCCCGCGGACCTGAAGGAGGCGCGGGCGGCCGGCGAGCTGGCGGCCGAGACGGTCAAGAAGGCGGGGGCGGCCCGTGATCAAGCGGTCAGGGCGGCTGCCGTCGCGACCGGTGAGCTGGAAAGTACGTCCAAGGACGCGGAACGGGCTGCCGCGCTGCTTGCCGACGCTCCCAGCGAACCCGAGGTCGGCGGGCTGCTCGAGGCCATAGCGGTAGCTGATGAACGGCTCGGCCGGACCAGGGCGGCCGCGCGCGAGGCCAGGTCGGCCGCGTCGGCGGCAGAGCAGCTCCGCGACAGCCTGGCCGGGGAAGAACGGCAGGCCCTGGCGGCCCTGTCCAGCACACGAGATTCGGTGGTCCAGCTAGGCGCTCCGGCGGTAGACGGCGGAGACCTCGCCGCCGCCTGGGACGCGCTGACGGCCTGGGCCAGGGACCAGGAGGCTGACCGGCACCGGCGGCTGGCCGACTCCGATGAGGCGGCTGGCCTGGCCCGCGCGAACGTCGCCGCGGCCGAGCGCGAGCTGCGTGAGCTGCTCGCCGGACACGGCATCGAGGTCGGCGACCTGACGACTGCGCAGGCTGACGTGGCGACTCACCGCGAACGGGCAGCGCAGCGACTGGCCACGATCACGCAGAACCTTGCCAGGGCCGACGAGCTCGCCGCGCAGGTCGCCAGGCACGTCGAGGACGAGCAGGTCGCATCGATGCTCGGACGGCTGCTGCGCGCGTCGTCATTCGAGCGGTGGCTGTGCGGCGAGGCGCTCGACTCCCTGGTGGCCGAGGCGTCGCAGACGCTGATGGAGCTATCGGGCGGCCAGTACCAGCTCGACAGGGACGAGCGCAACGAACTGTGGGTGGTCGATTTCCAGGACGCCGGCGCCCGTCGGCCGGTGCACACGCTGTCGGGCGGCGAGACGTTCCAGGCGTCGCTGGCGCTGGCCCTCGCTCTGTCACGACAGGTGATCGACTTGTCGGCCGGGCTAAGGGACCTGAACTCGATGTTCCTCGACGAAGGCTTCGGCACGCTGGACGAAGACACCCTCGAGGTAGTGGGCTCGACGCTGGAACGCCTGTCCGCCGATTCCGATCACATGATCGGGATCATCACCCACGTGCCGGCGCTGGCTGAACGCGCGCCGGTGCGGTTCGTGGTGTCGCGGGCAGGGACGACGTCAACGCTGCGGAAAGAGAGCCTGGCATGACCGAGGCTGCGACGGCGGCACCGATGACGTTCACGGTCGACCCCTGGGATCCTGGCTACGGCCAGGCCTTCACCGAGGAAATGGACTCGCCAGGGTCAGGAGGCCTGTCGGAGTCAAGCGCCGAGCTTGACCTCGACTTCGAAGTGCCAGCGCAGGAGTGGCGGCCGATCGATCCCGATCCCGCGCTGGTGCCGCCGCAGGCAGTGCTGTTCCTTGACGGAGTCCGCAGGATCGATGCCAGGGTGTGGGTGCACGGGGGAGGCCTGCAGCCGGTTGCCGGGATCGCCGCCTCCCTCGCCGCTGGCCTCGTCGTCTGCAACGGACTCGCCCGCGTGGCCGATGTCGTCGTGGAGCGCGGCTTGTTCACCGCCGCGGGCGACGCAGGAGACCTGGTCACCAGCGCCGGCCGGTACGTGGCCAGGGCGGCGCAGGGCGCGGGGCTCGACAAGCTCTCGCTGGCGCTGCAGCAGCGGCTGGCGTTCGCCGAGGTGCAACTCGCTGTCGCGTTCCGTGCCGCCCATGCCGGCGACGACGACCTGCTCGTGGTTGACGGACCGCTGCGCGGTCGGGCCCACCTGGAGCGGACCGTCGGCTACATCAAGACCCATCACGCGTCGTACCTGCCTGGCCCGCAGGCTTCCGTGGTCGGCGCGCTGAAGCCCGGCCAGCGAACGCCGGCGTTCACGATGGGAACCTCGTGGGAGCGGAACTCCTGGTACCTGCAACTGCCGGGTACCGACGGGGTGCCGTGGTCGGGAGTCGTCAGGCTTGAGTGCTCAGCCGACCTGAAGCCCGACGACGTGACAAGGCTGGCCGACCTCACGGCGCGGGTGCTGCCGCCGTTCGCCAGCGCCCCGCACAAGGATCCGCGCGCCCCGCAGAACCTGACTCCGATCGGCGGCCTTGAGCGCCAGCTCAAGCATCGGCTAGGCGACGAACGCCTGCTCTACCGTGCTCTGCGCACCGCCGCGATGAATGCCAGTGGCTGAGGTCAGAAGAGCGCGCCTTCGACGAAACCGGCAGCTGAAATCCGGTCGCCAAGCTCGGTGAATCGCGCGTCGCGCTTCGATCGCAGCTCCGCCAGCCTGCCCGTGCATCCCAGATCGGCGAGCAGTGCGTGCATTCTGTCATCATCGTCAATGATGTCGGCCGATGCCCCGGAATGACTGAATTGAATAACTCTGGTGGCGAACCGCCGCACGAGGATCATCGCGGCCTTGTAGGCGCCGTAGGACCGGGTCGATGTGGAGAACTCCAGAGTCTCAGGGAAACGGGCACCGCCAATGTAGTAGGTCAGGAACATGGCGCCGTCGAACATCTCACAGCGGAAGAACGGCAGGCTTGAGTGCAGGTAGACGGTCGTCGAGACCGAATGCCGGATGTCATAGAGCGCCATCAGGGTAACGAAGATCTCGTCCTTGAGGCGCAGTACCTCGCTGCCTACGGCTTCTGAATAGCGATCGCCGACGGCACCTTCCAGCCTTAGCTCGCAGTGAGCCCGGATCGTGTCGTCGTTTCTGGGATCAAGTATCGACAGCCGAACCTGGTCAAGCCCGGCAACCTCGGGATGACGGATCGATCGGGCTATGCGGAACGACGCGAAATGAGCAGTGGTCCCGAAGTGGTCGTAGCGGCTCGATGCTCGCAGGTGACCAATTAAACTGTTCCTGAACTCCGGCTTAGGCAGGTTGGACGACTCGTAGACCGCTGTGGGCAGCGATATCTCAAATCGTTGCTGGAAGTGCCGGTTAGCCTCGGATATCGCGTACCTCGCGAGCCGGTTCGCCTGATGCTCCTGCCTGCGCGGATCGAGAAAAAGCGAGATCAGGACGTACAAGATAATCGAGGCGATGACTGACTCGCCGATCGCGCGCATTGCGTCAGCTAGGTGCGGCGGCAACGTGCTTACGTAGCCATAGACGGTGAGCCCCACACCGAGCGTGAGAGTGCCGCCGATGGTAAGTACAGCCCACAGGCGCTCATTACGACGGAGCAGATCGGAGGCGTCAGGGTGCGACTCGAGCATGAACCAGAATATCAAGCACCAGACAGAATATTAAGTACCCTCTGTAGCAAGGCCGCCAATTCGTCTCGCTCATACGCTTGGGCGGCCGTGTCGCTGCGCTCAGCGGATCGCGAGGACCGTACCACCGTTGTCGCTGGTTGCAGCGCTGCACCCTGAATGAACAAGGTCACCGTTGGGGAGCCAGTTTCGCTGCTGGCCAGATGCAGCGTCGTTGCGTTTCGCTCGTACGAGTGGCCGGCGCGGTACACCAGGTGCTCTTGCAGTGCGATGTCGCATTGGCCTAGATAGCCAAGTGAGTAGCTGCCGCGCTCCGAGTGGCAGCTGAACTTGCTCCATGGCCCGGAGCCCTCAGCCGAGATAGCGTACGTCTTCTCGGTCAGGCTGCCAGCCAGCACGCGCGAGGCGAAGTTCCACCGGTGGCAATGGATATCGCTATCGGCCGCGGGATGGTCCCAGAGGTGGACCCGGACAACCCAGCCGTAATCAGGAAGTGTCGCCAGGCGTATCTTGGCGAATCCGTTAGGATGCCGATAGCCAAGCATTTGATTATCGTCAACAAAGTCTTGACTCTTAATTGCCTCATGGATATGTTCATGCAGGTAGCCGTGCTGGGCGATCTCGTCGACGGCCAGCAGCAGCCCTTGGTTGCCTGCCTCGGCATATTTGGGCAGGACCTCGTTAAGGGTCGGCACGCGCCAAGATTAGCGCCCCTGGGCAGCGTCCGTACTTGAGGCCCGGCAATTTCTTAAAACGCACGACGCCGGCCGTCAAGCCAGAGGGCCCAGGGCTCGATCGAGCCGACCTTCAGCAGATCGCCGACAGCCCACGGATCCTCGCCGAACCTCGCCCTGATCTCCAATTCGTCTTCGGCATCGACAAGATGCAGGGTGCGGTCGCCCGCGCCGAGCGGGCCGCCCACGATCAGGAATCCGTCATCGACGAGGCCGTCCATGAATTCCGCGTGCGCGTCCCAGTCATCCTGTTTCCTTATCGGGCGCAAGTCGTCCCAGCCAGGACCGTGAACCAAGATCACCGCGAAGTTAGCCATATCGGCACGCTAGCGACTGCTACCGACATCCACTAGCGGCGTCACAGCGGGTCGTACAGCAGCTCGAGATCGCGTGGCAGCGCCGCCTTGACCTGCCGGGTGCGTTCGTCGGCGAGCACCTCCTTGTGCCCTTCCCTGATCGCCCGCACGGTCTGCTCGACGACGCTCTGAGGGCTCACCTTGGGCACATCAGTAAGCAGCGCGGACATGTCGGTGTCGATGAAGGAGGCGTGCACGCCGACAACGTGCGTGCCCTGTTCGCGCAGTTGCAGCCGCACTTCGTTGGTCAGCAACCAGGCGGCGGCCTTCGACGAGGCGTAGGTGCCGGTGAACGGCGAGGCGTACCAGCTCGCCACCGACAAGATGTTGACCAGCGCGCCGCCGCCGTTGCGGCCGAGCACGGGCGCGAACGCTCGGCACATCGACATCGTGCCGAAATAGTTCGTTCGCATCTCCCGCTCTGCCGCCTGCTCGCCGTCCGGGTTGAGGTGATTCGAGGCGAGCATGATCCCAGCGTTGTTGATCAGCACGCTGACGTCGCCGCATGCGGCAGCGGCGGCAGCGACCTGGTCGTGGTCGGTGATGTCAAGCTGGACCGCGTGCGCGCCTGGCACGGTGACGGCAGACGGGTCGCGGGCACCTGCATAGACCTTCGCGGCGCCCGCGCCGATCAACTGCCGGACGAAGACCTCGCCAAGCCCCCGGTTTCCGCCAGTGACCAAGCAAACGGATCCTTCGATATCCAATTGGCACCCCTCCGACCTAGACGAGCTGATCGTCAGCAGCAGGCTAGCTTGCGCGGAAGGTGCCTCTGCTGGTGATCAGCATGCTCACCAGGCTGATCACGTGTCGTCCGCTCGGGAGCCCCAGTGCCGCCGGGTCGATCAGGTAGCGGACCGAGCCGCTGTTGTCAGCGCGCAGCCTGACGATCTTGCGATGGTCGATGAAGAGCGTGACCGGATGCCCGGGCAGGAAACCCCGCGCCCTCATCAAGGTCATGCCGCCCGGCGGGACGTGAGGTCTGCTCAGCGAAACCCGGTGCTCGAGCCTGGCGAGGTCGGCGGCCGCCTGAGCGCGCACGGCGGCGTCCTGGTGCGCCGCCACAGTGGCCACGACAAGTGCGGGCGCGAACGTGTTCGCGCGGATCGTGCCCCAGCCGCTGGCGACGTCGAAGCCCTTGGCCGCGCTGAAGCCGCGCACGATGACCTTGCCTTTCCTGATCAGCGTGTTGTTGCCGGAGATGACGTCGGCGACGCCATCCTTGAGCCCGGCCGGGCCAAGCACTTTGTAGAGCACGGGATTGATCGGCCCGATGTTCTTGCCGTGGTTGAGCTGCGTCGCCAGCGCGAGCACGCCGCCAAGCAGGGGGCCGGACTCCGACGTCCCGTCTGACCCGTTCATCGCGATGTCGGGTACCGAGCGACGGCCGGACCGGGTGATTGATGCCACGTCATCGGCGTAGCCCGGCCGGGCGAACACCGCGGAGAAGCCGGCGCCCTCGCCGAACGTGACTCGGGAGGTCACGAGGTTCCACACTGGATCGGGGCCTATCCGATTGCCCGTGGCGTTCAGGTTCGGGGTCGTGCCGCCCACGGCGGTGACCCAGGGCGAGTCATCCCAGGCTGCCGTGGCTCGGCCGGCGGTAATCAGTCCCGCGCCGCACGCGTTCGACGGTCCGACCGCGAGGTGCGCAGCGGCGTCGCAGTCTCCGGTGCCGACCACAACGGGTATTCCGTGTGCGGCCGCGGTCAGCTCGCCAGGGTCCTGGGCGTGGATCTCCTCGAATCCGTGGCTGTACGTGCCCTCGCCGGTGTCGTCGCTGATCGAGATCACGTTCGCAAGACGACGCACGCTGAGGTATTCGATCGCTTCCATGAACTCTGGTGGCGCGACGTTGCTGGCGGCGTCATCAGTGATCTCGCTGTCCGGTGGGGCGACGGTGATCAGGATCTTGGCGTACGGCGCCATCATGTGCACCGTGAGGACGTCGAGCTCGAGCTCGCCGGCCCAGGCCTTGCATGATCCGTAGCTGCCCAGCGTGACCATGCCAGGAGGGCACGTAGCGGGCAGCCGGTGCAGCCCGGTCGGGTAGATCGTTCTGATCCGCGCTTTGGGCAGCCCGACCTTCTTGTCCTGCGAGGCCATGAACGCGGCGATGTGCGGGTCATTCCAGCCTTCGAGCACGGCAACGGTCGTACCTGTGCCGTCGATCCCGCGCCTCCACAGATCACCGACCTGGTAGTCGAACACATCCTTGGGTCCGGGCGTAAATCGGCCGAGCGTCTTGTAATCGCGGTGCATCAGCCTCAGCGCGGCAGTCAGCACCTTGATGTGCTGGGCTACCTGCGGCCCTGATGGCACCGCCAGGGCGGTTGACATCGTCGCGTGACCCGATGGCGTAGGCGTCGCGTGAACACATGACGTCAGCAGGGCCATGGTGAGCGTGGCGCCCGCGCCGGTCACTCCGCTCCTCCAGCCTGCTCTATTCATGCCGCGCCTCCCTAAGGCCAGCATCAGCGGGCGCCATCGACAAACAGTTACCTTGCGGCAACGATCAGGGCACGGCCGTAGCATCGGTGGCATGCAGCCTGAGTTCATCGGACATCTCGTCAGGCCTGAGGGCCTGCCGCCAGTAAACGGCTACAGCCACGCGGTGCTGTTCAGCGGCCCGCTGGTAGCGATCTCCGGCCAGGTGCCGGTCGACGCCGACGGCAACCTTGTCGGCAAGGACGACCCAGCGGCGCAGGTCAGGCAGGTGTTCGACAACCTGGTGGCCGTGCTCGCGTCAGCAGGCGCGACGATGGCGCACGTCGTCAAGTTCACCTTCTTCGTCACCGACCTGGCGCTGCTTCCGACGGTGCGCAGGATTCGTGACGAGTACGTGGACACAGACCAGCCGCCGGCCAGTTCGCTCGTCCAGGTCGCCGGGCTGGTGAACCCCGACTTCATGATCGAGATCGAGGCTCTGGCCGCTACTGGGGACTAGCGCTCTCGTCCCGCACCCACATGCCAGTCAGCCCGCGCAAGTGCGCGATGAACTGGTCATGCTCGCGATCCGGGTACACCGATCTGACCGTGTCGACCAGCAAGTCGTCGAAGTCCTTGCCGGCGACCCAGTCGAGCACCACCTCGTCGATGTGGCCAAGGCTGGTCGAGCAGAAGTCCTGGTAGCGCTCGGACTCGAAGTAGGCGTCGGCCAAGGCGCGGTAGGCACCGAGCTTGTCGGCATAAGACAGGCCGGGGTTGTCAGCGATCGAGAAGTAGCCGTCGGTGTTCAGGTCGATCTTCGGCCTGCGGCCGGTCACCAGCACGAACACCGTCCACTTCACCAGCGCCTTCATGGCCCAGGGGAAGTAGTAGTGCAGGCTGGTCAGCGCCACGTCGGGGCAGGCGTTGGCGTAGTCGATCGGGTAGACCTCACCGCCCTTGACCAGCGTCTCGCACGAGTTGAACTCCCACTTGAAGAACGCGTTGACCAGCCGCCCGATCGTCACGACCTCTGACCCAGCCTCCGGGCTCAGGAAGTTGTGATCGACCGCATAGCGCTGGTGCATCGGCTGCTCGGGCTGGAACCGCATCACCATGGTCTCAGCGCCGATCGAAAGCGAGCGGGCGAAGACGTCGTAGCCGTCGATGGCCTTCTGCAGGTGCATGAGCATCTCGCCGCTGTCGTCGTAGGCGGCATGCAGTTCGGCCGGGTTGCCTATACGGGAGACACCGCGCCAGGCGCCGCCGTCGTAGGGCTTCATGAACATCGGGTAGCCGATCTGCTCGGCGATCGCGTCGAGGTCGAACGACTTGTTGTACTTGGCCGCGGTGTAGGCGTACCTGGCGTTGTCCACCGGGTTTTTGTACGGCACGAGCACCGTCGCGGGCACCTTGAGGCCCAGCCGCATCATCGCGCAGTAAGCGGCATGCTTCTCCATCGACTGGAACGTGAACGGGCTGTTCAGCAGGTAGACGCTGTCCATCAGCGCGACCTTCTTGAGCCATTCCCTCGGGTGGTAGTACCAGTAAGCGAGCCTGTCGATGACCAGGCCGTAGCGAGGCGTCGAGCGCAGGTCGAACGGCTCGATGGAGATCCGCTCGCAGTCGAAGGAATGCCTGACCCCGTCTGGTCCGCGGACGGGCCCGATGCCGCGAAGTATCGCCTCGAACGCCCGCGGCCAGTCCTCCTCCGTGCCGAGCAGCAACCCGATCAGGTGACTTCTGGCGCTCACTAGGACATAGTGCCCGCCAGCACATCATGATGACAATGCTGGCGTGAACTGCGGTGACGTGCGAATGTGTGAGGGACGGGTTGGGCGGGGCTCGGAGCTGGGCGGGGCGCGCGGAGGAACACCATGGGCCGTGATATTCAGGCGATCACCTTCGGTGGCGAGGACAGGCGCAAGTATCGCGACAAGGTGCGACGTTCGCTCGACGTATTCGCCCAGATGCTGCGCGAGCGCGTGTTCGACGGCGGCCCGTCGCTGGTCGGGCAGGAGATCGAGCTGAACCTGGTCGACGAGCACGGCGCGCCGTCGATGCGCAACGCCGCGGTGCTGGACGCGATCGCCGACCCCGCCTGGGCGACCGAGGTCGGGCAGTTCAACCTCGAGATCAACGTGCCGCCGCGTGAGCTCAAGAAAGATGCGCTCGCCGGGCTCGAGGCCGAGGTCAGGGCCAGCCTGAACGCGGCTGACGCCAAAGCACGCGGTGCCGGAAGCCGCCTGGTCATGGTCGGCATCCTGCCGACGCTGCAGAAGGAGGATGTGCACGAAGGCGCGATGTCGGCCAATGCTCGGTACCGGGTGCTCAACGAGCAGATATTCGCCGCCCGTGGCGAGGACATGCGGATCGAGATCGAGGGGCCAGAGCCGCTCTTGACCCACGCCGACAGCATCACGCCCGAGGCCGCCTGCACCAGCGTGCAGCTGCACACCCAGGTCAGCCCCGAGGCCTTCGCCAGCTACTGGAACGCCGCCCAGGCGATCGCCGGGGTGCAGGTCGCGCTCGCGGCCAACTCGCCGTTCCTGTTCGGCAGCCAGCTTTGGCACGAGACCAGGATCACGCTGTTCGAGCAGGCCACCGACACCAGGCCAGAGGAGCTCAAGCAGCAGGGGGTGCGGCCGCGGGTGTGGTTCGGCGAACGGTGGATCACCTCGGTGTTCGACCTTTTCGAGGAGAACATTCAGTACTTCCCCGCCTTGCTGCCGATCTGTGAGGACGAGGACCCGCAGGTTATGTTCGACAGCGGTGCCTGCCCAGAGCTTGCCGAGATGAGCCTGCACAACGGCACGATCTACCGCTGGAACCGGCCGGTGTATGCCGTGGTCGACGGAAAGCCGCACGTGCGGGTGGAGAACAGGGTGCTGCCGGCTGGCCCCTCTGTCGTCGACATCATGGCGAACGCTGCTTTCTACTACGGGCTTGTCAGGACGCTCGCCGAGGCCGAGCGCCCCATCTGGAGCCAGATGTCGTTCGCGACGGCGGCGGAGAACCTGCATTCGGCGGCGCGCTACGGTCTGGATGCGCACCTGTACTGGCCGGGGCTTGGGGAGGCCCCGGCCGCCGAACTTGTGCTGCGCAAGCTGCTGCCGCTGGCTCAGGACGGACTCGGCCGCTGGGGCGTTGACCAAGCCGACGCCGACCGCTTGCTCGGCATCATCGAGCAGCGCTGCCTGACCGGCCGCACGGGTGCGTCATGGCAGATCGGCGCCGTGGCGGCGCTGTCCGAACGCGGAGCCGCCGACCGGGCCGAGTCGCTCCGGCTGATGACCCAGAGCTACATCGAGTACATGCACGCCAACGAACCGGTGCATGCCTGGCCGGCGCCTTAGCGGTCGCTGCGGACACCCCGCGCACATCGCGCGAAGACGCAATATATCGCGTCCGGTCGCAGACGCGATATATTGCGTCCCGTGACTTACGCGATCGAGGCACAGGGGCTAGTCAAGCGGTTCGGCAAGACGCTGGCGGTGGACGGCGTCGATCTGGCGGTCAGCCCTGGCATGGTGCTCGGCCTGCTCGGACCTAACGGCGCCGGAAAGACCACGGTGGTCAGGATGCTGGCCACGCTGCTGCGGCCTGACGCAGGCAGCGCGAAGGTGTGCGGCGCCGACGTCGTGCGCCAAGCCGACCGGGTTCGCGAGCTGATCGGCCTGACCGGGCAGTACGCGGCGGTGGACGAGGACCTGACCGGCTTCGAGAATCTGCTGCTGATCGGGCGGCTGCTTGAAGTTCCCAAGCCAGAAGCGAAGAAGCGAGCAGGCGAGCTACTCGAGCGGTTCGAGCTGGCCGACGCGGCGGCCCGGTCGGTGAAGACCTACTCCGGCGGCATGCGGCGCAGGCTCGACCTGGCCGCCAGCCTGATCCAGCGGCCGCAGGTGCTCTTCCTCGACGAGCCGACGACAGGGCTCGATCCGCGCAGCCGGGGTGAGGTGTGGGTGATGATCAGGGCGCTGGTGGCCGAAGGCACGACTGTGCTGCTGACCACCCAGTACCTGGACGAAGCCGACCGCCTGGCCAGCGAGATCGCGGTGATCGACCACGGTCAGGTGATCGCGACCGGCACGGCCGCCGAGCTGAAGACGAAAGTCGGCAGGCAGACGCTTGACGTGCGGCCCGCCGATCCGGCGGATCTGCCCGCTGTCGCCAGGATCGTGGCCGCCGCCGTCGGCGTTGCCCCGGCCACTTCTGATGAGGATCCCGGTCTGCTGTCCGTTCCCGTGGATGACGCGCAGGCGCTGCCCACCGTTGTCAGCCGGCTGCAAGCGGAGCAGATCGAGGTCACCGAGTTCGCTTTGCGGCTGGCGAGCCTGGACGAGGTGTTCATGGCGCTCACCGGGCACGCCGCCGAGGACCGGAACGCGGGCCAGGCAGCCGGAGCCAAGGAGGCAGCGCGATGACCGCGATCACCTCCACGTCCGATGCGGCCCAGGCCGGCCTGCCTGGCCGGGCTAAGAGCATGACGCCGAACCGTGCGCTGCGCCACTCGATGACGCTGGCCTGGCGGTCGCTGGTGCGGATCAGGCGCAATCCAGAGCAGCTCCTCGATGTCACCTTGCAGCCAATCGTCTTTCTGACGCTGTTCGTGTTCTTGTTCGGCGGGTCGATTAAAGGCGAGAGCCGGCACACCTACCTTGAGTACGTGCTGCCGGGGATCACGGCGATGACCGTGGTGTTCGCCAGCATGGGCACGGGAATCGGCCTCAACACCGATGTCACTAAGGGGATTTTCGATCGGTTCAAGAGCTTGCCGATCGCCAGGTCGGCGCCGCTGACCGGGACGATCATGGGCGATTTCATTCGCTACATCGTGACGATCGCGATCACGTTCGGATACGGCTCGCTGCTCGGATTCCGGATCGGCACCAACCCGCTGTTCGCGCTTGGCGCGGTCTTGCTGATGTTCATGTTCGGGTTCGCGGTCGGCTGGATCTGGGTCCTGCTCGGGCTGTACGTGAAGTCGCCGCAGAGCCTGCAGGGGTTCGGGTTCATCGTGATGTTCCCGCTTACGTTCGGCAGCAACGTGTTCGTCAGGACCAGCACGCTGCCTGGCTGGCTGCAGGCGTGGGTCAAGGTCAACCCGGTCACGGCGCTAAGCGAGGCTAGCCGCCGTCTGGTGACCGGCGGCCCGATCGCGACCCCGGCCTGGCATTCCATCTTGTGGGCGATCGGCATCACGGCCGTGTTCGCCCCGCTCGCGGTGCGAAGGTACCGCCGCATCGGCTAGCGCAACCCTGGCCTAGCTGGCAAGCACCTGGGCCAGCACTAGCGTGATGTCGTCCTCACCGCGCGAATGCAGCGCCTGCGTAATCTTCTGGCAGCTGTCATCGAGCGTGCCCGTAGCTCCGGTAAGCGTGGCGCTCAGCGCACCGGTCAGCGCGACGAGCCCGTCGTCGAGCGGCCTCG
>Ga0126373_10002052_pt1 | contig 14710 bp, 16 predicted proteins | sample PanSoiMetPlot_11_FD_92545 | JGI IMG/M metagenome (GOLD analysis project Ga0126373, IMG submission 92545) | Tropical forest soil microbial communities from Panama - MetaG Plot_11 | ecosystem: Environmental > Terrestrial > Soil > Tropical forest > Bulk soil | place: Panama | collected 2016-02-17 | reverse complement strand
CCGAGTCCGTAGACCACCGACTGCGACATGGTGGCCAGCAGGCTCAGCCCGGTGACCAGCGCGCTGCCCCACAACGCGGTGAGCACGCCGATGTCCCTGACCCGGCCGGCCCGGCCGGAGAACAGGCTGAGCTCATCTGCCGGGCGCCCGTAGAGCTTCGCCAGCATGGCGCCGGCCACATTGAAACGCTCCGTCATCGTGGAGCCGAGCTGCGCATCCAGCTGCATCGACTCCCTGGTGAGCCGCTGGAGCCGGCGTCCAACCCGGCGCGCCGGATACAGGAACGCCGGGATGAGCACGAGCACGACGAGGGTGACCTGCCAGGAGTAGACGACCATCGCGGCCAGCACGAGGACCAGCTGCAGCGTGCTGGAGACCACCGACGACAGGGTGGACGTCAGCGCTTGCTGCGCACCGATGACATCGCTGTTGAGCCGGCTGACCAGCGAGCCGGTCTGGGCCCTGGTGAAGAACGCGATCGGCTGCCGCTGCACGTGGCCGAACACCTGCGTGCGCAGGTCGTAGATGAGGCCCTCGCCTACCCGCGAGGTGAAGTAGCGCTGGACGACCGACAGGAACGCGTCGAAAAGCGCTAGCCCGGCCATGATCCCGGCCACGCCGAGCACCACGGAAGGGTTCTTCGGCAGGATGCCCCTGTCGATCACGATGCCCAGCAGCACCGGATACGCGACGGTCACCGCGGCGTCCAGCGCCGCCGCCACCAGGAAGATCGCCAGCTCCAGCCGGTAAGGCCTGGCATAACTCGCGATCCGGCGTACCGTGCCCGGCTTGAGCTTCTGTTTCGTGACCGTCGGATCGCGGGTGAAGCCGCGCATCGCGTGGAACTGGGCGTGCATGGTCATGGTCGGTGAACCTAGCCGGCCCGGCGGATCATCCCGGCTCCGCTCACGGCGAACTGGACACCGAGGCGCCTTGGCCTGCCGCGCGGGCTAGTTCTACCTGGTCAGCAGTTCCTTCTGCGCCGCGCGCTCGGCTCTCGCCTGCTCGTCCAGGGTCCGGGCGGGCGCCTGCTGGAGCAGCGCCTTGGTCGCCCGCGCGGCCGCGGGGTCCGTCGTGAGCAGTTCCTTGACCAGCTGCTCGATGGCCGCGGTCAGCTCGGCCGCTGGCACCACTCGCTCGGCGAGTCCGTACCGCTCAGCCTCCCCGGCGCTGACCTTGCGCGCTGTCAGGCACAGCTCGACCGCCCTCGGCAGCCCCACGATCTCGACCAGCGGCTTGGTCCCGGTCAGATCGGGCACCAGGCCGAGGGCTGGCTCTTTCATGCAGAGTGTCGCGTCATCGGCGAGCACGCGCAGGTCGCAGGACAGTGCCAGCTGGAACCCGGCTCCGATAGCGTGGCCCTGGACCGCTGCAATCGACACGAACTGCGGATTCCTGAGCCAGCGGAAGCCGGCCTGATACCCGGCCACCTCGTCCTCGAAGCCAGGGTCTGACGGGTCGGCCCCGCGCCCTTCGCCTGGCACCCCGTCGGAGGAGAACATGCGCAGGTCGATGCCCGCGCAGAAGGACGGGCCCGCGCCCGTGACGACCACGACCCGGACGCTCGCTGGCAGGCCCGCTCCGATCTCAGCCAGGCGATTCCACACCAAGGGCGTCATGGCGTTACGGCGCTCAGGGCGGTTCAGCGTGACGGTGGCTACCTCGTCGGTGATGACGAGCCTTACCCCGGCACTCTCAGTAGTCATATCGGACATGGCATCATCCTGGCAGTCTGCGCCAGCCCCCCGGAGCCAGGCTCATGCCTTCGACTTCGCCTTGCCCCTGGTGGCGCCGCCCCGGCCGCGCAGGGAAACGCCGCTCTCGCTCAGGATCCGGTGAATAAAGCCGTAGGACCGTCCGGTCGACGAGGCCAGGGAGCGGATGCTCTCACCCGCGCTATAGCGCTTCTTCAGGTCCGATGCCAGCTTCGTGCGGTCGGCACCGGTGACCCTGGTGCCCTTCCTCAGAGTCTCGGTCACGCCTACCTCCCGGGGTTGAGCCGCAGTGACCGCTGCCTTGCCGTATCTGGCCATGATCACCCATTAGCCCGCCGTCGGCTACCCGGACGGCATCAAAAGATCATTTTCTTTTAGCGATCATGCCAGCGCGACGAGGTCGGCCAGTTCCTCGCTCCAGGCGTCCTCCACGCCGTCCGGCAGCAGCACGACCCGCTCTGGTTGCAGGGCGTCGACCGCACCCTCGTCATGGGTGACCAGCACGATGGCCCCGGCATAGGTGCGCAGGGCCGCCAGGATCTCGGCGCGGCTGGCCGGGTCGAGGTTGTTGGTCGGCTCGTCCAGCAGCAGCACGTTGGCGCCAGAGACGACCAGCAGGGCGAGGGCGAGCCTGGTCTTCTCCCCGCCCGACAGCACCCGCACCGGCTTGGCCACGTCGTCGCCGGCGAACAGGAACGACCCGAGGATCGTGCGAAGCTCGCCTTCGGCAAGGTCCGGAGCGGCCGACCGCATGTTCTCCAGCACCGTCCGCGTGGTGTCGAGGGTCTCGTGTTCCTGCGCGTAGTAGCCCAGCCGCAGACCGTGGCCGGGCATGACCGCACCGGTGTCTGGTGGCTCCAGGCCGGCCAGCAAGCGCAGCAGCGTCGTCTTACCTGCACCGTTGAGTCCCAGCACGACGACCCGCGCACCGCGGTCGACGGCCACGTCCACGTCCGTGAAGACCTCCAGCGAGCCGTATGACTTCGACAGGCCACTGGCCGCTATCGGCGTTTTGCCGCAGTGGGCGGGCACCGGGAAGCGCAGCTTCGCCACCCGGTCCGGCGCGCGGTCCGCGCTCACCCCGGCCAGCAGCCGCTCGGCGCGCTTCGCCATGTTCTGGGCTGCCTTCGCCTTGGTCGCCTTGGCCCGCATCTTGTCGGCCTGCGACTGGAGCGCCGCCGCCTGACGCTCGGCGTTCAGTCGCTCGCGGCGGCGCCGCCTGGCGTCGGTCTCGCGCTGATCGAGGTAGGCCTGCCAGCCCAGGTTGTAGCTATCCAGCACGGCTCGGTCGGCATCAAGGTGGAAGACCTTGTTGACGACAGCGTCGAGCAGCCCCGTGTCATGGCTGATGACCACGAGCCCGCCGCGGAACGAGCGGAGGTGATCACGCAGCCAGCTGACCGAGTCGGCATCCAGGTGGTTGGTCGGCTCGTCGAGCAGCAGGGTGTCAGACCCCCCGAAGAGGATCCTGGCAAGCTCCACCCGCCGCCGTTGACCGCCGGAGAGGGTGCGCAGCGGCTGCCGGAGCACGCGCTGGGGCAGACCGAGGCTGGCCGCGAGCGAGGCCGCCTCGGACTCCGCTGCGTACCCGCCGAGCACGGTCAGCCGCTCCTGCAACTGCCCATACCTCCGCACGCCGGCGTCCCGGCGTCCCGGGTTGGCGTCGCCCATCTGCAGCTCGGCCCCCCGCAGCGCGGCCAGCAGCGAGTCCAGGCCCCGCGCGGACAGGATCCGGTCGAGCGCGAGCGCGTCCAGGTCGCCGGCCGTCGTGTCCTGCGGCAGGTAGCCAACGGAGCCGCCCGTCGTGACCTGGCCGGCGGCTGGCAGGGCCTCGCTCGCCAGCACCTTGGCGAGGGTGGTCTTCCCGGCACCGTTGCGGCCGACCAGTCCGATCTTGTCTCCCGCCGAGACCTGGAAGGTGGCTGCTTCCAGCAGCAGCCGGGCGCCAGCGCGCAGCTCGACGGCGCGTGCCGAGATCATGGGTAACTTGCTCCGCTCGTAGGAATCCGACGCCAGACACACTTCGCCCCTGGATGCGGGGCACGGCGTCACGACAGGAGCGGTTGCATGCGGTGAGTTTACCTGGAGGGACGGTGCGCCCACGATCTGATTTCGGCGCGCCGCCAGCGCCGACGGTCAGGGAGTAACGCCGGACAAGTTCAGGCCCACGACGCCTGCGAGCACCAGCCCGATCGAGACCAGCTTCAGCACCGAGACGGACTCACCGAGGGCGAGGATGCCTACTGCCGCGGTGCCGGCCGCGCCGATACCGGTCCACACGGCATAAGCCGGTCCCACTTCCAGCCGGCCAAGGGCCAGATTGAGCAGGCCGAAGCTGATCACGGCGCACAGCGCGAACCCGACAGTTGGCCACAGACGCGTGAAATTCCCGCTTTGCTTCAGCAATACCGCGAAGCCTGTCTCGAATAGTCCAGCAATCACGATGAGCAGCCACGGCATAGACCGCACCTCCGACCGGAGCGATATGAGGCCTGGGTCCTGCCTACCCTAGGCAGGAGCCCGGCTCCCCTACTGACCGGTGCTGAGCCTGATCCGGATCGCGCGGAACAGCCGGGGTGTGCCCTGAAGCACCGCTAGACGCGGGTCGGGCACGGTCAGAAAGCGGTCGACGGCGAGGTCGAAGTACCGGCCCAACCGCGGATCACCGCGCAGTTCCGCGATCGAACGCTTGTCTCCCCCGAGAACCACCGCATCGAGCCGTCCATCAAACGGGCCGAGCACGGCAGCCGCGTTATCGGCGGCCGCTCCCAGCGCCTCGCGCGCCTGCTTCTCCCGGCGCCGGGCGAATCGCTGCTGGGACTGGCCGCCGGCCGCGCTGCGCCCGTGCACCAGGCGGCTGCCGACCTTCGAGGCGACCAGCTTCGGCGGCGAGCCGGTGAACACCCCGGCCGCATAGCCACCAAGCCGGACTAGGAGCACGCCGACAGTTCGGCTCGCGGCGGCGTGCGCGGCAATGTCGGCGGCGTCGCTGTGACCGGCGCCCAGCGGCGGAAACGGAATATGACACTCGGCGACTGCACCGTCAGCTGCCGTCATCGTGACGACCGCCCTGCTCACGTCTGTCGCGCCCGCCGTCTCACCGTGCCGCGCGGTGAACTCGGCCAGCCAGCCCTCGATCCGCTCGGGGCCGATGTCGAGCCAGCGCGGCGCACTAGCTCGGCCGTTTCCCACTACGCAACGCCTCCAAGCGCCTACTATCCGTCAGGTGAACGTGCCGGCGACCCTACCCGCAAGGCGGTGCGGGCGACCGGGTATCCGCCGCAGGCTAGTCGTCGAGGGGACCCAGCATGAGCCTCGCCGCTGACAGCAACCTTGCCACGCGCGTCAGTCCGGACAGAACCGTCAACTCGCCGGCCAGCCCGGGCGAGCCTGGACTGGCCGACAAAGCGGTCGAGCTGGCGCTGGCTGCTGCGGTCGAGGACGCAGGCCGGATCGGGGAGCTGCTCGATGTGCTCCGATCGGCGCGCCTCTGGCTGCCGCTGCCGGTGGACGGCAGGCCGGTCGTGACCGGCGGCGCCGTTACCCTGCCGACGGTCTCGTACCTGGGCAGCGAGTTCGTGCCTGCCTATTCCTCGGCTCAGCTGCTGCAGCAGTTCGCCGGACCCGCGCCGTCGGGTGCACCGCCGTCTGAGGCGCAGGTGCAGGCAGCGGTGCCGCCGCAGGGCCAGCCGGCGGACGGCCCGGCTGACGCCGGGCAGCCGCCAGGCCAGCAGCCCGTGCCGCTGCCGCACGTCGTCGTTCGCGCCGCCGACCTCGCCAGGCTGCTGCCGCCGACGATCGGGATCGCGCTGAACGCCGGGGCAGCACAGAGCGTTCCTGTCTACCCGCAAGGGGTGTCCTACCTTGCGGCCTCCGGCGCCGCGGACGACGCCCGTGAGATGAGCGTCGACGCGCTGCCGCTCCGCCCGGATCCGCTGCTGGCCGGCATCGCCGCCGGGCTGATCGCCATCCCGGCCGTGCGCGACGCCGTGGCGGCGTGGCTGTCGGTGCCATCGGCCGGCGAGGGGCTGCTCGTCGCCGTGTCCCTCGACGATCCTGGCGATGCTGCCGCCAGGGACCTGGTCGTGGGCGCGGTGGAGCGAGCCGCCTGGGAAATCGAACCGGACCAGGCAGCCTTCCCGATCGATGTCACCTTCCCTGGCGAGCGGGAGCCGGACCGGATCGACGAGCGGATCGCGGCCGTGGGCACACCGTTCTACCGTCGCGCCTGATGGGCGACCATCAGCGCGCGGCCAGCCGCGCCGCCCGGTTCAGCGCGCTGATTACGCCGTCGATCGAGGCGCGGACGATCGACGAGCTGATTCCGACTCCCCAGAGCACCCGGTCGCCGACCTCGATCTCGAGGTAGGCGGCGGCTTCCGCGTCGCGCCCGGCCGTCAGCGCGTGCTCGGCGTAGTCGAGCACCCGGACTCCGATGCCGCCGAGGCCGAGATCGACTTCGGAGACCGCGGCACAGAACGCGGCGATCGGGCCGTTGCCGATGCCCGACAGCGTGTATTCGGTGCCGAATGCGCGGACCACGCAGTCCACCCGCTCGGTCTCTGCCTCACTGACTGAGCCGTAGCTGACCAACTCGAACGCGCCGAGCTCGAGGTACTCGGCAGCGAAGATCTCCCACATCTGCGCGGGGCTCACCTCGCCGCCCTCGGTGTCGGTGTACCGCTGGATCGCCTGGCTGAATTCGATCTGCAGCCGCCGGGGCAGGTCGAGGTGGTGGTCGGTCTTCATGATGTAGGCGACCCCGCCCTTACCTGACTGGGAGTTCACCCGGATGACGGCCTCGTAGGTGCGACCGACATCCTTGGGGTCGATCGGCAGGTACGGCATGTGCCAGGGCAGCTCACTCACCGGCCGGCCAGCCGCTGCTGCCTTCCGCTCGAGATCGTCGAAGCCCTTCTTGATCGCGTCCTGGTGCGAGCCGGAGAACGATGTGTAGACGAGATCACCGGCGTACGGGTGCCGCTCGTGCACGCCGATGCCGTTGCAGTACTCCACGGTGCGCCGGATCTCGTCGATGTCGCTGAAGTTGATCATCGGGTCGATGCCCTGGCTGTAGAGGTTCAGGCCCAGGGTGATCAGGTCGACGTTGCCCGACCGTTCTCCGTTGCCGAACAGGCATCCCTCGACGCGCTCGGCCCCCGCCAGCACAGCCAGCTCGGCGTCGGCTGTCGCGGTGCCGCGGTCATTGTGCGTGTGCACGGACAGGGCGATGTGCTCGCGCCTGGACAGGTTCCGGCTCATCCACTCGATCTGGTCGGCGTAGACGTTTGGCGTCGACCGCTCCACCGTGCAGGGCAGGTTCAGCACGATCTCCCGGTCTGGCCCTGGCTGCCAGACATCCATGACCGCCTCGCAGATCTCCAGCGCGAAGTCAGCCTCGGTGTCCATGAAGATCTCTGGCGAGTATTCGTAGCCGAAGTCGGTACCGGTCAGGTACTGGTCGGCATGCTTCATGACTGCCCACGTGCCGTCCACGGCCACCGACTTGCACTCCGCGCGCCCGTCCCCGTCCCAGCCGAAGACGACGCTGCGGAACAGTGGCGCGGCGGCGTTGTAGAGGTGCACGGTCGCCAGCCGCGCCCCGATCAGGGACTGCACGGTGCGCTCGATCAGCTCGTCCCTGGCCTGCGTCAGCACCGAGATGCGAACATCGTCAGGGATCGCGCCACTTTCGATGAGGTGGCGGATGAAGTCGAAGTCGGTCTGGCTGGCCGCCGGGAAGCCGACCTCGATCTCCTTGTAGCCCATCCGTACGAGCAGGTCGAACATGGCCTGCTTCCGGGCGGAGTTCATCGGGTCGATCAGCGCCTGGTTACCGTCGCGCAGATCCGTGGACAGCCAGCGCGGGGCGGTGGTGATGGTGCGCGACGGCCACTGCCGGTCCGGCAGGTCAACAGCGGGGAACGCGCGGTAACGGTGGCACGGCATACCAGAAGTGCGCTGCAGCGAAGGATTGCTCATGACTGTGCTCTGCTCCTGAAGTGAGACGGAAGCGGCCGGCGCAGCACATCCACCCGCGGCGAGGGGCCGACCGGGCTGGTTACCGGGCCTCGCCGCGGCCAGGAAGCAGGAGGCCGCGAGTCATGATGCTGCGATAGTAGCCGGCCGCCCCCCGAGCGGCGCAACGAAGCACCCAGGTCCCCGACACGGATCTCCTCGATCATTGGAGATGTTACACTGATAGGAAATCCTCCAATGAATGCCTGAGGACCTGGACAAGCCAGGAGGACCAAGCGAATGAGTGCCGAGCCATCCGGTGCGCCTGTTGCACCGTCTGGGCCATGGCGAGGGATCCACCGGGCACTCGGAGACCCGCTGCGGATCCGGTTGTTTCAGGCGCTGCGGCACAGCCCGCTCTCGGCACGAGAGCTCGCCGCCGACGTGGGGCAGCCGCCAGACCGCCTCTATTACCACCTGCGCCAGCTGGAGCGGGCCGGGATCATCGAGGTTGGCGAGTACCGGCAGCTGCCAGGCGGCAAGGTCGAGCGGCTGTACCGGCGGGTGACGGCCGAGCCACCGCAAGACACCGCATCACCCAGGGAGATCGCGGCGGTCCTCGGCTCGGTCCTCGAGGTCACCACGGCAGATGTCGCCGAAGCCTTCCGCGCGAAGGAACGCGGACAGCGCAGGGAGGTTCATGTAACTCAGAGCGTTGTCCGGCTCACCGACGAGGCCCTTCCCGAACTGCGCCGTCGTCTGCTGGACCTCGAGCAGCAATTCGCCGATCCCGGCCAGATGGGCACAGCGGCACGCTTCCTCGTTGTCATCACTGACCTGGAAGACAGGCCGCAGGAAACTCTTCACAGCGACCGAAGGTAGGAGACTCATGCCAGCAGAAATCCTGGCCCTGCGCGACGTGCATAAGAGCTACGGAAATCTGGAGGCAGTGGCGGGGATCAGCCTGCGCGTGGACGCCGGCGAGACGCTGGCACTGCTGGGGCCCAACGGTGCCGGCAAGACAACCACGCTAGGCATGATTCTCGGCTTGCTTTCCCCTTCCTCCGGGGAGGTCATGGTGATGGGCCGGACGCCGCACCGGGCGGTGACCGAGGGGCTGGTGGGTGCGCTGCTCCAGTCAGGAACGGGCAGTGGGCTGCCGCCGGGCACTCGCGCCGGCGAACTGATCAGGTTTATGGCCTCGCTCTATCCGGATCCTCTCGCCCCGTCGGCAGTGCTGGCGGACGCCGGGCTCAGTTCTCTGGCCAACCGCAAGGTCGACCGCCTGTCTGGCGGTGAATTACAGCGGACCCGCTTCGCGCTGGCGATCTGCGGAGATCCGGAGCTGCTCGTCCTCGACGAGCCCACCGTAGGGCTCGACGTCCCTTCGCAGCGCAGCTTCTGGCATACGGTCCACGGGTTCGCCGCCGAAGGCCGCGCGGTCATCTTCGCGACCCACTACCTGGCCGAAGCCGAGGAGAACGCCGACCGGGTCATCGTCTTGAACGGCGGGCGCGTCGCTGCTGACGGACCCATGAGCGAGATACGCCATGCGGCAGGCACCAAGCAGGTGCGGATCAACTCCCCGAACGCCCGCGCTGAGATCCTCAGCAAACTGCCAGCGGTGCAGCGAGTACATGCCGCCGACGGCACGGTTCTCCTCGACACGACCGACGCCGACGCGACCGTCCGGAGCCTCTACCAATCGTCGATCGAGTTCTCCGGCCTGGAAGTCACTGCTGCCGGGCTCGAGGCAGCATTCCTGGCCCTGATCAGCGAGGAGGCATCCCCATGACGGTCGCCGCACCAGCCGCCCGGTCTCACTGCACGCTCCTGCCCCGGTTCCTCAGCTTCGAGCTGCGCCGGGTGCTGCGCAGACCAAGCTTCCTGATCTGGACACTTGCCTTCCCTGTCGTGTTCTACCTCGCCAGCTACTCGAACCCAACCAACAACCTGCACGCGCAAAGCACCTACGGCACGACCTGGCCAGTCTTCTTCATGGTCTCCATGTGCGGGTGGGCCGCGATCGCGGCCGCCTTCAACGCCGGCGGCGGGCGCCTTGCCGCCGAGCGGGCCAACGGCTGGATTCGCCAGCTGCGGCTCACGCCGCTGCCCGCGTGGACGTACGCCGTCGGCGAGATCCTCACCGGCGTGACCCTTGCGCTCGGCGCCGCGGTCGCACTCGCCGCCGTCGCGGCGGCCGCGGCCCGGCCCGCCTTGCCTGCGGCGACCTGGGCAACGGTGATTCTCGCGTGCTGGCTTGGCAGCCTGCCGTTCACCGCGATCGGGATATTTGTAGGCCTTGTGGCCAGCTCATCGACCGCCCAGCCTGTCATCATCGCCACACTGCTCGTACTGAACGTCCTCGGCGGGCTCCTGGTGCCGCTGGCTGCCTTCCCGCAATGGCTGAAAGACATCGCGCGCTTCCTGCCCACCTACCGGCTGGGGAACCTGGGCTGGAGCGCGGTCGCTCACCGGCCTTTCGACGCCGCCAACGTGGCAGTACTTGCCGCCTACGCAGTCGTATTCGCGGCTCTCGCCGCCTGGCGATACCGAACCGACGATCGCCGCCCCTTCGGCTGAGCCGGACGGTCAGACGTTGAAACCGAGCGCTCGGAGCTGCTCGCGGCCGTCTTCGGTGATCTTCTCCGGGCCCCAGGGCGGCAGCCAGACCCAGTTGATCGCGAACCCCTGCACGAGGCCGTCGAGCGCCGTGGCCGCCTGGTCCTCGATCACGTCGGTCAGCGGGCAAGCCGCACTGGTCAGCGTCATGTCGATGGTCACGCTGCGGTCGGGCTCGACGTGGACGCCGTAGACCAGGCCGAGGTCCACCACGTTGACGCCCAGCTCCGGGTCCACGACGTCTCGCATGGCCTCGAGCACGTCCTCGACCTCCGGGTCAGTGGCCGCCTGCGGCTCGCCGTTCACGGTCGCCTGCGCGGTGCTTTCCTCGCTCATGCTCACTCCCCGATAGTCGGCTCGTCGGCTTGCCGCCCGGTCAGCGCCCGCGCGGTCGCGTCCTTCCAGGCCATCCAGCCCAGCAGCGCGCACTTGATCCTGGCCGGGTACTTGGACACACCCTCGAACGCCACGGCGTCACCCAGCACGTCCTCGTCCGGCTCCCCCTCGCCCCGTGATTGCATCAGCGCCAGGAACTCGTCGCCGACCGCCATCGCCTCGGCCACGGTCTTGCCAATGATCATGTCGGCCATGATGGAGGTGCTGGCCTGGCTGATCGAGCAGCCCAGCGCATCGTAGGAAACGTCAGCGACAGTCGGCTCGCTGCCGGCGTCCTTCAGCGTGACGCGCAGCGTGACTTCATCACCGCAGGTCGGGTTGACGTGCCGGACCTCGGCGTCGAACGGCTCGCGCAGGCCCGCGTGCAGCGGCCGGCGGTAGTGCTCCAGGATGATCTCCTGGTACATCGACTCGAGTTGCATCACGCCGTCCCGAAGAATCTCTGCGCGTGGCGGAGCCCCTCCGCCAGCGCGTCGATCTCATCGTGGGTGTTGTACAGGTAGAACGAGGCGCGGGTGCTGGCCTGCACGCCTAGCGCCCGGTGCAGCGGCCAGGCGCAGTGGTGCCCGGCTCGCACCGCCACGCCCCGGTCGTCGAGCACCTGGCTGACGTCGTGCGGGTGAATGCCGTTCAGCTCGAAGGAAATCGCTCCGCCGCGGTCCACCGGCTCAGTCGGCCCGAGGATCCGCAGCCCCTCGATGACGGTCAGCGCGGCCAGCGCGTGCCGCAGTAGGTCCTGCTCGTGCGCCCGTACCGCTTCCAGGCCGACCTCGGTCAGGTAGTCGACGGCCGCGCCGAGCCCGACGGCCTGGGCGATCGGCATCGTGCCAGCCTCGAACTTGTGCGGCGGCGGGGCGAACGTCGACCGGTCCATCCAGACCGTCTCGATCATCTCGCCGCCGCCAAGGAACGGCGGCATCTCCTCCAGCAGCTCGCGCCGCCCCCACAGCACTCCGATTCCCGTCGGGCCGCACATCTTGTGCCCGGTGAAGCCGACGAAGTCAGCGCCCAGCGAGCGGACGTCGGCGAGCCCGTGCGGAGCCGACTGGGCGGCGTCGACGAGGACCAGCGCGCCGGCTGCGTGTGCCCTGGCCGCGATGTCGGCGACGGGGTTGATGGTGCCGAGCACGTTGGACTGGTGTGTCAGCGCTACCAGCCTGGTGCGCGGATTGATCAGCTCGTCTGCCCTCGACAGATCCAGTCTGCCGTCCGGCGTGACACCAAACCAGCGCAGCGTGGCGCCGGTCCGCTCGCACAGCAGCTGCCACGGCACGATGTTGGAGTGGTGCTCCATCTCGGTGATGACGATCTCGTCGCCCTCGCCGAGCCGGAACCGCCCGGAGCCGGCCGCGTTCCCGATGGAGTACGCGACCAGATTGATGGCCTCGGACACGTTCTTGGTGAAGATGACTTCGCCCTCATCGCCAGCGCCGATGAACTGCGCCACCTTGATCCGGGCGCCCTCGTAGGCCTCGGTCGCCTCCTCGCCGAGCTCGTGGGTCGCCCGGTGAATGTTTGCGTTGTGGCGCTCGTAGAAGTCGGTCAGCGTGTCGATCACCTGTCGCGGCTTCTGCGAGGTGTTGGCGCTGTCCAGGTACACCAGCGGCCGCCCGCCGCGGACCGTCCGGTCCAGGATCGGGAAATCCTTGCGGATGCGCCCCACCTCGAAGGTCATGTCAGTGCACCCGCCTTCACGAACCGCTCGTAACCGTTCGCCTCCAGCTCCTCGGCCAGCTCCATACCGCCTTCCTCCACGATGCGGCCGGCCACGAACACGTGCACAAAGTCCGGCCGCACGTAGGTCAGCAGCCGCGGATAGTGAGTGATCAGCAGCAGCGCATGAGACGGATCGGCGCGGAACCGGTTGATGCCGTCCGAGACCACTCGCAGCGCGTCGATGTCGAGCCCGGAGTCGGTTTCGTCCAGGATCGCGATGGCCGGGTTCAGCAGCTCGAGCTGCAGGATCTCGTGCCGCTTCTTCTCCCCGCCGGAGAAGCCCTCGTTGAGGTTCCGCTGCGCGAATTCCGGATCCATCTGCAGCTGCTCCATTGCCTCCCGCAGCTCCTTGCCGAACGTGCGGATCTTCGGTGCCTCCCCGCGGACCGCGGTGATCGCGGTGCGCAGGAAGTTGGACACCGAGACGCCAGGCACCTCGACCGGGTACTGCATGGCCAGGAACAGGCCAGCCCGCGCCCTCGCGTCGACGGTCATCGTGAGGACGTCCTGGCCGTCCAGCGTGACCGAGCCCTGCGTCACCGTGTACTTCGGGTGGCCGGCGACGGCGTAGGCGAGAGTGGTCTTGCCGGACCCATTCGGGCCCATGATCGCGTGCGTCTGCCCGGCCGAGACGGTCAGGTCAACGCCGCGCAGGACCTCGCGGCTCTCCCCCGCGGCGTCCGTCACGCTGGCGCGCAGGTCACGGATCTCAAGCGTGGACATTATTTCTGTTTCTCCCGTCCGCTCTATCTTTTGCAGCACAGTCAGGACACGTCGACGAGCACGTCGTCGCCGTCGATCTGCACCGGGTAGGTCACGACCGGCTTGCTGGCCGGCGGCCCCGTCGGCTTGCCGGTGCGCAGGTCAAAGCAGGATCCGTGCAGCCAGCACTCGACGGTGTGGTCGTAGACCTCGCCCTCCGACAGCGGCACTTCCTCGTGCGAGCAGACGTCGTGCAGGGCGAAAACCTCGCCGCCGGTACGCACCACAGCGACCGGCACGCCGGCGATCTCCACCCCGACGGCGCCCGTCTCCGGCAGCTCGGACAGCGCGCAGGCTCTCTGGAAGCTCATGCCAGCTCCGCCTCGACTGCGGCGGTGATCCGGTCGCGCAGTTCGACTACCTCGATCTGGCTGATCAGCTGGCCGAAGAAACCGCGGATGACCAGCTTCTTCGCCTCCGCCAGCGGGATCCCGCGCGCCATCAGGTAGAACAGGTGCTGATCTTCCAGCCGTCCGCTCGCGCTCGCGTGGCCTGCCCCGAGCACCTCGCCGGTCAGGATCTCCAGGTTCGGCACCGAGTCGACCCTGGTGCCGTCGGTGAGGACCAGGTTCCTGTTGTATTCGTAGGTGTCGGTACCGGTGGCCTCGGCACGGATGATGACGTCGCCGATCCACACCGCGTGCGCATCATCGCCCTGCAGTGCACCGCGGTAGGTGACCCGTGACCGGCAGTTCGGCTGGGCGTGGTCGACGAACAGCCGGTGCTCCAGGTGCTGGCCCGCGTCGGCGAAGTAGAGCCCGCGCAGGTCGGCGTCGCCGCCGGGGGCGGCGTACCGCACCGACGGCGCCAGCCGCACGACGGACCCGCCCAGTGTCACGGCCGTGTGGGCCAGCCGCGCGTCCTTCCCCAGCTGCGCGTGGTGGTGCGACAGGTGAACCGCGTCCTCCGCCCAGGTCTGCAAGGACACCAAGGTGAGAGCGGCGCCTTCCCCGACGACGAGCTCGACATTGTCGGCATACGACGCCGACCCCGTGTACTCGAGCACGACCACAGCGTGTGCGTTCGGCTGCACGTCGATGAGCGTGTGCCCGAAAGCAGCGCCGTCCGCGCCCTCCCCGCGCACCGCGATCCACGTCGGCTGCGTGCTCTCCGTTCCAGCCGCGACAGTGAGCACGGTCGCCTCGCCGAACGAAGCGAAGGCCCTTGCGCTCACCCGGTCGGCAGGCACGTAGGCGCTGCCGAGCCTGGGGTCACCGTGTTCGGTCCTCTCAACGGTGACGCCAGGTGCGGCGTCCGCCACATCGACGCTCACCTTCCCGTCGCCGAGGGACTCGTCCGTGTGAAGCTTCCGCAGACGACGGAGCGGCGTGAAGCGCCAGTCTTCTTCACGCCCGCCGGGGATCGGAAAATCCGCGACGTTGAACGACTGCTGTTCGTGCAGCCTGGAAACAGCAGCGGTCTCGACGGCTGGCATCAGCCGACCGCCCCCTCCATCTGCAGCTCGATCAGCCGGTTCAGCTCGAGCGCGTACTCCATGGGCAGCTCGCGCGCGATCGGCTCGACGAAGCCGCGGACGATGG
>Ga0126373_10002051_pt1 | contig 14711 bp, 17 predicted proteins | sample PanSoiMetPlot_11_FD_92545 | JGI IMG/M metagenome (GOLD analysis project Ga0126373, IMG submission 92545) | Tropical forest soil microbial communities from Panama - MetaG Plot_11 | ecosystem: Environmental > Terrestrial > Soil > Tropical forest > Bulk soil | place: Panama | collected 2016-02-17 | reverse complement strand
GGGCCGCCGACCACGATCGGCAACCGCGAGCGGGCGCGGGCCAGGATCCGCTACCGGCTGGCCGACGGCGCCGTCCCGCCCGCCGACCTGACCGCGCCTGCGGGGCCGGACGGGCTGACCGAGCTGACGCCCGACGATCTGACCACTACACTGCACCGGCTCACCGGCTGGGCGCTGGAGCAGCACGTCCAGCTCACAGGGCTCGAGGTAATCCGGCCCTCGCTCGAGGACGTCTACCTGTCGCTGACCGGCGACCCGCCCGAGCCCGCCGGGCCGGCCTCCAGGAGGGGACGGCGCAGGTTATGAACGGTGCCGCGCTCACGGTCTCGCAGATCCGGTACGCGAACAAGGCGTTCTGGCGCAACCCGGCCTCGGCGTTCTTCACGTTCGCGTTCCCCCTTATGTTCCTGGTGATCTTCACTGCGCTGCTCGGTCACGGCACGGTGCGTCTCTCGCCCACCCGGACCGTGAACACCTCCACGTACTACGTTGCGGCGATGGCTTCGTTCGCGGTGATCTCGGCGTGCTACACGAACATCGCGATCGGCGTGTCGTTCCAGCGCGATCAGGGCATCCTCAAGCGCGTTAACGGCACGCCGCTGCCGAGCCCGATCTTTCTCGGCGCGCGGATGGTGCACGCGCTGTTCGTCGGCATCCTCCTGGTCGTGATCACGGCCGCCTTCGGCCGGGTGTTCTACAGCGCCGATATCCCCGCCGGCGTCACGCTGCTGCGGTTCCTGGTCATCCTGCTGGTGGGGGCGGCGAGCTTCTGCGCGCTCGGTTTCGCGATCACCGCGGTCATCCCCAACGCCGACGCGTCGCCGGCGATCGTCAACGCGTCGATCCTGCCGCTGCTGTTCCTGTCAGGTGTCTTCATCCCGCTCGGCAGCAACGCGCCCGCCTGGGTCGTCTGGATCGCGCGCATCTTCCCGGTCCGGCATTTCGCTGCGGGCATGCAGGCCGGCTTTCTCGGCACCGCGTTCGACTGGACCGACGTGCTGATCGTCGCCGTCTGGGGCCTGGTCGGCCTCCTGTTCGCCGTCCGCTACTTCACCTGGGAGCCCCGGGCCTGAGCCCGCCTGCGGTCCGCATGCGCTCTCGATAGCACGCGGCATTTAGCGGACCATGCGCAGCGCGAGCTGCGAGGGACAGCCGCGCTGCACCAGCTTGGCGAGCTGGTGCCAGTCGACGTGGCCGGCGGCGTCCTCGGCCAGCGGCGCCGGGATGCCGAGACGCTTGAGCTGCATGGCGCGCCAGTTGTGCACGAGGAGACCTTCGGGGCCGATGGCCTCGTGGCGGATCATGGTCGCTGTGGGTTCCATCGTCTCGCCCGTTCTTATGGCCAGGGCCCGCGGCCAGGAAACCGGCCGCGGGCCCTCAGCACACTCGCCCGTCACCGGGTGAAGGCCGCCGCGTCTCGGCGAGGGCGGTCCGAGGCTATCCCGGCCCTAGCGTTGCTACGGACAGCGTGGTCGCGTCGAGCGGCCGGTCGGCCGGCTGGGGTGGGCTGCCCGGTGGCCGCCGGCTCTGGCCGCGCCCGTCGCCGGGCCTGGCTAGCCTCGCGCCCGCCTGTCTTGGCCGACGTGTGTCATCCTGGGTGCACCTCGGCTCGCTGCGGCGCGGGACTGGGGTTGCCCGGGCCGGCGCGGATAGCCGCTTGGCGCGGCGCGGCCCGGGCGGGCTGCGTCCGCGCCCGGGGCCGTTCGCCTATACGTCCTGTAATGCAAGGATGGGCAAGACCATGCTCGCCGTCGGCCTAGGCCACGCCGCGGTCGCCGACGGCTACCGCACCTACTACCCCACCGCCGCCGATCTGGCCGCCCGCTGCCACAAGGCCGCCATCGAAGGCCGCTGGGCCACCACCATGCGCTTTTCGCCGGCCCCGGCTGCTGATCATCGATCTATGCCGATCCTGGAACTATGCCGAGGCTCGTGCAGCGTGACACGGCGCCGTGGCCCTGGGCTTCGAGACTGCTTCTGCCAGGAAGCCGGCCCCGGTCGTTAAGCATAGAGCTATAGGCCTGGCCGGCGCACCGGTGCCGGCGCAGACGGATTGACGGGCTCTTGCTGCAGGCAAGACCCGGTCAGCCCGGCGGACCTTGCGGCCGCCGGATGTATCAGCGCCCTCGGGGCGCCCTCTGCACACATAAGGGCACCGAGTTCCAGCCCGGCGCCGGGAACGGTGGCGCCGCGAGCCGGACTGTACCCAGATCAGGAGGGGATCACCATGAACGTACCTGCCGCCCCCGCCCCCGCTCCGGCTCCGGTCCAGGGGTCGAGCCTGGCCGCATACACCGCGGCCAACGGCGACAAAGTCCTGCCGGGTTGTTACGGCGTCAGTCATGGCTCCGGCTTGGTCGGCGAGCTCATCAGGCACGCGACAGAATCGTGGGCAGGGCACGCCTTCGTCTACATCGGCAACGGCCAGATCATCGAGGCCGCGCCGCCGGTCGCAAAGATCTCCGCGGCCGCGTCCCATCCCGATGCGGTATGGAATGTGCGCTATCCGCTGACCGACGATCAGCGCGACAAGATCTGCGCCCGGGCGCACGCCCTGGCGGGCTGCCCGTACGACTACCCGGCCTACGTCGGCTTCGCGCTGGAGGTGCTGAAGCTGCGCACCGGCGGCCAACTCGACCCGGTCTTCAGCGAAGACCACTGGCGGGTGTGCTCGGCGCTGGTCGCAGACTGCTACGCATACGCCGGGGCGGACCTGGAAGAGGGCCTGAAGTACCCCAACCTGATCAGCCCGGCCGACCTGTACAACATGATCGCGCACGAGGCCTGACGCGGGCCCCCCTGTCGACTGATTCGTTTAGAAGCGGGACCGTAAGACGGTCACAGTCCTGAGTCAGGTCACTGACCTTGTGCGTGCGGTCATTTGGCCACTTGCTGTCGTGGTGGTGCTCGTTGTCTACCGGAGACAAATCCCGAAGCTGGCCTCCGCCGTGGGCCGCCGTGTATCGGGCGTGACGGTCGCGGGGTTCTCCCTTGAGTTCGCCGTTGCTAGTGAACCATCGCCATAGGTCTGGAGTGCTCTGAGGTCATTCGCAGACCCGCTCGCTCCCGAATCAGTCCTAGACTCCGGGAATGCGCTCTTTATGCTCATTAAGAGCGGCGACAGGGTGGATTCCGCCAGGTTCGATCTCGAGACAGGACAGTCTTGGCTGACAAGTCGGTTGTATATCTTTGCTATTCTCCTGCCCAAGGTGCTTGGCATACGCTGCATGGTATTTACCGAAACCCGTGACGGTGTTGCGCGCCGATTTGTAGGGATTGGTGAGCCGCATGCCGTCGCAGAGGCCCTCGCCCGCCGCTTCGCCTGGTTCGACCTCGCTTGGACACGAGCAAGTGTTGGTCTGGCCGACATAGACCAGAGTGCTCTCAAGGACCTGAAGGCCCTTGCCCAAGACGTCAACGTGGCGGATTGGCAGCTGGGGTCAAGGCTAACAGAGGCTGCGCGGCAGGCTATGACACCTCAAGACCTGCGTCTGCCGGGAATGGCCGAGAACGTAGCGCGCGAGTATCTCCACGACAACCGGATCCGGCGGGAGCGAGTAAAGGACTCTCCTGTCGAGTCTGGATGGGTGCAACTGCGCGAGACCCGCGATGGGAAAATTCGTGAAGAACATGCACAGTGGATCAGCAGCGGCGCCGATCTCGACGTCCTTCTTGGCGATGCCCTCACTCGACCCCACGTGACTATAGCCTCTGGTACAAGTTCGCGTCAGCTGAACCGCCTCGCTGTGCTCGAGGGCGGCAGGTTCGTGGCAGTTGTCGATGAAGAAGGACGATTTCGGCACTTGCCGGACCGGGAAGCAATCGTCGAGCTAATCGCGAGTGACGCCGCAGAGCGTGAGACCGATTCTCAGTAGCGCTATGAGATCGCGGGCCGACCGAGCCAGGCCGCGGCGCCATGGTCGGGCTCGCCCGCCGTGGTATCGCCGGGCGTCGCCGTCGCGGCGATCCGTGGCTCTCCCTCGCGCGAGCGTTGCCGCGGACGGCGCGAGGTCGCATCGGGCGGCCGGGCGGGCGGCAAGGTGACCTGCCCGGTGGTCGCCGACTCTGGCCCGGCCGTCGTCCGGGCCTGTCCAGCCGGCGCCCGCCTGTCCTGGCTTGCGTGTGTCATCCTTGGTGCACGTCGGTTCGCTGGGGCCCAGGGCCTGGGTTGCCCGGGCCGGTGCGGATGGCCGCTTGGTGCGGCGCGGCCCGGGCGGGCTGCCTGCGCCTCCGGGGCCGGTTGGGTATGGGACCTGCAATTCAAGGATCGGCAACCCCCTCGTTGGCGAGCGGCTGGTGCTGGGCGAGCGCGCGGCTTGCGAAGTCGGTGCGGTGGCCATCACCGAAGGTGACCGGACTTCCGGGTCCGCTGCGCCGTCATTCCCGCGCCGATCGCCGAATACGCGCGTCCGTCAGCGATCCGGTAACGGTGCCGCGCTGGGCACAGATCGGCCTGTTCGGCGCCTGGGCCGCCAGGCATCGGCAGCTGGAACATGGCTGCTATCGGTGAGCTTCCATCCGCTGGCGGACCTGGAGGGCAGAGTCCACGTGGAACTGCCGGTGCATGCGCTGCTCCCGTTGCCGGAAGTAGGCCGTCGCCTCCGCCATCGGGATCACCTCAGGCCGGTCGACCTCGTAGGTGTGCCCATTGGTCACGATGGTCGCCGAGCCTTTGTCGAGGACGTTCTTGAGCCAGTCGGTGCGCTTACCATACGGGAGGGCGATCAGGAAGCTGTCATCATGCTGGACCGCGATGACAGGTGTCTGATACGTCCGGCCCGATCGCCGGCCCACGTGGCGGACGACCGACGTGCTGGATCCTTCCTTGCCGGCTGATCTCAGGGCCAGCGGCCGCGTGGCCCGGGTGAACAAGCGCAAGGCGTTCTGGATTGGACCTCTCATACCCCCGACGTTCTCAGCCGGCAGGGGCCCGGAGTAGGGCCGAAGGGCCCCAGCCGCCAGGACGTCTTGATCTTCCACGCGTTCGCTAGGAGAGGCCCGGCTGAGCCGCGTGATCTTCCCAGCGGTCACCGCGGCCGGTGAGCACGCCGCGGGATCTTCGGTCCCGTGCTCGACAGTACCCGAACGCGTCCGTGTGCTCGTCGATGAACCTCGCGAGCGCATCAGTGGCCGGTCCAGCTCGGCCGCGAAGAAAGCCGGGGCACCGCGCAGGATCTCGTTGGCACGCCGCCGTTCCTTCACCTCAGCCCGCAGCCGTCTGATCTCGGCAGACTCTTCCCTGCTCGGGTACGTCATTGTGGCTCACGGTCGGTCTGATGGGTGGCATGGCTGGGTCACTGGCGGCTGATGGGCTTGCATTGCGGAGGTCGTTCTGCGCGCGCATCGCCGCTCACTCGGGCTGCTACGCTGGCCGGCCGCTTACTCCGGTTGGTGCTCCCGCCCTCCCCACGCAGTATCTGGGCCACCATCGCCTTCTCGGGCCAATGCTTCGAACAGGCTGCGGGATTCACAATCAACGATGTCGTGGACCATCGCAGCGACTTGTTCAATGTTAGTCTCTGTTCTGCCCGCAAAGGCTAGCTGCATCAGACCTCGAACATCTGATGGGCTCACCGGCGCCGGAAGCGGATTGGAACGGGGCGGCCGGGCATAGGTGATCCGGCGATCGGCAGTAAGAACCAAGCCGCCTCCATCGAGTTCAATGGGTGATGGCCGAGGAATCGGAACCGGGATCGGCGGCACATGCCGGAACGTGCAGCGCTCATTCAGTATCGGTACCTTGACCGGCGTCAGCAGGAAGCCCCGGGTCTGACCAGCCGGATTCGTTCCATATCCGACGATCTGACCCCTATTGTTGATTGACTCGGCGCTGGCCAGATCCCAGCCCGGGTTAGATAGCAATTGGGCGGTGAGGGAGAATGCAGGCTGGTCAGATGCCGGCCAGTAGACGGCACGCGGACCGCCGATGTCGGACCTGCCGACCACCACGCCGAAGTCGTTGATTGCAGTCGCCGACCCTCCGAGGGACCCCGGCAAGCCCGGTAGGACCTGCATCGGCGTCGTGGGCGTCCAGCGGAAGGCGTTGGCCGGCTGACCCCCGGGACTCAACTCGCCGACCACCTCGTCGTACGCGTTCACCCCGTGTGCGGCGCTTGTGCCCGGACCAGAATGTATGTCCTGCATCCCGGCGCTGGAGGTCCAGACAAAGGCGTGCTCCACACCACCTGCAGTGTCGGACCGACCGACGATCGTGCCTGACTGATTAATTCGAGTCGCGGCGCTGGTGGGCCCGCCGAGAGTGCCTAGAGATTCGACCTGCCACACGCCGGAATCGTTCGTCCACCGGGATGCCACCCGGTCAACCCATCCAGCAATTGTACCGGCGTCGTTCACAGCCCAAGCCTGGCCATACTTTCCCGGTGGACGATCCGTTTTCCAAGTTGGTAGCAGGGTACACTGTGGCGGGGCACACCCTGTATCTCTGTAAATCACGGGAGATGGCTGGTCAGGCCCACCGAAGCTGTGGAAGCCAACAACCCAACTGGGAGACATGTTGTTGATTCCGAGTGCTGAGCTGATTGGTGCCCCTTCGCAATAGTCCCTCTCAAGGTCAAGCAAGTATGGAGGCGGGGTGTCTCGGTGCTCCCACAACAGGGCATGGCCGTCCGAGGTGCCCACAGCCTGATAGCCAAAAATCGGCAGGTCTAGACCATTCAGGTCCATTGCTCTGCTGTTCGCGTCGCCCGGGATGACACCTATCTCGTCAATTGTATAGCCCACGGTAATCCAAACGGAGGTCAAGACGCACGTCACTCCGCCGCTATCAGAACCGTCCATTGCCTGACTCCTCATTGACCACTGATTCCGGTACAGGCCCCGGATATCATACACGTGGAGGTCTAAGGGAGAATGCCTGCAATCAAATGTATTCCCCGCCTGGCCGCCGCCCACACGTGCGCCGCCGCCGAGGCCGCCTCGGCTGAGCGGCTCACACCATTGGCCGCCGCAACAGTCGGCACGACCGAGCTGGCCACAGTGTCGGCGCGCCGCGAGCCCTCCACCGCCGAAGTCCGGGCAGGGCGCGCGCCACCGGTCTTGCCGTCCCTGGACGGCGCAAGCTCAGGCCCGAGGGCTGGGCTGCCTAGTGGGCAGCTCAGAGCGCAAGCAGCGCGCGGCGCCAGAGGGAGGGGCGCAGCGGCAGGCTGTGCACTGCGCGGCGGCTGGCTGCGCGTGCGCCGGGCGCAGGAACCGCCTGATCTGGACGACTGCAGACTTGCCCGACTTCGATCTTAAGGCCGTGCAGAACGGCGGCTCGGCGAGCGTTCTCCCGGAGCCTGCGCGTCACTGAACGTGACGTTGAAGATCGAGGTATCCAGAGGCCCACCTCCGCACCCGGCCATGCGATCGGCCAAAGTAGGCACCAGCGGCCGCCGGACGAGGTCATGAGCGATCCAGCGCGGCCGCCAAGCGGCAACGCCACCCCCAACCTGGCGCGCCGTACGCGGCAGAAGCGGGCGATCACACCGAGCGCTGGCGATGCATAAACATACGGCCTGGCCGCCTGCTTGCTTGGCTGTGGTCGGGATCGCCGACAGTGCGGGAACTCTTGGTAGGAGCGCGCGCAGCCGCAGTTGTCTTTGCGCCTGCCTGCCGCTACCTGGCGAGTCCTTGCGCAGCACAGATCTGGGTGGGCCATCTGCACGCCCGGGTTTACTCTCCGACGCCCGCTCAGTATCCGAATGGAGGACGTTGCGCTAGTACATGCTTGTGCGCATCTAAGTATGTTCATTCGCCGTCGGCTTGACTAGGCAAACACTTTCGCCGTTGACATCACATCAGGAGAGCACTTTCGTCACAATCGTGACTAGCTCCTGAGGCGAGTTCGTGGATCCGATTGCCCCGTGTCGACGGGCTTCCTGAACATGTTCTTGCGCCCGTGAGCCTGCGTAAATGACATAGGGTGTCTTGTCCCCAGTCTTTCGAAGTTCGTCGAGTAGGGTGTAACCGGCTCGTGCATCCGGAGGGCGACCCATATCAGAGATGATCAGGTCGTAGGATCGCTGCCGGGTCTTCTCTAGTGCGTCCTCTGTTGAAGTGCTCAGGTCGAAATCTATTCCGTAGGCCTCAAGCGCTTGTCGCTCGAACCGGTTGTTGTTTGGCCGGTCATCTACCCACAGGATGCGCGAGCCCTGAAGGCGTCTCTGGGCACGCGGAGTTGGGAGCGCCGCAGCGATGTCGCGCGGGTCTGTGGCAGTTGCTTGGGTTTCGTCAGTGGGCGCTCGCGTTGCGATAGCTGCCCCCAAGGCAGCAGCAGCTTCCTGTTGACGCTTGGCCGTCGCCTCAAGGCCCGGGGCTCTAAGACTGAGCTCGCTTAGATTGGCGAAGAAGTCCGCTAGAGCAGCGCGGAAGCGAATCAGAAAAAAGACCAGTACAGCGGGCCAGATCAAAACTCCGAGAAGTTGGGCTATCGCATTGACGAGCGACGTCACCTGATTGCTATTCAAGCTTCACCTCCGAGGTTACGGCAGCTCTCGGGGAGCAACCGAGCGACATCGTACGTCCGGCATCTTGGTACTGCTATAGGAACAGTTTGGCGCGCCTCAGTAATTTGCTATCTCAGAACTCGTTCGTCGGTTAATGTGATGGCCCGCGCAGATGGTCGAGAATCAGGCCTGCCACTTCTGGCAGTGTACGGTCTATTTCTCCCATCACCCAAATAGGAATTTCCGCCAGGGGGTCGTCGCTCTCTAGCTCACTTCTTGTGCGCTCGGGAAGTCTCTCCGACCAAGTTGGATCGTGCCTCATTGCAAGGCCGCACATCGCCACGTATTCAAGGTCTACAACATTGACCGGGGCCGCGGCATTCTGCCACAGAAAATTGTTTCGCATGGTGGCGCGCAGCCTAATGGCTTGTATTCTTCCCATTTCTGCCAGCTGTCCAGCGATCTCGGAGATTGTTCTCTCGCCTGCCTCATCAACCAGTCGGTCTGGCTGGTCTGAGAGCATCGTCCTGGCGAAGGTCAGATACGTGGCGAGAGGAATGCTTTGCGGACCGATAGGATGCAAGCCGTGGGCGGCGAGGTGCTCCATCGTGTCATCTATTGACTGATCTATTGACTGGCGAAGTAGTTCGCGAAGCCACGGACGTGAGGGCGCAGCAAGCATCATGTAAGTCTGCTGAACCGGGTCCGCTAGTCCAGGCTGAGTTACGGTCTCCGAGAGTGGACTGATAAGTGTCGGAAGAACGGATCTGTCTCGGAGAATCTGATCGTCAAGAAGGCCAGTAAGCAGGAACAGACCGAATGGTGCCCCAGCTTTGAGATATTCCATACCAGCATGCATGGCGAGCAGCGATGCTAGACGCATATCCACGAGGGCGGCGAACTGGGCCGCCATCCGGTAGGTCGAGGCGAGTGTGGCCGACCCTAGCCACGGCTGGCCCGGATTCGCGAGACGTGCCCATACTCCCTGTGCATCGTCCGACTGTCCGCGTTCGAGCATCTCAACGTACGACATGAAGAAACTGGCTTGTGCGGCCGGGACGTCAGCCGACAACCCAAGATGCTCAAGTACGTTGGATAGGTCTTCTAGGTGAGGCATATCAGAAAGCTTCCCTGATATTGACAATCGAATATGGATCGAGCGGGTTGACTATGACGTCTTCAAGGGAGAAGGTTGCCGGTGGGCCGCTGGATATCCTATACTGCTCATATCGGTGTATCTGACGTGCCGAAACCTCGATCTTTGCAACAATCTCGCCTTCTGTTTGAAACGCCGAGTAGCGGCGGTAGGTATTGAGTTCGCGGACCTCCTCTGCCATGTGGCTTATCTCCACTGCTGGTGTAAGCGCACTACCACCCAGCAGTAGAACAAGAAACATTCGCCCCTCAGCTTGCCGAAATCACTGGCAAACCATAGCGCAGTTCGGTGCGCTGGATGGACAAAATTGGTCTTTAAGAAAACGCTTCGGTCGACGCAGCCCGCAGTGATCGAGATGAATGGTGTCTCTTCCATTACTTCACCAGGAAATGCGGGATGTGGTTCTCCATAGGAGTTAATATGCAAATCTAGGTTGGCAGAAGTGAGCCGCTCGTTAATCTCGCTTGGCGAGATGGTGTGCACGCGACGCCACCAATTACATTGTATGCCAGCTCCGTTAAGTATCGCCTTCGCCTCCGCCGAACCAATGCCGTTAATGCCTTTAACGCATGTTTGAACAAACACCCTGTTGCCTCCATGTTGGCGCAGCCAGACTGCACAACGAAGATCCTCCGCCACACTCGGCGTGTCAAGTGTGATTCATGTTGCCAGGACAAGCGGTCATCGGCGTCACGGGTCGGACTGACGGCTTCCCGTGGCTGGATGATGGTTCAGGGGATGAAGACTTTCCGGCGGTGCCAATCGAGGTACTTGCGGGCGGGGGGTTCGGCTCCTTCCGGGAGGAGTATCACCTCGCGCAGCGGTGGTCTTCCGTAGTACTGCCTGGCCAGTGGATCGGTCCGGATGGCGTCCGCGAGCGGACGGGCGAGGTGGATGCGCAATCCGCCGTTGACCATGAGCATGCGGGTGTCGAAGGCGACGCCGTGGCGGGGCAGGCGGCCAGGCCGTTGCGGGGATCGAGGCGCTCGGCCGGCGAACTGTCTTTCCACGGTTTGAAGTGGCCAGCCAGCAGCATCCGGAAAGCGCCGAACGAGGAGGGCCGCAGGCCGCAGAACACGCAACGGCAGCCGCAGTTGGCCAGCACCTGCCGGGCGAACAAGTCCTGCCCGACCCGAGCCGCGGCCGGGAGGATCCGCTCGGATTCCAGATCCAACCACACGCTGGTACCGCGGTGCTGGCTGATCTGGTCACGCAGGCCCGGCTCGAGCACGGAGGCGTCGAGTTCTTCTTGGCGTGCTCGCGGGAGGATCCCTTGAAGCCGGGTCAGGCAGGCGGCTACCGCCAGCCGCAACTGGTTAGTGAACGGTACTGGAGGATCGGAGGGGAGGGAGGCGAGGTCTGTGAGGGTCATCATGCCCAGACACTGCGCCTCCCTCCTGCCCCGATTAAGCCCGCCAACGTGCCAGGCGCGGCAGATGAGTAAGTTCTCAACCTAGGCGGTGATGCATAAACATACAGGCCGTCCGACTGTCTGCCCGCGTTATAAGGGGACTGCTAGCCAGCCGACGATGCTAAGAACTATGGATAACCGCGCGCTGACCCGCCGTTCGGCGTGACGATCGAGATGTCAGGGTGGTCCGCCCATGCCGCACAATAATGGGTAATCTGCACCCGGGGCGGACCGCGTTCTTGTCTTCGATCAGCCCTGCCTGGTGGCACGGTCAGCGGAGTCTACACCTCGCCGTAGGTGGACTTTCCGGCCAGCAAAGGCCTGACCGCCCAGGACGGGGACCAGGTACGGCGTTGGGCCTCCTGGTCGGCCAAGGGGCACCACGTGCCCCATCGTCGCCAGCGGCTGCCACAACTACCGTGCTGGTCTGGTCGCGCAGTCGCTCTTCCCAGAGGGTCTGCTCAGCATCGCCCAGCCTTTCCGGGTACGCGTGCCAACGGGCAGGACGATTACGTCGGCTGCTTCCTGGCCGAGCGCACGGCGAGCTTACGGATGAGGTCGTCTCCAAGATCGCGCCCTAGCACGGATGTCATCAGCAGTGATGACATCCGCTTCTGGGGCCACGCAGCGGGCAATGTCGGCCGCGAAAGTCCCGTGCCCCGCATCCCGGGGGGGATCATTACACCCGCGACGTCGGGGCCGCGCCGCGACGGCTGGCAGCATCTGAGCCATTACACGTACCGCCATGTGGGCTTGTCCGGTCCTCGGTGGCCTGCCCGGCTTCAACGCCCGCCGCCAGGAGGAATCTTCGCAGCGTGTATCAGCGCCGTGAACTTGTACTCCTTACCAATGAGGAGAGTATGCGCTGCAGGATCGTATACGGCCGCAATCTCCTGTGGTGAGTGAGGCTGGAGAGTGGAGAGATGGGTGAGAAAGGCAATCTGCTCGATGTGGGTGAGGAGATCTTCGCGAACCTAGCGGAGCAGGGACCGCAATTCTGGTTCGACTACGAGCAGTACAAGCTATCCCGGGCCCGGAGTGCCCAAGCGCGCGTGGTTGCGGAGCAGCAGGCGGCCGCGGTTGTGGAAGGCGATGCGGCAGCGGCGGAGAAGGCGGCTAACTGGCTGGCCCCGCCTGCCGCCGGGTAGAAGGCTGGGACCGTGGCTGGCGAGGGCCGCGCGGCGCTGGCCGTGCTCGGCCGCCACGATCGCCGTCTGAGCGAGGCGTTGCGCTTGCGCGTGCCCGGCGAAGTGCCGCCGGGTCCAGGTGGCCTGCTCGGGCTGGAGCTGGAGTTCTCCGTCCGGTCGGCACGGGGCGGGCGGGTCCATTTCGGTTCGCTGATTCACCGCCTTGGGCTGGACGGGGCCGCGCTTGATCCTGGCGATCCGAACGCCTACCGGTGCGCGTGGGGCGGGGTTATCACCTCCGATGGCGCCGAGGCGGAGATCGCCACGCCGCCGGTGCGGACACGGCCGGGCTTTACCGCCCGGCTTCAGGGGTGGGCCGAAGCCGGGGTGGCTGAACTGCGGCGCGCCGTTCCGCGCGGAATCGGGCTGGATGGGTACTCAGCCCATTTCAGTGCAGCGATGCCGGCCAGGCTCAACGACCGGGTGTGCCGGCTTTACGCCGAGACGTTCGCGGCGGACCTGATGCTGCTGACAGACCGCATCGATTCTCCGGGCCTGCTGGTGCGTCCACGCCCGGGCCGCGCCGAACTATGCGGCGAGTTCACCGAAAATGAACCCTTGGCGGCGGCGGCGGCCTTCGTGGCAGGGACCACGAAAGCCTGCGCCGCGGCCGTCCGCAGGCCGAGTGCCCGGGCGGCGCTGCCGCCCAGGCTTGATGTCCGGCTGGCCCGCGCAGTGCACCGCTACGGCTGGTATGTGGACCGCCAGGCGTTCGGCATTGATCTGCACGCGGCCTCCCGGCGGGCGCTTCTTCCGCGAGCATCAGGAGGGACGATCCGCGCGCAGTCGCATCTCGAGCTCGCATGGGCAGCGGCCCGGCAGGCTCTGGCAGGTGACGCCGCAGCCTCGGACCTGCACGCAGCCGACGCCATGGTCGCCGGTTCCCTCCCGCTGCCCGCCGAGCAGGGCCAGCCTGACCACGCTCCCGGCGGGCAGCTCGGCGGGGATGCCTGGTTCCCGCTCAATGGCGCTCTCGTTCCGGACACGCCCCGCCTATGCGCGCATGTCCGGCCGGGTTTCACCCTTCGCCCGGTCGCGGCGACGTGGGACTTCACCGTGTTCGAAGCAAGCGGCCCGGCGCGCAGCGCGTACGCGTGCATCCCCCGGGACAGCTTGCCGGGCTTTGTTGCCGCCCTCAAGGAAGGCGCGCTGGACGATGCCATCGCGGCCTACCTGGCTCATACCTCCCGCCGCCGAGTGCTGTCAGCGCCCGGACAGACGACACGCCCCGGCCTTTACGACCAGATAGGCGCCCCCGCCGGGCTGCTCACTCCCGAGCGCGACCCCCAGACCGGCCGCCACGGATCAGGGGAGCAAGGGGCGAAGCGTACGTCGCTACGCCCGGGCAAACGGAACAGGCAGGAACAGGCGACGCCCAAAAAGGAACAGGAGGCGCCCCAAAAAGCACCCCGGCTCCTCCCCCGAGCGGCAGCCATCGGCGCCGCAGCCGCTGTCGTGCTGGCGGCCGGGGGCGTGGCCGCGGCGCTGCTCAACCACGCGCACAGCGGGCCGAATCGCAACCCCCCAGCTGTTGTGTCCTTCCAGCCAGCTGCTCTGGTCTTTCCCGGCGTCCAGGTCAACACGAGCGTCACCAGGTCTTTCACCATGACTAATAACGGCAGTTCGCCAGCGAAAATCGCCCGGATGAGCATCGGCGGGCCCGGCCGGCATGATTTCTCGGTCCTCGGACCGGCCCTCCTTGCCGCCTACCGTGGCGGCCAGGCCGTCCATCCAGCCGCGCAACCGCCGCCGTGCCAGCGACGCGTCCCGCATGCGCAGACCTGCACGATCACAGTGGTCTTCACCCCATCGGCCCGGGGGTCCCGTACCGCTGATTTGCGCATCTATCTCGCTTCGCCGCTGCAGCCGCAGGACATCGCCCTGAGCGGCACAGCCACGATCACCCCGCCACCATCGTCGTCTTCGGTCTCTGTCACCGGCGTCTCCCCGGCCAGCGGGACTACCAAGGGTGGCACCAGCGTGACCATAATGGGTACAGGCTTCACCGCCCCTACGGCGAGCACCGGCGTCAGCTTCGGCGGCGCGGCCGCGCAGTTCACCGTCGACTCCGACACGCAGATCACCGCGACCAGCCCGCCCGGCAACGGCACCGTGGACGTCACCGTCACCACCCCGGCCGGCACCTCGCCGGCCACCGCCGCCGACCAGTTCGCCTACATCGGCGGGCCGAATGTCACCGGCGTCTCCCCGGGCAGCGGGCCGGCCGGCGGGGGCACCAGCGTCACCGTCACCGGCAGCGGCTTCACCGGGGCCACCGGCGTCAGCTTCGGCGGCGCGGCCGCGCAGTTCACCGTCGACTCCGACACGCAGATCACCGCGACCAGCCCGCCCGGCAGCTGCACCGTGGACGTCACCGTCACCACCCCGGCCGGCACCTCAGCCACCACTCCCGCCGACCAGTTCGCCTACATCGGCGGGCCGAATGTCACCGGCGTCTCCCCGGGCAGCGGGCCGGCCGGCGGGGGCACCAGCGTCACCGTCACCGGCAGCGG